>Ga0105048_10001433_pt1 | contig 38868 bp, 41 predicted proteins | sample MAT05_FD_78382 | JGI IMG/M metagenome (GOLD analysis project Ga0105048, IMG submission 78382) | Freshwater microbial communities from Lake Fryxell liftoff mats and glacier meltwater in Antarctica - MAT-05 | ecosystem: Environmental > Aquatic > Freshwater > Ice > Liftoff microbial mat | place... | reverse complement strand
TGTTCGGGAATTTCAAAATCAATCGCCATACTTATTTGTCTCCTAGTCTAATTGTGGCTTCAAATTCATTTTGAACCACCAAGTCGCTAAGGCCACCAAGAAAATTATTTAAGAATTTCTCTTCGCGCTCTTGGTGTCTTGGCGGTTAATTTCTGTTTTTATGCTGTCCGATCAACTTTCTTGCCGAATCCAATGTATCCGCATAAGCGAAATCGACAGGTTTGCCTGCCAATGATGCCGCTCTCTTAAATGCACTGAAAGCTGTTTTCAGGATAAATCCCGCGCCGACGATCACGGTTAATCCGGCTTTGGGATGGCTGCGTCCGGTAAATTCGCTCAGACGGCTTAACGCATCACCGGGAATTTTTACACCCGCGACAAAATTGGCTATCGTGCCGATTCGCGGCGCAGATGACTCATCCATCAGCGTAAAAATTTCGTCCATTGCGCGGCGCAAATCATCCCACGTCCACGCGCCCTGAATATCGTAGCGCAGGATCGTTTTTTCGGAGTTGTCCCATATAACCGCGATTCCCATTGTGGTTAAAGCACCCCCTCGCCCATTGTTCGCAAGGCCGCCATTTCGCTGCGATGTTCGGCTTCATGCTGGCACAGATGATGCAGCACCCATTCCGGCGTGACATCGTAATCTGGCAGGGATCGCGCGCGGCGGAAATCATCCAGCGTCATGCCTTTATAGGTATTCAAGACGCGCGTCCGCACATGATTCAGCCGTGACCAGTGTTCGTCCCAAGATTGCCCCTTCACGATGCTTAACCGTCCCTGCTCATCATGGACATCTTGCGGAAACAAGAAGGTAAATTCGGCAGGCCATTCAGCCTCTAACACCTCGTTATACAACCAATCGGCCTCAATCACAGCGATATGATAAAGCAGGGTCCCGATGGAATGACTATTCGCTTCCGGCTGCCAATCCAACAACAGCGGATTCATCACCTCTAGGGTGCGCTGCGTTAGGATACGGGTATCTTCTAACTGCCACAACATCCGCCCGATTTGCGGGTCACAATCCGGCAAAGCCTCAAATACGAGTTGTTCTTTCGCCATTAGACAATCGCCAGCCCATCAAACGTCACAAAGCCGCGTCCATTCCGTAACCAGCGCTCCGCCGGATATTCACGGATGAAGCCATAACCGCCGAGGGTCTGTACACCGCTGTCTGTTACGAATAAGGCCGCTTTTTCGCTAAACTGCCGCGCAAGATAGGCTTCTTGGGTGGCATCCTCACCGCGATCTAATTTCCACGCCGCTTCCCACGCCATCAACCGCGCCGCATCAATCTCAATCGCCATTTCCGCCAGCATAAACGCAATTGACTGATTTTGCGCGATGGGCTTACCGAATTGGACACGCTGCTTGGCATAATCCCGCGCATATTCAAACGATGCCCGTGCCACGCCGACTGCTAACGCCGTCAGTGCCACATTTTGCCGATTCACAATCGCCTGAAAATCAATCCCGACTGCCCCGCCCAATCGCGCCGAAGCAGACAGCTTGACATTGTTAAAATTAACGCGATAGGTCGGAAAGGCGCGTAAGCCCATCAACACCTCGCGCTTTTCGATGACAACACCTTCCACCGATTTTTCCACAATATAGGCTTCGGATGCGCCGGATTCGCTTTTACGCGCATAGACCAGCAAATGAGTCGCCGTTTCCGCCAGCGGAACATAGGCTTTTGTGCCGTTGAGCGAAATGCCATCTCCCTCGGAAGCTGCGACGGTTTTCAGCGCAAACGCATCAAAGCTGATTCCCGGTTCTAAAAATGCCGCCGTCGCAGGGGAGAAGGCTTCTTCCAGAAACATCGGCAGCAGCGATTCGCGTTGTTCCGCCGTCCCGAATAACGTCACCGGATAAGCAAACAAAGCAGGCGTGAGGATGTGCAGCGCAACGGAAAGATCGCCAAATGCCAATTCCTCACAGGCTAATGCCCCGGTCAATGCACTCATTTCGCCGAAACCGCCGAGTTCGCCGGGAATAGCCGACGGAATCAGCCCCAACTGCCAGCCCGTTTTGACGACATTCAGCGGCGGTTCGCTGGCTTCGTCCGCTTCGTGGATAATTGGACGAATATCTTTGTTGGCGTAGCGGCGAATCGTATCAACAAGCAACTGCTGATCTTCAGTGAGTGTGAATGAAACCATGAATAGTCCTCAGTTTTTAGTCGTTAGTTATTGGTAAAAGCAATCGCAGATAAACCAATTATAAATCTGGTTCTCTGTAATAGGGGCGAGGCGTGCCTCGCCCTTAAAATTATTAATCTGATGTTAGTGATAGCAAGCGTATTTTATCTTACGACACATTTAAAATGATGATCCCAGCAATGATGAACGCGATGAGAATAAGGCGGTTAATGTCAGTTGTTGGTGTGATTAATTCCACGAGTCGTCTCCTTAAAATATCCGTCTACGCTTGGCGCGGCGCAAAAGCCCAAAGATGAGCGCTTCGACAACGATCCAGAATACAAAATTACACATGATTTACCCCTTTTCTAAATCCTACAACCCGCCAGTAATTTCTAACACCTGCCCGGAAACATAATTCGAGAGTTCGCTGGCGAAAAACAGCATCGGCCCGGCGGCTTCGTCCGGCGTTCCTGCGCGTCCCGCCGGAATCATCATAAAAGCCATCTGGCGCATCTGATCGGGAATCCCTAGTTTGATCTTTTTGCCCTCGCGCTCGGTAAAGTCCCCGCCTTCATCGGCTTGCGTCAGGCGCGTTTCGATAAAACCATAAGCGATGGCGTTGACCTGAATATTAAAGCCGCCCCATTCTTTCGCCAGTGTCTTGGTCATGCCGATCACACCCGCTTTACCCGCCGCATAATTCAACTGACCGATATTGCCGCGTGTGCCGGACGTGCTGCTGATATTGATGATTTTACGCGCTTTCGCCTTGCCGCCGTTGGTCATTTCGGCCTTCGCCGCCTCGCGCATATAGGGTACACAAGCGCGGATCATCTTAAACGGCGCGGTCAAATGAATATTGAGCATGGCTTCCCACTGCTCATCGCCCATCTTGTGCGCCATGCCGTCCCATGTGTATCCGGCGTTGTTGACGAGAATATCAATGCCGCCATAAGTATGGATGGTCTGCCCAATCAGCTCCTCGATGCCACCGGAGTCGGTTACATCAGCAGAAACAGCCAAAGCCGTGCCGCCAGAGGCCATAATCCGCATGGCAGTGTCTTTGGCAGGCGCGGGATCAATATCGGTGACGACGACCTTCGCGCCGTGTTCGGCAAAAAGTGCCGCCGTCGCCGCGCCGATTCCGCGTCCGCTGCCTGTAATAACGGCGACTTTTCCTTCAAGTAATTTCATTAGAAAATCCTATTTTTTGAGAAAGTAATCTTTGGGACAAAGAATCACAAGAACCCAACGAAAATTTACATATCTGTGATTACAAAGTTCATAGTTTCACCTTAAACTTGCAGCGCACGGAGAAATGTCTCCGCCGTCATCGCGGCGATAGACTCGCCTTGCAGCCGCCCATCGGGCTTATACCAGACCGCCACCCAGTTGTGTGCGCCAAGCATCGTCTTGACAAAGATCGGCACGTCCACCGGACGGAAGTCGCCTGCGGCAATGCCGTCGCGGATGACACAGCGGAATTGCTCTTCAAATTGATCGCGTAGGGTAAAGAATGCTGCATGACGCTCGATGAATTCTTCCATAATTTCAGCATCGAACTGCCCACCGTTACGAGGCGGCGCTTTAAAGCTCATCAGCGAGCGAATCTCAAACACCATCGCCGCGCCCACAGCCGTATTGCGCGTCACGCTCACGATATGCAGCTTAATCATCTCGGTCAGTTTTTCAGCATAAGGTCGATCAGAATTGACGATAGGGGTCAGTAGTTCGACAACGTGATTCAAGCCACCTTCCAGAACGGCAAGGAGTAGCGTATCTTTATTTTTGAAGTGATGATAGAGGCTTGCCGCTGTTAAGTTGACCTCGGCGGCGATGTCCTTCATTGTGGTTGCTTCATACCCATTGCGGCGCAATACATCAGCCGCCGCGAGGATGATGTCGTCTTTGTGTACAGATTGATCGGCGGGTTTGCGAGCCAAAGAGATGTCCTTTCAAACAGCAGTAAAATCGACTAAGTAGTGTGCAATTTTACTGAGTTTAATCGAACACCTGTTAGATTACAAGCGCTCCAAGTGGAAGCGCAAAACGAGGTCAGTTTGCAGATTCTACGGGTTCGATGTTCACCTCAACCACCGTATCGGGATAATTTGCAGATAAGGTGACGATCAGAAGGCCGTCCTGTGCTGCGACAAAATCCCCGGTCAGTTGAGAAAAATTTGTACCGGACAAATTGAGCAGTTGTTGATTGTTCCGCATAATCATGACGTTAGGCGTTCCGCCACCGCTAGTTAAACGCAAAGTCAAGCGAAGATGCTGCCCAGCCTCGGCGTTAAAAGTGAAAATTCCACCATTCGGCTTGTTGAGTTGGGCAATCTGGGAGCCATCATCCAGCGAACTATCCGACGCACGGCTGACCAGTAGCGAGAATGCGCCTTCTTGCCCTCTCTCGAAAGGACTGACCTGTACAATATAATCGGCGTTCATCATCAGTGGTTGACGATTAATGTCCGGGTCGCGGGCTGTTCCGCTGTCATCATCAGAGGTCAATGGCTGCAAATCCGGATTAAAAAGTGCGATGCGTGTATCAAGATTCTCAGCCCCGGTCACATTGAAGTCCAGCACATCCCCGGCATGACCTTCAAAGCTATAAAATTGCTGCGTCACGCCAGCCGTAAATTCTCCCTCAACCTGTTCATCAATCGTAATCGGCGTGGGACGATATGGCTAAGATTTAAGGTGTATTCTCCTACCGTTGGATTACTTTGCCCGCGCACGATGATGAGATATTCCCCTGTCACTGGCAGGCGATAAATAGGAAGTTCCGCCACGCCACTGCCCTGATACCCCGGCGAAGCGATGCTGGTTAGCTCTGGTTGTCCATTTTGGGGTTGGCGCACTGATAAAGCCATATACGGGCTAAAAGTTGTTGAAGCCAGGTTGAGCGCTATTAAATCCCCTTGTTCCCCGCTGAAGGCAAAAACATTGGCAGGCTGCTCCTCAGTCAACCGCGTCGTGACAGATTCGTCATAAGTCATTGCTTGCGGCGAAATCGAATTGATCTCTAAGCTAAAGTCACGCGGATTGGGGTCGCTGTTGTAATAATCATCCAGCGTAATTTGATGCTCGCCTGTATAGGGCAGCACATTGACCATCACGGCGCTGTAGTTCCCATTCACATCAGGCTGCGTGTAGGGGTAGCTGTATCCGGTATAACTGAGCGTAATGTTAGGGATTGAACGCGGGACAATAAATTGTAGGATGACGACCTGCCCAGCCTCACCCCTGAATGTATATTGTTGGTAGCGGCTGTTGGCTGAAAATACCCCTGCAATTTCTTCGCCAAACTCAATCATAGGCACAGGTACAGCACTTGGCACGAAGGTCGCTGTCCCATAATACTGCTGCACCTGCGCGGTAGCAGATGCACTGTATTCAGCGGGAGTCGTTGGCACGAGTGGGTAGGCTGTGGGTGTCGGCGTAGTCGTAGGCTGTGGAAGAGGGTCAGGTGTAGTGGTAGCGGATTGAGCAAATACAAAAGCGGGCGGAATCAAGAACAAAAACAACAAAAGGCTGAATTGACGTAAACGGCGCAAAGCAGTTTCCTTTCATTTAATATGGACGCTACAGGATAAGACACCAATTATGCTTCCTGCGTTCCACATCGGAGACTTTAGCGCAGCCTTGAACAGCTTACGCTACGCTTGCCCTACGCTGAGATTTCAATGTTGTAATCATCCTAGAAGTTAGATCGTTTATAGGCATTAGTTGTTAGTTGTCAGTTCAAATTCACGTAAGCCGAAATTTTAGCCTTTTTCTATAGAAATTACGCGGTTGACTGATCTTATTGGGGCATACGGTCATGCGCCCCACCGAATTTTACGGCTTCCCATTCCCTCTCAGCACTCATTGCTCGTTTCTCATCACTTCTTTCGTGCTGCCTCAAACATCAAGACACCCGCCGCGATTGCCGCATTGAGCGATTCTGTGTCCGCCGCCATCGGGATATAAATGCGTTGCGCGGCTATACTTTCAGATTGAGCGCCTGCGCCGTCGGCCTCACCGCCGATAATGAGCGCCCAAGGCGAAGACCAATCCGCTTGATCGTAACGCAGTTCTCCGTTTCCAGCCGCCAGATAGACCTTAAGCGTTTGGCAGTATTCCGCGATCTGAAACCATTCCACTTCGATCACAGGCAGACGAAAATGTGCGCCCATGCCGCTGCGGAGGGTTTTGGGATTATAGGGGTCGGCGCATCCGGGCGAAAGCAGCACGACATCTACACCCGCTGCGGCAGCAGTACGCAGCATCGTCCCGACATTGCCGGGATCGCGCAGGTTATCGAGAATCAAGACACGATAAGGATCGCGCGGCAGCGGCGGGACAGGCAGTGGAAACACGCCGATAATGCCCTGCGGCTGTTGCGTATCGCTGATATGGCGCATGACTTCGGCATTCACTGGCGCAAGTTCAACCCGCTTCTCCTGTAAATACGCAATGAATTCATAATCCGCCCCGTCTGGCTGATAAAACACGAAATCCGGCTTTTGCCTGCGTTCCATCGCATCACGAATCAGCCGCACCCCTTCTAGGACAATTTTATGTTCCTTGCGACGGGTACGGGCGCGGGTTTGTAGGCCATTGATGAGCTTTACGCGCTCGTTTTGTAAACTGGTGATGGGTTCCATAGGGGTTTGCTCTCAGCGATTAGCTCTCAGCGATTAGCTTTTAGCCAAAAGCGCTTCTGATAATTCTATTATAAAGGCTTAATTCGGACAGATTTTTTCTAAAGTTAAAACAAAAATAGGGTCATTGCTGACCCCTACATAAAGCGCTAAAAGCTAACGGCTATCCGCTAAATCGCTAACTCAGTTTTTGTTGTGCCAGCGCTGCCAATTTGGTGAAGGTCGCTGCATCGCGCACGGCAATATCTGCCAGCACCTTGCGATCCAGTTCAACGCCAGCTTGCTTAAGCCCATAGATAAAGCGGCTGTAGCTCAAACCGTTAATGCGGGCGGCGGCGTTGATGCGGATAATCCACAATTCACGCAGCTTACGAGCGCGAGCGCGGCGGTCACGATATGAATAGAACAGGCTCTTGAGCATGGCTTCGTTGGAGCGCTTGAACAGCGTCCCGCGTGAACCCCATTGGCCTTTGACCATTTTTCTGATTTTATTATGTTTGCGCCGGCGGACGATGCCGGTCTTTACTCTCGCCATTTTAGTCTCCTCTGGCAACAAAACCCGGTGCGGGTGCGCCGGGCAAATTTTCGTCATATAAACTAAGCGTTGATTGCTAAACGAGCGAAATAAATCGCCACGCCTCACTCAGAACCATCACACCTTACGCAGGGGGGTTGGCCTTGTACTTCCCTAAATAGGGGGCGAGGCGCTTCACCTTCTTTGCGTCGGCGTTATGCGTTACCTCAATACCCTTATCGAACTTACGACGCGCCCGCTTGGCTTTTCTACGGCGCAAATGGCTTTTGCCGCCCTTAGTCCGCATAACTTTGCCCGTTCCGGTGACGCGGAACCGCTTGGCAGTCGCTTTATGTGTTTTGATCTTGAATTTCTTAGCCACAAGATTACTCCATTTAATGAGTTCGATTCATAGTGAAGGGCGTAGTGTGCTACGCCCCTACGATACGACCATCTATCTGCTTACAAAGAATGACTTTGCAAAAGTTACTTTTTCTCCGGCATCGGAGCGAGTACCATCAACATCACATTGCCTTCAAGATTAGGCATTTGCTCGACGATGGCGACATCTTTTAATTCTTCTGCGATCCGCTGCAAACGCCCACGTCCGATTTCGGGATGGAGGTTTTCGCGGCCTCTAAAGCGAATACGCACACGAACTTTCATGCCGTCTTCGATCCATTCCCTGGCATTCTTGACCTTAAAGCCTAGGTGATGGTCATCTGTCTTTGGCCCAAGCTGGATTTCTTTAATTTCCACCTTGACCTGCTGCTTACGGGCTTTACGTTCCCGCCGCTGTTTCTCATATTGGAACTTACCAAAGTCCATAATGCGGCAGACGGGTGGTTCGGCATTCGGCGCGACCTCGACCAGATCAAGCTGCATGTCTTCGGCCATTTCCAAAGCACGGCTTAAAGGCACGACACCGATGTTTTTATTTCCGTTTTCGCCATCATCGATGACGAGACGAACTTCGCGTGCGCGTATTTGTCTGTTGATGCGATATTCCGAGCTAGATATAGCCTAACATCCTCTCAATTTGAGCATTGCTGACGCAATTCCTGACGGAATTATAATATTACATCAGAATTTTGCTGATGTCGGAAGTCTAGCACAGCCGTGTAGGTAAGTCAATTCTTTATTGTGGCGAGAACTGCGGCTTCATTTGAGGTGGTATGGGTGATAATTCAATCTCAAAAGAGGGATTTCCGTGCGCGAATGAACGAATATCCGCCAGCGCATCCGCAAACAACGCCAGCAGTTCAGCGTCCTCGCCTTTATAACGGCGCAGCGTTTGTACTGTACAGGCTGTGCAGCCGCGCATCGCTCGGTAGCTATCGGTTTCGCAGCCCACGCAGCCGTTTAAGCGAATCATCATCATCATAAAGGCGAGCGTTTCTTCGTGCGTTTCTGGCAGGCATGTCACCCGATCCACTAACTTTTCCCATTCAGGGCCGCGCAGCCGACGAAGTGATGGGATCGCCTGACGGGGGAACAACAGCGCGTTGTCGGTATACATTGCGGCCTCTTTCTTGCCCATTGAGGTAAATTGTGACACGTTTTGTCACTACCAGCATAGGGGGTTAGAATGTTGATACAAATGGGACTTCCGTACTAATTGACGTTGGAATGTGGTTGGGGGCTATTTTCGAGGTTGTTCCCTGTCGTTATAGTTAATCTCAATATAGACTAAGGAAAACAAAATACAGCTTTCTCATACGAACTTCCGAAAATAATTTATATTTTGTTGAACTACTCAGGTACCAAGAACAAGAAGAATTTGTATCTAATACTCGGTGTTCTCTGAGTCTTTGTGGTTCAATCTTTTCTGCTTATTTCGGTAAACTCTATAAGCAAATAAAGGTTTTCAGCACATGCGATTAATCCAAATTTTTGTGGTGGCGATGATGATCCTATGCGCGGGATGTGCGGACAGCGGAGGTGCGGTAGTGTTTGCCCCTACACCTTTACCGCCGGATTTATCGCCCCGAACCTACACCCATCCCGGCGGGGCATTTACGATTAGTATTCCACCGGATTGGGCGGTGCAAACCGAAAATACCACAACACTGGCGGAAGCGGCCTTCTCTCCACCCGGCGCACCTGAACCCATTCTGACGGTTTCCGTCGTCAATCTCGGCCCCGTCGAAAATACACCCGCCATTGCCGACCTCATCAATACTTATCAAACCGAGGTGCGCCCTGATGTGCGGCGGTACTTTGAACAAGATCGACAAGCGATGGGTGACGGAAGCTGGCGTTTGCTCGGTTTACGAAAAACCATCGGTGGGGAATTTCAGCAAGTGAATACCTTTATCGAGCGTGCTGGGACGTATCTTGGCGTGATTGATGCCGTGCTGCCGTCTGATCCAGCCCAGTTGAACAGCTTGCAAACCCTCATTAATACCTTTGCCCTCAATACTACTTCACCCTTACAACCCACCGACCTCAACGCGCTGGCAGGAGCAAGTCGTACTGGGCTGGAAATCGCTAGCGTAATGACGTGGACAACGGCTTCCGGCGTGTTTTTCATTACAGGGGAAGTCGTTAATTATGGCGACAGCGCTGTTTCGGATGTCCCGATTCATTTTGATTTGTATACCGCTGAGGGTACAGGTCTTGCGGATGCGTCTGATACGGTGATGGGCTATGCCCTGCCACCCGGCGGATTTGCGCCGTTCAGTCTGCGCTTCGGGCAGGGTCGTCCGGTAGAGGCCGATCATTATATCCTTTCTCTTGGTGGCGAAGATTGGCAGCCCAGCCAACCCCCCATCGTCTTTGGCAGCGAGTCACTTACATGGACGGATGAGTCTTCTTTTTCCGGCGAAGGGCATTTGTTGATTGACGGAATATTGACCAACACGGGGATTGATATTGTCCGTGCGCCGCTGGCAACTGTGACTGTCTTTGATGCCAATCAAAACGTCATCGCCACCGGATTCGTCGTTATTACAGAAGAGACATTGCTGCCTGATGAAAGTGTCGATTACCGCATTCGTGTTCCAGAGTTAGGCGGACAGCCCTCTAATTACATCGTCAACATTCAGGCGCTCGCTGATGAATAACACGATCACGCATATTTTTTTCGACCTTCATCAAACAATCGTCGATGGCGTTTTGATGCACGACTGCTACAGTGCCGCTTATGGGCAACTGATGGCGGTGCGCTACGGCCTTTCACCCGAAATTTGGACACAAGCCAATCGCCGCATTATGGCGGATTGGGACAGCTATTTTGTTGATCTTGATCTCGACGGTGAGAATGGGATTGCCGATATGTGGGAGGGGTATTATCGCACGACGCGGGCGATGTTCCGTATTACGGGTACGCCAGAACCCGCTTATGAAGAAGTGATGGCGCTTGTACGGGAAGTCCCCGGTTATGCCACCCGACACTGTGATGCTTTCTACCCGGATGCAAAACCCGTTATCCGTCGTTTATTTGAGGCAGGCTTTACGTTAGGGATTGCCACTCACGCGCTCACCACACAAGCGTGCGGAACTTTACAGGGCGGTGGAATGCTTGATTACTTTAAAGGAGCAATACTCGGTCCCGATGTCACAGATCAGTTCGCTAAAAACGCCGCCTATTATGCTTATGCTATCCGCGCCGCCCAAGCCCCAGCCGGATGCTGCCTCGTCGTTGATGACAGCATCCACGCCATGCACGGCGCAAAGCAAGTCGGAATTCGGGCTGTCCAAATTTGCCGCCGCGATGTTCCCGTTTACTCACCTGCCGACCTTGTGCTAAAAGACAGCTTAGATGGGCTGCTGGATTATCTCGAAATAAGCGCCTCTGAACGGGATTCCGTCTAAAACGCTGCTTAATTATTGCTGACGTATTCAGCAATGTTCTGAAGTTCTTGCTTATAGATATGGCGCATAACGGGTGGATTCATCCAGCGTTCCATAAAGCCAGCAAAGCCGGGTTTGGGCGTGAAATCTGTTGCAATCGTGACTCGTGTTTGCGTACCGTTGTTCAGAGGTTCTAGGGTAAAGCTGGTCACGAGGCTGCCGTCCGTCTCTGCCTCGACTATTACCCGTCCCGGTTGTGGTTCGCTAACGATTTGATGATAGGCGAAGTCTTTACCAAAGACGCGCATCGTCATCCGTAGGATTGTCCCTGCCCCTTTACCGCCTTGTTCAACAGTCAAACTGGTAAAGTAGGGCTTGGGCAGCACCGCCGGATGACCGACACGATAATCAGAGATCACGTCATAAATCGCTTCGGCACGAGCATTGATGATTTGGCTGTACTGCATATGGATAAGGGCGTGTGCTTTACTGTTCACAGAATAGGTTTGGGTTGTCGATGGCATGGTCATGATTTCACCTTATTTTCTTTTATACGCTAAATACGAATACTTATTCGTGTTCATATTTGGTATTGTATGAATAAGTATTCGTGTTTGTCAAGCAGGTAATTTAGAGGCAGTTTGAATGAGTGAAAAAACAGATTCCGCATACACCCCCAAACAGAAACGTGGTCAGCAGCGGGTGGATTTGATATTAGATGCGGCTTCGCAGATTATCGCGGAAGTGGGTTATGAAGCGGCGACGACTATTCTCATCGCAGAAAGAGCCAAAACTTCGGTTGGGTCGCTGTATCAGTTTTTCCCTAACAAAGATGCGATTGTCAGAGCATTAGTGGCGCGGTATGTGGCTACTTGGCGTGAGCAAGCGGGTGCGATCAACTTTGAGGGTTTTAAAGCGCTCACGGTAGAGGAAATGGGGGATCAATTTGTTGAGCCGCTGCGTGAGTTCGTCCGCCATAACCGCGACTTTAACGTCTTATTTGCCAGTTCGCATACGTCTAAAGCGCTCTCGGAAGCGATTGGTGAAGCGGATGAAGCTGTTTTAGCACGTAACGACGCGGTGATGGCCTATTTTCGTCCCGATCTTTCCGCTAGTGAACGCCGTCGCTACGCACTAATCTGTATGCACACGATCAAAGGACTCCTGGCTTTGGTCGCTTATTCAGATGAGGTAACGCTGGATGAAGTGTTTGACGAAATGAAGGCCATGCTCAACCGCTATCTTGCACCCCTTATGGTGAAACCATAGCTAACATTCAACAGGGCAGTCAAGTTGTTAAATGCCGACAATTTCAGATTTTTGGCGGAGATTGATACCAATCACCCATGAGTGCCATAACCCCTTCCGCGCTCATTTTGTCACAGATACGTGCCATTTCAGTGGGTGGCAGTGGCATATCATTTTCCAGCCACCAGCTTAAGACCGCCATCAAGCGACCTGCTTCGCTGTGAAGCACAATCTCTAATAACTGCGGGTCAATTTCTTCGTTTCCGTATAAAGAACAGAACATCGCTTTCGTCACGCGGACGAGATAATGCCGCAGCTTGACGATAAAGGCTGACGGTCCGTGTGCGCTTAACATCACACGATAAAACGCGGCATGTTCCGCCACATGCTCAAACGCGATTAAGTCCACCGGATTGCCATCCGCCATCGTAAACTTTTCGCTCACTGGCCCGATGCTGGCGACCAATTCATCATGGATTTCTTCCATGCTCTTAAGCAGCAGTTCTTCTTTGTCTTTGTAATGAAGATAAAAAGTTGCACGGGCAATATCGGCTTTATCGGCGATGTCCTGCACCGTGATATTTTCGTAACCACGCTCCACGATGAGCGCCATGAGTGCATCGCGTAGGAGGGTGCGCGTCCGTTGAATGCGGCGGTCAGGTTTACGGGCTGTTTCTGTCATTTTCTGGCCTCGTGTCTAGTATTGTACGCAATGATCTTTTTCGTTATTGACAGCATAAGCCGCTTCAAGATAATGTGTTTATATACATCATGTCCAGAAATTAGTGAGGTGTCAATCCCAATGCAGACCATCCCTACGATTAAACCGGGATTCTTCGGTAGATTAAAACTCATCTTCGATTTTGAGCGCGATGCCATCGCGGTATTTGATAGCCTTACGCAGCACGGCGACATTTTGTGTTTAGAGCTGTTTGGGACTAAGCAATATGTGATGTTTCACCCCGATATGTATCATGATGTGCTGGTCTCCAATACCTTTATTAAGGACGGACAGTACACCAGCGAGCGCAAAGGGATGGCATATTTTCTGGGTAAAGGGCTGCTGACGAGTAATGATGACTTCTGGCGGCGGCAGCGCAAACTGGCTTCGCCTGCTTTCCATACCAAACGCATTGATGCTTACGCGGAAACAATGGTCAATTTCTCCCTTCAAACGGTTGATGCATGGCGCGATAACGAAATCCGCGATATTGATCATGAAATGATGAAACTGACGCTGCGGATCGTCACCAAGACGTTGTTTGATACTGATATGGCGGACGATGCTCGTCGGATTGGCGATGCCCTGATGGTGCTGCAATATATGTTTAATGATGCCGATTTATTGCCGGATTGGTGGCCTAAACTCAAACGCAAACAGCGCGAGGCCGCACGTCAAGACCTCGATGATGTGGTGTATCCGATGATTAACGAGCGCCGTTCCGCCGGAGAAATTGAAGATCGCGGTGATTTGCTCTCGATGCTGATGCTGGCGGAGGATGAAGATGGCAACCGCATGAGCGATAAGCAGGTGCGCGACGAATCGGTGACGATCATCCTTGCCGGACATGAGACGACAGCCAATGCGCTCAATTGGACATGGTATTTGCTGGCGCAGCATCCCGAAATCGAAGCCAAATTGCATGAAGAATTGGACACCGTGCTGCAAGGCACACCGCCAACATTGGCGGATTTGCGCCGCTTGCCCTATACCGAAATGGTGGTTAAAGAGTCGATGCGGCTTTATCCGCCAGCCTATGGTGTAAGTCGAATTTCTACCGAAGATACCAACGTCGCTGGATACGATATTCCTAAAGGCAGCGTAGTGAACGTCCTTAGCTATAGTGTCCAGCGGGATCCGCGTTGGTGGGATGAGCCGGAACGTTTTATGCCAGAACGGTTTGCAAATGGCGGCGGCGCGAAACATCGTTACGCCTATATTCCCTTTGGCGGCGGGCCGCGTGTGTGCATCGGCCAGTCGTTTGCGATGATGGAGGCGTGTTTGCTGCTGGCGACCATCGCCCAACGTTACAGCCTTGCGCTCGCACCAGGGAAAAAGGTTATGACGGAGACGCTGATTACACTGCGTCCGAAAAATGGCCTACAAATGCGCTTGAAGGAACGTGAGACGATTAAGGTGTTGGCATAAGATGGACGAGATCACTATTCAAGTTGGGCTGCCAGAGCATTTACGGCACGAGGCGGCTAAAATCTATTTTGATGCCTTCCGACGCAAACTGAACCCCATCTTGAAATCACCCGAAACGGCGGTGGCTGTTTTGCAGCATGATCTTGATGAGCAGCAGGCCATCGTCGCGCTGCATCAAGATCGGTTGGTGGGGCTGGTTGGGATTCAGCACAATAATAGGCATTTCATCGAAATACGACAGGACACACTCATCAGGGAATTTGGCTGGTTCAGTGGTCGCGTGCGCCATGCGTTACGCCTTCTGCTCTCACGTCCGTATCAGACGGGCGAACTGCTGATGGATGGCATCGCCGTCACTTCGGAAATGCGGGGATATGGCATTGGCACACGCCTGCTCAATGCCGCGATTGAATTCGCGCAAAAAAATGCTTATCAAACAATCCGGCTGGATGTGGTGGATACCAACCCAGATGCACGGCGGTTGTATGAGCGGATGGGGTTCGTTGCCACCAAAACAGAATATTATGGGTTGCTCACCCGCTGGATGGGCTTTACAGGCTCGACGACGATGCGGTTTGATTTGTGATAAAATAGCCCTCAACGTAAACTAAATGAGGGGCGAGAATGGATTATAAAACCCATTGGTCACAGGTTTTTCAGACCAAATCACCTACTGATGTGAGCTGGTATCAAGAAAATCCCCGCCTCTCGCTCGATCTTATCGTCCAAACTGGCGTTGCAAAATCTGCCCGAATCATTGATGTGGGGGCAGGTGCATCGACCCTCGCCGATAACCTGCTTAAACTCGGCTACCAAAACCTGACGCTGTTGGATATTTCCGCTGAAGCCCTTCAAACTGTCCGTGAAAGGCTCGGCATACAAGCTGAAGATATAACATGCATTGCCGATGACATTACACAGGCCAATTTTCCTGAAGCAACCTATGATGTCTGGCATGATCGGGCTGTTTTCCATTTTTTGACCACACCGGAAATGCGCCAGCGTTATGTCGCACAGGTGCGTCGTGCGCTCAAGATAGGCGGACATATTATCGTGGCAACCTTTGCTGTCGATGGCCCGGAACAGTGCAGCGGCCTCACCACAAATCGCTACGACGCGCAATCGCTTCATCACATTTTTGGTGATGATTTTGAACTGGTTGCCAGTCTCAATGAGAATCACATAACCCCTTGGAACACTGAGCAGAAATTTGTTTACTGTTACTGTCAGATGAAGGGCAGTCGGTGATTAACTCAAAGATGCAGCCGCCTATTCTTTCCAACAAAATCTACGAGTCTCCATCGGTCTTCACTGCAGAAAACATGCTGCGCGAAGCACGGCGGCAAAAATCTATTGCTGAAGGCAATATTCCACTAATCTGTATTCTCGACCCCGATGGGGATATTGCTTACAATCTCGTTTCCACAGATCAGGCCACGTTAAACGCAAATTGGGCATGTTATCATACGAAACTCTACACGTTTACCCGTGAAGGGATCGTTTATGGCATCGTTCCGCATGTTGTTGGTGCGTCATTTGCTGTACTGGTTGCCGAGGAACTATTTGCTTCGGGTTGCCAACTCCTTATCAGCATGACTTCCGCAGGGCAGATCGTCCCAATGGGGCAACCGCCTTATTTTGTCTTGATAGATCGTGCTTTACGTGATGAGGGAACGAGCTATCATTATTTGCCGCCCAGTCCCTACAGTTTGATAAGTCCGCTGCTCTTGGATCATTTAAAAGGGGCGTTTGACAATGCATCGGTTCGGGTTTTACAAGGGGCGACATGGACAACCGATGCGCCTTTCCGTGAGACTGCCGAGGCGATTGAGTATGCGCGTCAGGCGGATATTTTTGGTGTTGAGATGGAAGCTGCCGCCCTTTATGCTTTTGCTCAAGTTAAAGAAAAAGATGTGATTTGTTTCGCCCACATTACAAATCAAATGGCGCAAATCGAAGGCGATTTTGAAAAGGGTGAAGACATGGGCAGCCATGATGCGCTTGACGTGATTGCTATGACGGCTCGATCTTGGTTGGCAGCGGATGTATTGATTTCAGACGCATAAGAGACAATCGCTGATTTATTCATACGATTGCCTCATTGAGCAATATATTTTGCTTGTTTCCCAATTTTTATAGCGGTACAATATGCCAAATTATAATCTAACGTAGAGTAGATTATTTGATGTTCACTACGTCTATAAAATAGACCTATCTCGAAAATAGTTCATATAAAAAGGATAAATCCTCATGAGAGAAGCCGTTATTGTCGCTGCATCCCGTACCGCTATTGGCAAGGCAAAAAAAGGTGTGACACAAAACGCCCGTTCCGATGAAATGGCGGCTGCCGTCATCGCGGAGGTGATGCGCCAGACCGATGGCAAACTTGACCCCGCCGAGATTGATGATGTGATTATCGGCTGCGCCATGCCGGAAGGCAGCCAGGGCATGAACTTTGCCCGTGTGATCGCCTTACGTGCGGGGCTACCTGTCGATATTCCGGGGCAGACGGTCAATCGTTTTTGTTCCAGCGGCTTGCAATCGATTGCGATGGCAGCGGAACGCATTATTGCTAACGGCGCGGATATTATTATCGCGGGTGGGGCGGAAACGATGTCGCTCGTGCCGATGACGGGCTTCCGGCTGAGTCCTAATCCGTATATGGCGGAAAATGACCCCAACGTTTATATGAGCATGGGCTTGACTGCCGAGCGTGTGGCGAGCGAGTTCAATGTGAATCGCGCCGATATGGATGAGTTCGCGTATCGCAGCCATCAAAAAGCGGCAGCAGCGACGGACTCCGGTAAATTCGCGCAGGAAATTATCCCATTTGAGATCGAAGAAACCATCATTGGTGAAGATGGTCTACCCTATACTTATACCGCCACCTTGACTGAGGACGAACATCTGCGCCGTGAGACGACGGTTGAAGGCTTGGCGAAACTCAAGCCTGTGTTTAAAGACGGCGGCAGCGTCACGGCAGGCAATTCTAGTCCCTTGAGCGACGGCGCGGCGGCGGTGATCGTGATGGAAGCAAGCAAAGCGGCACAGTTGGGGCTGACTCCATTGATGCGCTTTGTCGGCTTTAATGTGGCAGGTGTGCGCCCGGAAATTATGGGCGTGGGGCCGATTGCCGCTGTGCCGAAACTGCTCAAGCGCACAGGCATGAAGATCGAAGATATTGATCTGGTCGAACTGAATGAAGCCTTCGCCGCGCAAGCCTTAGCCGTTATCCGTAATCTGGAATTAGACCCGGAAAAAGTCAACGTCAACGGCGGGGCGATTGCGCTGGGGCATCCGCTGGGCTGCACCGGCTCAAAATTGACCGTTCAGATTATGCACGAGATGAAGCGCCAGAATGCGCGTTACGGCATGGTGACGATGTGCATCGGCGGCGGCATGGGCGCGGCAGGCATCTTCGAGAACTTGAACTAAAACCTGCTTCTAAGGACTATCGAGGCGCGGCAATCAATTATTCGCCGCGCTTTTTGATTTGGCAAATTAGGGGCTTCGTGATTAAATCAAGCGTGTTACGAATTTATCACACGTAGTTCATCGAGACCACTTGCCATGAAGCAAATTTTCTTTCTAACTGACGAAAAAGAAGTCACAGCCGAAAGCACCGAAACGATCCTCAATGCTTCCCTACGTTCAGGGATACCTCATACGCATGTCTGCGGCGGACATGCCCGCTGCTCAACTTGTCGTGTGATGCTGGTCGAAGGCTTGGAGCAATGCGATCCGCGCAATGAAATCGAGCAGAAGATGGCGGATCAGCTCCACTTTGACCCCGCGATTCGCCTCGCTTGCCAGACGACTTTTAGCGGCTCGATCGCATTACGGCGGCTGGTGCTGGACGATGAAGACATCGAACTCGATGACCAGACCATGCCCGGACGCGAATCGAGTTCGGTAGGGAAAGAAAAGCGCATCGCTATTTTGTTTTCGGATATTCGTGGATTTACGTCATTTTCCGAATCGATGCCAGCTTATGATGTGATCCATCTGCTCAATCGCTATTTTCATCTGGTCGGGCGTGTCATTGCCGACAATGGCGGTTATATCGACAACTATATGGGCGACGGCATTATGGCCTTGTTCGGGGTGGACGAAGCGCCCGATGCCTCATTACGGGCGGTCAAAGCGGGATTAGAGATGCTGGATGTGGTCGAAAAGCTCAAGCCTTATATGATGCTGACTTACCACAGAGCGTTTGATATTGGCATCGGCATCCATTATGGCGAAGCTGTCGTCGGGACGATTGGCGCACGGGAACGTAAAACGGAAACCGCGATTGGCGATTCCGTCAATTTCGCCAGCTGGATTGAATCCGCTAACTAAAGAAGCGGCAACCAATCTGCTGATTTCCGAGGATACCTATCGCATGGTGCAAGATCAAGTCAACATTGGCAAAACGACGACAGTACACGTCAAAGGCAAGACGGGGGAATATATGCTGTATGAGGTAGTGGGGTTAGGCGACTAAGGTAAGTCTGATGGATGTCATTGCTTCAATGAGATGAGTTAGCGCCTATGTTATAAAAGGATACCCCCTTATGCCTGCAATTATCCCTGATTCACATAAAAGTTTAGTCGATAATCCGGTTTATGTTGTCCTGACGACCCTCATGCCGGACGGTCAGCCGCAGTCGAGCGTGGTCTGGTGGGATAGCGAAGGCGAGTATGTTCAGGTGAACACCATACGAGGTCGCCAAAAAGAGCGCAATATGGTGCGTGATGGTCGGGTCACGATTGTCGCCGTCGATCCTACGAACCCTTATCACTGGCTGGAAGTACGCGGCGTGGTGGAAGAAATGTCGGAAGAGGGTGGTGTTGACCATATCAACAGCCTCTCGCGCAAATACAATGATGGGCAGACGTTTTATGGGGGCTATGCGCCGATTGAGCGCAAAGCCCAAGAAACCCGCGTGAAAATTAAAATTCGCGTCGTCAAAGTAATCGCTTACGGGCATTAATCTCCATATCTGCTTTAGGGCGAATCATCGTATTCGCCCTGTTTGAATTGTTAGTCTCCGATTTTGACTATCATGCGAGAATGGGCAGATTATTGACCCTATACAAGCAGGAGTTGCAAACTGAAATTGTAGTAGAAATGCCAAGAATATTCTTGCCTAATCAAATACTACATACCATTCTTCCTCAGAAACCCCAACTGTAGAGAGCTGATTACATAAGTTTTTTACTCTTGGAATAGAAAGAGAGCCAGTGAGCCACCAGCCGTTTGGAAGTTCACGTGAGCGAGGTCGAGGCTGACGACTAAAGTAAGCTGGTAATTGAGTTGCTATTTCGTCGAAATTTTCCGCTAATTTGATTAAACAATCAGCAACATGATAAGCAATATCCTGCCACGACTTTGCATCTAAAGTTTCTCCTAAAATTACAAGCGCAGTTGGCTTTTGATTTGACAGTCCCTCAATGACCGGTAACTCTCCAAATGAAGGCCAAATTTCCAAAATTTTTTCAGTTATGAAATCGGCACGTTTTTGAATCGCTGCTTCATCCCAATGTTGGATGTCTCTGCCAAAGTAATTACTATTCAATCTTAGCGCATGATTCGCTAGTCTCTGTTTCTTTTGGTTAAATGGTCCGTTAGATAATGAGGAATTCCATTCTTGAGTTACTAAAGTTAGATTTCCCATCGTATTTAGATATTCATGAAATGTATCCTCCCAACTGACTCCTAGCTCTTTTTGCCAAACTTTATCAGAATCAGTTGACTGTGGCATAATATGCTCTATTGTTGGATCACCATCTAATACCGTATGACCGCCTGTTCCAGTGGAGAGATAGCGATTCACTCCTTCAAGAATTAAGCATACTTTTGCACGAGATTGACTTCGGCCGTCGTAGAGTTGTAATGTTGAAACTGTCTTTCGCAATCGATTGTCACTGGGATAATTTTTGGAAATGAGTAGTTTTTTAAGTGCATCCACAAAATTATCTTTAGTATGCTTAATTTCGGGCCATAATGTTGGGAACATTTTATTAAGGTAGTTTGTCTGTTCTCCTGCCAAATATCGTCTAACAATGTAATTTTCCAGAATTTGTAAGCCTTCTAAGAAATCTTCACGACTTATCTTTCCTTCATAACCTGCATCATAAACCGCTAACAGAAACGGATAGGCTGTAGAAGTTTCCAACTTATATAATCTAGTTAGTGCTGTTCTTATGCTTGCATCAGACTCGTGGTGAGGTCGAAGCAGGCTATTATAGTATTCAGCAAATCTCTTTAATGTTGCTATTTCTGCAACAAACAGTTCTGACGAAACAAATTCTTTTTCTATACGATCACGAAAACGAGCATAGACATGTTCTTCGTTACACAAAACTCCTGATCTAAAGGCAAGATAATGGCGAAGAAATGCTGTTAACTCTCCAAGCCGGGAACGTCCGACCGTGCGCTTCTCTTGCAGTAGATTCTCTATATCAGACCAATATTCTCCAAAAACTTTCTCTTGGGTCGGTTCTGGCAATCGCATAGCTATATAATTACGAACCAAATCAGCTTGAGAAAGTGGTTTTCCTTTGGAATTCAGACTTTCAAATATTTCGTAAGGGCGTTCACGTTGATCAAGATCAATAAAGACGACTTGTAAACAATTTGTGAGTACAATAAAAAATCTTTCTGGATCAAGAATTCCCTGATTTATTCTATGCCCCAACTCTTTATAAAAGAACTCAAATGCAAGTGGTATTCGCGATTCAGTTTGATTCGAAGGTATTTTCCCTTGAACTATTGCCATATATGCATCACGATCTCCATATTTGGTAGTAGGTAAGACTTTGAAAAATAAGGGACCGTCTTCGTCGTGATTAATCAAAAGTCTTTGGGTCTTTTTATATAAATTTGGCTGAGAATCTTTGACTAAGCGTCCAAGTGCACAAAGTACCAACGAAATCGTTGTCAATCGTTGTTGACCATCTACAAGTTTAAAAGCAGGTACGGTACCCTTGCGAGTGCCATCATTAATAACCATCAACGCACCCATAAAATGTTCGGGCTCATTATTATTATCATACTCATCATAAATGCTTATTACATCTTTAAGTAATGTTTGCCAATTAGATTTATCCCATGCATACTCCCGCTGGAAATGTGGCAAAAAATAATGAACATCGCCACCTGTGCTAAAAACTTTTGAAATTCGTAGACTGTCTGCTTTCATGATGTACCTTAATCAATTTGGATAAATGAATTTTGTATATCTAATCTATTATAGAAGGAATTTCTTTAGATAAACAATAAGAAATGTAAATATTTGTTTTGCGTGGAATGTTTTAGCTTGTCTCCGATTCACTGATTGCCATGCGATAGAACGAATCGAGTTCGTCCGCGCTGGAGATGGTCACTTGTAAATCTTCGAGCAGGCCGTCATGCAGCCCATAAATCCAGCCATGCACTGCCAGTTCCTGTCCACGCCGCCACGCGCCTTGAACAATCGTCGTATGGCACACATTAGATACCTGCTCAATGACGTTTAGTTCGCAAAAGCGGTCAAAACGGCGTGTTTCATCCTCAATAGCGTTCAAGCTCACGGCATGTTTGGCATAAATATCCTTAAGATGCCGCAGCCAGTTATCAATCAAGCCATATTCTTGATTCTGCATGGCGGCCTCCACCCCGCCGCAGCCGTAATGACCGCAAACAATGATGTGCTTCACTTTGAGGATTTCCACCGCGTATTGAATCACGGACAAACAGTTGAGATCGGTATGTACCACGACGCTGGCAATGTTGCGATGGACGAACACATCACCCGGCATTAAGTCGATAATTTGATTGGCGGAAACACAGCTGTCCGCACAGCCAATCCAGAGGTATTCGGGCGTTTGCTGCGTCACCAGCTTTTGAAAGAACTGTGGGTCTTGTTCGAGCATTTGAGCCGCCCAAGCGCGGTTACGATCAAAAAGGTGCTTCAAAAAACGCATTGTTTTTCCCTTGGATTTTCAAAAATGAGGAGTGCGGCGTTTTGCGTGGACTTCTAGGCTTTCATCTGGGATCACATCCGCGCCATGAACCTTCGATGTGCCGATCAACTGCGTGACGTAAATCCCGCGATGACCGGACGCGAGATAAGCGACAAAACAGCCCACCGCTAGATACAACAATGCCCCGCTGCCGAACAATTCTATACCCATCAAGGTGCAGGCTAATGGGGTATTACTCGCGCCAGCAAAGACCGCCACAAAGCCGACTGCCGCCAAAAATGCCGGATCAACGCCGAGCAGCCGCCCCAAAGTGTAACCGAGTGTTGCGCCGATGACGAACAGCGGTGTGACCTCGCCGCCCATATAGCCTGTACCGAGCGTAACTGTCGTAAACAGGATTTTGAGCAAAAACGCGATGGCGATAACGCCTGTGCCATTCATGCTTTGCTGGATAAGCGGCAGACTCAAGCCGTTATAATCCTGGCTGCCGACGATAAGCGTCAGCGCGATGATGACCATGCCGCCGATGACGGGATGCAGCGGCGACCAGGCAATATATTTTTTTGAAAGGTATTTAATGCGGTGGACGAGTTCGATAAACAGCAGACTCGTTAATCCAAAGCAAATTCCGGCGATAATGACTTTGATGAGCAGCAGTGCATCGATTTCGACGGTTGCCATCAGGGGATAATGCGAATGTTGGACGCGCCATGCTCGTGTGACAAAATCGCCCACAATCGCCGCGACCAGACACGGAATCATGCCCTCGTAGCGGATTCTTCCTATACTTTGTACTTCCATCCCAAAGACGAATCCTGCGATGGGTGTTCCAAACACAGAGGCAAATCCGCCGCTGATTCCTGCCATGAGCATTAAGCGACGATCCTCATTTTGCAAGCCAAGCACACGCCGCAACCCATCGGCTAAACTCGCGCCCATTTGGATGGCTGTACCTTCGCGTCCCGCCGACCCGCCGAAAAGATGAGTGAGGAGTGTCCCTGCCAGCACAAGTGGAGTCATGCGGAGAGGGATTTTTTGCTGGTTAAGGTGAACTTGCTCGATGATGAGGTTATTGCCTCGGCTGGCTGCTCCGGCGAAGCGCCAATACGTCCAGCCAACGGCAAATCCCGCCAGCGGCAGCAAAAATAGGAGGCTAGGATGCGCGACACGATAAGTCGTCGCTTTTTCCAGCAAAACGAGAAATAGGGCAGAGGCCGTTCCGCTGAGGATGCCAACCATCCCGCCCAAGACAATCCATTTTGCCAGCGCCCATAAAAACGCCAGATGTTCAGAACGTCCAATCTGTTGCAGCCGAGCCGCCATAAAATGCTCCCGCACTTCCAAAATGGGAGCATTTTACAGCAGCTTGGCTTCTGAGCGTTAGTCGTCTTCTGGCTCGGCTTCCACTTCCATACGCGAAAGATCGGCTTTGACATATTCGGGGTTGCGCTGCATATAGCGCTTCCAAAGCCGCTGGAGGATGACTGCCGGGTCACGCCGTAAGCATTGATCGGCAAAATATTGGCAGACGCGGGTAATGTCACGCTCTAAAATCATATAAGCGTTGGAATTGCGCTCGCTGTAAGTCACCTGTGGGAAGTCGATCAACGTAATGCCATCGTCCCAATAGAGGATGTTATAAGCCGAAAGATCACCATGAATCAGCCCATTTTGCAGCATGAGGTCAATATTGTGAAGGACTTCATCGAAAAGCGGAACGGTTTCATCAGGTTCTAAGCGAATCTCGCTCAAGGTCGGTGCTGCCATATTTTCGTCACCGTAATATGTCATCAGAATGGCATTTTCTCCGGCGGCAATCGGCTGCGGGACGGATGCGCCTATTTTGTAGAGATTTTCCATCGTGGTGAACTCATACATTAACCATGACGTATGCGCCACTTGTTGCCCAAAGGAGCTGTTTTTGCCGAGCGCTCGCATCGTGCGGTGATCGGTTTCTTTAATGGCAGTGCCGCTTTCAGTCAGGACGGCACGGCCTTCGCGGTAGAGGGTGTCGTTGCGAATTTGCCGGAAGATGCGCGGACGATAGACTTTCGCTGCTACAATGCCAAGTCCGGTATTGGGATGGGCTTCACAGCGATACACATTCGCTTCTTTGCCGCCTTTGACCTGTGCCAGCACATCGACGATCAGTTTTTGATCGTAAAATGTGCGGAGCGATTGCAGCAGCCAAGTCGCCTCATACTTGCTGGGTTGATATGTCGTTTCGAAGCCACCTTCAAGTCCGTCGTCGTCAACCACCTCATCAAGCATGGCGGCCTGTGATTTCTTGGGTGTATGTTTGGTTTTTGGTTTACGTGATCGCCGTGCTTTGCGATCTGTTTTCATCGGGTCAAATTGATCTTCGTATTTATCGAAGTCATAGTCTTGAAAAGACACTGCTGGTTTTCCTTTGATTCTATCTAGTTTCGATTCATCTCAAATGTGGGCTGTTCACGCTGTAACGCAAAACGGCAAGCCATTCTTGAGGTAATCAATCACTCAGTTGCCAGCAGGGGAGAAGAAAGATGTAGGATAAAATCCCCTTCGCCGTCACTAAGCAAACGTAAACACATTACCTCAAAGTAATTTGTTGAGGGTTGAGAATACACCTTGCCTTTGACCGTGAAACGAAGTGGACGGTTGTTGCGTATAGAAAGCAGTGATCTAGTCTCTATACGAATGACCGAAAGTAGTTCTACCGGGGGAGGGCAGGCGTATTCTTACACACAGATGCGCTTGTCTTAAAAGCTGCCATAATTTTTTTACGCCTCCTAGAGAAATCGGGTTACTAGAAGAGACTATAACATAGGTGTTCGCGGCATGTCAAGCAAGTGAGAAGCGTCTTCAAGGTGTTGTGGGGTTCATAACAGTCCGCGAGGTTTAAGGAGGGTAAAGTGTAAATTTGCGATTGACTGCTGATTAAGTTTTCGTGAAATTTGGTTCAATTGTAACAAAATTTAATCAACTTTAACGGAATTCTGATGATAGAATGATACTGTGATCTCGCCCAGCATTGTGTTGGGCATGAGTAGGCCTAATTTCAGGAGATAAAAATGCGTAAACTTAGCCTTCTGCTTTTCTTTGTACTGGTTTTGTGTATTGGCAGTGTTGCCTTTGCACAGGACGCACCGTTTTGCGGCGATCTTTCTGCTGAAGACTGCACCCTCTATACCACTGCCACAACGATCAGCCCAAGCTCTGCCTCTTTCTCCGCTAACTTAGACATCACCGTTGAAAATACTCCCGATGCTACTGGCCCCGTGACCATCAGCTTGGCTGTTGGTGGTGCATATTCTGGCTTGGATGCCGCCGCGATGAGCGGTATGAGCATGGATACCACCGACCCGATGGCAGCGATTACGGCGTTTCCCGCGCTGCTCCGCAGTTTTGACGGCGAATTAAACCTCACGCTGTCTGTTCCGGCGGAAGTCGCTACGGGTATGCCCAGTGACATCAGCTTAGAACTGAGCTTGGTGGATGGAATCGGCTATATCAACTTTGATACCCTTGCCCCGCTGCTGGGTTCATCCGCTGCTGGCTTGACCGGTTGGGGTGGTGTTGATCTGGCGGGCGCTGTTGAACAACTTGGCCCGATGTTGGCAGGTCAGCTTGACCCGGCAGCACTCGGCGCAACGACAGGTGGCCTTGACCCCAACCTTATTACCAATTTGCTCCAAGCAGTGAATGACAACGACTATGTTAGCTTAACTCGCGTTGAAGATGCCGACGGTTATGCCGTGTTCGTCTCCACCGTTGATTTTGCTGCGCTGAGCGCCGACCCGGCGTTTATGGAACTCATTTCCGCTTCGATGCAGTCCCAAGGGCAACAACTTACCCCTGAACAAATGACACAAATGCAAGAAATGATGCCCGCTCTGCTGGGAGGCATTACCTTCACCAGCTCAACCGTCATTGATCCAGCGACCAACACTGTGGTGGCGGCTGCATTTGATCTGAGCATCGACGGCACAACGATTGATGCTGTGGCAGCACAAGCTGGAGAGCCTTCCGATACACCCACCCCTAATATCAGCGTGGCGGGTGTCATTGAATATGCCGACATCAACACCGCAACTGTTGTCGCCCCGGAAGGCGCACAGGTTGTCCCGCTTGACCAGCTTATGGGTATAGCAATGGGCGCGATGAGTGGTCAGTAAGTTGACTTTCTTCGCCTAATTTAGGCAGGCTGACTCACTATGCCTGCCTCGCTTAATCAATAACTTGTTAAAAGGTCGTGGCTTTTGCTGCGGCCTTTTTATTTCGCCAACGTTTAAACATCGTTATAATCTCGTTATCCCAATGAAAATGCACAGAACTTAAAGTATAATTTAACAAAAGATAACATTGTCCTAAAATTTTTTGAGGGTCAGCTTATGAGTCTCCCTAATAAAACGATGCCCTCCCAAAAAGACATTCCTTCAGGAATAGATTTTGCCACCGAGGTTAAATCTGACCGTCTTGCTATTATGTGGAAGGCCACTATAGCAGGCTGCTTTGTAATGATTTTTTCTTACCTTTCCATTTTCAGCTTTCTCGATAATCTCACCGCCAGCGTTTGGTTATTTCCAGCAATTATTTTATGTATTGGCTGCCTCATTACCCGCGAGCTTCTGGAACGCAAGCAATTTAATCGGGCAGCGTGGGCGTATACATTTGGTGCGCTTACCGCCATTTCTGCTGCCTTGTTTGATCCCCACATCATGACGGCGCAACTCATGCCGTTTGTTTTTGTGGTCGTGGTTTTTATTGTGGGGCTATTGCTTCGGCCCACGCATACATTTGTCGTGGCAATTCTCTCAGCGCTTTTATCACTCCTGATTCCGGCGATGTCTTCGGATATTTCGCCGATGAGTTCTCAGTTTTTTGCAATCGCCCTGATGTTCGTGGGTGCATTGTTGGCGGCACAAGTGACGGGTGAATTGTATGCCGTTACCGAGTGGGCGCTGCTCAATTATCAGCGGGAACGCCGGACGAACCTTGACTTGTTTGAAAGCCGCACCGAACTTCAACGTACCCTCAAACGCAGCGAAGCCCTCAGCGATAAACTGAAAGAAACCAACGTTGAGCTTGAACATGCTCATGCCGCTGCGGAATCTGCCAAAAATTTTCGGGGGCAATTTCTCGCCAATATGAGCCATGAACTGCGTACTCCGCTGAATGCCATTATTGGTTTTAGCGAGACGATGCTGAAGTTCCCTATGATGTACGATAATGTCCCGCTGCCGACGACATATCAAGCCGATTTGAGTCAAATCTATACTAGTGGACGGCAGCTTCTTGACTTGATTAATGACATCCTTGATCTTTCGCGGGTGGATGCCGGAAAGCTGGAAATTTATATGCAGCGCGTGAATCCTGAACCCGTCATCCAAACGGTACTGGCGATTGCGGGCGGGCTGCTTGGCAATAAACCGGTCAAACTTTTATGTGAACTGCCCAACCCTCTCCCGAATGTATGGGCAGATGAAACACGCCTCCGTCAAGTATTGGTCAACCTTTATAGCAATGCTTGCAAATTTACGGAAAAAGGCGCGATCACACTCGTCGTGCGGGAGTCGCCGGAGGGGGTGATTTTTAGTGTCCGTGATACCGGCTCAGGCATTAGTGTTGACCAAATTGGGGTCATTTTTGAGGAATTCCGACAAGCGACTGCGACCGGGCGCGATCCGCGTTCTGGGTCGGGGCTTGGTTTAGCAATTTCGCGTCAGCTTCTTACCCTTATGGGTGGGCGAATTTGGGCGGAAAGTGAGCTTGGCAGAGGTAGCACGTTCCATTTTGTCGTACCGCCCTATCACAAAGGAAAACAACAGACGCTCGAAACACCTATTATTCGTGTCGAGCCGGATAAGTCTCCTATGCTATCACTGCGCCCTGAGTTATCGGCTGAAATCATGCCGTCCGAAGTTACCCCTACGAAAGCGATGTTTTAATGCGAATTTTGTATGTTGAAGATAACCCTGCCAATATTTTCCTCGTAAAGCGCGTCGCGCAGGGGCATCAGGTACTTAATTATATTGATGGTGAAGAAGCGCTTAGAAATTTCGAGCATGATCGTCCCGATCTTGTGCTGATGGATATTCAGCTTGCCGGGCCAATGAATGGGTTGGACGCGGTGCGAGAGTTACGCTCTAAAGGGGTGACGACTCCCATTATTGCGGTAACGGCCTACGCGATGGTGGGTGATCGTGAGCGCTGTATGGCGGCGGGATGTGATGATTATCTTGCCAAGCCACTGCCGATTCCACATCTGCTGGCGCTTTTTGAAAAATATAAGATGCAAACCGCCGAACAACCGATTGTGCAGTTAGAAGCCACGTCAAAATCCACCCAGACGATAGCGCCCATAGCGACCACAACTTCCACCCAAGAAGCGCCATCTGTGATTTCAGACGGTGCAGCGCCGCAAAAGATCACCCAAGAAACGCCACCCGTCCAGCTAGTTTCGCTGGAAAAATCGTTTGCGTCAACAGAAACGTCTGCACCGCAGATTACGCCGACAGCAAGTCCTGATCCTAAACCAAGTATTGAAGTCGAATCGGCTGCTGCGGAAGTGACAGACGCGACGGCACCGGTACCATCAGACCTAAAGCCGACTGTTGCTATTCCCACAGATGAGTTACTATCCGCAGAGATTAAGGGGGGCGAAAAGCCGCCAGAAAACAAGGCGACTCTTTTAAAAACAAATTCTTGAGTCGGCATCGCCAGCCAGCATCGCCATAAAATAAAAAAATATTAAGGATTATGTAATGACCCAAAAAACTGCGCTTGTGATTGATGATACTTTTGCTAACCGGGATTTTTTGGAACGCCTTCTCATGACTGCTGGTTTTGATGTGCATGGTGCGGGAACAGGCAAAGCAGGACTTGATCTGGCTGCCGAGATAGACGATTTGGCCTTAGCCGTGATTGACATGCAACTGCCTGATATGAACGGCTTGCAACTGACCTACAGCTTGCGGCAACGCTATCCCCAAGCCTATTTGATCGTGGCGACGATGCACGATGAACGCTCATTAATGGAAAGCGTTTTCCTGAAAGGTGGCAATGTATTTCTTGTTAAGCCCCATGGCTTTATGGAACTTTACAAGCGCTTAACCACCATTTCGCTGGAAGAACTGCGACAAAATGGCGCGGTGGTCATCGACCAATATGGCCCACGCCCTTTTACAGTGGTCGCTAGGGCGTAGTCAAGACAAGACACAACTTATTGATTATCCGGCTTGATAAAGCTGACATCGGACAGCCGGATCGTTTAAGATAACAAGTGCAGTAAACCGGGGCGCACCGTAAAGGTGAGTTGTTCCCCTGTTGTATATTCACCGTCTAAATCCAGTGGAATAGCATCGGCGCTTTCCATGAGGACGCTTTTCGCTCGTTTTACATGCACACCGCGATGGGTTAAATGGCTGCCGTTATAAACTTGCCCCAATGCAGCCAGTACCCGCGCTTTCGCCATCGCTTCCACGACAATCACATCGAACAGACCGTCATTAGTGCTGGCATTCGGCGCGATTTTCATCCCATGCCCGAAGGTCGTGCCGTTGGCGACCACCGCGACAAAGGCTTTATCATCAAACCAGCTTTCGTCGTCTAGGGTAATACGTAATCGCTGTGGTTTATAGCGGATAATCGCGCTTACTGTCGCCTGCAAAAATGTCCACGCACGGCGTTTTTCAGAGCGATTCACTTGGGCATCGACCTCACCGCTAAGTCCGGCGCTGGCAATGTTCAAAAAATGTTCACGGCGATGAACTGCGCTCCCGCCTTCAATCGTCAATAGGCCAATGTCGGTGGGGCGGGGTTGGGCGCTGGCGATCCAATCCGCCGCCTCTTTAATACCAAACGGAATGCCCCGGCTGCGGGCCCAATCGCGCCCGGTACCAATAGGCAGCGTTCCATAAACCATCGGCGGGCCATCTGGGTGCTGGGCATTCAGGTCTGCCAAAGCATTAACCAAGGCGTGATTGGTGCCGTCGCCGCCGATAGCGATTACGCGGGTTATTCCACTGGCATAGGCTTTATCAAGATGCTGCGCCACTTCGTCGGGGTGTTGGGTGACTGCAATAATCAGTTCGCCCAATTTATCCCAAAGAATGGGTTCGATTTGCGTCCATAAACGCCCTGCACGTCCGCTAGCTGCGTGGGGGTTGAGGATGATGAGTGTTTTTGACATTAATTTTAAGTCTTTTCGTAGCAAGAAGTTATTTTTGCGTATTTTTATCTAAAACACGCATTACATGGGGACGATGCGAAAAGAAGACAATCTTATGTTTAAGGCAGTATTAGCGCGTCGTTTGGATGAGCTGCTGGAGCAAGATTTCAATTTCTTGATAATGAAATGGCTTTAGCACAAACGCATCTGCCCCTGCCTGAAGGATGTGACTCCGATCCCCTGTTTCTCCACTCATAATAGCGACCGGGATTTGTGACCAGATGGTGTTACGTTGCAATGCACCCAAAAATTCTACCCCATTCATGTTGGGCATATTAAGGTCACTGATGATAATATCAGGGAGATGTGTACAGGTATTCAGATGGTTAATGCCTTCATGCCCATTAAAACCACAGATCACGGTATGCTGATGAAATTCGAGTGTTTCGCTCAAAACTTGCAGCATGTCTTTGTTATCGTCCAGAAGGAGTATGGTAGGCATTATTTGTTTACCACTCAATTAATTCTATCGATAAAGAGCTTCATTTAGAATCTATACTACACCAATTTGACGAAAAACATTATGAATATTTTACGAAATCTAACAATTATTACCGGATATGGCCTTCGCCGATGATAATCCATTTATACGTCATTAATGCTTCCAGCGCCATCGGCCCCCGCGCATGAAGTTTTTGAGTGCTGATTGCCACTTCAGCGCCCAAACCGAGTGCGCTTCCATCGGTAAAACGGGTGCTGGCATTCACATATACAACGGCGGAATCAACCTCATCTAAAAAGCGATTCGCGTCATCCATATTTTGCGTCAAGATTCCATCGGAATGCTGTGTACTGTGCTGGCGGATATGGGCAATCGCTTCATCAAGGTCATCCACCACTTTTAAGCCTAAGATCAATGAAAGCCATTCGATATCGAAATCCTCGTCACCAGCCGTTTGCACCTGTGCATCATTTCGCAAAATTTCGTAAGCACGAGGTTCGGCTCGGAACGTAACCCCATCCTTACCGAGATGGGCGGTCACGCGGGGCAAAAATTCCGCCGCGATTTGTTTGTTGACCAGCAGCGTATCCAGCGCGTTACAAACCGATGGACGCTGTGTTTTGGCATTATGGATAATTGCCAGCGCATCGTCCAGCTTGGCGGTTTCATCCACGTAAAGATGGCAAATGCCGATTCCGCCTGTAATGACGGGGATCGTACTGTTTTCACGGCAGAAATTGTGCAGCGCATTGCCACCGCGTGGAATAATCATGTCGATATACTGATGTAGCTTCAGCATTTCCGCCACATAACGGCGGTCAGTGCTTTCAATATACTGCACGGCTTCTTGTGGGAAGCCCGATTCTGCTAATGCGCCGCGCAAGACCTGAATAAGCGCCATATTGCTGCGGAAGGTTTCTTTGCCACCGCGTAAAATCACAGCATTACCTGTCGCCAAAGCTAAGGCCGCGACATCAACAGTCACGTTAGGCCGCGCTTCATAGATCACACCCAATACACCGAGCGGCGTGCGCCGTTTGCTTACCTTCAAGCCGTTTTCCAGCACATTTTCATCAAAGACCGCGCCTACTGGATCAGGAAGCTGCGCGACATGGCGCACATCATTGGCGATCCCACCCAGTCGATTTTGCAAATCAAGCCGATCAAGCAGGGCTGCCGAAAGCCCATTGATGCGTCCTTCGTCGAGATCAAGCTGATTTGCGGCGAGAATACTTTCAGCATTTGCGTCTAAAGCGTCGGCAATTTTGAATAAGGCTGTACGTTTTTGCGCGGTGGTCGCCTTCGCTAGGGCATACGAAGCGGCACGGGCATTTTTGCCCATTTGAGTCAGGTCAAGGATGGTTGTAGGCGCAGAGGTGGTTTCTAACATAGCTAAGCTCACAATAATGAGATATTGACAGAAGTCATTGTAACAAATCTGGTCAGAACCGCCACCTGACAGGGCAATCGCATTAAATTTTGGTCGTAGCTCATAAAAGTACAAATATAACCACAAAGGCGCAAAGGAAAACAGAAATTAAAGAATTTACTTTGTGTCCTTCGTGTCTTTGTGGTTCAAAATAATCCTATACGGTTGATATGAATTTTGATGGGATTATCCTACGTCACTTGATGACAGTGTTCTTAACTTATGCGATCCAAAAACGTGGATAACACAGCGTTAAACTCCGCTGGACGTTCTAAACTCGGCAGATGAGCGGTATTTTCAATGAGAACTTTTTGTGTATTCGGGATGCGCTCTACCATCACATCAGCGACTGCTAAAGCATACGGCGTATCCAATGCGCCAACGATGATAAGCAAGGGGATGGTTAACTCTTCTAATCGTTCTGGCGCATTGATACCGATCCCTTTTTTATAGCTGCCGAGTTCTTTGGCGGCATGTTCGATAGCGATGCGATTCATATCGAGTGCTTTCGCCCGTTTTGTCGGATCAATATCCGTTGGAGTGCGCCCTCTCCCATCGAACCAGATCTGCGTTTCGATTTCGTTCATCAATGCCCAGTCTTTGGCCTTTTCTGCTGCCTCAACCGCCTCAAATTTGGCTTCTATGATGGGCGTATAAGGATGGTCTTTCAGATCAATCTCCAGACCATTCGGCCCCGAACAGACCATGACCAATGCGCTTACCAATTCTGGCGCGGCGAAAGTCGTGTCCATCGAGATCATTCCACCCATTGAGCAGCCGACTAAAATCGCTTTTTCAATGCCGAGAAAACCGAGGAGAGCGATCAAATCCTCTCGATGCGAAAATTCCAGATCGACGGGTTCGCTTTTGCCATAGCCACGCATGTCATAGCGGATGACTTGATACTTTTGTGAAAAAACAGGCACTTGATCGTCCCACAGCCGATTATCCGCGATTCCAGCGTGAACAAAGACCAGCGGTTGGCCTGTTCCGGTCACTTCATAATAAATTTTTGCGCCGTTGATGTCGGCAAAGCCGCTTTTGATGTCGGACATTGGTCAAAAATCCTTTACTTGTAGTAATCTTTGATAAACAATTGGAAATTTTTGAACCACCAAGGCTCCAAGAACACCAAGAATTTGAACTTAAATCTCTGTGTTCTCCGTGCGCTCTGTGGTTAAATCTTTTCCATTTACTTACGTCGGTCTACTTTGTGAAGACGATAGTGCGGATTTTATCCTAAAAGTAAAAATTAGCCCAAAAGTTCTTTTTTGGATTTAACCCAGCAAAACCATACTGTTACGGTGGATGACGTGGTCGCCGTAGCTGTAACCTAAAATTTCGCCGATTTGCGCGGATTTAACACGGCACAGTTTCCGCAGCTCGTCACCGCTGTAATTGCTCAGGCCGCGTGCGATTTCTGAGCTGTCAGGATCGCGCACTGCGAGCGTTGCCCCACGTGCGAAGTCCCCTTCGACGCTCGTCATACCGACGGGGAGGAGACTGGCGTTATTGAGCGCAATCGCCCGCGCCGCGCCATTATCAACTCGTACAATCCCCTGCGCTTTATCGGTCAGCAGCCAACGCTTACGGCTTTCCAGATGAGTATTTGTTGGGTCAAAGCGTGTACCAACTTCGCCGCCTGCGACAATCCGCGCCAGCACATCCGGCTCAGTGCCGCTGGCGATCACCGTCGTCACACCGCTGCGGCTGGCGACGTGTGCCGCTTCGATCTTCGTTATCATGCCGCCTGTGCCAAGTTTTGTCCCAATGCCGCCTGCCAGCGCATAGATCGAGTCGTCAATTTTGGATACACTGCGAATCAATTGAGCGCTGCTGTCGCGGCGTGGATCACCGGTAAATAGCCCCGGCATATCCGTGAGCAGCACCAGCAGATCAGCCTCAATGACGCTGGCGACTAAAGCCGATAGATTGTCATTATCGCCGACGCGGATTTCTTCGGTGGCTACGGTATCATTCTCGTTGATGATCGGGACGATGCGCCGTTCCATTAAGGTCAGGAGAGTATCACGGGCATTCAGATAACGGGTGCGATTGCTTAAATCATCGCGGGTGAGCAGCACTTGCCCGACGACGATGTTAAAAATATCGAATAGATCAGCATAAATTTGCACCAAGCGCCCCTGTCCCACCGCCGCCAGCATTTGTTTGGCAGGCATGGCGCGGCCTAAATCCGGGAAGCCGAGTCGCTCGCGTCCAGCTGCTTGTGCGCCTGATGAGACGACCAGCATTTCATACCCCTGCTGATGCAGACGCGCAACTTGCTGCACGATTTCCAGCATTCGTTGGCGATTCAGGTGAGGTGTGCCGCCTGTCAGGGTGCTTGTGCCAAGTTTAACGACGATACGATGGGGTGTCATGATTTTGGGTGTCGGTTATTTATAAGTTAAGAAGGCGGGTGATGCAGCGCATTATAATGTTTAGCGAGCTGTACCCCAATAGTCAGCTTATAATGCCGTAATTAGCTGGCGTATAAAGATAAAAACCTGTTGGAAATTGCACAGCGGCTTGGAACGAATAGGGGAAAATTATGCTTTCATCCGTACATGAAGATCGTCTGACGTGGGCGCGAATTTCTCTAGAAGGGTTGTCAGTCGGTGATGCTTTAGGCGGTTTCTTCGAGTTCCGATCACTCGGCGATGTCATCAAGACGCGCAAATTACCCGATGTGACATGGCATTTTACCGATGATACTAACATGGCGTTGTCGATTTATGCTATTTTGCTGCGGTATCAAGTGATCGATCAGGATAAATTGGCAGTAGATTTTGCCCAACATTTTGATCGTTTGCGCGGTTATGGGATGGGCGCACGTCATATCCTGACGAAAATACGAGATAGCGGAAACTGGCGCGAACTTTGTCGAACTATCTTTCGGGGAGAAGGGTCGTTTGGCAATGGCGGGGCGATGCGAGTTGCCCCATTGGGCGCTTATTTTGCGGATGATATAGCTGCCGTTGTCAAAAATGCTGGCCTCTCTGCTGAAATCACCCATGCCCACCCGGAAGGAATTTCTGGGGCAGTTGCCATCGCGGTTGCGGCGGCTGTCGCCTGCCGACTAAAAGGAAGCAATCCGCCAACGAGAAAAGAATTTATCGACTTAATTTTACCGTATTTGAGTGACAGCGAGGTTAAGTCAGGTATTGTAAAGTCACGCGATCTGCCTTCGAGTATGCCGATAGAAGAAGTCGTCGCCGCGCTTGGCAATGGTCGCCGTGTTTCTGCTCAGGATACAGTGCCATTTGCATTTTGGTGTGCTGGTGAAAGTTTAGCCAATTATGAGGAGGCGATCTGGTTAACGGCAAGTGGTGGCGGTGATGTCGATACCACTTGCGCTATCCTGGGTGGAATTGTGGTCTGCTATACGGGTGTGGAAGCGATTCCGTCTAGTTGGATGAACCACCGTGAACCGCTTCCATATTGGGCATTTGACGAGTGAGATATGAGGCGATGTTAAAATATGCATCGCCTCATGTGGAAACATGCTGGCTTGACTATCTTCCAGGTATATACAGCGGCAGCCCAGCATAAATCCAATTCAGGTTGTAAATGCCGTTTGCGCGGGCAATCGTCCAAGCATCGACACCGAACCATGCCGCGATTCCGAGCATCGTATCGCCATAATGGACATAGTAGTAGCCATTGTACGTCGTCGGATAGTATGTGACTGGTGTCGGTACAGGGTCAGACACAATCGGGCCGCCTGTCCCTAACGACGGGACATTCAAAAGCTGTCCAGCGTAAATGACATTCAGATTGGCGATTGGATTAACGGCGGCGATGGCATTGGTCGTCACGCCGTATGTGGCAGCGATGCTGGCGAGTGTATCGCCGCGCCGCACTGTATAGACAAACGAAATCGGTGTGATCGGGCCGCCCGTCGCGGGAATGTTCAACGTTTGACCGCGATAGAGCGTACTCCCTACGCTGATGCTGTTGGCTTGGGCAAGCGAATCAACCGTTACGCCAAAACGCGCCGCGATACTCGACAAGTTATCGCCTGCTTGTACGGTGTAGGTGCTGGCGCGGGGGATGACCGGAATGCTCAGGACTTGCCCTACATAGATGATGTTGGGATTGAAGATGTTATTGGTGGTTATCAAATTTTGGACAGTCGTCCCGTAGCGCCCCGCAATGCTTGCTAATGTGTCACCCGGGCGCACGACATAGGTTTGTCCTTGTGCGGCAGCAGACCCGGCGGCGATTAAGGTCAGGATGACCCCAACCATCAATCCGACAAGACCCTTTGAAATCCGACGATGAGTTTTCATAGACCTAACCCTTCTTATTATGATATGCGCTTATCTAATCACTTAAATTATAGACATAAATGGATAAAGCGCACAATTGCAATAAGCTTAAATTTACACTGTAGTTTCTATTAACAGATTCGGAAATTTTTCATACGTGTTGCGTAATCTTAACGCCCATAGAAGGGAAAAACGGCTAAGATAGTATTATATGAGTTTGGAAAATGAAATGTAAAGTGGAAAACATTATGATGAAAGTGCTTGTCATCGAAGATGAACAGCTTGTACGTGATACCATCATCGAAACGTTGATCTATAACGGCTACAACGCGCAGGGGGCGTTTAACGGTCAAGTTGGCGTAAAACTGGCGAAGCAAATCCGTCCTGATGTCGTGCTGTGCGATGTTTCGATGGATGGGATGGATGGTTACGGCGTGTTAGAAGCGCTCCGAGGCGATTCGGTGACGGCGACCCTGCCTTTTATTTTCCTCACGGCGCGGGCAGATCGTCAATCGATGCGGCGCGGCATGGAATTGGGTGCAGATGACTTTATCACCAAGCCCTATTCCAGTAGTGAATTGTTGGGGGCGATCACTGCGCGTTTGTCGCGGATTGGCAGCATCACCCATGAGGCCGAAAATCATTTGACCCAAGCCCGACAAAAATTGGTCGAGATGGTGTCGGAGCGCATTCAACGTCCGCTGGAGTCGGTCAGTCATGCTTTAGAAACCGTCTCCCGTCAGCTTAAGCAGCTTCCACCTGCCGATATGCAGCACTTATTGGATACTGCTTCCGGTGACAGTCGTCGAATTAGCCGCATTGTCGATCAGATGGCGCTTTATGTTCGGATGGATAACGGTCTGCTGACGGCGCAGCATATTGCACAAGAAGGAAAAAATCTGCTGCTGCGTGATATTTGGATGCAAGCGTTGGAACGTGCGACCACGATTGTAGAAAATCGCAGCGATATTGAATTTGAATTTGACGAACATAATCCAAACGTGAAAGTCTTCGGTGATTCGGAGACTTTAACCCATGCGCTGATGGAATTGATAATCAATGCCTTGAGCAATTCGCCGCAGTGTGGCATCGTGACTTTTTCGCAGTGGGCGGAAGATAAAACGGTTTGGTTCAGCGTAACCGATCATGGCATGGGCATGTCGCCGCGTCATGTACAGGCCGCGATGGGCGAGGGCAATGAACCCGCCGATGGTATGGGGTTGAAGCTAGTGCGCGGGATTATCGAAGCACACGGCGGCAAGTTTGCGCTGCACAGCGGCCCCGGCGAGGGTACAACGGCGGCAGTGTGGTTGCCAAAAATTTAATGCAATTCTCGAACTACAAAGACACGAAGACCACAAAGAAAGTAAGATTTTATCATACCTCCCTTAGTGGTCTTTGCGTCGTTGCGGTTTAATCTTTTATGGTCTTATCGAGTGGATTTGATGCATTGAGCCTATATGTCTACATCATGTTTGAGACTTCGACTAAATTGCCATCAGGATCATGAAAGTAAACGGAACGGATTTTGCCTGCTGCGCCATCACGCTCTGATGGTGGCATGAGGGCGCTTATATGGTTGCTTTTGAGATGCGCGTACACATCCTCTATAAGAGTATTAGTAATGAGGCAAAAATCTGCTGCGCCAGGAGTCGGCGCGGTGGCTTTCGGCTCGAATTCCTGTCCCGCCTGATGCAAATTAATTTTCTGACTGCCGAACCGCAGCGCTTTGCGTCCTTCCCCGAATGAAATCACCGTCATCCCTAAAACCCGTGCATAAAAATCGCAGGTCACTTGCACATCCCGCACCGTCAAGACAAAATGGTCGATACGATCAATATTCATCATATTTCTTTGTTTGTAATATCCACCAAATTGACTAAACATGAGGCATCGGCATCGGACGTATTGCATCCACTACTTCGCGCATTGTACGCGCTCGCTGCCGCATCACATCCGTTTCCATACTGCCATCCCCCGTTAGCCAACCCGCCATCCCGCAGGCGACAGCCCCCGCTTTGACGAACTGCCCGACATTTTCCACCGTCATGCCGCCGTTGCACAT
>Ga0105048_10001432_pt1 | contig 38873 bp, 33 predicted proteins | sample MAT05_FD_78382 | JGI IMG/M metagenome (GOLD analysis project Ga0105048, IMG submission 78382) | Freshwater microbial communities from Lake Fryxell liftoff mats and glacier meltwater in Antarctica - MAT-05 | ecosystem: Environmental > Aquatic > Freshwater > Ice > Liftoff microbial mat | place... | reverse complement strand
GGCGTGACGTTCTCCCAGCGGATGCCGCCGTCGCGCGAGACATGCACCAGACCGTCATCGCTGCCGACCCAGAGAAGGCGAGGGTCTTTGGGCGAATCGGTCATGGCGAAGATGGTGCCATACACTTCAACGCCGGTGTTGTCGCCCGTAATCGGGCCGCCGCTCCAGCGTTGTTTGTTCTTGTCGTCGCGGGTGAGGTCGCTGCTAATCTTCTCCCACGATTGCCCGCCGTCACGGCTGCGGAATAGCACGTTGGCGGCATGGTAGATCGTCTTGGGATCGTGCCGTGAAATGACGATCGGGGCGGTCCACTGGAACCGGTACCGAAGTTCACTCGCCCCCTTTCCGGAATTAGCCATGGGATAGATGCCGACGTGGCGGGCCTGCCGCGTGCGGTGATCGTAACGCGTGATGATGCCGCTATACTCACCGGCATAAACGATATTCGGGTCCGAGGGATCAGGGACTGCGAAGCCCGCCTCGCCGCCGCCGACGTTGTACCAGTCACCCAGAACGATCCCGGCGGACGAAAGAGAGTTGCTCGGTCCCGAAGCTGTGCCTTGGTCCTGCATGCAGCCGAGAACGCGGTACGGCACATTGCTGTCGCAGGCAACATGATAGAACTGAGCGATCGGTAGCGGCGGAGAGTGCCACGATCGGCCGCCGTCGGTCGAGATGTCGACGCCGCCGTCGTTGCAGACGATCATCCGCTTCGGGTTCTTGGGGTCGATCCAGCAATCGTGATGGTCGGCATGGTGCGTACCCTTTACGACCGCGAAAGTTTTGCCGCCGTCGAGACTCTTCATCAACGGCACTTGCGGCATCCACACGACATCCGCGTTCGTGGGATCAACCGAAAAGATCGAGAAATACCAAGGCCGCCGGCGGATGGCTCGATCTTCCGACGCGAGCGACCACGTTTCGCCGCCGTCATCGGAGCGGTACAGACCGCCCTTGTCGGCTTCGATCATGGCGTACGCCCGCTGCGGATTCGAGGCCGCGACCTGCACGCACACTTTACCGTACGGCCCTTTCGGCAATCCGTTGTCGTCGTCCTTCTTCTTCGGATCGATCTTCCGTGGGCCGATCCGCTCCCAAGTGTCGCCGCCGTCTCGCGAGGCGTACAAGCCGCTGCCCGGCCCGCCGCTGGTCATCTCCCAGGGTTTGCGCCGGGCCTGCCAGGATCCCGCGAAGAGCAGGCGCGGATTACTCGGGTCGAAACAAACGTCGGAAGCACCGGTGTCGACATCGACGAAGAGAACGCGTTCCCACGTCTTTCCGCCGTTCTTCGTGCGATAGACGCCGCGTTCGAGGTTGGGACCAAACGCGTGGCCGAGCACGGCCGCGTATGCAATGTCCGGATTCGTCGGATGGACGATCATCGTGCCAATCTGGCCGGCCTGCTTCCAGACATGCTTCCAATTCTTGCCGGCATCGTTCGATTTGTAGATGCCGTTGCCCGCGGCCACGTTGCCGCGAATATTCGCTTCACCCGTGCCAACATAGACGATGTTTGGATCGGAACTCGAAACCGCGATTGAGCCGATTGAGGAAACGGGCTGATCGTCGAAGATCGGCTTGAAGGAGATGCCGCCGTCGACGGACTTCCAGACCCCGCCCGATGCGGTCGCGGCATAGTAAGTGTAGGGGTCGCCCGGCACCCCCGCGACCCGGCTCACGCGCCCGCCGGTCGCGGGACCGATCGAGCGGTATTTCAAGTGATCGAAACCGGTCGGCGCCTTGAGTGGATCGTCCGCGCCTTGGACCGGACCGAAGGAGAAAAGCAAGAGTAAGAGAGAGCGCAGTCTCATAGGAAACTCAAATGGTGCGGCATCCGGGTGAAGGTCAACACCCCATGATAAACGTCACGGGGCAATCCTGCACGTCTTTCCTAGCCGGAAAAGTCATCGCAGATTGTGCAGTGTGATAAAAAGGAGGATTCTTCGGTTTTTAGCGATCCGAACCGATGAGAATCGATCGCACATTATTCAAATGATATGGCGATCATCTATTCCTGCCGCTTTTTTTCCAGGTGTGTCAAAGTGTGTCATTTTGTGTCACATGACGACGAAGAGGCACTTCAGGGTCAGTAGCGTTCGTTCAAAAATGGAACTGCTACCAACGCGAAGGATACGATCGATTTCGGGGGAAGGCAAATTTGCTGGATTGGCGGCCGATCAATTAGATGTTCGCAGCGGTTGAGACACGTCAAAAATATTCAGCGGGAAGCCGACCCTCGGCACGTTGACGGAAATAGGCGTCGGTTAAACCTTCCGGGCGCGAGTTTGATTCAGGTCGCAGAATGTCCAGATTTGGCAGATCATCGGGGTAGCCGAAATGATCGCGATAGAGAGCCTCGATTTCCGGATCATTAGGATGAGTCTGGTAGAGAAACCGAATGCGCATGGCTCGTTGACGAATCTTTCGCGGCCAACTTTTGTTGAGACGGAGAATGTTAACGAGTTGCCAACCCTCACTCGTTAAGCCAATGATCGAGCCATCGACGCTAACGCGAAGATGCTCACCTAAAGAAGTCTGACACGGATCTAGCACTTGTTGATTGCGTTTCTCTGAATTGCAGCGGCTACAGGCATAAAGCAGGATTTCGTAATTGCAGATCCGCGCTGCATGGGCCGGGTTGCTTTTAGGTAACGCGTGCTCAACACCGAAGGCAGCGTGGCCGCTGGGATACCAGCGTTCTCGTCCGAGACAATAGACACAACGAAAATGGAATTCGTCCCGAAGCCATGGCTTGTAGCTGGTGAAATCATTGTAGCCAATGGGGCCATGTTTGCGAACATGCGGCTGGATTGCATAGTTGAAGGGCATCAGATTGCTGCCTGTTACAAGTCGTGGCTAATTCCGTACTTTCTTTCGAGTTTCTCAAGTCGATCATCGTCCAGAATCGAGGGCCGAGGAAGAATCGTCTCGAGGTAGGCGCAAAACGTATCCTGTAACCGTTCCAGCTCCGATTCCTCTTCCCGCGTCAAATGGCCGGAATACTTGCGATTGATGAGTTGAATGCGATGGAAGTTCACGCGGTCCATCTCTTCGCTGATGCCCGCGTCGAGAGCGGGCTGGTATGGGACATACTCATCATCTTTCGAAAGGTCGCGAACCGGTGCGAATTTCACTCCGGGCGTGATTGTTGCCTCATTTCGATCTGGTTCAACGATCATGATTTTCTCCAACCCAAGGGGCGTCGATCTCTACGACATTTTACCTGCGGAGCAACACAAGGGCAATTCCCCGCTCACCCCTTCCCCGCCTTCGCGTAAATCGTCGCCGGATCGAAGATCTTATCCGCGATTACCTTGAGATCCTCCCCCTCCACCTGTCGGAAGAAGCAGGAGGCATACCCTTCGTGGCAGGCGGCTCCGCCGATTTGCTTCACTTTCAACAAGATGGTGTCGGCGTCGCAATCGAGATAGATGCTGTGGACTTCCTGCACGTGGCCTGATTCTTCGCCCTTGCGCCAGAGCCGTTGCCGGCTACGGCTAAAGTAGCAGGCCCGATTCGTGCGCACCGTCTCCTCGAACGCCTCGCGGTTCATCCAGGCCATCATCAGGACCTGGCCCGTTGCGGAGTCTTGAGCGATCGCGGGGAGTAGTCCACCGGCTTTTTCGAAATCAATTTTCATGGGTTCATCGCAAAGAGTTTGGTCAGTAGCTGATCAAGCTGAAGATCTCGTGCGGTTTGAGAACGCCTCTCCCATTTAGGAAAGCCAGTTCGACGAGAAAACCGCAGCCGGCGACGACGCCGCCCGCCTGTTCGATGAGACCGCACCCGGCTTTCATCGTACCGCCCGTGGCAAGCAGGTCGTCGACAAGAAGCACCCTCGCCCCCTTGGCCACGCCGTCGACATGCATATGCAGTTCGGCCGTGCCGTATTCCAGTTCATATTTCAGGCTGTACGTTCGATAGGGCAGCTTCCCCGGTTTACGCAGTGGCACGAGCGGCTTGCTCAACGCCAGGGCGAGCGGGGCGGCGACGAGGAAACCTCGCGCCTCCGCGGCCGCGATCGCGTCGATCGCCAGGTCCTTGTAGTGCGCTGCCAACAGGTCGATGGCATAAGCGAACGCCTTCGGTTCCGCCAACAAGGGCGTGATGTCCTTGAAGAGGATGCCAGGTTTCGGGAAGTCAGGGATGTCGCGGATGTAGTTTTCCAGATTCATGACGAATACAGTAGCGGAATCGGCCGCGAGGTACAAGGAACTCCCTAGGCCGGAAAGGCTCAACGGTGGAATCCATCACACTTCGACGGGCAAACTCCGGTGATCAGGCCCGCCTGGTCGATCACAACCAACGCATGGCCTGGGAGACCGAACAAAAGAAATTGGAGGAGACAATCCTCACCCGTGGTGTCGCGGCAGTTTTGGCCGATCCCCTGAAAGGATTCTATCTCGTCGCCGAGGTTCGCGCGGAGGTGGTTGGCCAACTCATGATCACGACCGAATGGAGCGACTGGCGCAACGCCTGGTTCTGGTGGATCCAGAGCGTCTACGTTCGGCCGGAGCATCGCCAGCAAGGTGTCTTTCGAGCGTTGTTCGGTGAAGCGGAACGCTTGGCCCTCGAGCAAGGCGACGTCATTGGTCTTCGACTTTACGTCGAGACTCACAACACGGCCGCACGGGAAACCTATCGCCGTTTGGGGATGTTCGACGCCGCGTACGGGGTCTTCGAGAAATCACCGCTGTGAAATGACTTGGCGAGCGTCGAGGCGTGAGCCCGACGTGGAGTTCGATTCCACGTCGGCCTTACGATTCGACGCTCGCCTTATGAGTTCGTTACAGCAGCTTACTTCGAGGCCGTACGAACGCTATCCATATCCGTGAAGTCAACGGTGACGGCTTCGCCACCCTTGAACACAACGCGCTGAGTCGAGGTTCGGCTCTTGCCGTTCTTGATGACCTCGGCCGTGAAGCTGTACGAGTATTCAACGCCCTTGGCGATTTGCGGCGTCGTGAACTCATTCAGACCTTCCGGCAGGTTACGAGACTCGACCGAGAAGCGGGCGCCTTCCGGAGCCACGATCTTGATCTTGCTGACGACTTCGGTCACGGGAGCCTTGTCCTTGAACTCAGCCACCGAGTAGCCTCCAGCCTTCACGCGAACAACTTGCGTATCGGTCACAACCTTCCCGGCGCGAGTGTACTCGACCTTCAGGTTGTATTCGTAGTCCTTGCCTGCATCGAGCTTCGGCGAGGAGAACACGCGTTCCTTCGAGGTCAATTCCGTCAACTGATCATTGGCATAGAGCTTGGCGTCGGCCGGGAGGCGGACGACAACCTGAGCCTTGTCGTTGCTACGGGAGTACATGAGCTTTTTCTCTTCCTTCATCTCCATGCGGGGAGTCTCGACCACGGACGGGTAGGATTGGCTGTAGTTCTCGGTCGGGCTGCTGCTGTAGTGGTACTGGGCCGGCATGTCATAGGTGGTGCCGCCGTAGATGCCGTAGCCCTGGCAGGAATAAGAAGTCACGTTGCCGGCACAGCCGCTTCCCGACGAGTAGCAACCGCCGTAGCCGCCGTAACCACCGCATCCGTAGATGCCGTAGCCGCTGCACGACGAGTAGGACGAGCCGTAGCAAGACGAGTAGCATCCGCCGTAGGACGAGCCGTAGCAAGACGAGTAACGATGTCCATGGCCCCAACCGCCGAAGGACGACCAGCAGCCGCCGCAAGAAGAATAGCAGCCGCCACAGGACGAGTAGCAGCCATGGCCCCAGTTGTGGAACGCCTGCGTCTCGGGGGCCGTGCTCACGGCCATCATCAGGATCACGCTGTACATTGAGTGGCACCTCTCAGAATAGTGATACGCCCAACATTTTAACGGATGTTAATATGGGCAACTTGCAACGATTCGAGTGTCTAGGATAAATCAGATGACACAACACGTCAAACGAATTTACCTAATTTGCCAAAAGAATCGATTCTCCGCATAATCCGGAGTATCGATCACTCGACGTACTCGATATGATCCTACTCGTACAAAGTGAGCAAATGGTTCCCGCCCTCGAGCGCGTCCCCAAACTTGAACGAGGATCTCCTCATGTCCCGATGGAATCTAGCGTGGTTGATTGCCGTCCCCATGACTGTCTTGACGGGGCTGGTCCTTTCCTATGCGGCCCCGAACCGTGATCGCGACCAGGATTATCGCCTGGTCAAAACGGTCGTCGACGTTCTGGCCGAGGTCGACAAGAACTACGTTCGGGAACTGGACGAGAAAGGTCGCAAGAAACTCGTCGAGGACATGATCAACGGCGGACTCGAAAAGCTCGACCGCTACTCGACTTACATGAACGATGAAGAGCTGCGGCAGTTTGAAACGCAGACGGAAGGCAACTTCTTCGGCGTCGGCATCCAGCTCGGCACTGATCCGAAATCGGGAATGTTGATGGTGGTGAGCCCCATGGTAGGCACGCCGGCCTACGAGGCCGGCATCTTGGCCGGCGACATCATCCTGAAGATCAACGACAAATCGACCGAGAACATGAGAATCAGCGAAGCAGTCAAGATGATACAAGGCAAGGAAGGCACTTCGGTTAAGCTTACCGTGGTGCATGAGTCGAAAACGGGCAAAGACGCGGAAGACTTGAACATCATGCGAGCCAAGATCGAGGTGAACTCGGTGATGGGCTACAAGCGGTCCGACAACGATCCCAAGAAATGGGATTGGTTCATCGAAGATGGCATTGCCTACATTCGGCTTGTTCAGTTCATCGACCATACCACCGAAGATCTCCGCCGCGCCGTCACGGCCGCCGAGCAAGCGGGCGCCAAGGCGATCGTCCTTGATCTACGCGACAACCCGGGTGGACTGCTCTCGTCGGCCATCGAAGTGAGCGACACCTTCCTTTCCGAAGGAACGATTGTCAGCACCCGCGACCGCGACAACCGGGGCCGCAAGTGGGATGCGAAGGGCGACGACACGCTGTTCGCGGGCAAACCGCTCGTGGTGCTGATCAACAAGAACAGCGCGAGTGCCAGCGAGATCGTCTCGGCCGCGTTGCAGGACAACAAGCGAGCCACCATCATCGGCGAGCGTTCGTTCGGCAAAGGCAGCGTGCAGAAGATCATCAAGCTGAAGACCGACCCGCCGACCGCCCTGAAGCTGACGACTGACACTTACTGGCGGCCGAGCGGCCTGAACATCCATCGGCATGAAGACGCCAAGGACACCGACGATTGGGGCGTACGCCCGGACAAGGGTTTTGACGTCGTCCTCAAAGATGAAGAGCGTCTCGAATACCTGAAATTTCGCCGGGCTCGCGATCTCGTGAAGGGCAAAAAATGCCCCCAAGGAAGAGAAAAAAGAAGAAGTATTTAAGGACCGCGTCCTCGACGCCGCGGTCACGTTCTTGAAGAAACAAATCGGTTAAACTCATTCTTCGCGAGCGGCCTGTCCGGGGTCGCTCGCACTTCTGGTGCTTCGCTCTTGCAAATCCTTCTTGAAGACTTCCACCTTATCGCGGTCAACAAGCCCGCGCCGTTGTTGACGCAAGGCCCGCCCGGCGTTCCCTCGCTCGAGGCGCTCGTCAAAGAGTACATCAAGCAGAAATACGAGAAGCCGGCCGGCGTTTACCTGGGCATCCCCCATCGGCTCGATCGGCCGGTATCGGGCGTCGTTCTTTTCGCGCGTAACTCGAAGGCCGCCGCGCGTGTTGCCGAGCAGTTCCGCCTGCACACGGTCGAGAAGACTTATTGGACGATCGTCGAAGGCGAAGTGGCCGGGGAAATGGGCGAATGGCGTGACTTCCTGCACAAGATCGAGACGGAAGCACGCGTCGAAGTGGTGGAACCCACAGCCCCCGGCGCCAAGGAAGCGATCACGCAATATCGAGTCGTCAAGCGAGGACCGGGCCGGACGCTTCTGGAGCTAACGCCTCGAACCGGCCGCATGCACCAACTGCGAGTCCAAGCCGCCAAGAACGGCCACCCCATTCTGGGCGATGAACTCTACGGCAGCACCCTGCCCTTCGGCCCCGCCGCCAAGTTGCCCCGCGACCGCATCGTCGCCCTCCACGCGCGACGGCTGTCGCTGACGCATCCCTTCAGCAAAGAGCCACTGACGATTGAAGCGCCGTCGCCGGAGGCTTTCGCCCTGGAAGGCTAATCCGCTATTCATCTTGCTCTTCCGCAAGCCGGATGCGTACTTCCTGCCACTCTTCCCAGCAATTCTCCGGATCGAGATCGGCATACCCGCGGCTCTCTTCCTGCTTTTTAGCCATATCGAGCGTCATCATCATGTAAACGGCTTCGTGGCGGATAGTCAGGACTTCATCTTCGGTGAGCGCATCGCCCTTTACTTTCTCAGCCCGCAGCAGGATCGCGACGAGAGCGGGAATGAATACGGGGATGAGGTCTTCGTTGTCGTCTTGTTTTTCGGTCATTGCGAGTTCCTTTCGAAATACGATACAAGCCCAGGGGTGAGGGTTTCCGAACCTCTGGGATCGGCGTTTGTACCCAGGAATTCGGAAACCCTCACCCGTGGGCTTGCACGAATGCCTCTTACTTGACTGCGTTATGTGTATTGCCCCGATTTGCCTTCCGCTTCCCCCCTTCCCTAAAATACTCTCGATATGGATAACCATTCGATCGTGGTTCGCGGCGCTCGTGAACATAACCTTCGCAACGTCAATCTCGAACTGCCGCGGAATGCGTTGATCGTCTTCACCGGCGTCAGCGGGTCGGGGAAGAGTTCGCTGGCTTTCGACACCCTCTATGCCGAGGGGCAGCGGCGTTACGTCGAATCCCTTTCGAGCTACGCCCGCCAGTTTCTCGGCCAGCTACCCAAGCCCGATGTCGACTTCATCGGCGGGCTGTCGCCCACCATCAGCATTCAGCAGAAGACCGCCGGGCGCAACCCGCGCTCGACCGTGGGCACCGTTACCGAGATCTCCGACTTCCTGCGCGTGCTCTATGCCCGCATCGGTCAGGGACATTGCCCGAAGTGCCAGCGGCCGATCACCGCCCAATCGCGCGAACAGATCATCGATCGCATCCAGGCCCTGCCCGTCGGTACACGTTTCCTGATCCTGGCGCCGCTCGTTCGCGGCCAGAAGGGCGAGTTCAAGGATTTCTTCGCCGACATGCTCAAACGCGGTTTCGTCCGCGCTCGGGTCGACGGCCAGATCGTCCGCCTCAGCGACAACTTGGGCCTCGATAAGAGAATCAAGCACGACATCGCCATCGTCATCGATCGGCTCAAGAACGAGCCGCGCATCCGGTCCCGGCTGGCGGAAGCAGTCGAACAGGCCCTCGCCCTGGCAGATGGCTCGCTCATCATCAGTGTCGAAGAAGAAAAAGGGCCGACACCCGCCGAGGGTGAAGAGGACGCCGTTGCCGATCATCACGACCTGCTCCTGTCATCGAAGTACGCCTGCACCACCTGCAACCTGAGTTACGAGCCGCCATCGCCGCAACTGTTTAGCTTTAACAGTCCCTTGGGGATGTGTCTCGATTGCGATGGCCTCGGCACCCGCTACACCTTTGATGTCGACTTGCTCGTGCCCGACCCAGCACTCTCGTTCTTCGACGGAGCCTTCCCACTCATCGGCAAAATGCGCGGCATGGGAAAGTGGCGCAAACACACTTATGAAGGCGTGGCCTCGTCGCTCGGGATCGACCTGAAAACAGCCTGGAAGAAGTTGGCGGAAGAACATCGCCAACTTCTGCTCTTCGGCTCGGGCGAGAAGCACATCGTCTTCGAATGGAAGCAACGCGGCGGCGGGGTCTGGCGGCACGGCGGCCGCTGGGAAGGCATCATCCCGCAACTTCTCTCCAGTTTCAAAAAAGCCGCGGGCGGTCCCCGGCGGATGCAACTCGAAAAATACATGCGCGTCGTCCGCTGCCCAACATGCGGGGGTGAACGGCTCAACCCGCAAGCCCGGGCAGTCCGCGTCGGAGGTCGAACGCTGATCGAAGTCGGCGGCATGCCGACCGGCGAGCTATCGGCCTGGCTCGATGGATTGAAGGCGAAATTCGACCCGATTCAACTAATCATCGCTACCGAACTTCTCAAGGAAATTTACGGTCGCGTCGGCTTCTTATTGAACGTGGGTCTACACTACTTGTCGCTCGATCGCAGCGCGCCGACGCTTTCCGGCGGAGAGGCTCAGCGCATCCGCCTCGCGGGTCAGATCGGTTCCGGTCTCGTCGGTGTGCTCTACATTCTGGATGAGCCCAGCATCGGCCTGCATCCGCGCGATAACCTTCGGCTCTTGAGCAGCTTGGAACGCCTGCGCGATGTCGGCAACACCGTTGTCGTCGTCGAACACGATGAAGACACGATGCGGGCGGCCGATTACCTCGTCGATTTCGGTCCCGGCCCCGGCGTTCGCGGCGGCGAGGTCGTGGCCGCGGGAACGCCAGCCGAGGTGTTCGCCAACCCGGCCAGCGTCACCGGCAGGTTCCTTACGGGCGTGGAATCGATCGCCATTCCCTCGAAACGCCGGGAACCCACGACACGGCGGATTCAGATTAAAGGCGCTCGCCACAACAACTTGAAGTCGATCGATGTCGACATCCCCCTTGGCGTTTTCGTCGTCGTCACCGGCGTTTCCGGTTCCGGGAAAAGCTCGCTGATCAACGACATCCTGCTGGCCGGGTTGAAAGCCCAAGGTCGGGAACCCGGCGAGGAAGAGGAAAACGGCGAAGCCGACGAATCAACCGCCATTGTGGGGACACGCTGCGACGAGATTCTCGGCCTCGACCAGATCGACAAGATTATCGACATCGATCAGTCAGCCATCGGCCGAACGCCGCGCTCGAACCCGGCCACCTACATCAAAGTGTTCGACGAGATCCGCGCCATCTTCGCTCAAATGCCCGAGGCCAAGGTACGGGGCTACCAGGCTGGTCGATTCAGCTTCAACCGTCCTGGCGGCCGTTGCGAAGCCTGCGAGGGCAACGGCTCGACCAAGCTCGAAATGGACTTCCTGGCGGACGTTTGGGTCACCTGTCCCGTGTGCGACGGCAAACGCTTCAATCGCGAAACCCTTCAAGTTCGCTATCGCGGCAAGAGCATCCAGGAAGTGCTCGACCTCGACGTGCAGGAGGCTCTCACTCATTTCGAGAACCTCACCAAGATTCGCGATATGCTGCAAACGCTCCATGATGTGGGGCTCGACTACATCAAGCTCGGCCAGGCGTCGCCGACGCTTTCGGGCGGGGAAGCTCAGCGCATCAAGCTGGCGAAGGAACTCTGCCGGCGCGGAACAGGCAAGACGCTCTACGTTCTGGATGAGCCGACGACCGGGCTGCACTTCGAAGATGTCCGCCGCTTGCTGGCGGTGCTTCATGGCTTCGTCGAGGCCGGCAACACGGTGCTCGTGATCGAACATAATCTGGACGTCATCAAGACGGCCGACTGGCTCATTGATCTCGGCCCCGAGGGGGGCAGCGGCGGCGGCAAGCTCGTCGTTGGCGGTACGCCGGAAACCGTCGCCGCGACGAAGGATTCGTTCACCGGCCAGGCGTTGCAAGATGTTCTTTTCCCCCAGAAACGCAAGAAGACGAAGAAGGCCGTGGCCCCACGACCCCGGCACGAGCGGATCACCCACCTCACCGTGCAAGGGGCGCAGCAACACAACCTCAAGAACATCACCGTCTCGATACCCCGCGAGCAGATGACCGTCTGCTGCGGGCCAAGCGGCTCGGGCAAGAGCACGTTCGCGCTCGACACCGTCTATGCCGAAGGTCAACGCCGCTACGTCGAATCGCTCTCCAGCTACGCCCGCCAGTTTCTCGGCCAGGTGCAGAAGCCGAAGGTCGACCACATCCATGGCCTGTCGCCCGCCATCGCCATCGAGCAGAAAACGACGAGCAAGAGCCCACGCTCGACCGTCGGCACGATCACGGAAATCTACGACTACCTGCGCGTGCTTTACGCCCGGCTCGGCCGCTCGTGGTGCCCGGCCTGTAACATCCCCATCGGCACGCAGACGACGGACGAGATCATCGAGCGCATCTTGTCGCTCCCCGAAGGCTCGAAGATTTACATCATGGCCCCGCTCGAACGGCAGGGCCAAGAAACGTATGAGTCGCTCTTCGACGAAGCCCGGCGGTCGGGGTTCGTTCGCATGCGGGTCGACGGCAAGTCGTTCAACATTGATGAACCGCCAACAATCGACCATCGCCGTAAACACTTGGTCGAAATCGTCGTCGATCGCAATGTGGTGAAGCCGAATACGCGTACGCGCATTGCCGAGGCCGTGGAGACCGCCCTCGATCTCGGCCGCGGCATCCTGCATCTGGCGCATGTGAATCAAGATGTCGACGAACCGAAATGGAAAATCGATCGCTTCAGCCAGCACCTGTCTTGCTCCACCTGCGGGAAGAGTTACGAGCCGTTGAACCCGCACCACTTCTCGTTCAACAGCCCGCTCGGCTGGTGCCCGGCGTGCGAGGGGCTCGGCCGGCAGCGTGGGGCGAACGCCTCGCTTTTGATCCGCGACGAGAAATTGACGATCCGCCAGGGGGCGATTGCCGTTTGGCCGTCACTCGAAAAGAACAGCCCGTTCCTTCCTTTTGCCAAGGCGATCGCCGAGCACGTCGGTTTCGATCTCGATACACCCTACGAAGAGTTGGCCGCCGCTCACCAGCGGAAGATCTTGCAAGGCACCGGGGCGGAATGGATTCCCGTGGCCGTCGAGCCGCCGGTGTCGATCCAGTTCAAGGGGCTCATTCCCGCCATTGATGAAGCTGCCCGCGTCAGCTTCGTCTACCGGCAGAATCTTGAGCATCTGGTTGACGAGATCCCCTGCACCGTCTGCCGAGGTTCCCGGCTGCGGGCCGATGCCGCGGCGGTGCGGTTCGCGGAAGCGACGCTCGGCGAGGTGACATCTCGTTCGATCCGTGAGGCGCTCGAGTTCTTCCAGAACATGAAACTGGCGAAGAACGAGAAGCATGTGGCCGGGGAACTCTTCCGCGAGATCATGAATCGGCTGCAGTTCCTCGTCGATGTCGGCCTCGATTATTTGACCCTGGCCCGCATGGGACCGACTCTTTCAGGCGGTGAAGCGCAACGCATCCGCCTCGCCAGCCAGATCGGCAGCGGGTTGACGGGAGTGCTCTATGTCCTCGACGAACCGACGATCGGCCTGCACCCCCGCGATAACGATCGACTGCTCGGGGCCCTCATCAAGCTTCGCGATCTCGGCAACACGCTCTTACTTGTCGAGCACGATCGCGAGGTGATCGCCGCGGCCGATTTCCTGCTCGACTTCGGCCCCGCGGCCGGCACGCACGGCGGGGAGATCACGGCCGAGGGACCGCCGAAGAAAGTATTCAAAGCAAAGAACTCCCTCACCGGTCAATATCTTTCGGGACGCAAGTCGATCGCGGTGCCAACGAATCGGCGGACCACCAACCTCGATCTTCCGGTTCATCAGGTCACGCCCGAGGACGTGCAGGCACGCAGTCCAAAAGAAGAGATTCTCAGCGTCATCGGCGCCCGGCAGCACAATCTGCGGAATCTCGACGTGCATTTCCCGCTCGGCAACTTCATCGCCGTCACCGGGGTCAGCGGGTCGGGGAAGAGTTCGCTCATTCATGAAGTGTTGCACAACACGCTCGTCCGCAAGCTCCACCGCGCCAAGACGGCCGGCGCCGCCCATGACGAGATTCGCGGCATCGAGGCCATCGACAAAGTCATCAACGTCGATCAAGAGCCGATCGGCAACTCGCCCAGTTCGAACCCAGCGACATTTACGGGCGTCTTCGACCTCATCCGCCAACTCTTCGCGCAGATGCCCGACTCCAAAGTCCGTGGTTATCTGCCGCGCCGTTTCAGCTTCAACCAACCCGGCGGCCGGTGCGACGCCTGCGAGGGCAACGGCCAGAAGAAGATCGAGATGCACTTCCTCCCCGACGTCTGGGTCGAGTGCGAGATCTGCCACGGCGCCCGTTACAACCCCGAGACGCTCGCGATCCGCTATCACGAGAAATCGATCGCCGACATCCTGGCGATGAGCATCAGCGACGCTCTCGCCCTCTTCGGCAACATCCCCAAAATTCGGATTATCTTGCAGACGCTCGAAGACGTTGGCCTCGGTTACGTCGCCCTCGGTCAGGCGGCCCCGACTCTCAGCGGCGGCGAGGCGCAACGCGTCAAGCTGGCTGCCGAACTCGCCCGACCGAGCACGGGGAAGACGCTCTATCTACTTGATGAGCCAACCACCGGTCTACACTTCGACGACATCCGTAAGTTGCTCGACGTCCTGCATCGGCTGGTCGATCTCGGCAACACGGTCATCACAGTCGAGCACAACCTAGACGTGATCAAGACGGCTGACTGGGTGATCGACCTCGGCCCTGAAGCGGGCGGCGAGGGCGGCCAGATCGTCGCCATGGGTACGCCGGAAGACGTGGTGCGCCAGGCAACGAGCGGCGAAACCGTTTCGCACACCGGCAAGCACCTGGAACCGGTTCTGAAGGCTGGGCCACACGCGATCCGCGAACGCTTCGACGCCGACGCCGCCCGGCAGGCCCGCGAGGGCGACCTAGACCTTGATGCCGTCGGGAAAGATGCCCGCCTCCCCTGGCAGACCGACGGCCGGCGCTGGCACACGATCGATCGCATCACGACGACCGGCAAGCCCGCCCGCTGGGAAGGGGACCTGCTGAACTGGTTTGACGAGGAGATCCACCGCCTCGGCGCATTTTCGGACACTGATTGGAACGAGCGCAGCGTCGTCGAGATTGCCGGGCCGAAGAAATCGCAAGGCTGGTTCTTCCACGCCCACACTGGCATGGAGTGGCTGATGCGCGCGGTCTTTCGCGTGGCCAAGAACACGTTCAAGCACGAGGAACTCGATCCCGAACTCGACCTGAGGCCGTTGCATGAGACGGCCGAGTTGCAGAACTACACGCGCGAGTCGCGGGTGCAAGTCGCCAATCGCAAAGGGCCTTGGCAGGAAGTCTGGATCCTGCTTCACCATAAGAAAGACGTCGAGACCCCCGCGTTCCGGAAGTTCCTCAAGCAAGCGGTCGAGGCGTTCCAGAAGAGCATCCAGAAGTTCGACGCCAAGCCCGAAGACGTGATGCCCTGGAAGATCGACGGCGAGAAGTGGCACCTCAGCGACAAAGGTTTCCCCCCCGGCAAGCGGGTGTTGTGGCCACGAACGCTCTTGCGAACTTTTCTCGAAATCATTCGCGGGATTGATAGGAAGGTCGAGATCCAATGGGACGCCCGTGACACCATCCTTCTTAAAGTGGAAGGGATCGGCAAGGCCTGGGGCCGTATTCGCTCCAAGGATAACGAGGCCCTCGATTGCCGATTCCTGGGCAAGACGGGCCAGTTCAATCTCGGCCGGCTAGAAGGCATTGGCCGGGAAACCACCCTCAAAGCCGATCGGGCCGATGGCGGCGAGGTCGTGCAGATGCTCTTTCAGAAAGAGGAAGACCTGCCGAAGGCGGAACTGACGAAATTCCTGAAGGAGCACCGGTCCGGGTTTGTTGAGCGGTTCAGTTAAGACCGCCTAAAGGCGGGGCTCCAACGAAGAAGAAGACGAAACGAGTGATTTTTCTTCGTTGGAGTCCAGCCTTTAGGCGGTCTTCGTGGGTATTAGATTCTCGTCCATCCTGAATTTTCGCATCGCAATCGCACTCGAAGGGTACTGAGCTGAGCCGTTGAATGATCTGTCGGAAATGTCTACAACGAAAAGTCGAGCGATTTCGAGGAATCGGGCGCTCGCTCCGAGCATGCGGGAAATTTGTGTATTAGGATTGAGTGAAGTCATTCCCCTGCCGGAGGTTCTCTCATTACTACGGCCATCGAAACTCCCGTGCGGACCAAAATGGTACCGCGTCGAACGCGTCGGGGAAGCCTCAAGATGACGGAAGCGAATGCGGCCCATCTAATCCGGCGAGTGCTGATCGCATCCATTACGGGCACCCTCCCGGATGAATACCGCGAGGAAGCCGTGAGCCTGCTCATCGAGGCTCTGGCAGCCCAGGATGAAGAAGTTCGCGGTCTGGCGGTGATGGCTCTTCAGGAAATCGGCGTCGGCGCTCCGCTCGTGCTTCCTTCTCTGATCGGCGCCCTGCGTGATCCCTGCGAGATGGTCCGCAAACGGGCCGCCCGCGCCATGGGGGAACTGAGTTCCTCCGCGATCCCCGCTCTGCCCCACCTGACGGCCGGCCTCCAAGATTCGTCCATCGCGGTTCAACTAGAATGCGTGGCCACGATCGGCCGCATCGGTCCCGATGCCGAGGCCGCCCTCCCCAACCTCTTTGTGTTCTTGCTCGAACCCGATATCCGCGTTCGTACCGTCGTCTCCGCCTCCATCCGCAAGATGGGGCCGGCCGCGGTCAGCTACGCCCTGGCCATGCTCCTGGATGCCGAGCCGTTGATGCGTGAACGCGCCTGCGACCTGCTCGGCCAGATTGGTTGTCTCGATGACAGCGTCGTCGAGGCCCTGCTCGAAGCCTGCACCGACAACGAACCGGAAGTCCGCGAGAATGCCCGACGCGCCCTCGATCGCTTGCAGCAGAATCATTAAAGTGTCGACGTCGAAGTGTAGTGAATCTCAAACGGCTTGTTCGTGATGAATACAACCGTCACATCTCCGTGGGCGCTGGCCCCGTGAAACATCACGTCGCCTTCCGGAAACCAGACAAACGACCCGGGACCAAACTCGCCGCGATGAGTTACCAGGATCCCCTCAAGCACATACATGCCGTGGCCGCAGGGGTGCGTATGCGAAGGGTTGATCAACCCCGCCGGATAACGCACCAGCCGCACGCTCATGCCCGTTTCGAGATCCTTCAACATGTCCTTGCTAAAGATCGTTCCCTTGGCGTGTTGGTTGTACGTCTCCTTCCATGAGATCGTGCCGGCATCGAGGGCGAAGAATTCGAGATGGTTCATGGGTTTTTCTCGGTCGGCGAGACGCTCAGCGCGATAACGGCCGACTCGTCCGGGAAGCTCAGACTTCTCCGTCATTTTCGCTATTGTCGGCGGAGTGATCAGCGGACCTGTACGAGTTTGTTCAAAAGGAGTCATGATGGGCCAACATAGAGGCGCGGTGTTAAAACTCTCGGCGCTATTGTAGAGCGATCCGCTGATGTCGTCGAAGCCGCCGCCCGTATATTCTAAGAATCTGCAAGCAGGTTCAAAAGGGAATTATCATGCCGAAAGCGGCTATCATTTGGGACGTGGATGGCACCTTGGTCGATACCGCGGCGTTGCACTTCGACGCCTGGGTGAAACTATCGGCCGAGGTCGGTCGGCCCTTCACCCATGCCGACTTTGCCGCCACTTTTGGACGGCGCAATCCGGAGATCATTCGCTTCTTGCTGGGGGGAGATCTTACCGATGACCAGATCGCCGACCTGGGGGAACGCAAGGAAGAGTACTATCGTGCCGAGGCGTCGAAAGGCGTCGACCTGCTGCCGGGCGTGCAAGCCATGTTGGAAGCGTTTCACGAGCGCGGAATCCCACAGGCGATCGGCTCGAGTGCGCCGCGCGGCAACCTGGAGATGATTCTTGACCTCACGAAGAGCCGGCCGTTCTTTGCCGCAGTGGTTGCCATGGAAGACACGAAACGAGGCAAGCCTGATCCCGAGGTGTTCCTGCAAGCGGCAGCCCGGTTGAAGACGGAACCTCGCCACGCCATCGTCTTTGAAGATGCCGTGGCCGGGGTGCAGGCGGCGAAAGCGGGGGGGATGAAGTGCGTAGCCGTGCGGTTCGTGGGGCATCATTCGGAAGCGGCGCTGCAAGACGCCGGGGCCGATATGATCGTCTCGAACCTGGAGTTGGTCACCGCGGCGGAAGTGCTGGCGTTGCTCGATCGCTAAACAAGTCTCAACCAAGACCGGCGAGATTTCTTTGTTTGTAGTGACCCGCTTCAGTGGGTTCGGACCCGCTGAAGCGGGTCACTACAAACAAAGAGGAAAAAGGTGAGTTTCTCGGTTCGGACCCGCTGAAGCGGGTCACTACGAACAAAGAGGAAAAAGGTGAGTTTCTCGACGCCAAGTTCTTAATGGAACGACGTCTCATCCGTCGGGAACTGGCTCTTCTTCACTTCCTGGCAATAGGTGGCTACGGCCCGGCGGACGACGGTGCCCACATCCGCATATTGCTTGACGAATTTGGGATGCAAATCGTGATACATGCCGAGCATGTCTTGCACGACGAGGACTTGGCCGTCGCAGCCGACTCCCGCGCCGATGCCGATCGTCGGGATCTTCACCAGCGAGGTGATGCGAGTAGCCAGGTCCGCCGGCACGCACTCGATCACAATAGCGAACGCTCCGGCCTGTTCGATCGCCAAGGCATCGCGAACGAGACGGTCCTCGTCACGCTGGACACGGAAGCCGCCGAGGCGATGGATCGATTGCGGCGTCAAGCCGATGTGGCCCATGACCGGGATGTCGGCCTTGGTGACGGCGGCGACGAGTTCGGCGGCCCGCTCGCCGCCTTCCATCTTCACGGCCTGGGCCTGGGCTTCCTTGATCAGACGGCCGGCGCTTTCGAGTGCCTGTTGGGGACCAACTTGGTAGGTCATGAACGGCAGGTCAGCGATGACGAGTGCCCGCCGCACGCCCCGGGCCACGCACTTCGTGTGATAGATCATTTCATCAAGCGTCACGCTCAGCGAATTCGCATTGCCTTGCACGACCATGCCGAGCGAATCGCCAACGAGTATGCTGTCCACGCCGGCTTCATCAAGCAGGCGGGCCATCGTGTAATCGTAAGCGGTCAACATGGTCAAGCGGACGCCGCGGGACCGGGCCGACAGAAAGTCGGGCACGGTAATGGGTCGCGAGGAACGCGTTTCTTGCAGGTTCGCGTCTGGAGAGGCCTGGGGTGAGGCGGAGGCCATGTGCGGTCACCTAAGGGTAGAGAGTTCCGATTTATCCCGCGCCCGACTCAAGAAGCATACAGAACCTATCGTCTTTAGAGCAATCCCTACTCAAAACGATTCAGATTAAATTCATCGGTGATGGTTCCGTCTGATTCGCGGTTATAGGCTATAGTGAAGGAAAGTGAGCAAACATGAACGAATTCGATGAAATGTCATCTGGTAAGGGAATCGTCCTGTACGATGGTCTCTGCCCGCTGTGCCGTAAGTCAGTTGCCATTCTCAAACGGCTTGACTGGCGGAAGCGGTTGGACTATCACGACGCCCGGGATGTCGCCCATCTTCCGACGTCGGAAGTGGCGCTCGATCCCGAGAAAATGCTCGTCGAAATGCACGTGCTGACGCCCGATCGCAAACGCGTTTATGCCGGCTTCCGGGCGTTTCGCTGGATCTCCGGTCGCTTGCCCTTGTTGTGGGCATTTTGGCCGTTCTTCTTCCTGCCCGGTGTGCCGTGGGTCGGTCAGCGTGTCTATCGCTGGGTGGCGAAGAATCGGTATAATTTGGTTCCCTGCCACGATGGCGCCTGCGCGGTGCCGCTGCGGCCGCCTGTCAAGAAGGAAACCCCCTCAAAAGTGAAAAGTCCCTCCACATCGTGAACGCTGTCGGGATCGTGCTCATTTTCAGCGCGGGCGATCCATATAACAACTGCTCTCTTTACTACCGATGTATTCATGGGAAGGCGTTACCCGCATGAGCCGGCGTTTCGTGAATCAGCTTGAAGACGGCGAAAATGTTGAGGAAGTCTTTCTTGTCACCGACAAGCAACTCCGCTCGAACAAGAACGGCAACCCGTACGTGCAGGTCGAGCTGCGGGATCGCTCGGGCCAGATCATCGGCCGTTTCTGGAATGCCGGCGAGTCGATCTTTCGCGGGTTCGATTCGGGCGACTTTCTTTTGATCAAGGGGAAGGCTCAGCTGTTCCAGGGGACGATGCAGATCATTCTCTCCCATCTCGAACGGATGGACACGCAGAAGGTCGAATTGACCGACTTTCTGCCGCACACGGAACACGACGTCACCAAACTGCTGGAGCGTTTGCGGGCTTCGCTGCTGAAAATCAGCAATCCTCACCTGCGGGCCTTGGCCGAGTGCTACTTGATGGATGCCGACTTTATGCATGGCCTGTGCCGGGCCCCGGCCGGAGTCCGCGTGCATCATGCCTACATCGGCGGGTTGCTCGAACATCTCGTGACCATGACTGACGTGGCCGAGCGTATTCTGCCGCTTTATCCGGATGTCGACCGCGATCTCGTGGTGATCGGCGTCTTCCTACACGATAGCGGCAAGATTGTGGAACTGACCTACGAACGGGCGTTCGGTTACTCCGATGAAGGCCAACTGATTGGGCACATTAATATTGGCGTCGAGATGCTGACGGCCAAGTCCGCGCAAGTGCCTGATTTGACGGGGGAACCGTTCCCGCGCGAACTTTTATTGCGATTGAAGCATCTTATCCTGAGTCATCATGGCACACTGGAGCATGGCAGCCCGAAAGTGCCGATGACGCCTGAAGCGGTCGCGTTGCACGCGATCGACAACCTCGACACCCGGATTCAAATCTGCGTGCGTGAAATTAAGGACGATCGTGGATCGTCTTCCTGGACGCCGTATAACCAGGCCCTGCAACGCCGGCTCTACAAGGGCGGCAGCAGCGGCACTTCCGACGGCTCCACTCCTTCTGACAACTACTGAGATGATTGACCTAGAAAAACTGATTCTGACCGCTCTCGCCCGCAAAGACTACCGGCCTGTGAAGGCCAAGACCCTCGCCCGCCAGATCGGCATCGCCGAACCCGATTACCGACACTTCCGCAACACCCTCCGCGACCTGGTCAAACTGGGCAAAGCCCAGTTTGGCCCGGCCCATACCATCCGGCCCGCCGGCAGCCACGGCACGACCACTGGCGTCTATCGCCGATTCCCTTCCGGCGTCGGCATCGTTCGCACGCTCGCGATCCCCGGCCACGACTCGGTCGAATACTTTATCGCCACCCACCACGCTTCGACGGCCGTGAATGGCGACCAGGTGCGGCTCCGCGTCATCCGCAAGCCCAGCAAGGACTCGCAAGGCCACGGTGAAATTGTCGAGATCGTCGGCCGTGCGGCCGAGCAGTTCGTCGGCACCTACTTCGAACGCGACGGCCAAGGCTTCGTCCGCGTCGACGGCACCGTATTCTCGCGCAGCATCGACGTCGGCGATCCCGGCGCCAAGGGCGCCCATCCGGACGACAAGGTCGTCATCGAACTGCTGCGATTTCCCAACCTGAATGAACGCGGCGAGGGCGTGATCCTTGAAGTGCTCGGCCGACGCGGTGAGCCGGCCGTCGACCAGATTTCGGTCGTTCGCGCCCTGGGCATTCCTGACACGTTCCCTGAAGAAGTCCTGGCAGAAGCGCGGGCCGTCACCGATCGCTTCAAGGACGATGACCTTGACGGCCGGACCGATTTCACGACACAGAACGTGGTCACGATCGACCCCGTCGATGCTCGCGACTTCGACGATGCCGTCAACGTCGAGATCGATCCCGAACGCAAGCACTGGGTTCTCACGGTCCACATCGCGGACGTGGCTCACTTCGTCAGTCTCGGCGGCCATCTCGACAAAGAGGCCCGCAAACGCGGGACGAGCGTTTACCTGCCGCAGCAGGTGATCCCGATGTTTCCCGAAGTGCTTTCGAACGGGCTCGCCAGTCTTCAAGAAGGAAAGTTCCGCTACGTCAAGACCGTGCAGATCGAATTCACACCAAAGGGCCAGATCGTCTCGACTCGCTTTTTCAATGGGGCGATCCGGGCTCGCAAACGATTCACCTATGAACAGGTCTCGCAGATACTGACCGGCCCGGAGAGTGAGCCGGCTCGGGCTCTCGATCCCGAGATTCTCGCTCTGCTCGGCCGCATGCGTGATCTGGCGATGATCCTCCGCCAGCGCCGGTTCAAACGCGGCGCCCTGGAACTGTCAATGCCCGAGGCGGTTCTCGAGTACGATCGCGACGGGCACGTGACGGGCGCCCACTTTGCCGTGAACGACGTCAGTCATCAAGTGATCGAAGAGTTCATGCTGGCCGCCAACGAAGGGGTGGCAAACTATCTGGGTGAAAAGGAAGTGCCCTTCTTACGCCGGATCCATCCCGCTCCCGATCCGCTGAAGTTGCGAGCGTTCGCCGAGTTCGCCAAGATCCTGGGCTACAAGGTCGAACGCACCGCCGACCGCTTTGAACTGCAACGGATCCTGACGGCCAGCAACGGCAAGCCGGAACAACACGCGGTCCATTACGCTCTTCTGCGAAGTTTGAAGCAAGCTGCCTATTCTCCCTACAAGGAAGACCACTTCGCTCTCGCCAGTCACGACTATTGCCACTTCACCTCGCCGATCCGGCGTTATCCCGATCTGCAAGTGCATCGTCAACTCGGCCAGATGATCCGCACCGGCCGGGCCGGGGGCGACGAGGAAGAACTGGCTGCCCTGGGTCAGCATTGCTCCAAGACGGAGCGGCGAGCCGAGAACGCGGAACGCGAGATCGTCAAACTGCGTCTGCTCAACTATCTGAGCGGTCGCATCGGCACGCAGATGGAAGCCGTCATCACGGGCGTCGCGGAGTACGGCTTCTTCGCCCAGGGCGACGTGTTCCCGGCCGAGGGGCTGGTCCACATCAGCAGCCTCACGGACGATTACTACCACTACGACGACGTATCCCACACGCTGGAAGGCAAACGCTCCCGTCGTAGGTATCGCTTGGGCGATCGCATCAAGGTCGAAGTGGCTCGCGTCGACATCAACCGCAGGCAACTTGATTTCCGGTTGTGCGAAGTGGTGAAGGCGGCACCGAAGCCGAAGATGGAGATGGAGGAGAAGGAGAGAGGGCGGAGGAAGCGACGGTAAATGCCGCTTGGCAGACACAGAAACTCACTCGTCCTTGTTTCCTGCCAACTTCAAACCAAACCCATTCAGGTCGATGTCCTCGAACCCCTTCTCGCTTTCGACGGTGCCGTTGCGCTCGATCGTCAGGCGGAGGAAGGCCCAGAGGCAGGTCTTTTCCCCGGCGTGATCGTAACCATGGGCGTCGGTGTCGGCTTCGACCAGCCAGCGCCACGTTCGGCGATCGCCGCCCGCTTCGCTGGCTTCTTCCTGCCAGCCTTTCAAGATGCGCTCGACGGCCAGGATTGCCTTCTGAACGGATTTGCCATCGGTCAGCGCGACGCGAAGTTCATCCGGGGCCGTTTCGACCTTGGCGTGCGGTAATTGCTTGATGGCGTCGAAGAGGCGGTGTTCGAGAGCCGAGCCGCGCCAGGGCGACCAGAGATAGAAGGTCACTTCCGCCGTTTCAAACAACAGACCGTAAAGATCGACGCGCATAGGTCCGGCTTCCTCGTTAGTGTACTCCGTATCGTAAGGAATCCGCCCCGGCGATTCCACTTTCTTCGCTCGCTTGGCATCTTCCTGGGTTCGACGTAAAACAACGAGGAGTCCTCCCGCCCCCGGCCGCCAGAACAGGATGGTTCATGACCGCGGACTTTCTTCGGTTTCGCCTTTCGAGCATGATGTTCGGGCAGTATCTCATTTTGGGTTGCTGGGCCGTCACGCTCGCCACTTATCTAATGGGCTCCCCGTTGCGCGGCGGCCTCGGCTTTCCTCCCAGTTATACCAGCTGGGTTTACAGCACGGTCGCCCTGTCGGGGATGATCGCCCCGATCTTCATCGGCCTGCTCGCGGATCGTCTGTTTGCCGCGGAAAAGTTGATGGGGGTGCTCCATTTTGTCGCCGCCGTCATGCTTACGGGCGTCGCCTGGTGCTGTTACGATTACCAACCCCGGATCGAGGCGGCGTACCGCGCGGCCGCGGCTCAGGAAAGGATCGGCGAGATCCCGCTGCTGGATATGGAACAGCGGCTGGTCGATGCACCCCACGAGGCCACGCCCGAGACCAAGAAGGCCGTGCGGGAAGCATTCGCGAGGGTGCAGGCATCGCCCGAACTCGGCCGGCTGCTCGACGATACCTTTGTCACGCTCTTTTTGCTGATGTTCGGCTATACGTTCTGCTACATCACGACGTCAACACTCAGCAACGTGGTCGTGTTTCGCAATCTGCCCGATTCTCGCGAGAAGTTCGGTAGCATTCGCCTCTATGGGACCATCGGCTGGATCGTGGCGGGGGTGCAACTGGAACTGTTCTGGAACGTGATTTCGGCCGCCCCGTTGTTCCTCGCCGCTGGGTTCTCGCTTGGGTTTGCTGTCTTCTGCTTCTGGCTGCCGCACACGCCTCCCTCGGGACAATCGAAATCGCTGGGCGAGGCGCTGGGGATGCCCGCTCTGTCGATGTTCCGCCGGCGTTCATTTTGCGTCCTCATCTTCTGTTCGCTTGGCATTGCCGGGGTACAGCAGTTCTATTCGATCTACGCTAATCGCTACCTGAACGAGTTGCACGCTCCCTATCCCGCCGCGGTACAGACGCTCGCCCAGGTCGCGGAAGTTTGCTGCATGGCAGCGATACCGCTCTGCCTGCGGACCATCGGCCTGAAGGGGACGATGATCCTCGGCCTCTTTGGCTGGATCCTCCGCAATGGCCTGTTCGCCACCGAATGGCTGCCGCTCGTGGTTCTCGTTGGCCTTCCCCTGCACGGGTTGAGTTACGCCTTCTTCATCCTGATCGCGTCTATGTACGTCGATCGTCAGGCCCCGCTCCATCTGCGGGCCAGTGCCCAGGGGATCTTCACGTTTATTTCGATGGGAGTGGGCACGCTTCTGGGCAACTGGTTCAGCGCTCGCATCGTCAACGAGCAAACCATCGGGGACATCGTCGCCTGGCCGGTGGTCTGGCTTTACCCGACCTTCATCTCGATCGCCATTTTGTTCGTCTACGTTCTAATGTTTCACGAACGCGACGAAGCGAAAAATGATACATCATTTTGATCGGAACATTCCCAGGCCGCCCTCGGAGATCCTCGCATGCGACCGAATCCCATCAAGAAAATTCTCAAAGCGGGCAAGCCGGCCGTGGGCACCTGGCTCTCGCTCGGCAGCATCACGGCCGCGCGGTTCATGGCTCGAACGGGGCTCGACTGGCTGACCCTGGACATCGAACATAGTCTGGTCGGCATGGAAACGGCCGCCCATATCTTCGCGTCGATAGCGGACGCCGGCGGCGTCGCCCTGGCCCGAGTGCCGGCCAACAGGCACGATCATATCAAGCGCGTGCTTGACAACGGGGCGCATGGGGTCATCGTGCCGATGGTGAATTCGCGCAAGGAAGCCGAGGAAGCGGTCGCGGCCATGCTCTATCCACCGGCCGGCAACCGCAGCGTCGGCGGCAGTGTCCACGCTCTCAACTTCGATACCTCGGCAGGCGAATATTACAACAAGGCCAACGACGAGTTGCTGGTGGTCCTCCAGTGCGAACATATTGATTGCGTTCATGACGCCGATTCAATATTTGCCACAAAGGGAATCGATGCCATCTTCGTCGGCCCGAATGACCTGGCCGCCAGCATGCGCACGCCCGATGGCAAGCCGCCCAAGCCCGAAGCGACGAAAGAAGCGATGCAGCACATATTGGCCATGTGCAAAAAACATGGCGTCGCCCCCGGCCTCCATACGGGTTCCCCCGAAGAAGCCAAAATGCGCATCGAAGAAGGCTGGCAATTTATCGCCGTCACCAGTGAACTGAAAATGATGCTCGACGGAGCGAAGGCGGTGCTGACTGGCATCGGTGGGGATAAAGGCAAGGGGGATTTGGCGCGGTACTAATACAATGCTCAAATGTGAAAGGCGACAGACGGCCGTCCGTCGCCTTTCACATCAACAAAGAAAACCGAGGTGGCGAATGGATCTGATTAAATCTGAGACAGCCGCTATTACCACGGCGAAGGCGAAGGAAATCTCTCGTTCTTACCTCATCAAGAACCGCCTTGAAGACGTGATCTTAATGATTCAGTTCCTCGGTTTGCGCAAGAGCTATTCTTTAAGGGATAACAATAAAGAGATGAGCGAGAACGGAAAGGGGCCAAGATCTGCCGGTACCTGGGCGGATGTTTGCAGAGATCATCCAGAGTTTTTCGAGGTTACGAAGGATAGATCCTCCTCCCTGAGTGTGCGATTCCATTTGGGAGAGGAGAGTGGTCAGTACGATCCGGTCCCGCTCGCGGATGTGCAGCAGCTAATAAAGAACGCGTTAGAAATTCACGAGCGTCAGTTCAAAGTGTTCTGTGATGAGAATGAACGGAAATTCAAGACCGAGACCGATGAAAAGAACCGCAAGTTTCTGTTAGACAAGGAGGAACATGATCGAAGAGTCCAGAAGTGGCGGAATATCCGGGAATGGTTGACGATGATTGGTGCGACAATCGCTGGCGGTGCGGCTCTAATTAATCTAATCTGGAGCTTCAAATAGTGGGCTGGAAAAACACTAGGTAGCTAACCGGATGGCATGATCAGACGTAATCCCTTCCAGCCTTTCTTCGCCTTATCGCAACCCCTTAGGCGAGCGGCGGAAACTGATTTACCAAGTAATGGTTGGGCAAATCAGCTTCTCGCGATGGCCGGCCTGCCCTTTGGAGTGCGGCGCTTTTCCGCCGCTTTTGTTTTTTCAAGCGGCCAGAGAAAAACAAAAGCGGCGGAAAAGCGCCGCATTCCAAAATGGGTGCCGTATGTGTGCCCTCGCGGTAAATTTGTTTCTGCCGCTCGCCTTCGCACGCAGCAGCTTCCCCGCCCACCGAGCATCATCAGTCCCGAGCGGCGGTGAAGGCGGCTTCGTGTAGTCGATCGAGCTATCGTAAGCGGCGTTGTCATAGCCGGTGGTGAGGGCGGCGCCCAGATTGAGCGGCACGTCGGGGTCCTTGCCTTTGAGCGGGATGCCAATGACGGGAAGTTGCTGGCGGACCGTGATGGACCAATATCGGCCGTTGTAGCGGTCGTTGCCGCGTGAGACGAGCACCCGATAATCGCAAGGCCGGAGGGGCGGGTTGGGGATGGAAGGGTCCTTCGAACGCAGCAGGTCGATTTCGACCCTATGCACGTCGGAAGCCATGACTTCGCTCCGTTTGCGCATGCAACTCTTGCGCCCTTCCGAGCCGCGGATCTTATTGGCGGGGCTCATGATCTCGATAAACGTAACCGGCGCGCCCGATTGGCGATCCTTGATCGAGAGGAAGGCCTCTTCAATTTCGTTGTCGCTCAACATGGGGATAATGAGCGGCTCCGCGATCGCCGGACCGCCGTTCATCGACCGCTTGCCGTTGCGAGCGCTGGGCGATGTTTCGACCCGTAGATCGGGAACCAAGGCTTTCCGGCCTGGATCGTCCTCATCGGAGATGTAGACGCGAAGTTCGACTCAAGCCACGTAGTGAGGTTTGATGCGCGGGGTGAGCGCAGCCTGGATTTGTCCGATCAGACCGTGATGCACGTCCGCCCAAAGGTCGGGCGTCTCAAGATACGGGTCCATTCCCGGAAACGGCGATGGCATGGTCGCAAACTCGGATGTCGTTCAATGACCATTTCAGTTTACCCCAGATCTCCCGGAGCGTCTCCGTCTAAAAGAGAAGGGGACGCGGTTAGCCCGCTTCCCCTTTAGATGTTCTGCTTCGCAGTGGCCCGACTGAAATTCCTCAGCGCACTTGCGAACTAGTCGGGAGGCGCGGTGTGACCGGACTGCGATATTGCGCTTTCGGGATGGCGCTGACGCCACGGACCGGTTTCGTGCTGGGACCCGTGAATTTGCGAAAGAAATTCGTCAGGCTGAAGGTTTGACCGAGCGACGACGTTGTCATCGACGGAGTGCGAAGCACGCTGCTGGTATCGATCGTCTTGAATTTCACGTCGGACGGTTTGACGCCAGTGAGTGCCGAGGAGTAGTCCTGGGCCGACGCGCTGCCCATCAAGAGAAATAGACCGACGATCGCCCCATAAAATCGAGCCATGACACTGCCCCCCTAGTTCTTGGATTGAATCCGGAACGGCAGCTAATAACATCTCTTGCGTCTGTGTCAAGCCAGCAATCGTTACAAGGGTTTACGCGAACTGGCCGAGAGTCCCACGGCCAGCCAGCGGGCGGCGGCCATGACCAATAGCGTCGAGACCATGACGATCACGAAAATCGTCAGCCCCATGTTCAGCGAGTTGATCGTCACGTCCTTCCCTTGTTGAATCTTGTCGAGATGGTTCGAGATCATAATCTTGCCTGCCGTCAGCGTTGTGGATGTCACGAACAACATGGGGAGCAGCGTGACCAGGGCGTACTTGCCGCGGCCGGTATTGACGAGCAGCGTCGTCACCAGCGCCAGGGCCATGACGGCCAGCAACTGGTTGGCGATGCCGAACATCGGCCAGATGGTGTTGATCTGGCCCGTCCACACCAGGAAGCCCCAACCGCCCGTGACGAACGTGGTCGCCAGGATGGCCCCGGGCCACCAGTCGGGCTGGGCGAATTTCGGGTGAATCTTACCCAGCGTTTCCTGGAACAGGTAGCGGGCGATACGCGTGCCGGCATCGATCGTCGTCAGAATGAAGAGAGCCTCGAACATGATGGCGAAGTGATACCAGTACTTCATCAACCGCTTCATCTCGCTATCAGCCCACTGGAATGCCTCAGTGAAGATCATGGCCATGCCGACGGCCAGCGTGACGGCACCGCCGGTTCGACCTCGGAGAGACTCGCCGCCGACGCTCTCTTCCATCTGGGCGAGATCGAGCTTGTGGACGTCGCGAACACCTGCTTTGTGCAGGTTGTCTTTGGCTTCGGGCGTGGTCTCGTACTCCTTGTACATCTTCTGCAAGCGGGCCTGGAACTCGGGTTCCTTCTCCACATCCACATTAATCGGGTAGTAGAGATCCAGCGGCATCGAAGCGGCGGCGATCAATGCGACCAGGCCCACGAGACCTTCAAGGAGCATCGCCCCGTAGCCGATGGTGCGGATGTCGCGTTCCTTGTTGATCATCTTGGGCGTGGTCCCCGAGGCCACGAGCGCGTGGAATCCGGAAATGGCCCCGCACATCACGCAGATGAAGACGAACGGGAACAGACCGCCGGGGAACGTGGGGCCGCCGTCGCGCCAGGTCTCGTTGATGGGCGGATGCTTGAGCGTCGGGTTCGCCAGGATGACGCCGACGATGAGCAAGGCCAGCGTGCCGATCTTCAAGAAGCTGGAAAGATAATCGCGCGGCGTCAGCAACATCCACACAGGCAGCACAGCCGCGGTGAAGCCGTAAACGCACAAGGCAATGATTGTCTGCTCACGCGATAGGCCGAAGATATTCTCCAGCGGCGAGCCGGGCACATACGCCCCGGCGAAGACGGCCCCGAGCACCATGATGCCGCCGATGATCGATGCCTCGACGATGCGCCCCTTGCGGATCCGGTACATGTAAAAGCCGACGAATAGCGCGATGGGGATGGTGCAGAAGATCGTGAACGTTCCCCAACTGCTGCCGGGGATGGCCTGCACCGACTTCGCGGAGACTGTGTACACCCACTGGTCGCCCTGTTTCTTCCAGTTTTCGGTGGAAGTCAAATCCGCCCGCTCCGCAGGGACCTTCAGGTTGAACTTCTCCGGACGCTTCGATTCCGGTTGCCCCGGCGCGTAACGGATCACGCACTCCGCGGGCATTTCGATGATTTTGTGATTAGGGGAATCACTCGCAAGAATGTTCGACTCACTCCCGGCCGGGAGGGTGATCGACATCCCGACCGGCAGTTTGGCTTCCTCGCCCCCGAGTGCCTTGACGACGACGAACGACAATCCCGCCAGGGCGATGATGACGATGAAGAGAATCGCGATCGAGGCGACGATTGAGGCCGAATTGCCGAGTTCCGTGCGGGCAATCTCGGCCAGCGACTTGCCGCCGCGGCGAACCGAGGCGGCCATCACGAGCATGTCCTGCACGGCGCCCGCCAGGCAAACGCCCACGAGGAGCCAGATTAAACCGGGTGCATAGCCGTACTGCATGGCCAGAACGGGGCCGATCAGCGGGCCGGCGCCGGAAATGGCCGCGAAGTGATGGCCGAAAAGCACCCAACGATTGGTCGGGTGATAGTTCTGGCCGTCGTTGAATTGGTGGGCGGGTGTGATGCGGCTGTCGTCGAGACAGGCGACCTTGGCCGCCAGGAATGCCGAGTAGTAGCGGAAGGCAATCGCCAGGATACAGAGCGCCCCGACCATGACGGGCATGGCTCGGATCAGGGTGCGGGTCGAACCGGGATCGGAACCGGCAACGGTCTCGTAGAACAGGTTTGCGAGCGGCAGCATGGCGTTCTTCCCGGTTGAAGGGCGACCAGCGGGATTCTAAGGCGAATCGGGGTCGAAGCCAAGTGCCGCCGGAAAAGGCGGAGTGAATCGATCAGTTTTCGAGCTCTGCTGAGTGTAGAAACTATCGAGACGACGCCACCCCTTCGGCCGGTTTCTGGCCTGCGGCTTCGCGTTGTTCGGGCAAGCGGATGTAGAGCGTCGCCTCTTGATGGCGATATACTTTGCAGGTTTTAAGCGGAACCATGTTCTTTTTGCAGTAGTCCGCCATTCGATCGTAAAGCTTGATTGCCTGCTGATCAAACGGATAGGGAATAGGGACTTCGATCTCGTTTGTCAGCAGGACGACGAAATCACTTTTATCGAGATCGTTGAAAATCTCGGCTTCCGGCTTGCTGTACAAGGATTTGCCGAGTAGTTGATCAGCACTGTCGCACTTGCCGTGTTTCTCGAACGCAAGCACAGGATAGACGTGGGAATTGACCATATCGGTAACGCGATTGACGGAGAGAATCGGGTACCTCCAGCCATGTTCACGGCTTTGAGCATACATGATTTCGTAAAGTTCGTTGATATTGGACAGTTCATGCGAATAGGAGCGATAAGCGGTCGGCTTGCCCAGCATGGCGTATTGAAATTTAGCGGCATAGACGACGATCAGCAGAGCCAACATGGGCATAAGGCGAAGAAGAATAGACTGTCTTTTCACGCTCTCGATTTTCTTGATGCACTGAATGAAGGCCAGCAAGACCAGCCAGACAAATGCGGGGACCATGATGCTCGCCACGAGGGGTGACTTCGCGGGATTGAGCGACAGCACGAATAGCGGGGTGAGCATGCAGATCCCGACACAAGCGTATGCGAAGAACCCCGTGCTCTGGCTATTGTTTGCGTGCGGCTCGCCCACCCCCGATTTTGTCCCCAACGACCAAATGAGATCGCCCTTCGAGATACGAGATTTGTGGTCGCTTGATCGAAGCACCCAAAGTAAGCCGAAAAATCCGCAAGCACTGATCAGCGAAACGACATTGAGCATACGACGGCCCAAATGGGACGAAACAAGCGAGTCCGGATAGAACATCACTTCTTGCATACGATTCGTGACCCCGACTTCCGCTTTTCTAAGTGCCCCTTCTTCACCGGTAATGTGGCCGACGACGTAGTAATTCCACATCGAAGGAAAATTCTGAATGAAAAATGGCCCCGCAAAAATTAGGACAACGCCGGCCGTAGCGATCATACCAAGCAAACGCGACTTGATCTCCGCCACGGCTAACGGTTCACCGCGACGGCGCATCCAAGATGCGCACAGAATTCCCACAAGTACACAGAACGTAATGACCATGTAAACGCTCATCAGCGTGCGGAACAACAAGAGATGCACCAGTATTCCACCAACAGCGAGCGACCAAGGCAGCGACCTAAAAAAATCGGACCGAACCAAAAAGGCGATCAAGATGCCATACTGGCACCAGGTCGCAAAGTCGGTTCGGAAGTCCATCAGGCCACCGAATTCCATGAATGTTGTCGATGCGAGCAATATCATCCCGAGACCGATGAACGCAATACTCCATCGCTTTGTCAGCCACAGGAGAATCCACACCGTCGTAAGTTGTAAGAGCACAATCCAAACAAAGTTCATCCCCAGGGCAGTCAGTCGGGAAGGTCCGAAAACGGCAAAAAGCACATTCGTCTCGATCGAGAAGAGCCGAACATGACTCGTTTGAGTCGTCAGTGAATCAAACAGCGTGGGCACCCAGCCTTCCCGAGTCGCCTTCTCATAGATCAAATAACTTTCAAGCAAATACCCAGCTTGGTCGTAATGGGTCGGATAGTAATCGACGATCTCAGTTCTCGCCTGGTGGCGAAATAGGACGAACTGAATGGCGATGAGTATGAGGATGGCGGTGCAGCCAAAGTGATTTTGCCAACGTGCCCAGAATAGATTCTGATTAGGTGAGCTTGTCGTGTTCAGATGAATAGCCGTCATCGATCTTTCCCCTGTCGAAGTCTTGGACCACTTCACTCTTTAATCGGTTCGGCCAATATCTGTACTTGCATGGTAATTTCAAGTTTGATTGGCGCGATGGGCGCGATTAATTGGCTTCGGGGGAAACTGGGAGGCCTGGCTAAGTTGCTAAACTTCGGCGAACACCAATTGGTCAGGGAGAAGCAGTCGCACGTGCCGACGAATCGGCGACCGGCTTTGCACCAATTGCCATCGTGATCTTGAACGGGAAGATTAGGAACGATTCTTTTGCTTCAACCGTGCCTCGTCTAGTTCCTTCTCATACTCCGCATCGAGTTGCCGCATCTCGTCCGTGTCGCGCTTTGATTGCCACCATGCCCAGGAGATCGCGAGAAGTCCGACGGCGATGACTACGTAGCCAATGTAAGAGTCGTTAACATTGATGTTGTAAACGATGACCAATGGCAGCACGAGCAGGCTGACCATGTTCATGACCTTGATGAGCGGATTGATCGCGGGACCGGCCGTATCTTTGAGCGGGTCGCCGACGGTGTCGCCGGTCACACTGGCCTTGTGCATCTCCGAACCTTTACCCGTCTTTTCCGACTTGGGTTGATCTTCGATCATCTTCTTGGCGTTGTCCCAGGCGCCGCCCGAAGTAGCCATGAATACGGCCAGCAGTTGGCCAACGACAATCATGCCAGCGAGGAAGCCGCCGAGCGCGTACGGCCCTAGTACGAAACCGACGGTGATCGGCGTGAAGATCGCGAGCAGGCCAGGACCAACGAGTTCCTTCTGGGCCGTGTTCGTGCAGATGCTGACTACACTGGCGTAATCCGGTTTTTCCGTGCCATCCCAGATCTTCGGGTTCTTGAACTGCCGACGGCACTCGTTGACGATCAGGTAAGCGGCCCGACCCACGGCGCGAATGGTCATGCTGCTGAACAGGAACGGAACGGCCCCGCCGATGAGCATGCCGATGAAGACTTCGGGGATCGCGACGGAGAGCAAGCCGGACTTGGCGTTGAACTCCGCGGCGGTGAGTTGATTGATCTTCTCTTCACTCCCCGTTACCAGCACGGCGATGAAGCTGGCAAAGAGCGAGACGGCGGCGATGACCGCCGACCCGATCGCGATGCCCTTCGTGATCGCCTTGGTCGTGTTGCCGGTGGCGTCAAGATCGGTGAGGATCTGCCGGGCCGACTCGTACTGGGCTTGCGGGAGGTGATCGGGATCGTTGTCCTTCAACGGCTGGTTGTTCGAATCGCGATTGTAACCCATCTCGCCGATGCCGTTGGCGTTGTCAGCCACGGGTCCGAATACGTCCATGCTCAGCGTGTCGCCCGTCAGGGCCAGCATGCCGATGCCGCATAGCGAGACGCCGTAGGCCATGAATACTGGGTTGGCGGAATCGCGGAAGACTTCCACGCCGGCGAAGATCGCGGCCGCGATAATGATGACCGCCCAGACGGTGCTCTCGTAGCCAATCGCGATGCCCTGGATGATGTTGGTGGCGTGACCGGTGCGCGATGCCTTGGTCAGCGACTTGACCGGGGTGAAGTCGGTGCTGGTCCAGTACTCGGTGCAGAACATCAGCGCCAGGGTCAGCGCGATGCCGACTAACAAGGCGAAAATCGGCCGGAAATCGAGCCCTTCTCTGATCGGCACGATCTTCTGGGCGGCGGCGGTCAGCGACATCGTCGAAGGACCTACCACCACTTCTTTCGCGGCCAGTTCCTTCTGAAGCTCGGGCGGCAGGCTGCCCCAGTACTTCGCCATCTTCAGATTGTCTTTGGCGACTTCTTCCGTTAGCGGTTCATGTTTGACTTGCGTTTCAGCCAGATGCTTGTTGAGGAGAGCTTTGACGTTCTCATCCGCCAGGCCTCGTTGAAATGCTTGCTGGATGATGTAAGGGCCGTCAAACCGCAGGTAGATGGTTCCGACGCCGATGAAGCCGATGATGCAAAGTACGGCTCCGCAACGGAAGCTGTTGTTGATCGTGTTCATGGCGGCAGTGGCGCCGCCCGCCTGATCTTTTCGACCGACAAGATTCGTGCTGATCATGCTGCCGAGGATGCCGACCGCCTGAATGAGTAGCGGCAGGAGCATCGCCTTGGGGCCGAAGGCGGCATAGCCGAGGATCATGGCGGCCACCATCGTCACGGTGTAGCTCTCGAAGACGTCGGCCGCCATGCCGGCACAATCGCCGACATTGTCGCCGACATTGTCGGCGATCGTGGCCGCGTTGCGCGGATCGTCTTCCGGGATATTGGCTTCAATCTTGCCGACCAGATCGGCGCCCACGTCGGCCGCTTTCGTGTAGATGCCGCCGCCAACACGCATGAACAGGGCCAACAGCGAGCCGCCGAATGCGAAGCCCAGGAGCGCTTCGTAAGCTTTTTCACCGATGACCAAAACGATGACGCACCCGCCGAGAAGGCCCAGCCCCGTGGTCAACATGCCCGTGACCGTGCCGGTTTGATAAGCGATCTTCATCGATTCACTGAAACTGCGCCGGGCGGCCGAAGCCACGCGCAGGTTGCCGGAGGTGGCGAGCCGCATGCCGAAGAAGCCCACCGTGGCCGAGAAAATCGCGCCCACGAAGAAAGCGATGCCGCGGGCGACGGCCAAGACTCGCAACTCGCTAGTATTGCCTTCCGGCGGTGTGGACCAGGGCCACTTGGCCAGGATGATGAAGATGGTGAGGATGAAGAGCATAATGCCGACGGTCGTAAACTGCCGGCGAAGATACGCGTTCGACCCATCGCGAACCGCTTCGGCAATCTCTTGCATCCGCTTCGTGCCTTGGTCGGCGGCAAAGACCTTCTTGCCGAGTACCCAGGCGTAGCAGAGTGATGCGATTGCCACGAGCAAGCTCAGGAACAGGCCGACCTGCTCAATCGGCCGAAAGGCCGGATCGGTCAGGAATGAGAACGGCGCCCAGGCGCCGGCGCTAAGTGGCGCAATCGACGTCGCCGGCATCGCGCCCATCAGCACGAGGGCGACGAGCGCGACGGCGAAGTGAAACCAAAATCTCGGCGAGCGGCCCGCGGTCCCGGTAGGATCAACTCGCATAGAAGACGTAGTCCCTTGCAAAGCGGTGGGTGGAGGAATCAGCCTGCCCGTGAGGGGCAGTCCGAACAAATTCCATGTACGGTACACACACAATAGGGGCGAATCGGGGGCAAGTCTACCGATTACTTTCAAACTGGTGAAGGATGTCGACTCCGACTTCGTCGCTCCAGGCTCGAAGTAATCGTTGAAATGTCGGTCCTGTCAGGGGTTTCGGCTGTCCGGAGAGACTCGTGACCGTCGCCAGACAGAAGCTCGTGTTGGCCAGAATACACTCCGTACTTTTCGCCAAAACCTCGTCAATTGTCATCTCACGCTCGATGAACCTGATGCCGAGACGCTGGGCGAGAATTTCCACCTGATGCAGGCTGATGCCGTCGAGAATGGTCGAACGCGGTGGGGATATCAGTTGCCCGTCGATTACCGCCAGAAAATTGGCGATCGGGGTTTCACGAAGAAAATGATGCGGTTCTCCGGTCGTGAACAAGGCCTCGCACCCGGTTGGGAGACCACGGGTCGCGATCCACCAAGCCAGCCGGCTGCGGTGCTTGATCGCCGGATCCACGCCGGCAGGGCTGGGGACGGGAGCTAACTTCGCCCCCGAGCGAACGAGAGCGGCATACTTCGTGAAATCGAGCCGTTCCATCGTCATGCCCAGCGTTGGCCCCGTTTCATTGCCCGGCGTGGCAAAAAGGATCAGGGACAGTTCGTCTTCTTTGTTGAGCTGGCTTGCCGCTCGTTCGACCATTTCCCCGGCAATCGTCGCCAATTCTTGATCGGTGTGCGGTTGGGGAATGAAGGCACGCTCGCAACTCTGGCGAAACCGCGCGAGGTGATCGGTCAAGCGAAAGAGTTTGTGCCGAAATGTTCGCAACCGATCGACCACCGTCGCCCCCCAGACGAACCCGGCATCGGTGAGCGAAAGACTCGCTTCGTTCGTGGGAAGCACCCGGCCGTTCAAATAGGTCAACGAATTTTCACGCATGGTGACATGGTAGGAGGAATCACATTCTCATTCACCCGCATGTTCTACTCGAACCGAATAGCGGTGAATTCGTTGTTGACGTCTGGTAGAATACCGCCTGACTTTTTGAGGAAGATTCATGAGCATTGAACTGACCACCGAACAGGCCGAGATCATCGCAGTAGAGGGCGATGGGGTTGTTATGATCAACCCACAAACACAGCAGGCGTACCGCCTGGTTCGGGAAGAGACTTTCCGGAAGGTTCAAGCCCTTCTTTACGACGATTCCCAGTGGACGGGCGCCGAGAAGGCTCTGCTGGCCGGTGCCGCGTTCTCCAAACTCGATGACATCGACTACAGCCACTACCTCCAAGAAAAGCCATGACTCTCAATCGTGGTGATGTTCTGATCGCCTGGTTCCCCAACGCCGATGCGTCTCCTCCGAAGGTACGGCCCGTTCTCGTCGTCCAATCGGACGTTTATAACTCGAAGATCAAGAATCTGATCGTCACGGCCATCACGAGCAATCTCATACACGCATCTGACCCTGCCTCGCTATTGATCGACGTAAGCACTCCGGATGGTAAAGCGTCGGGATTGCTCCAAAACTCCGTCGTCTCGTGTATCAACCTCGCTACGATCGAGGAAACCCTTGTCGCCAAGAAGATCGGCCAACTCTCCTGGACCCTAATGTAGAAAGTGAACGCCTGCCTGAAAGTGACATTGGAGTTGCCATAATGAATAGGCTGATTGATGCACCTCGGTTGAAGATACCAGGCCTCATTGTCCCTCTGAAAGCAGTAAGATCGAATCCAGAGAATAGTCGCACTCCACCCAATCTCCCCGGCGCCGGCGTCTGGATCGCCCCCACTTTGGCGGCTCATCCGAAATCGCCGAACGAAAAACTGAACATCGCTGTCATCGGTTGCGCGGGAAAAGGCGCGGGCGGCGTCAGCATTGCCTCTCGGCAGAATCTCGTCGCCCTCTGCGACGTGAACGAGAAACAGGCCGGCAAGGCTTTTGAAGCCCACCCAAATGTCAAGAAGTATCAGGATTACCGCAAGATGCTGGACGAGATGGCGAAGCAGATCGATGCCGTCATCATCTCGACGCCCGATCACTCGCACGCTCCGTCGGCCGTGATGGCGATGAAGCTCGGCAAGCACGTCTACCGCGAAAAGCCGACCGCTCATTCGATCTACGAGTGCCGGGAGATGGCCGATGCCGCGGCCAAGATGAAAGTCGCCACGCAGATGGGCAATCAAGGACATGCCAGTAAGGGTTGCCGCAGTCTGGTTGAAATCATTCGCTCTGGCGTCGTTGGCAAAGTGAAGGAAGCACATGCGATGACCATGCACGGCATTGCAATCCGTGCAGATGCACCGCCACCCATCCTGAAGACATGGCGAAAGGGGACGGGGGTCAGGAACGGCCACGGGGCACGAATGCCGTAGAGATGCATCCCGGATTCTTCTGGCCATAACCCATACACCCCCCGCCAGAAGAAACGAACATGGCCGGAAGAAACAAACCGAGCCGGAAGAAACGTACCAAACCAGAAGAAATGACGCTTGTCGAATAATCTTATACCACACGCGGTCGAGATTGAGATATTGTCCAGCGCGAGGTGTCTTCCGAGCCCGACGCGTTAGCGAGGGAGCATTCCATATACCCTCGCTAACGCGTCGGGCTCGGAAGCTCCGCTCATTCGTGACCGCGCGAAGTATCGTCACGAACCTCGGCCTGTCGGGAACCAGGAAATTCGTGCGAGTATTGGATGGCGGCGTCGAGCGGCATGCAAGAAGCATGTTCCCGCCCCATCGCTCCGATTCAGGCCAGAGAGTTGCGCTTGAAGGGACCGAGCCCGTCGTCTTGAAGAGACGCCGTGCGGCACGGAGAGTCAACCTCCGCGAGCCCGCCTTTGCCAGACCCGCGGAGAGCGGCGGTTGTGGAAGATTCCGATCACTTCGACTTGGTCCGCTTGCACCCGGTAGAAGATCCCATAGGAAAATCGCCGGACCTGCACACGCCTTACTCCCGGCCGCAATTCGGGATACGCGTCGGGCTGGTCGCCCACGTGGATCAACGCGTTCCGCACCTCACTAACCAGGTCCACGTCAAGGCCAGCGGGCTGACGCTCGTGCCAACTGGCTGCCTCGTCCATGTCCGCCTCGGCCATGGGCGACAGCATCGTCGGCAAACTCATCCCTGCAGCCTCCCGAGTACCCGCGCTTCCACCTCGGCCCACGGGCCCAAAGACGTTGGATCGGCATCCACCAGGGCAAGCCGACGGTCCAACTCTCGGTCTTGTTCGTCCGTTAGGTCTGGTGGCGGCGGTTCCGGCAAGATGTCCCAAATCTCCGAGATGAGCCGGAGCCGTTCGGCGGGGCTAAGGCGGTCGATGCCCATCGAAACGAGGAGAGAAGGCATGCGTGATCTCCGGTCGTGGGAATAATCCAGATTCAGTTTATCTGGCGGCCACGTCCCTGAAAAGGCGGAGCTTGGTCTCAGCGTGAAAGATTAAGCCAGGCACTTACACCACGATTCAGCATCGGCCCCGGCCCGTCTTCAAGGAGTAAGTCGAGCGGCAGAAACAAATTTACCGCGAGGGCACACATACGGCACCCACTTTGGAGTGCGGCGCTTTTCCGCCGCTTTTGTTTTTCTCTGGCCGCTCGAAAAAACAAAAGCGGCGGAAAAGCGCCGCACTCCAAAGGACTGGCCGGCCATCGCGAGAAGCTGGCTTGCCCAACCATTACTTGGTAAATC
>Ga0105048_10001430_pt1 | contig 38879 bp, 32 predicted proteins | sample MAT05_FD_78382 | JGI IMG/M metagenome (GOLD analysis project Ga0105048, IMG submission 78382) | Freshwater microbial communities from Lake Fryxell liftoff mats and glacier meltwater in Antarctica - MAT-05 | ecosystem: Environmental > Aquatic > Freshwater > Ice > Liftoff microbial mat | place... | reverse complement strand
TCGCCGTCGGTGATCAGAAAAATCCACGGGCGATAATAGTGCAGGCCGTTTTGTTTGTACTGCCGCTTACGTTCGTTCACGGCATCGATCGCGTCGAGAATCGCCGCGCCCATCGGCGTTTCGCCGTCCGCGGACAATTGCGGCGGCTCGAAATGCTGCGCGGTCACGAACGGCGTCACCCGCCGTACCGATCCACCGAAGGTGATGATCGAAACTTCCACCCGTTGCGCGGCCAAGGAATCGCCGAGTAACTCATCCCGGTACGTCTTCAAGCCCGCATTCAACAAGTCCATGCGGGACACGCCGCCCGAAACCGCCCTGTAGCTTCGGCCATCCTGCTCGATCGTGTAGCCGAGGTCGCGGCCGGAATCTGCGACTACGGTCCCCATCGAGCCGGAAGTATCCACCAACAAAACGCAAGGGCATCGTGGTTCGGGATTCGTCGCCAGCTCCACGTCCGCGCCGAACGGGCTTTGCTCCGCCATGGATGAACCCCAAAAGCATAAATACCACTTTTTCACTCGATGTACGTTGTATTTGTTCAGCTACGAATTCACAAGAGTTAGGCTGATGCCATGCCCGCAGCCCGGCCTGTTCGCCGCCGTGTAGTGTAGTCGTCATGATCCGCTGCAGGTGGTCATCGTCGACGCGCTCAAGTAGCTTTCGACGAAACCCTGAGCCGGAAGGGTGTCGTTTCCGGCTCGGTATCGGATTACTTCACGCCGAGCCAGTAGCTCACGCTGTCTATGGTGGTTGGCTTGGCCTGCTTTGCGCCGTCCGTCAGCTTTGCTCCCAGGGTCGAGCCGAGGATGCCGCCGACGATGGCACCCAACTCAGGGCGGTCGATCTTTTTGCCGAGCCACTGACCGAGGCCACGACCGGCTTCGGCGCTGAAGGCGGTCACGGCGGCAGGGTTATCGCGGATGATCGTGTTCAGGAATTCCAGCACCGCCGAGAGCGTCGGTCGCTCGGCCGGCACGACGGTGACGACGCGCGGCAGCGGCATCGACTCGGGCACAAAGGGCAGGACATGCGGCTGAATCCGCGGTGTTTCCGGTAAGGTCGGCCTCCGCATCGGCACCGGGCGGATGTGCGAAGGCATGTCGTTGAGCCAGAAGTTGCGCCAGTCCGATTCGATTCGGCGAAAGTCGTCATGCTGCAGGACACCACCATGGATGCGTTCCGGGGTCAGTGCGGCCGGCCGAACGCTCATCGGCTTGACGGCCGGAAGTTTGGCGGGGTCGCCGCACTTCGCATACTTGCCCAGGCACAGCGTCCGGTGATCCGGGTTGTCGTCGAAGAAGGTCGGCTCGAGGGCGGTCGTCCGCAACGACTGGATCGTCAGGGTATCGGCTGCGATTCGCACGCGAGCGGCGAAGGGAGCGTCGAGCCGGTCTTCGGCTCGGCCGATGGGCGGCGTCGCGTTCGCGTTCTTCGGCTTGACGACGATCTCGAGGTCGTCCGTAATCATGCCGAACAGCCGGCCGTCGTCGGTCAGCGTGTAGTCCGCGGCCATGGCTCCGGTCGTGGTGACCGGCTTGCCGTCGTCGCCGGGGATGCAGGTCGTCATCTCGGCAGCGACGCGCTTCCCCACGAACTTCAGGACGACTCGGCAGCCGTCGTTGTCCCGCACCCAGGTTGTGCCGTCCAAGGCATTGGCCTTGCTCGGTTCCGCTCGGCTCGGCATCGGAACGGCGGTCACTGCGGCGGGGGTCACATTCGGATCGAAAGCATCCTTCTGGAAGGCCTTGACCAGATCTTTGGAGATCGCGTTGAGTTGCTCGGGCGTGGGGGCTGCGACCGGGCCGGGCGGCACGATCTTCGCGATGCTCGGCGGCAGCGGCCCCGGGGCATTCGGGATCATCGGCAGTTGATCCGAAGGCAACATCAGGCTCGGGCCGAACCGGCTGGGCATTGCACCGGCCAACGGCGACGGCGATGCGGGGAACAGTTGAACCGGGTTGATGCTGCCGTCGATGACCAACGGTTGCGGGGACACGCCCATCGGCACCGGGACCGGGCTTGGCTTGGACGAGCCGAACAGGCCGGCGATCCGTTCGCGCAAACCTCGGCGGGGCGGGGCGGGCAGCTGGGGGATCACCGGAGGTTGGGGCGCGATCATTGGCGTCTGCGGGCCGACCATCTTGTCCGGCAACGGCGGCAGTGGTGGCGGCAGTGGTGTCGCGAGCTTGGGTTTCGATTCGTCCGCCGGGATCGGTTCGATGCGGTCCGGCGCTTGGGCGCGGGCCGCTTCCTTGGCGAGTGGGAAGTCACCGTCGGGCGGGAAGTATTGCGGGAAGTCATTCAGGTATGCGCCGGAAGCCGGATCGCTGGAATACGAATGCGTCACGCAGCCAGAGGTCGCGGTCATCAACAGGGCCGTTGCGATGCAAAGCCGTCGTGTCATGGTGTGGGACTCCATTCCCTGTGAACCGAGCAACGCCGATCTCCGCGGCGCTCGTGTCAGTGTCTCAGAGTCGGCTGCACGGATTCAAGCCCAAATTGGCGGGGTCAATGCCTGTACACCGTCGGATCATCGACACCCGCGTCGGCGAACGCCGTGCGGCGGTCGAGACAGGTGCCGCAGCGGCCGCAGTGGACGGCTTCCCCCTTGTAGCAGCTCCAAGTCCGGTCCCACGGCACGCCGAGCGCAGCACCCCGCGTCACAATGTCCGCCTTGGTCCAAGTCACGAACGGGGCAAGCACACTGAGAGGGGGTTCACTGCAAAGTTGGGCGGCGGCATGCATGGCCTCCGCGAAGTTGGGCCGGCAATCGGGGTACGGCGTGTAGGCCCCGGCATGGGCACCGAAGGCGATCGCCTCGCAGCCCGAGCTCGCCGCCCAACTCAGGGCCACGGCAATCAGAACCATGTTGCGGTTCGGCACGACCGTCATCGCCATCGTCTCGGGAGCATACGCCCCGGCCGGCACTTCCAGCGTTGGATCGGTCAGGCTGTTGCTTCCCAGAAAGCCGACCAGGTTGCGCAGGTCCAACGTCCGCAGCGGTACGCCGAGGTCGGCGGCGATGCGTGTGGCGGCGGCCAACTCGCGGTCGCGGTGGCGTTGGCCGTAGTCGACGAAGAGGCCAAGGACGGTGTGCCCCGCATCCCGCAAGTGGAACAGCAACGTCGTGGAATCCAGGCCGCCGGAAAATACGACCACCGTTTTCAGCATCGAGTCGCTCCCACCATAGGCCCCGGTTTTGCTCCACCCGAGTCGCCGTGAGATGGGGTATAATCCCGTCACCCGGCTTCGGCCTGCTCTTTCCCTCGTTTCCGCAGGGTTTCGTCATGGCTCAAGCCGTCGTCGACCCGATCGAGTTGCGTCGTTTCGCCACAAACCTGAAGCGATTCTGCACGGAACTGCAGGCGGCCCTCGGCGGGCTGCATTCCCAATATCTCGCCCTGGGCGACAGTTGGCGGGACCAGGAATACGAACGGTTTCGCCAGGAGTTCGAACAGGCCCTCGCCGGCCACGAACGCCTCACCGAAGTTTCCGCCGAGTTCATTCCGTTCCTGCTCCGCAAGGCCGAACGGATCGAGGAGTATTTATCGCAAAGGTAGCGACCGCGGTTCGGATTTCAGCTTTCTGTGCGGTGTCCGAAAACTGAAATCCGAACCGCGACGAAAGGAGTATCCATGTCTGCGGATGTAAGGTCATTGGAAGCCCTCCGGGAATGGCTCGCCGTCGTGAAGGTCTATCGCGAAGAACTCGCGGACGCCGTCGGCGGCATCAACATGGAGGTGCGGCGCGCGTTCGACTGGGTGGCGGAACAAGGCAGCCAATGGGCCCGCGCCGTGCGGAAATGCGAGGAGGACGTCGTGCAGGCGAAGGCGGAACTGGCGCAGCGGAAGTTTCCGAACTGGGATGGCAAGATGCCGGACACGACCGTACAGGAAAAGAACCTGCGCCGGGCCGAGGCGAAACTGGAGCACGCCGGCAAGCAGGTGCTCCTCTGCAAAAGTTGGCTCGGACGGCTGCCGAAACTCGTTGAGGAAACCTATACGGGCAAGGGTCACAAGCTTCAGAACTTCGTGGATGGGGACTTGCTTCGCGGCATTGCCTCACTGGAGCGACGTTTGGAAAGCCTCGAGCGGTACGCTCAGGAGCGCACCGACTATTCCTCGGCCCCGTCGGCGTTGCCGCCGATGCCCACGGCAGGAGACGCGACATGAAGTTCGGAGCCAACCGCAGCCGGATGTACGATGCCCAGAAGACCGCCCAAGTCCGTTGGGACCAGACGACGGACTTCTGGGCCGACGGTGCCGCCGAAGAGTTCAAGGAGCAATTCTGGGAACCGCTCGACCGCATGACGACCGACGTCCTTCGCGGCGTCGATCAGCTCTCGGTGCTGCTGACGCAGGTGCGGCAGGAATGCGCTTTTGGAGAATGACCGGCGAGCGGGGGACGTCAGTCCGCTGAGGACTCCGCAACGCCGGCGGGAACGACTACTCAGGGGACTGACGTCACCCACTCGCCTGAAAAAACGACAACAAGGTCTGCCATGCCCGAAACCGACACGCTCTTCGAACGCTCCCGCTCCGCTTGGTCGCGCCTCCAAGCCCTGGTGCGGACGCGCTCGGCCGGCGAGACGATCATCGCCGAAGCTTTCGCGGCGGCCTCAGCGGATGCGGAGAAAGAAATCGGCCGGGCACGGAAGCAATTGATGGGCGCCCGCAAAAAGCAGGATGCCGAGTTGGCGGCGGAATACGAAGCGAACACCGCCGCGATTCACACCCGCTGCACCACCGGAGAGGCCGAGACGGAAGCGACGCGGCGGAAGTTCCGAAAGAAGACGACCGACCAGTATTCAACCAAGCTGCAGACCCTGCGCTCCGATTACGAAGACAAACGCTGGACGGTCGATTCGCTGCGCGAGGCCGGCGACAAGGAAGCCGAGCAGCGCTACGACAAGCACCATCGCGAGATCGCGTACTCCGGCAAGCGGATCGACGAATTCTGGGCCGAAGCCGAACCGGTGTTCCGACAGGTCCGCCTCAACCGCGGCGAGGTCGAGTTTCGCGCCGGGCGGCTGCCTGCCCCGATCATCACCGATCCCATCGGCAAGATGCAGAAAGCCCTCGAAGACGCGGAATACAGCTTGGCGACCCTCCGACAGGCGACGCTCTTCCGTCTCGTGCGGCCGGGGCCGACGCTTATGATGTTTTCGGCCTGCGGTCTCCTCGGCGCGGCGCTGTCGTTCCCCGTTCTGTCCTTCCCGATGAGCCTGATCTTCACCCTCGGCTGGCTGGTGTTGGGTGGGTTGTTCCTGCGGGTGCTGCTGGGAATCTTGGCCAAGCGTCAGATCCGTGATCGCGGCCGCGGCTTCGGCGTCTTTCAGGCCGAAGCGAGCCGGGCCTTGGCGTTCCTGACCGAGCATGCCGAAGCGACCTATGCGAAGCACACTGCCGAAGTGGGGACGACCCACGAAGCCAACCGCAAGCGTGCCGCCGAGATCTACGAGCCGCGGATCGCGACGATGGAACGGCAGCTTGCCTCGACCTTGCAGCAGATTGAAACCAATGCGGAAACCGCGCTGGCGACGTCGAAGGAAACGCGCGTCGCCGAACTGGCCGCCGAGGATGCACGATACACAAGCGTCGCCGAAGACGCCGCCGCAAAACAGGCGGCGCTGCTCGCCGAAGCCGAGGCAACGTACGCCGCGAAAGTCGCCGCTGCGACTTCGACCCGCGATGTGGCCTGGGACAAGCTGACGAAAAACTGGTTCGGCGGTCTCGCCGCCGTGCAATCGACGGCCGACGATCTCACGGCGTTCGGCGCCGAGCACTTCCCGCCGTGGGAGCAGGTCGCGCAGTCGTCTTCGAACTTGGCGAAGGTCGTGCCGCCGGGCATCCGCTTCGGCGCGCTCGCCGTCGATCAGTACGCACTACCGGACGGCCTGCCGTTCGATACCCGCCTGGTCCCCGCCGAGCCGATCGCCGCGACCGTGCCGGCCTACCTGCCCTTCCCCGATCGCGCCGCGGTCATGCTCAAGGCCGCCGATGCCGGCCGCGGGCACTCGGTGTTGGCACTTCAGGCGATGATGCTCCGCTTCCTCACCGGGCTGCCGCCGGGCAAGGTGCGGTTCACGGTGATCGATCCGGTGGGGCTGGGCGAAAACTTCGGCAGCTTCATGCACTTGGCCGACTACGATGAAAACCTCATCACCAGCCGCATCTGGACGGAACCTATCCAGATTGAGAAGCGACTTGCGGACCTGACGGAACATATGGAGAATGTGATCCAGAAGTACCTCCGAAATCAATACAAATCCATCGAAGATTACAACCGTGCCGCCGGAGAAGTCGCGGAGCCGTATCGCGTGCTGGTGATCGCCAACTTTCCGGTCAACTTCACCTCGGAAGCGGCGCGTCGGCTGATCTCGATCATGTCGTCCGGCCCGGCCTGCGGAGTCTGCACGCTGCTCAGCGTCGATACCCGCGCCGAGTTGCCGCGGGACTTTCGCTTCGCCGATTTGGAGCAGGCCGCGTTCGTGCTGGAGCACGACGCAAAAGCCGGCAAATACCTACCGAAGGATGAAGCATTCCGTCCGTTCCCGCTGGTTGTCGATGCACCGCCCTCGCCGGAAGTCACGGCCGCGATCGTCGCCCGCATCGGCAAGGCCGGCAAGAATGCGGCGCGGGTCGAAGTCCCCTTCGACTTCATCATGCCCGCGAAGGCGGAGCACTGGCGCGGCAATGCCTCCAAGGGCTTCGACATCCCCATCGGCCGCGCCGGTGCGACGCGGCGACAACTCTTCAGCGTCGGTATGGGGACTGCGCAGCATGCACTCGTTGCCGGTAAGACCGGGTCGGGTAAATCAACCCTGTTGCATGCACTCATCACCAATATGGCCTTGCTGTATTCCCCGGACGAAGCGGAACTGTATCTCATCGACTTCAAGAAAGGCGTCGAATTCAAGGCCTACGCCGAGGCGATGCTGCCCCATGCCCGGGTCATCGCCATCGAGAGCGAACGGGAATTCGGCGTCAGTGTGTTGCAGCGGCTCGACGGCATCCTCCGCGAACGCGGCGACCGCTATCGGGACGCGGGCACCAACGACCTCGCCGGCTATCGGGCTTGGCTGAAGGTCCACAAGCCGGGGACCGTCTGCCCGCGGATTCTCCTGATCGTGGACGAGTTCCAGGAGTTCTTCGTCGAGGACGACAAACTGGCGCAGGAAGCCGCGCTGCTGATGGATCGTCTGGTTCGCCAAGGTCGCGCCTTCGGCGTCCACGTGCTGCTCGGCTCGCAGACACTCGGCGGGGCCTACAGTCTCGCCCGCAGCACCATCGACCAGATGGCCGTACGGATCGCGCTGCAGTGCTCCGAAGCCGATGCCCAACTCATCCTCAGTAAGGACAACACCGCCGCGCGGCTGCTCAACCGCCCCGGCGAGGCGATCTACAACGACGCGAACGGCATGGTGGAAGGGAACGACCCCTTCCAGGTCGTCTGGCTTTCCGAAGATCGACGCTCGGAACTTCTCGAAGAGTTGCGACACAAGGGCGGCGAGCGCACTTGGCCCGCGCCGTTGGTCTTCGAGGGCAGTTCGACCGCCGAGATCGGGAACAATGCCGTGCTGACGCGGCTGTTGCATCTTTCCAAACAGGAACTATCCGCCGGCCCGCCGGTCGCCTTCCTCGGCGACCCCATCGCCATCAAGGAGCCGACGACGGTCACCTTCCGACCGCAGTCGGCGACGAACCTCCTGATGCTCGGTCAGCACGAAGATGCGGCCATCGGTATGATGCTGAGTTGCATCGTCAGCCTACGCGCCAAGCTCCGGCCCAAGCTGGCCGAGCAAGCCTTCACGATCGTCGACGGCACGCCGGAAGACTCCGAGTTCGCCCCATACCTGAAGAGTGCGGTCGAGTCCCTCGGCCTGCAGGCAGGCTACGTGACCCCAAGTGGCATTGCGGAAACGCTCGCGAACCTGACCGCCGAGATGGATGCCCGCCGCGCCGGCGAGCGGCCGAAGACCGCGCGGTTCCTGTTCGTCCAGGGGTTGCATCGGCTGCGCGAGCTTCGGAAGGCGGACGAGGATTTCGGCTTCGGCCGCAAGGATAAATCGACCTCGCCCGGCGAACAGTTTGCGGCGCTATTACGGGAAGGGCCGCCTTTGGGCATCCACGTCGTCGCCTGGTGCGACAGCCTGACAAACCTGAATCGGGCCGTGGACCGCGCGGGGCTGCGCGAGTTTTCCTTCCGTGTCTTGTTCCAGATGTCGCCGACCGATTCGAGCCAACTCATCGACACGCCGGCCGCGTCCCGCCTCGGCAGGCACCGTGCGCTCTTCGTCGAGGAAGGCAGCGAGCGCCCCGAGAAGTTCCGTCCCTACGGCCTGCCGACGCAGGCCTGGCTCGCCGAGGCGACCGCAGTCGTCGCGGAACCTGCGGGCGAGCCGGCATAACGATTCCCACCAACACCGGACCCAGCTCCATCATGCCCACCGTTCTCGTGACCGGGTCCGCCGGCAAACTCGGTCAGGCGGCGGTAGCCGCACTTTCGGCCGCGGGCTTCGAGGTCCGCGGCTTCGACCGCCTGCCGACGCCCGGCTTGCCGGCGTCTCAGAGCATCGTCGGGGAACTCACCGATGCAAAACTGGTACACGACGCGTTAGCCGACATGGAGTCCGTGATCCATTTGGCCGCGTGCCCGGATGATGCCCGCTTTCCGCGCGGCGCGGCGCCGGACGACGGCGACAACTTCCTGAGCGAACTGGTTCCCGCAAACATCATCGGGCTTTACCACGTGCTCGAGGCGGCCCGCAAACGCAAAACGCCGCGACTACTGTTGGCGAGCACGGGCCAGGTCGTCGATGGCCATCTTGATGCGGGCAACACCCCGACGACTGTGGGCATGCCGCTGCGGCCGCGCTATCTGTACGCCTGCACGAAAGTGTTCCTGGAAGCGGCGGGTCGCGTCTACGCCGAGCAGCACGGCCTGAATGTCCTGGCCGTGCGGCTCGGTTGGTGCCCGCGGACGCCGGAGCACATCGCCGAGATCGCGTCCGACCCGCAGGCGCAGGATGTCTACCTGAGCAAATGGGATGCAGGCCGCTTTTTTGTCGCAGCAACGAAAGCCCCATACGCGGGCTTCAACATCGTCTATTGCACGAGTTTGCCGTTGCACCAGACCCTCTACGATTTGGAACCAACCCGGCGACTGCTGAACTGGTCGCCGTTGGAGCAGTGGAAGTGAGTTCGATGCTGCATTCCGTGGCAGACGCTGCATTCGGACCGTGCACAAAACGAAAAAACCCGACCGGAGGGGGAGAGTCCTCCGGTCGGGCGGGGAAAATATCTCGGTTCAAAATCGCCTGAAACCAAGTACTTTCCGTGCTTCGCATCACAAAACCGGCAAGCCGAGTCGAGTTTGGCACCGACTCTGCATTCACTATGCTTATCGAGACAAGTTGAAGCGGGTGCTGGGGAGGGGAGAGGCCTCAGCGTTCGCAACGACAAACTGGCTCGACACATTCCGCCTGGGTATCATCTGAGGAGGGGAGAGGCCTCAGATGACCCAGGTGGTCTCGTTTTCACATCAACGACTTATCTCACTTCTTGTTCTCTTCCGTTCGCCCACTTCCGTCAAGCACAATCTTCACCGTTTCCACAATAATCCTGAATTTTGTCCGCCCCGCATGAGCGAGTGCAGAACGAGTCGATCCGATCTGCACCGACTATCATGAGGGCATGACACACCACTTCGGCGACGCAACTCGCCCCCGTCGGCTGCGCCGACACGACTGGATCCGCCGGCTGACCGCCGAGCATCATCTGCGGCCGGCCGACCTCATTTGGCCCGTGTTCGTTCAGGAGGGCCAGGGCCAACGCACGCCGATCCGCTCGATGCCCGGCGTCGAACGGCTCACGGTCGATCTGCTGGTGAAGGCGGTGCGCGAAGCCCGGGACTTGGGCATTCCCGCAATTGCCCTCTTCCCCGTCACACCTGCGGAAAAGAAGACCCCCGACGGTGCCGAGGCATTGAACCCGGACAACCTCGCTTGTCGGGCGATCCGGGCCATCTGCGAATACGTTCCCGAGATGGGCATCATCTGCGATGTCGCGCTCGACCCATACACCAGTCACGGGCAAGACGGATTGGTCGAAGGGGACTACGTCGTCAACGATGCGACGGTGGAGGTGTTGTGCAAGCAGGCCGTGGTTCACGCGGCAGCCGGCTGCCACATTGTGGCCCCGTCCGACATGATGGATCATCGCGTCAGGGCGATCCGTGCGGCCTTGGATGCGGCCGGCCATGTCGACGTGTCGATCCTGAGCTATGCCGCCAAGTACGCCAGCGCGTTCTACGGCCCGTTCCGCGATGCGGTCGGCTCGGCAGGCGCCCTCGGGACGGGGGACAAGAAGACCTATCAGATGGACTCCGCCAACGGCGACGAGGCCATGCGCGAAGTCGCCTTGGATCTGGCCGAAGGGGCGGACATGGTCATGGTCAAGCCCGGGATGCCGTATCTGGACATCGTGAGTCGGGTGAAGCGCGAGTTTGAAGTGCCGACGTTCGCCTACCAGGTCAGCGGCGAGTACGCCATGATCGTCTCGGCCGCGGAACTTGGTCGGCTGGACCGCACCAAGGCCATGCTCGAAAGCCTGCTGGCGTTCAAGCGCGCGGGTGCGGACGGCATTCTGACGTACTTCGCCGTCGAAGCGGCGAAGTTGTTGTGAGTGCGGCCGCCCGCCTAAAGCTTGCCGGCTTCCTTGTACATGACCCGCTTGCGCAGGACCGGATCGAACTTCTTGAGCGAGATCCGCTCCTTGGTGTTGTTGCGGTTCTTCTGCGTGAAGTAGACATGATCGCTTTCGCTGCTGACGAGCTTGATCGTCCCGCGCGCTTCCTTACCCTTGGCCATGATCCGACTCCGATGGAAGACAACCCGGCGTAAACCCCTATGCTAACGCCCCCGGCCACTTTGCCCAGAGCGCTTTCCGAGCCGATCGTGTTGCAGAAAGGATAAGCTTTCCGAGCACACGCAGCCATGGATCAGTCGTAGTCCGGCAGTACTTTCATACGAAACTCCTTCTCGATTCCGAAATCCTGTGCCCCAGCGCCCGGGTCGCCGACGTGTCCTAGGCTTGTCGGCGCGGCGATGGGCGTCGGGCGTGGGGTGGGTACGTCATGCAGCTTTATTGTCCGAATTGTCGACTTTCGACGGCGGCGGCGGAGCGTTGCCCGCATTGCGGCGGCCGGCTGGTGTCGCCGACGGAGCTGGAGAGCGTCCGCGGGCGGCGCGAATCGAGCCTGCTCGGGGCGGCGCGAAAGGCGGAGCCGCCGCTGATCGCGCCATCGCCGTTCGGTCGGGTTCTGGTCGGCACCGTGGCCGGGCTGGGGCTGTATCTGGGCCTGCGCGAGAGCTTTTTGGGGCTGCTCGTCATCGTCGGCGGGCCGGAATTGTTGGAAGGGGCGGGCGGCACTTTGGCCGGGTGGACGCTGCGCGTCGCCGCTGTGCTTGCGGCCGGGCTGCTGGCCGGCGGTGGGCGTGGGCAAGCCGGGCTGACGGGGTTGGCGGCAGGTGTGATGTGCGCCGGCGCGTTTCACCTGCTCGACGTCTTCAGCGGACTCAAGGCGACGCAATGGGATGCAGGGGCGGTGCCGGCACTGGCGGCCTTGGCGTTTCCCGCCGGCATGGTCGGCGGACGGTTATGGCCGCCGACCATAGTACTGCCCAAGCCGCCGCCGGGTTCGCGCGGCAGTTCGCTGTTGCGTAAGCAAACCCTGTTGGAAACGAAGATTCCGATAAGGCCGACCTCGTGGATCCGCATCGCGATCGGCGTCGTGCTGCTGGTGGCGTCGATCGCCGCGGCGGACTTCCTGCGGTCGCTCATCAAGACGCATCTCGGGCACATTCTTCAACTCGGTTCGCCGGCGATGATTCCCCTGATCGATTGTTGCCTGGCGATGTTCGGCATCATGCTGGCCGGGGTGTATGCCTCCGCTGGGACTGGGGCAGGCGTGCGGCATGGGGCCATCTTTGGGCTGTTCGGCACGGTCGCGGCCTTGGTGCTTTTGGCGGTAAAACCGCAATTTGCGGAGCTTCCCCTCGAAGGTTTGCTCCTGCTCACCGGCATGGAGGACAACCCTCGGAGCGGCTCCGGCGGCATGGCGGTGGCACTCTTGTTGTTCGCAGGTTGCACGGCCTGTGGGGCCTTCGGCGGTCTGCTGTTCCCGCGGCTGGGCAAACGCCGTCGCCGACGAAGCGACGACTGATTTTGAAAACTGCCGAAGAAAGTCGGCCGGGGCCTGATTCCCCGCGCAACCCGGATGTTTTTACACTAGGCTTCCGTCGCGGTGAATGACCGTGCGGTTTCAGTGCGAACGGGGTCGGCCCATGATCGGGCGGATGTTCTTAGGTCGGTATGAAGTGCAACGCCTGCTCGGCGAGGGCGGGATGGGTCGCGTTTACTTGGCACGACAGATCGATCTCGGCCGTACGGTGGTTGTGAAGGTCATGCACGACCACGTCGCTCAGGATGCCAAGTTCTGCGAGCGCTTCCAACGCGAAACGCTGCTCATGGCCCGCTTCCACCACCCCGGCGCCATCACCCTCTACGACGCCAGCCTGAATGATCCGTCCGGGCCGTGCATCGTCATGGAGTACGTGAAGGGCGTCAATCTCGAAACGCTGCTGACCCGCAACGGCCGCATGACGGCTCTTCGCGTCGGCCGGGTCGTGTCTCAGTTGTGCGAAGTGCTGCAGGCCGCGCACGATGAAGGGATCATTCACCGCGACCTGAAGCCCGCGAATCTGATGATCGTCGAACCGGACACGCCGAAGGAACGCATCAAGGTCATGGACTTCGGGTTGGCCAAGCTGATCGACGACGGCCACACTCAAAAGGTGACCGACACCAACGTCGATTTCGCGGTCGGCACGCCTGGCTACATCGCGCCGGAACAGGTCCGCGGCGAGACGATGGACCACCGCGGCGACCTGTACTCCGTCGGCGTGATGATGTTCGAACTGCTGACCGGCCGGCTGCCGTTCGTCGGCGCCAACAGCATGGACGTGTTGTTGGCCCATGCCACGGAAGCCCCGCCGCGATTCGACGACCTGGTCCCCGAAGGTTGGGTGCCCAAGAGCGTGCAGAAGATCGTTTACGACGTCCTGGCCAAGAACCCGGACGACCGACCGCAGTCGGCCCGCGAACTCGGCGAACGCATGAGTCGCGCCCTGCAACAATCTCAGGACTATGCTTCCTCCAGCCGCGCAGCGGCTTCCCCGCCGACGCGTGCCACCTTGCCGGAGGTCGCGTTGACCCGCGGCTTGTCGTCGCAGGAGTTCGTCTCGCTGGAACCCGAACCGAGGGGGACTGCCGTCGCGGAGCTTTCGAGACCGCTCGGCCCGAGCGGCACCGAGTACCTGATGGAAGCGTGGATGCCCGAAGTGATCGCCATGCGCAAGCTCCGCGGCTTCGTGCACGACTGCGACGGGGAAGTGGTGGAGAGCACCGCCGGGCGCATCCGCGTCCGCCTGGGCCGCAACCGCACGCCGTCGTCATCCCTAAGTTGGTTCGGCTTCGGCAAGAAGTCCGATGGTCCCTTTGAGTTGGACCTGATCCTGCGCCGCATCGACCCCAAGCAGGAAAACAAACTCACCATCAAGGTCCTATTCCGCGCCGCGCATCCCGGCACTCCGGATGACGAACCGCGTCGTCGTCGCTGCAGTAAGATCTTCATCGAACTGCGGGCCTACCTGATGGGTGCCCCGGCGTAGGGTCGGACCGATTCAATCGTTGATGCTGATCTCCAGCCGGCGCGATGGTCAACTCAGGCACACAGGTACAGTTCGCCGAAGGGTTCGGGTTGCTCGAGACGGATGCGGCCCTGCTTCACCAATTCCAGCACGGCCAGGAACAGGCCGATCAGCCGAGCGCGGGAATACGGCGGGTCGAACAGATCGCGGAAGGCGAGCCGACCGGCGTTGACGACCGCCGCGGCGATGCGGTCCTCGTGGACGTGTTGCGGCGTCTCGTCCGCCTGAATCAGCGTCGTCGTGGCCGTGCGGGTTTCGCGCAGGATGCGGGCAAAGGCGCTGACGAGATCCCACAGTTCGACCGGCTTCATTCCCGGCAGGCGCGCTTCCGACGGCTCCTCGATCGGGATGCGGGCCAGCTTCACGGCATGCTTCTCGGCCTGCTTTTCGAGCGCCGCCGCGGCGTCCTTGAAGCGGCGATAGTCGAGCAGTTGCTTCACCAGTTCGCGCCGGGGATCGGGTTCGTCCTTCGCGCTCTCCGGCTCGACGTCCGCAGGCAGCAGCGACCGCGCCTTGATCTCCAAAAGCGTCGCCGCGACGACGAGGAACTCTCCCGCAAGTTCCACATCGAGCTCCGTCATCACGGCGAGGAAGTCGAGAAACTGCTCCGCAAGGGTGGTGATGGAGATGTCCAGAATGTCGACTTCATGCCGCTTGACCAGATGCAGCAGCAGGTCGAGCGGGCCGTGGAAGGAGTCGAGGGCGACGCGGTAATCGGTCACGTCGATTTCCGGATGCCGACGAACACGAGCACCGCGCTTAAGAGTCCGAAGGCCAGACTCACCGGCAGGTAGCTTTCCCCGAACGGCTCGCCCAGAACCACAGGCAGCTCCAAGTGTTTACCGAGGTCGAGGGCTTCACCTAGTTCCTGCGAAAAGCCGGTCATCGCGGCCAAAAGGGCGGCAATCGAACCGCCGGCGATGTAGCCGGAACTCAGCAGCACGCCGGGGCTGGAGTCGCCGCCGTCCCCGCTCGGTTTGCGGATCTTGTCCGTGAGGTATCGCAGCATCCCGCCGATGAAGATCGGCGTGGATGCGGCCAGCGGCACATAGACGCCGACAGCAAACGGCAGCGACGGCACGCCCGCGAGTTCCAGCGTGATCGCGATCAGGACGCCGATGAGCACCAGATCCCAAGGCAGGTTGCGGTCGAAGATGCCGTTGATGATCAGCGCGATCAACTGCGTCTTGGGTGCGTCGAAGCGCTGGACCTTGGTTCCGTCGTCCTGGGCGGTGAGCTTGCCGTTGACGGCGGGGTCGCAGAGGTAGGCGAACTTGCCCGTGTCCGGGTCGATGAGATAGCGGCCCGCCTTCACCGCAACCGGCTCCTCGGGCTTCAGGCCGAACATGGCGGGGTCGAGCTTTTCCCCTTCGCCGATGTTGAGGATCTTGTAGCTTTTCTCGTCGGAGGCATACTCGCCGACTTGGACGCGGCCACTGTCCGCGAGCCGGGCCACATCGACGGTGTATGTCGGCAGGTTCTGCTTCGAGTAGATCGTCCAGACCATGTTCATCAGAATCAGCACGACGCCGACGACCAACGCCGACGACAGCGAACCGATGAGGATCGCATACTGCTGGCTTCGCGGCGTCGCCCCGAGCAGGTAGCCGGTCTTGAGTGCCTGCGAAGTGGTCCCGCCGTTGGAGCAGGCGATGCAGACCACGCCGGCGATGGTGAGCGCGAGCAGTTTCGTTTCCTTGGACAGGCTCACGACGCCGAATTCGTTGAGTGTCACGAGCAACAAGCAGGTGAGCAGCAAGGTCGCGACCGTCATGCCGGAGATCGGGTTGGACGATGAGCCGATTTCTCCCGTCAGCCGGCTGGAGACGGTCACGAACAGGAAGCCGAAGAGCAGAATCGCCACCGCCCCGGTGATGCCCGCCACACTCAGCCCCAACCCCATTGAGGGAATCAGCGCCAGGGCGGCGACCATGCCGAGACTGCCGAAGACGACGACACTCATGGGCAGGTCGCGCTCGGTCCGCGGCACCTCATCCCCGTTGGCCCCCTTGGCCCCGCCGCCGATGTCCCGCAGCCCCGCGACGACCGCGCCGAGGATCGTCGGCAAGGCCTTCAACATACTGATGATGCCGCCCGCCGCGACCGCCCCGGCGCCGATGTACAGAATGTAGTTGCTTCGGATTTCCTTCGGACTCATGTTCCTGATGAGCCCGACATCGACACCCTTCTTCATTTCGCTCACCGCCGGTGCCAACGGTGCGGGCAAGCCTTCGCCGAAGTAGGCGATGGCGGGCACGAACACCAGATAGGCGAGAACTCCTCCGGCGACCATGATGCCCGCGATCCGCGGCCCGATGATGTAGCCGACACCCAAGAGCGGGGCGGACATTTCGCAGCTCAGCACCCCGGCCTTCAAACCGACCGTCTTGCCGCCGACAACGCCGAAGAGATTCTTCGCCACACCATCGGCGAGCAGCTTGAAGGCCTGGATGGCGAACATGAAGGCGAAACCGAGGCCGAACCCGCCGAAGAGCAGCTTGGCCATGCTGCCGCCCTTTTCGCCGGCGATGAGGACATCGGCCGTCGCCGTGCCTTCGGGATACTTCAACTCGCCGTGCTGCTGGACGATGAATGCCCGCCGTAAGGGAATCATCATGAGAATCCCGAGCAACCCGCCCAGGACGCCAATGGTGGAGACGCGGATCACATCGATGTCAAAGCCCAACAACAACAGCGCAGGCATGACCAGCCCGACGCCGAAGGCGATCGATTCCCCGGCCGAGCCGGTCGTCTGCACGATGTTGTTCTGCAGAATGGTGCTGCCGAAGACCTTGAACAAGGTGATCGCCAGGACCGCGACCGGAATCGAAGCCGAGATCGTCAGCCCGACCTTGAGCACCAGATAGATCGACGACGCGCCGAAGACGATCCCGAGGATCGACCCCAAAATCAGCGGCAGAATCGTGAACTCCGCCTGAGTCACCGATGCCGGCACATAGGGGGTAAACGGCTTGGGTTCAGTCGGCGTCTCGACGGCCATGAATGCGCCTCGGTAGCGGAGTATGACGGAAAGCGTCTAACTTCGCCGGACAGGCTCGGGAAGACAAGGTGAAATCGCCGGAAGGCGTCGGCGCGTTGCAGGCGGCGTGAAGGGACTGAAGTTCATGGGGTGTGAGCATGAGGTCATGGACTCGAAAGAAAAATCTGGCCGGACGGTTTCGCCGCGATGTGCGATACACCAACGTTTGGGAACCTAGTCCATCGAGCCTACGATGACGCCGACTCTCAGTGACTATGGAATCGATCGGCTGAACACCGACGATCGAATCGCTTTGGCGGTCGCCATTTGGGACAGTATCCCGACCGCACCTCCGTTGACGCCGGAACAATGTCTTCATTCGGAAACACGCCGAAGTGAGCATCACGCCGATCCATCGGATGTCGTCCCGTGGGACGAGGTGGCCGCGGAGGCGGACACCCGATGGACGACTTAAGGAAACGGTTGATTCTTCGACGATCCGCTCGGACGGAGTTCCTCGAAGCCGGGGATTGGTACGACGTCATTCATACCGCACGCGATTCCTCAACGTGGCAGTCGAGAGTTAGACTGCCCAACGCCAACGCCAGCCGATGCATCTCGACGGCGGGTGTGACGGCTTCGGGTTACCCTGCCGTCGTCGGCACGTTGTCGCGGACGACGGCGTCGTCCCGCTTCAGTTCGCTCGCGGCCTTCTCGGACTTCGCCTCGTCGGCGGCGGCCTTGGCGGCGGTCAGTTCCTGCCAGAAGCACTTCAGGGCGATCTGGGCGCAGCGTTCCTGGAATTGGGCCGGGGTTTCCGACAGGTCCGGGAAGCGGTCCACGAAGGCGATCGTTTCCAGATACTGCGTCTCGTAGTCGCCGAGAATCCGCTTGGCCATCTTCTTCTTGTCCGCGGTTTCCATGTAGCCCAGCTCCACGGCCTTGTCCACGCGGCCGGGGCGGGTGCTGATGAACTCGGTGCAGCCGTCCGGCAGTTTTCGCGGCTGACCCAACGCCGGGTCGATCTTGGTGATGTCGTTGGTCGTGATGATCGTGAAGATCCCGTCCGACCGCTCGACGCCGTCCAAACAATTCAGCAGACAGTCGAAGGTCAGCGGCATCATCATGCTCGAAGACCGGCGTTCGCCGTTGCCGTCGTCCTCGTCCTTCTTGCTCGGCCCCACGAACAGGCCCATCGGCGAGTTTTTCCGCGCGATGTTCTCGCGACCGTGGAAGACGTTGTCGATGTCCTCGATCAGCGCGATGCATGGGACGTTCATCTGCATCTCGCTCCAGACCTTCATCAACTCGTGGTTGCTCATTTCGGCGAGGTTGTAGACGTAGATCGGCATGTTCATGTCCTCGGCGAAGGCGCGGGCGAGTGCGGTTTTGCCCGTGCCGGGAGGGCCGTAAAGCATCCAGCCGCGCTTCCAGGGGATGCCCTTCTCGCGGTACCATTCGCGGGACTTGCGCCAGAGTTCGATCTCCTTGATCAGGTCCTTGATCCGCTGCGGGAAGATCAGATTGTCCAGCGCCTTGCCGTTCAGGGTGCGGCGCTTCCCGAGGTCGTCCGGCGCGTGGTCGAGCAGGCGGTACGTGCCCTGCTGGTACCACGCCAGGCCGTTGGCGCCGTAGTCGTTGTCCGAGTCGTTGTCGTTCCGCTTGGGAACGTGGTGGATGACGAAGCGCGCCTTGGCGGCTTCCTCCTGTTCCTCGTTGGCCCACGAAATCCGGTTGCGGACGTTGCAGGCGTCGCTGAGGATCTTCTCGATCTCGATGGTGCCGCGCATGAACGTGATCGTCGAGTAGATCTTGGTCGCGTTCGAATTGGCGGCGGTGTCCTTGCCCGTTGTCTTCTGTTCCTGTTGGTTGGAAAAGAGGAAAGGGAACCAGCCGTTCCAGAGGATCAGCGTGCGGTTGCCGAACTGTTCGTAGGGAATCAGGCCATAGCGGCCGTCCCGCTGGAACTCCCAGCTCGCGCCGAACATGCGGTCGTAGTTGCGGCTGCGCGGATACTTGGCGATCAGGAACGCCGTGACCGCGTCGTGCCCGGCCTGCGTCGGAATTTCGATGCGCTGCACGAACAGGTTCATGACCCGCCAGAGCACCGCCTGGACCTTGGCCCACATGCCGGTGACGACGCCGAACACGGCCCCCGCCCCGGCGATCAGCCAGCCGTACCCGCCCAATCCCATGTCGATGGCCATGATGGAATTCCCCTTCCGAGAGAAAAAAGATGCCGCGAAGGCCGATGACGTTGTCGTTGTCGCACAGGATACCCGTGGGAGACACGTCGGTAGGCCGTAGGTTCGCGGAAGTTTCTCGGGACACCGACCGGGGCCGCGAGGGAGTCTCCCCCAGGATCCGTCGATCGAAACCGAAGTGCACCAGCGATTCGCCGCTGGTGTGCCTCCATTTTACCGGGCGAGTCAAATTTTGTGGGATGCTGTTTTGAGTTTGGCTTTCAGTTTCCGGTTTTCAGGTCAATCATCCGATTTCGTTTGACTCCGTAAACTCATTGCACCTTAGGTGGTCATGGGAGCTTGCCGGATGAACCCGATCCTGAACCTGCTCACGCCCGAAGGTCTCGCGTTGCTGGAAACGACCTGCCTGCGTCAGGCTGTGGATTGGCAGGGGGCGGGGTTCCGGTTCGCGTCGCGTGCCTTCGCTTCGGACGTGCACTTCGTCGATGGTCGCGGCGCCTCACTCCACGGCGGTCGCTACACGCCCAAGGGTGGCCCGGCGACACTGTATCTCGCCGTCGATCCTGTGACGGCGGTCGAGGAGGTGATGTACTATCATCGCCGCTTCAACGTCTCACTGACTGAATTCAAACCGAAACTCCTGGCCAGCGTCGCGGTCTCGGTCGGTACTTGCCTCGATTTCACGAATGCCGAGCTTTGCTCGGCTCTCAGCCTCTCGGCCGCGGATTTGTTGGAGGAATGGGAACCTTACCTGAATCGCAACGAGTTGGCACCCACGCAAGCCCTTGGCAGGCAACTGTTTGAATTCGGCATCGAGGCGTTGCTCGTCCCCTCGGCCCGGCACGATCAGGGCGAGAACATCGTCGTGTTCATCGACAACCTCGCCTCGACCAGCCATGCCATCATGCTCAATCCGGACGCCTGAGTGGACATTGCCGCTGCAAATTTGCAGAATAAAGCTAAGCTGTCGACGCGGTCTGCCGAGTAGACTATGAGTAGATGGTCGTTCAAGAGAGGTTCTGCGATGGAAACCATGATCGGGGCGGGCACGTCGTTCGGGTTCGATCTGTCCGCGATCCGCAGGCGGTTGGGCCTGACCCAAGCCGAGTTCGCCAAGCTCGTGGGTCTGTCCGAGCGGTCGATCGCCGGCTCGGCCACAGGTGCGGAACTCAACGCGAATTCCCAGCGCCGCATCATTGAGGCGGACCGCTTGGCGACCGAGCTCGAAGGGGTCTTCCGCAACGTTTCCGGCATTTCCAAATGGCTCTCGTCCGCCAACCCCGGCTTCGAGCAGCTCACCCCGTTGGCCGTCATCGAACGCGGCGAGATCGACCGCGTCTGGCGCGCACTCTACTTCCTGCAATCCGGCTCGCCGAACTGAGCCGCTACCTCGGCCGCCCCGTCACGGTCACCACCAGGCCTGCGAGGATCAGCGCGGCTCCGAGGGCGGTTCGCGTCGTGATCTTTTCCCCAAGGAACAAAGCCGCGAGCACGACCGCGATCAGGAAGCTGCCCTTGTCGATCAGCGCGACCGTCGAGACTTCGCCGTCCTTGATCGCCTTGTAGTAGAAGATCCACGAGGCGGTTGTGGCGACGGCGGAGAGGCCGAGCCAAGCGAAGTTGGTTGTGGTCAGCTTGCCCCAATCGCTCCACGGGATGGCCACGGCGGCGAAGACGAAGACCAGGCCCGCAACGAAGAGCGTGCGCACGGCCAAGCCGAGTTCGCCGCTGATGCCGACCAACCCCTGCTTGGCGACCACGGCCGTCACACCCGCGAAGAGCATGGAGAGGAAGGCATAGACGACCCAGCGATCCATGCGGCAACTCCCGCGATTCCCGGTGACTCCGTCGGTGCGACGTCTACCAATGATACACGGAGACAGCAAGTTATGGCGAAGTTCGAGTTGACCGGGGCGATGCCCGCGAGTGCGGACGACCTCTTTGCCTGGCATGCGCGGCCGGGGGCGTTCTTCCGCCTTATTCCCCCATGGGAATCGGTGCGGGTCACCTCCACGTCGGGTCCGTTCGCGGACGGGTACCGCATCGCGATGCGGGCGAAGATTCTCGGGCCGATCGGCAAGACCTGGACGGCGGAGCTCTTCGACGTGCAGCCCGGCCTGCACTTCCGCGATCGCGAACTCACCGGCCCCTTCGCCGCGTGGACGCACACCCACCGCATGACGCCGACTGGCCCGGAGACTTCGATCCTGCACGAGGAGATCGACTACGAACTTCCTTTCGGCGTCCTCGGCCGGCTCTTCGGCAGTGCGATGGTTCGGGCGAAGCTGGAAGCGATGTTCGCCTATCGCCACGCGCTGACGCGAAGCGACCTGAGTCGGCATGCCGCATTCCGCGACCGCCCGCGCCTCACCATTGCCGTCACCGGGTCGAGCGGGCTGGTCGGCAATCCGCTCTGCTGGTTTCTCGCCGCCGGCGGCCACCGCGTCATCCGCTTGGTTCGAAGCGAGCCGAAGCTGAACCGGCCGGACGACGGGACCGAAGTCCGCGTTTGGAACCCGATGGAGCCGGTCGATCCGTCGCTGTTCGCCGATGTTGAAGCCGTGGTTCACCTGGCCGGGGACGGCATCGCCGACGGCCGTTGGACCGCCGCCAAGAAGCAGCGCATCCGCGACAGCCGCACCATCCCGACGCGGCACCTGGCCGAGGCTTTGGCAAAAACCGATCCGAAGCCCAAGATGCTGGTGAGCGCCTCAGCCGTCGGCTTCTATGGGATCGAAGGGGATGCGATCCGTACGGAATCGTCACCCGTCGGGACCGGCTTTCTGGCCGAAGTGGGCCGCGACTGGGAAGCCGCCGCTCAGCCGGCGCGAGATGCCGGCATCCGGGTCGTGCACCCCCGCATCGGCATCGTGCAAAGCCCCGCCGGCGGGGCGCTGGCCAAACAATGGTTGCCGTTCGCGCTCGGCGCTGGGGCGGTCCTCGGCGACGGCGAGCAGTGGGTGAGTTGGATCACCCTGAACGATCTCATCGGCGGCATCCATCACGCCCTCATGACGGAGACCTTGCACGGCCCCGTCAACCTCGTCGCCCCGGGGCCGGTCACCAACCGAGTCTACGGCCGGACGCTGGCCAAGGTGCTGCAGCGGCCCTATCTGTTCACCCTTCCCGCCCCCCTGCTTCGCCTCGGATTCGGTGAACTGGCGGACGGCGCGCTGCTGGCGTCGACGCGCTGCGAACCGAAGGCACTGCTGGAAAGCGGCTTCACCTTCGACCATCCGGAGCTGGAACCGGCCTTGCGTTCCGTGCTGGGAAAAGTTACTCGCACGACTTGACGCCATCTTCGTTTCGCGAGTCCGGCATGAAACTGCACAAACTGGACGACATGATCAAGGGCTGGTTCGTCGGCCACTTCACACCAACTGCCCACACGACCTCCGACTTCGAGGTCGGCGTCAAGTACTACAGGCAGGGCGAGTCGGAAGCGGCCCACCATCACAAGCAGGCGGTCGAACTGACCGTGATCGTCAGCGGCCGCGTGATCATGTTCGGCCGGGAATTCGTAGCCGGAGACATCGTCACGGTCGAACGCGGCGAGTCCACCGCCTTCGTGGCCTTGGAGGACACGGTCACCGTCGTCGTCAAAACCCCGAGCGTCCCCGCGGACAAGTTCGTGGATTGAAGTTTGCGATCTGTCCTACCCAAAAAACTGGTTCAGGTACTTCTTCGACTGCCGCAGTGCCCGCTTGCGGTCTTCGAGGTTGCGTTCGTAGGCGCGGTCTTCGACTTCGATGCAGACCGCGCCGTCGTAGCCGGTGTCCGTGAGGGCGGCGAAGAAGTCGCCCCAGTTCACGTCACCCAGCCCGGGGAGCTTCGGCTTATGCCAGCCGAGGCCGAGGACGCCAACTTCGTAAAGGCGGTCGTGGTCGATGCGTTCGTCCTTGGCGTGGACGTGAACGAGGTGCCTGCCGAACTCCCGCAATGCCCGCGGACAGTCGATGAACAGATGCACCAGATGCGACGGATCGAAGTTGAGGCCGAGCCGACCGTCGGGGAACATCGCGAAGAGCTTCCGCCAGATGTCCGGGCTGATGGCGACATTCTTGCCGCCGGGCCATTCGTCGTTGGAGAAAAGCATCGGGCAGTGCTCGATGCCGATCCGCACGTCCGCTTCCTCCGCGACCTTCAGAATCGGCGTCCAGACCTCCCGCACCAACTCGAGATTCGCCTCGACCGTCTGTTTCGGGTCGCGGCCGATGAACGTATTGACGATTTCGACGCCGATCATCGGTGCCGCGCGGATGACCTTCTTCAGGTGCTCGCCGACCGCGGTGCGATGCTCGGCATCAGCCTCCAACGGGTTCGGATAATAGCCGAGGCCGGAGATTTCGACATCGTGAATGCGGACCAACTCGCGGACGTGCTGCGCCTCAGCCTCCGTGAATTCGGTCACGTCCAGATGGGTGACGCCTGCATAGCGGCGATCCGCCTTCCCCGGCGGCCAGCACATCAGTTCGACCGCCCCGAACCCCTCGGTGGCCGCAAAGTGAAGGACCTCCTCCAGCGACGCTTCCGCCAGAATCGCCGACACGAATCCCAGCTTCATGGCCCCACCCTCCGAGCAACGCGAAAGCGACAGTGTAGGGCGCGAGGCTATGCCAGAAGCGCCGTGAAACCAGCTTGCTCGAAGTGACGATCGGGGGTAGCCGTCGCCGCGAGAGCCAAGAAGCTTCGCTCACGCCGGCCGCATGTTGCGGCAGGTTTCCTCATAGGTGCGTTCGAGGTGCAAGGGTACCGATAGGGTTTCGTGCAGCCACAGCGGTAGGGTCGGCAACTCGGTGCCGAGAGTCAGGGCGTGGTCCCAAGCTTCGAGACGGGTGCGACGGTCGCACTGCGGGTGCGGAGACTGACGGCGCAGATGCTGCTTGCAGCGATCGCGGGCGGGTTAGCCCCGAGGCGGTCGGCGAGGTCGGCATACAGATTGGTGGAGGAATTCGTCACGGTGTCCACGATGATGACGTTGACGTTCTGCTGCTGGAGTGCGTGGCACTTGGAAACGAAGGCATCCCGACTCGACTCGCGATCCTTGATGCTGGGACTGACCAGTTCGATGGCAGCGACCAGCCGACGTGCCGTACTGACTTCGTAAACGCGGACTTCGTATTCCGCCGGAATCATTTCCTCGGCGTCCAAAAGCAGCGTCGGCGAGTCGGGTTGATACTTCAGCCCGTATTCGTCATTCGATTCGAAGGAATCCAGGCTGTCCTGCTCCAACGTAGCGACATCGACCTCCATGAATGTGCCGAGATGAATCTGGACGCCGCTGAGGTATTCGGGCGGCAACGTCCGATTCAGTTCCTTGGCGATCTCACCCGCCCACATGCCGTGGATCTCCATCCGGGAAACGCGTCCGGACACGGGCGGCTGGAAATGGTCGCGCAGCGGCATGGTTGGTACTCTTTTCCCTTATGTTACCACAACCGGCATGATGTCGATCTGCCGGCAATCGCTCAGCAGGAACTCCTCGTCGTGGGTCAGCAGCATGCGTGCGCCGGTGCCGCGGATCGGGCCGTTGTCGCGTTGGCGGCGATTGGTTTCGCGGGTGAGGTTGCGGCGGCCGGCGTAGTGGAGCGGCAGCCGGCAGGCGAGGTCGTCCCCGGTGCTCAGGCGCAGCTCGGCGGGGCATAAGACTGTGTCGAGCAGGCCCTCGGCGGGAATCAGTCGCACGCGGCGGATCTGCTCCCAGGGAATCAGCAGCGCACGCGAGCCGGCGAGGACTTCCAGCACAGAGGCAAAGCCGTCGTCGATGTCTCGCAGTTCGGCGAACTCGCGGCCATCGACGTGGCCGGCGATGGTAGGCGAACCGCCGTCGGCGAGGTCCACCAGCCGGCGGGCGCGATCGGGGTCGCCGCGACGCTCGGCCCGCAGGGCGGCGCGGCGGGCGCCGGCGTGGGCGGGCACGGCGTCGAAGAGGAAGCCGTACCCGCAGAGGCGTCGATGGATGCAGGCCTTCAGCAATCGCACGAAATCGCGTCGCGAATCCAACCAATCGTCGTCGCTGCGGACGATTCTCCGCAAAGCGGCGCGTGCGATGGTCGTGCGGCCCAGCGCTGCGGCGATCTCGAAGTGCAGCAGCTTGGCGCGGTCGTCGCCCGTGTCGGCCCGTTCTCCCGCGACGGCGAGTGCGGCGGCGGTATCGCCGATTTGCCAAAGGTCATGCGGCGTCATAAATCGAACCTCAAGGCGATGGTTGAACCGCTCACGCCTCTTACCGCGTTCGAACACTTTATGACGAACTGGTACGAAATCGAATGGCCCGATCTGCCGCGCGGCACCATCGTGTGCGACGCCACGGCGACGACCGCGCCGATGTGGGGCGGGCCCATGCTCAGCATTCTCGAAGACCTCGCCGGCATTCCCGAAGCACTTCAACCCGAGGCCGTCTATCTCGGCGATGATGTCTCGTGTTCACTGGCGGAGATGCTTGCGGCGGGGACGGAGTTCGGCGATCAGGCTCCGGATCTGAACCGCGGCGCCGTCCTCGGCCCGTGGCTCGCGCGGCAAGCGCCGAAGCCGACGATCGTGGTGGCGATGTCCGGCACGGTCATCCTCGATCTCGACGATTGGAAGTCGCCGGAGTGGATCGAGCGCCTCGCCTTTTACCGGTTCCTGGGGGACGACCGCCTCAGCCCGCCACCCTTCACCGAGTGGGGGCCGGAGATACCCTTGGAGGAATTGAAGCACTTCCTCACCGATGCCGTGAAGGAGATGACGATCAGCGGGACGGGGGGCGTCTTCCTGGATTGGTCCGAAGGGGAACTCGGCCGCACGCCGGACCTGCTGCTGGTGACGCAGCCGAAGGAGCGGGTGCGATTCTCGTTTCACCACGTCGATGGAATCGTGCCGACGGCCGATCTGATCCGCCGCAGCGGAGAGCGCGTTCCCGCGTTGGTCCGGGCGATCGCGCCGCCGAACGACGTCGAAAGCCACGGCATCGCCGGGGTGGACAATCTTTTGTCGCTCTGGTCGCGCGGCATGGCATGGGCCTGCAAACTGTGCGACCGCAGCCACCCGCCGGGCCAAGCTCTCTGCACCGCAAGCGACGGCTCGCTGTTCGCGGATTTGGAACGCGATCGACTGTGGAACTTCCGCAAACATCGCGATCACTGGACTGCGGAACTCGCGCCCCGCGGCGTCGCGATGCTGGACGATGGAAGTACGGTCTTGCTGACACCGGCCGGAACGACGATGATGGACGCCGAGGGTATTCGGCATCCTCTCTCCACCTATTTTCAACGAACCGCCGACGGCGGCTACTTGGTGCGGACCTGACAGTCAACGTAAGGAGCGAGCAGCATGACCGGGACAATTCAATGCCGGTGCTGCGGCACCACGATCAGCGTGACGCCCGCGGACATCGGCCGCTCCGTCGTCTGTCCGAATTCGCGGCAACTTATCGCCGTCGAACCCGGCATGGTGACGATGAACGCCATCCCCTTGGATAAGCCGCGTCGCGGCCTGCCGGTTGCGTGGATTGCAGCCTCGGTCCTGCTGTTGGTGCTGCTGGCAGGCGGGGCCGGCACAGCCGTGGTCGTCACCCAAAAGAATGCCGCCGATGAAGCCCGTGCCCGCGAAGTCGCCGCGCTGATCGAAGCCGACAGCAACAAGCCGCTCCGCCTCGCCGTACCGGCTGAAGAACCGAAGGCGGTGGACAACGTTGCCGTACCGACCGGCACCGAAGCGCCTGCTCCGACGAAACCCGGCGAAGTTGTACCGACCGAACCGGGTACCGGAGCGCGCATGCCTCCGGCCAAGCCCGGCACGGTCGCCGGCAGCGAGTCGTTGCCCTCGCCCAACCCGGCAGGCGCGACGTCGAGGGAACCCAAAGTCGCCATGCCGGCACCAGCGCCGACCATCGCGCCGACACCGGCACCGGCCCCAGTAGTCACACCAAAAACAAGGCCGAAGTCCAACACGAACTCGGCCAACCCGAAGGATGATCTCACCGAGCCGAAGCCGGAACCGAAGCCTTTGCCGTCCGCGAAGGACAAGGACTTCGAGCCGACCAAGCTGGGCCAACTGCTGAAGCCGCGCATGATCCTCAAGCGGATCGACAATCGCAGCACCGAGGATCTGGAGAAGGAACTGCTGGCGGTCCGCGAGGTGTCCCTCGACCGGCCGCAGGATCAGACCTATGCCAAGCTGCTGCTGGCCGAAGCCCAACGCCGCCGCGCCGCCGGAGCCATGAACCCCGGCCCGGTGCTCTTGACGAAGATTCGACCGGATTTGGCCGAGCTTCCGTTCATCATGGGGCCGCGCACGCTGCTGGGCCGCGAATCGGCGGACAACCTCAACGCCCTTTCGGGCAAGTTCCGAACGGGTCTGGTGAAGTGCATCGCCGCCGGAGACCCGCGACCCGACCCGGCGCTCGTGGAAGCCTGGCTCCTGGACGGCGGCAAGGTGAAAGCCGAATGGCGCACGGCCGCCGCGATCCCCTGCCTCCGCCAGATGCTGCCCGGCGAGCTGGCCGCGGTCCGCCGCATCGCCTGCGAAGTCTACCGCACCATCGAAGGCCCGGAAGCCCTAGACGGCCTGATCGCCGCCGCCGTCTTCGACACCGATTTCGAGACCCGCAACGCCGCGGTCTTCGCCCTCTCCGAACGGCCGCGCGACCAGGTGATTCCCAAACTCATCGAGATGATGGACTACCCCTGGGTCCGCGCCGTCGAGCACACCATCGAAGCTCTGATCGCACTGAAAGCTGATACCGCCGCCGGGCTGTTGGCCGTGTTCCTCGATCGCCCGCACCCCGCCGCCCCGGCCTCGGTCGTCGTGGGTGCTGCGTCGCAAACGGTCCGCAAGGAGATGGTGAAGACCAACCACGCCCGCAACTGCATGCTTTGCCACGCACCGTCCTTCGATGCGTCCGACAAGGTTCGCGCCTCGATTCCCGACCCGACGCGCCCGCTCACCGTCGCGGCGTATTACTCGTCCAGCCAGGACTTCGTTCGAGCGGATACGACGTTTCTGCGTCAGGATTTCTCGGTCGTTCAACCGGTCGCCAACCCCGGCCCCTGGCCGACCCACCAACGTTACGACTACCTGATCGCCTTCCGCAACGCGACCGAGAACGAAGTCGCCGCCGATGAGGACGGCCGCCGCAAGGCTCTGGTCTTCGGGCTGACGGAACTGACCGGCAGCGACCGCGGTGCGAATCCCGCGGATTGGGCCACGCTCCGCTCCGGCGATGCCCCGGCGCCCAAGTCGCTGCTCGGTGCGACCGCCCAGTTCCTTTCGCTTCGCGTCAACCCGATACCGCTGTTGGAACTCCACTACGCCGAGTTCGGCCGGCCGCTGATGCAGCTTTCCGAAGACGAACTCATGGTCGTGCTGGCCAACCTGCGCCGCTTCCACCGCGAACCGGGCCGACTGGCGCTGATCGCCTATCTCGAACAACTCACCCTGCGCGGCACCCAAGCCGAACGCGATGCCGCCGCCGCACTGCTCCTCCGCATCCGCGACGAAGCCGCGTGGGGCAAACCGCTGACCGACGCCGAACTTCGCGCAGCACTCAAGGGCCTGAAGTCCGGCAACGCCAACTTGCGTCGGGCTGCGGGTGGACTGATCGCCGGGGACCTCTCCGAACTCGCCAAGCGCTACCGCGAACTTCTTGAGATGCTCAAATCCGAAGATGCCGAGATTCGCCGGCTCGCGGCCGAAGCCTTCGGCAAGTATCAGTTCCATCAGGAAGAGATTCATTCGGCACTCGCCAAGGTGGCCCGCGACACGGATGAAGCCGTCCGCATCGCCGCCGTCAAGGCCCTGGCGGCTCAGACGAACTTCCCTGCCTCCGCCGGCGAAGAACTGGCCCTGAGCTTCCTGGCGAAACTGCCGTGGGCCGACATTGCCGCCCAACGCGAGTTCCAGAAGGCTCTGCTCGCACTCCTGTCCGACAAGGCCGGAAACGACGACGCCTGGTTCACGCACCTGATGAAGGTCGCCGTCGGCGACGCGCCGTCGGACACCCCTCCGGCCATGATCGCCAAGCTGATCGGCGGGCACCGCAAGGTGCCGGTGAAATTCCTGCCCGACCTGGTTCGGCTGCTGTCCCACCCCGTGTACGGCGGTCCCGCCGCCGAAATCCTGAACACCCTGCCCCGCGAATCCGCCGGCCCGCTGATCGACGGACTGAAGTCCGACCGCCCCGCCGAACGCGCCGCCGCCGCGAAGTTGCTCGGCACCTTGGCCGCCCTCAACCGCAATAACGGCGTCACCCGCGACCAATGGCGCAAAGCCGTCGAAGCTCTGGCCGCCCTGGAAGCGACCGAAAAGGACCCCGAAGTCCGCCTGACCGCCAAGCAGGCCAAGGTGACCCTGTCGAAGTAGCCGGTACCCGTATCAGCCGGCAATGCCCCTGGAAGTAAGCAACAGGATGCAATTCCGCACCATTATGACGTGCTGTCTGGCGACGAAGGACCGCATCCCCGCCGGGCATTTGGTGGAAGTCCGCTGCGAGAACTTCGTCGGCAATTTGCCCGCCGGCATGGCGGCAATCCACGACGGCCTGAACCTCGGCGACTACGAACGCTTGCGGCCGAAGATCGAAGCCTATGCCGCGCAAACGAAGGATTACGCCGTCAACAAGTTTCAACTCAGCGACGAACTTCGCGGCCGCATCCGCAACGAATTGGGCGACCTGATCGACCGCCTCGGCACCGGCGACTGAGCCGTCGGTCGACCGTGCCACCGGCCATCCGGAGTATATCCGAAGACTCGCGACGACCGAAACACCGAGAATCGTGGCGTTTTTCCGTTGACACCGCCCAAATGGCAGCGAACATACGGCAGAAATACCTGGCCGTTATGTTTCTGTATTGTGTACGCGTACATTAAATTTCACTGGAGTTCCGCCGATGTCCAACCTCCGCGAGTCCGTCGAGGTATTTGTAAAACGCGTCAAGGATCTTGCGGAGCATGTCAAAGGTAACGAGCAGGCCACCAAACAAAGTCTGATCGGTCCGTTCTTCACGATGCTTGGTTACGACCTCACCGACCCGCGCGAGTGCATCCCGGAATTCAAAGCGGACTTCGGCAAGGATCGATCGACGAAACCGGTCGATTGGGCGTTCCTGAACGGCGGTCTGTTCGCATTCTTCGTGGAGGCTAAGGAAGTCGGCCGCAAACTCGCCGGCTATGACGAGCAGCTTGCGGACTATTTCGCCAAGGAGCCAAACGTGAAGTTGGGCATCCTGACCAATGGCGCGAACTGGCGTTTCTTCACGGATATCGTCAACTCGAACGTCATGGATCGCGAACCATTCGCCAAATGGGACATCCTCGGAGATGAGCAACCACCGTTCGACGTCATCACCTTGCTTCAGAAATCGCAATTCAACAGCGAACTCATTCGTGCCTATGCTCAGCGTCAACGAGCGCAAAATCTCATCATCGGCGAGTTGACCAAGCTGTTGGAGCCGACCCACGAATTCACGAAGCTCGCGATTTCCAATTTGGAAAGCCGCAACCTCACGACGGCCGTGACCGAGAGCTGGAAGCCGATCGTGGCCAACGCCTTGAACGAGTGGGCGCGGCAACGGATGCTGACGTCCGTGCTCGCGATGCCGCAACCCGGATACGAAGTGAAGCCTGAGCCTGCGAAGATCGAAACGACGCAGGAGGAACTGGACGCATTCGCCGTGGTCAAAGGGTTGCTCGGCGACGACTGTCCGGTCGCGTACGAGGATTCGACCGCCTACTTCAAGATCCATCTGGCCGAGAAGCGGACTTGGGTGATGGCCCGACTGCAACTCGACCGCAAAAATCCCATCGTTTGGTTTCCGCTGCCGCAAGAGACCGTGATGCCGCACGCAAACGGCAAACAACTCTCCGCCAACGGTAATTTCGTCGGGCTTACTCTCGACGGAATCGAACAGATCAGCACGTTGGGGTCGCTGTTTCGAGATGCTTATCAAGTCATCAAACGCCAACGTGTCGGCATCGAAACGCCCACCGCCGAATAGCTTTCACGCCGCGGCTTCGGCCTTGGCTTCGTCACGTTCGGTTTGGGCCAGGAGTTGATTGAAGAGGGCTTCGACTTCGGGGTCCATGCCGGTGGGACCGAGAGTTTGCTTCTTCGGCTTACCGCGTTTTGCGATCGGTTCGCTCAGGCCTTTGCGGACCGAGACGAGCACTTCGAACACGAGGATGATCGCGAAAGTCCAGCCGGCCATGGCGATCGGCAGGCGGGTCATGAGGATGGCGCCGACGTCGTCGCCGGGGAGCGGGCGCGCGGTGCCCGATTCGCTCGGGGCTTCGGGTTGCGGGCGCGAGGGGGCGTTGGCCTGGATGAAGACTGCACTGCCATAGGCGAGCGCGTAACCGAAGAGTGCGGCCAGCACGACCGCGGGCAGGGCACTTTTCAGCAGTCGAATCGAAAACGGTTTCATGAGGCGGCTCCGGACCGCAGGCTGTCGCGATGCTCCGAACCTGGTTGCCGAAACATAGAATGACTTTTCCGCAGCCGGCGGAATTTCCCGTCGAGGTTTCGGACAGATGAACCAAGGCACGATCGCCGTCAGCACGTCACCCGCCACGGCCTCCGGGGTGGCCGCGGTTTGCGCTTCTCTGGAACAAGCCGCTTTCGTTACGACGACTTTCCCGGCGGATGGCATCGGCGGGCGGGCCATGGAGGCGGCGATTCTTGCCGGCGCCTTCATGGGTGTGCTCGATTTCACACTTGCTGAACTCGCCTGCGATCGGCTCGGCCTGCCCGGCGGCGCGGGACCGGATCGGTTGACGGCGGCTGCCATCCGCGGCATCCCGCAGGTGATCGTCCCCGGCGGGCTGGATGGGATGCTGACGCCGAAGATCGCGGATGCCTTGGCCAAGGAGATCGCGGAGAAGGCCTGTGCCGCCCGCGGACCGACGGCGATCGTGCTGCCTCGGATCGACGCCGATGACGCAGTGATGACCGCCTTTGCGGACAGCCTGCAGGTCTGGCTTTACGGCGTGGAATTGGTCGAACTCCCGTTCAAACTCGATGAGCCGGAGTTCGCCGTCCGTGCGGCAGCGGTGCTGCTTAGGCTCCTCGGCCGGCCGTCGTCCTGAAATTTTCCGAAGGACTTCATTAACGTTTCGGCGGCTCGACCGTCATACTTGTGTTCACGGCGAATGCGTCCCCCCTCTCGGAGTCGAGCCCATGCGTTGGAAAAAACTACTCTTCGCGATGCCCGTTCTCGCGGCAGCCGGTTACGGTGCCGCGGTCAGCTTCACGAATCCGAACGCGACCCCACTCGCGGCGGCACCGAAGCTCGCCAACGACGGCAAGCCCGCGGTGACGCTGCCGATCTCGCAGGTGGTCCTGTTCAATTCCGGCGTCGGCTACTTCGGCCGGTCCGGGGAAATCGACGGCGACGCTCGGGTTGACTTGGTGTTCCCGGAAACGGAAATCAACGACCTGCTCAAGTCGATGACGCTGCAGGACTTCAACAAGGGTCGCGTTGAAGCGGTCAGTTACGATTCGCGCGAGCCGGTTAGCCGCACGCTCGCAAGTTTCGCGGTCAACCTGAACAACAACCCGGGTCTGTCCCGGATTCTGACCCAGACGCGGGGCGAAAAGGTCGAAGTGACCTTGCAGCCCAGCGCCACCCCCGCGGGCCAGCCGAGCGCCGTCACCGGCACGATCATCAGCCTGGAAACTCAGAAGCTGCCTTCGGGTAAGGATCTGATTCACGAAGTGGAAGTGCTGAATCTGCTCAGCGCCGATGGGCTTCGCTCCGTCAAGCTCGTCGAGATCCTCCGCATCAAGTTCACGAACCCGACCCTGGAATCCGAACTCAAGCGGGCACTCGACGTGCTCGCGCTGTCGCACGACACCGCCAAGAAGGCCGTGCAGCTCCACTTCGCCGGCGAAGGCAAGCGGCGCGTAAAGGTGTCCTACGTCATCGAGGCGCCGATCTGGAAGACGTCGTATCGGCTGGTGTTGGACAAGGACGGCAGCCCGCTGCTCCAAGGCTGGGCCATGGTCGAGAACCCGTCGGACGAGGACTGGTCGAACGTGAAGATGGCGCTGGTCAGCGGCCGGCCGATCAGCTTCAAGATGGACCTGTACAACCCGCTCTACGTGCCGCGGCCGACGGTCGAACCGGAACTCTTCGCCAGCCTGCGCCCGCCGACCTATCAGGGCGGCTTCGACAAGAACAAGGTCGAGATGGCCGCTCAGCAGCCCGGTGGGGGCGGCGGTGGATTCGACGGCGCTGCGCCGGGCTTCATGGCCGCTCCCGCGCCGATGGCGGATGCTGCAATGCGCGGTCGGGCGATGCCGAAAGCGGCGGCGCCCAATGCCGAGATGGAAGCCCGCAAGGACCGCAAGGACTACGCCGACAAGTTCGGCAAGGAACTCGGCGACCGCATGAACATCGCCGCCGCGGGCAGTGCCGCGACCGCGGGCGCCTTGGGGGACTTCTTCCAGTACCTCATCGAACATCCGGTCAACCTCGCCCGGCAGAAGTCCGCGATGCTGCCGATCGTCAACAAGGAAATCGAAGGCAAGCGGATCAGCATTTACAACCCGAACGTGCAGGCCAAGCACCCGCTCTTGGGCATCAAGTTCAAGAACACCACCGAGTTCCACCTCTCACAGGGGCCGATCACCGTCTTCGAAGGCAGCACCTACGCCGGCGACGCCCGCATCCTGGACGTGCAGCCCAACGACGAACGACTCATCGCCTACGCCATCGACCTCGGCACCGAAGTCATCCCGCAGGACGGCCCCGGTTCCACCGTCATCACCAGCGTGAAGGCCAACCGCGGCATCGTCACCACGATGCGCAAGTTCCGCCTGCAGAAGACCTACAAGATCACCAACCGAAGTGCGACCGATCGCCTGATTTACATCGAGCACCCGAACCGCACCAATCAGCAGTTCAAGCTCGTCGAAACGCCCAAGCCGATCGAGGAAACCGCCGAACTCTTCCGCTTCGCGGTCACCGTTGCCGCGGGCAAGTCGGCCGAGTTCCAGGTGACCGAGGAACGCGATCAGAGCGAAACGATCGCGTTCTCCAACACCGACGACAACATGATGCGCTATTACATCAACCTCAACGAAGCCTCGCCGGCGTTGAAGGAAAAGCTCAAACAAGCCATCGCACTGCGGGCCAAATGGACCACCGTGCAGCGGGACGTCCAGGCCGTGGCCGCGGACCTGAATCGCATCACCGTCGATCAGGACCGCATCCGCAAGAACCTGCGGGACACACCGAAGGAAGCCCCCGTCTTCGACGTCTATCTCCGCAAGCTTTCCGAACAGGAAAAGGAAATCGACGTCGCCACCGCGAAGCAGAAGCAATTCGCGTCCGACGAAGTCGTGGCCCGCAAGGCCTACGAAGATTTCCTGGCGACGATCGGCGACTGAGTCGGACTGGGCGAGCGGGGGACGTCAGTTCCATGAGCCTGCACAACCAGTTCGATTGCAGTCGACTCCGTTGAGCGCTCAGGGAACTGACATCCCCCCGCTCGCCTTATTTCCGGCGGGCGCGGCGGACGAACACGCCGCTCATCATGTTGTCAGTCGGGGCGAACTGATCGCGGAGGACAATGCGTTCCAGCCGAAGCATTCGTGCCTCCTCGCCGTCCGGCAGGCGACGGGCGTAGAGCGGCTTGCCACCTTGGGCCTTTTCGAGTTTCTCCAAGTTCAGCGGCATATCGGATGCATACAGACAATAGACTTTCTGCTGTTGTGCATCGTAATCATCATCGTAGGTCAACAGTTCGACGTGTTTGAAGTTCTCCTTCAACGTATGAGATACGGCCTTCCAAAGACGCCCATATTGCAGGATATCGATGACGGTCACAAGGTAGACGCCGTTGGGCTTTAGTGTCTTTTTTACGCCTATGTTGAATTCGGCCGTCAGCAGATGGCCCGGTACGGAGAGGTCGTTGACGGCGTCGAGGGTGACGAGGTCGTACACGCCCACTTCCGCCCGCTCCTCGACGAACTGCCGGCCGTCCTGATTGAAACTTCTGATCGGTAAGGCGGGATCGAGGCCGAGATGGGAATAGGCGACCTCGGTCACGCCGGGATCGATCTCGACGACGTCCAGTTGGACCGACGGCACCTCAACGCTCGCGCAACGCGGGTAGGTGTAGCCGCCGCCGCCGATCACCAGCACGCGCGGGTTGCGCGTCGGCACGGCCCGTAGAAACTCCATCTGAATCTGTTCGTGGGGGTAGAAGAGATAAGTCGGATCGTCGAGCACCACGGTCGAATGGATCAGATAGTCGAGCTGCATCTGCTTCGCGTGTATCACGCGATCATGATCGTAAATATCCGTATCGACGATGCGAATGGTGTAATAGTTGGTTTCGAGCGCCACGCCCGCGCCGGCGTTGTCGAATCGGACCAGGCCGGTCACGACTCCGCCGACGAGGATACTCAGACCGTACAGCAGCAGGTTCTGCTTCAAGGCGACACGCAGCAACAGCAGCGCGAGTACGGGCAGCAACGCTGCAGTCAGGATCGTGCGGAACATGCCGAGGCCGGAAATCAAAAAATAACCGGTGGCGAAGGTGCCCGCGATGGCGCCTGCGGTGCTCCAGGCGTACACCCGTCCGGCGGTGCGGCCCGCGCGATCCGAGGACGGAATCGTCAGGCGGATCACCTGCGGGCTGATCGTGCCGAGCGCGAGCATGGGCAGGAAAAACAACGCGAAGGTCCAGAGGACGACGCGGGCGATCGGCCCGGCATCCAGAATCGAATCCCGGAACCAAGGGACGTTCAGGACGACGCCGTAGACGACGAGCACCAAGCCGATGCCGTAGCCCGCATACAGCAGATAGAGGCCGAGCCGGTTGCGGCCTTCGCCGGGCGGCGCGCCGTCCGCCAATCGTCCGCCCAGCCAGTTCCCCAGCGCGGTGCCCGCCAGCATGACGCCGATGATGCCCGTCCAGGTGAAGAGCGACACGCCGAGATTTTGGGCGATGATGCGGGACGCCGTCAGTTCCAACGTCATGCCCGCGAAACTGCACAGAAAAACGATCGCGGCGGCACGGCGAAACGGCAGCGGATCGGGATTCACCACGATCGCGGCGATCGAGCCGTCCGCGGTCGGCTCCGTGCGGCGCGGCACGAAGCAGGCGGCAACGGCGGTCGCCGCCAATCCGGCGGCCGTCGCGACGACGATCAGGTCGATCGTGAAACTCGGAATAAGCACGAAGCCGGTCACGTAGTTGCCGACGAGGCAACCCAAGGTGCTCAACGAGAAGATCAGACCGGCGACGCGTCCGGCGCGGCGGATGTCCGCCAGTCCGAGTTCGATCGCCGGCGCGGTCAACAGGCTGAGTACGAATCCAGCCGGGAAGCAGAGCAGAAAGGTTACGACGGGAATCCGCGGGTTCAGTTCCAGCAGTCGGTGGATCTGGGTGGTTTGCAGGATCGCCGGCAGGGCGATCATCCATAGTGCGGCCACCGCGCCCGCGAGGAGAATGACTGCCAACAATCGCGGGGAGGCCCGATGGGCCAGCCGACCGCCGACGGCGTTGCCCACAGCGATACCCGCGAGGAAGACGCCGATCACGGCGGTCCAGGTTTCCAAGGACGAACCGACGAACGGCGAGAGCAGTTTGCCCGCGACCAGTTGCAGCACCAGCAGCCCGCAGTTCGCGGCGAAGACGATGGCACCGACGACTGCAAGCCGGAATCGGGACGCGGAATTGGGTTCGACCGTCATGATTCTTCCCGTAGCACGGCATCGCGAATGAATCTACATTAACATCTGCTTTTGATCCGGGCGGGAGAAATCCGACTCATGACCACTCGTTACGTCGTCGGCATCGACTTGGGCACCACCAACTCCGCGCTCGCCTATGCAGACACCGGCGCAGGGACCGACCCCAAAGCCAAGACCTTCCGCATCCCCCAAATCGTCAATCCCGGAGCGGTGGAGGAGCGCGACCTGCTGCCGTCGTTCCTCTATCTGCCCGGTGCGAACGAACAGCCGGCCGGAGCGTTGAAACTTCCTTGGGATGCCGATCGCGATTTCGCCGTCGGCGAATTCGCCCGCAACTTCGGCGGTAAGGTGCCGACGCGGCTCGTGTCATCCGCCAAGTCCTGGCTCTGTCACCCTGGTGTCGACCGCAAGGCGGCGATCCTGCCGTTCCGCGCAGGTGAGGAGGATCGCCGCGTTTCCCCGCTCGATGCCTGTACCCGTTACCTCAAGCACATCGTCGAGGCGTGGAATGCCAACATCGCCAAAGCCGTGCCGGAACACCGGCTCGAAGTGCAGGAAGTCATCCTGACCGTCCCTGCAAGCTTCGATGCGGCGGCCCGGGACCTGACGATTGAAGCCGCCCGGGCCGCCGGGTTGGAAAACCTCACGCTGCTGGAAGAACCCCAAGCGGCCTTCTATGCCTGGTTGGACAATCTGGGCGACGACTGGCGGAACTCGGTCGCCGTGGGCGACCTCGTCCTCGTCGCGGACGTCGGCGGCGGTACGACCGACTTCACGCTGATTGAGGTGAATGAGGAAGCGGGCAACCTGGCACTGACCCGGCTCGCGGTCGGCGACCATCTGCTGCTCGGTGGGGACAACATGGATCTGGCCGTCGCCCACACGGCCGCGGCCGGATTGGCCAAAGCCGGCACCAAACTCGACGGCGGTCAGATGCTGCAGATGACCTACGCCGCACGCCAGGCCAAGGAACAACTGCTTGCCGACGCGAAGCTGACCAAGGCCCCGATCACGATCCTCGGCAAGGGCCGCTCGGTCGTGTCCGGCACCATCAAATACGAACTTCCGCGAAGCGATGTCGAAGCCGTTCTCGTCGACGGGTTTTTCCCCGAATGCGAACGGACGGCCGAACCGGCCCGCGCCCGCGCCTCGGGTCTGCAGGAACTCGGCCTGCCCTACGTCGCCGACGCGGGCATCACCCGGCACCTCGCCCACTTCCTGAATCGCCAAGCCGAGGCGCTCGCCGGGCGCGACAAACCGGGCGGAGCAAAAAAGAAGAAGGCCGCAGCCGAGGCGATTGCCCTGCCGACGGCGGTGCTCTTCAACGGCGGCGTCTTCAAGGCCGACCCGCTTCGCAACCGCTTCCTCAACGTGCTCAATGCCTGGGCCAAGAGTGCGAAGGCTGAGCCGATCCGCTCGCTGGCCGGGGCCGATCTCGACCTCGCCGTGGCCCGCGGCGCGGCCTATTACGGCCTCGTGCGGCGCGGCAAAGGCGTCCGCATCCGCGGCGGCACCGCCCGGGCCTACTACATCGGCGTCGAGAGTTCCGCCCCGGCGGTGCCCGGCTTCCCGGCACCGCTCAAGGCGCTCTGCGTTGCCCCGTTCGGCATGGAGGAAGGGATTGAAACCGACGTACCCGGCCAGGAGTTCGGCCTGATCGTCGGCGAGGAAGCCGAGTTCCGCTTCCTCGGTTCCACCATCCGTCGCGACGACAAACCCGGCACGCTGGTCGATGACTGGGACGGCCAGATCGACGAACTCTCGCCGATGATCGTGACCCTCGACGGCAAGCCGGACCAAGGCCGCTTCGTGCCGGTGCAGTTGCACTCCAAGGTCACCGAAGTCGGCCAACTCGAAGTCTGGTGCCGCAGCAAGGACGGCAAACGCCGCTGGAAACTGGAATTCAACGTCCGCGAGCAGAAGTAGCCGCGGTCAGTACTCAGTCGACAGGGGTCAGGAGTTAATGACGAAGGATTGTTCCACCGCGCCTACAGGGCAAGTGAGCCGCGCACGAAGTAAGCGGTCGGTTCTTGACCGCTTACTTCGTGCGCGGCTCCTTTAAAACGTAAGAAGTTGCTTTAAAAATCCTTCGGCAAGCGACGCCAGCCGCTGTGGATGTGGTTCGCGGGGTTGCCGAGGGCGTCGGCTTGGACGTTGAGAAATTCGACCACGAAGGTCGGCCCCTGAATGCGGTAAGTTGTCGGCTTGCCGGGCTTGGCGGCGTCGTGGCCGTAGGC
>Ga0105048_10001429_pt1 | contig 38904 bp, 32 predicted proteins | sample MAT05_FD_78382 | JGI IMG/M metagenome (GOLD analysis project Ga0105048, IMG submission 78382) | Freshwater microbial communities from Lake Fryxell liftoff mats and glacier meltwater in Antarctica - MAT-05 | ecosystem: Environmental > Aquatic > Freshwater > Ice > Liftoff microbial mat | place... | reverse complement strand
CTGAGACTCGCCACCGAATTTAGTGGCTTAACTAAGAATGAATTGGGAGCGAGCAATCGTACCAATCCCGCTCCGAAGCATTTGAATATTGACGTTTCTCAGTTTCGTCAGATGACGGAACGGGCGAGTTCGAGGTTAAATCCCATTGTAACCCTGCCCGGTATCGAGATTCACTCACTGGCGATTTCCCCGGATCTGCATACATGTGCGGTCGGAACGGTGGGGCATGGACTGACGATCTATGCGAACCAGCCCAACCAATTGTGCTCAGTTCCATTGCATCACATCAAAGCTGAGAATCCTATTCATGCAATTGATGACCTTGCTTATTCACCAGATTCCGCCAAGTTGGCGTGGACGGGGAAAGATAGTCAGTTGCATGTGGCGAGTTTTGCAGAGGATGGCCTTGAGGTTCAGAACCACACTCTGCCTGGGCATGGATATTGCTTGGCGTGGTCGCCAGACGGCCAACGCTTGGCGGCAGGCGGGCACAACCCAAAATTGGTTGAGCTGGATTTGGCCACTAACCAGTTAACCACGCTCGCGGACTATGGCATTTCAATTCAATGCCTTAGCTACAATGCCCAAGGACATATTGTTTCAGGACATGCAGATGGAATCATACGATTCTACAATCGAGAAACGGGCGACATCAAAGTATTGCAGCTGCATCCGGTGGCTATAAGAGGATTGACTATTATCAATGATGGACAAATTGGGTTGAGCGTTGACATCGAATCCAATGTAGCAATTTGGTTTGCGGAGAACGGCGAGAGAATCGGCTTACTTGAAAATGATACCAAACATCAATATGGGATATTCACGATGTCGCCCAAAATTTGGATTGACCCCAGCATTCGGCTCGACTTGCTGCACAACAACTTGGACGCCACGACGTCGGTGGAAACGTGGGATTTGACTGACTGAAAATTGCTCTATGTGCAAAGGGGCAGGCGACAGTGCGGAGTGCTGCGACTTCCGGGATTCCTTTTGATTGACTACACGGGAAAGCAGTGCTGGGACTGGCAGCGGTCTCTAGATCGAAAACCGAGCAAGCCCGATACGTTGCCAATTCTTGGACTTTTGGGCTCGTTGTACTTGCGAACACAACAAATCGAACTGGCAAATGGTGTTTGGAAACGCGTCGAAGCGATGTTTCCTGGTGCCAGGATACCGGCGATGCGATCCTCCATGGTTCCCTAGTAATCCCACCACTGAGCGACTTTCCCCCAGTTCCCTTTCTCGTTCTTTCCTCCAATGATCCCCACCAAGACTAAATCAACAGCCCGCTAGCGCCTTGGGAAATCCGCCGAATCAAAAACAGCTCATCGCCACAAGTTTATGGCTACAATGAGGGCGATCCCCAATTCCACCGCTTGAGACTCCGATCGACTATGCACATGAATCGACGACAATTGCTAATCGCTTCCACGACCGTCGGTTTGGCACTGCCGGGCGGATTGATTTTTGGTGCCCCAGCGCCCAAAGCAAAATTCACACTTGATCTATGCGCCGGTCGGATTGGAATTACTTTGGGTCAGAAAGAGTCGATTGCGGCGGCGGCCGAATATGGGTTTTCGTCGGTGGAGCCGCTGGGTTCCGAACTGGCCAAGATGAGCGACATGCAGTTAAACGAACTACGCATGGCGATGACCGAGAAAAAGATCGTTTGGGGCTCTGGAGGAGTACCGGTTCTGTTCCATCGCGACGAAGCGAGATTCCAAGAAGCCCTCAGTAACCTTCCCGCGATTGCGAAGGGTTACCAGCGGGCGGGAGTGACGCGAACCGGGACCTGGATCTCTCCGTCGCATCCGGAGCTTACTTACCTCGCTAATTTCAAACAGCATTTACGGCGTCTGCGGGAGATCGCCAAGGTCTTGTCGGATCATGACCTGCGATTTGGCTTAGAGTACGTTGGGCCGAAAACGTCCTGGAGCAGGAACAAACACCCGTTCGTACATTCGATGGCTGAGACCAAGGAACTGATCGCGGACATTGGTCGAGGGAATGTCGGATACATTCTCGATTCATGGCATTGGTACACTGCGGGCGAGACCACGGAGAATATTCTGTCGCTAGACAATGATGATGTCGTGGCTGTCGACTTGAACGACGCACCGGCAGGCATTCCGGTTGAGCAACAGATTGACAATCGTCGCGCACTTCCGATGGCCACCGGCGTGATCGATTTGAAGGGCTTTCTGAAATCCCTCGTTCAAATTGGGTACGATGGCCCCATCCGCGCTGAGCCGTTTAGCAAAGAACTGGAAACGATGGATCGCGGAGCTGCCCTCACTGCCACGGCACAAGCGATGAAGAAAAGCTTCGCATTGGTTCAACCAGATTAACACATCCGCACGCACGAGTCTGGCTCTCGCCAAAAAGAGCGCGCGGTTTAGAAATTTTTTTCGTGAAATTCAGATCACATGAGGCAAGGACGCAAGAGCCACGCACCTAGGTACACGCTCTATCGCCTCGAAACCTACTGTCGCACAGCCCAGGCTCCGCGGCTCAGCCTGCCGATCGGTCTTCATCGCCTCAGGTTACGTTTGATATACTCGAGGCTGAGCCACGAGTGCCGTGCGTTCCCTGGCGGGAGCCGGCGGGAGCCAGCGGGAGCCCAGGAACTAGCGTTAAAACGGTAGCGTTTCGCGAGAAGTGTCGAAAACAGTACCGTTTTCGCGCACAACCGAGACTCCAAATGCGCCCCCACTAGAACGCCGTCTGCGAAAACAGATGCGGTTTGCCGTCGTCAATCGGTTGAAAGGCCACCAATTACCTGCGTTTTGATGCTTGATCTCGTAAGAAGCCACTCCTTCACTAAATCGTCAATATTGGGCGTTTTATTCCTGCTGCTAATGCTGTGAGTTGTCGTGACACCGCGCAACAAGCCGCCGGGAACAGCATTTCAAATCCAATTGGATCCGGTCTACCGTCCCATCGGCGGTCGATTGATCATGGATAAATCTCGAAGCGCATCAGCCTTGATTCAGTCTCGCAACGCTTTCGAGCGTCCAGGTTTTTCGTACGCCCCTCGCCGAATGCCCAAGTGATCCTAACGCAGTCATCGATGTAAGAATCGATTACAGTGGAAACGAATGGGATCATGTTCACTAGACGTAAAGATCGGGTGAAGCCTCTGCACCAATTTGGACAGGATGGTCGTAGTCGCGCAATTCCCAATAAGGTGGAGACGTTACGCAGCATTGGATGTAGTCCGCAGCAAGCTTAGGAAGTACCTGCGCGCAATCACCATTCAGGACGCGCAGTTCAACTTCGCGTCCGAGTCTCAGTTTTAGCTGTGCCACAATTCAAAACCGCTTCCAAGCAGGTGATTTTCGATTGAGTTGTTTAAAGAGGATATTGTAGCAATGGAACCGAGTCGGCAATTTACAGTGGCACAAGTGCCACGGCTGCATCGGCGTAAGTCACTTCGATCCAGTTTTGATCGTCCAGTATTCGAATGGATGTGACGCCGTGGATCGTGTGCTCGTTCCCATCGGCGTCCGTTTCGACCATGGCCGTGTATCGCCTGACTCCACCCCGAAACGACCAGTGATCGGCGTCCACTCGATCGGTTGGAAAAACTTGCCAAACCCGGTTGCAAGGTAGTCCGTCGCGATCTTCATCCAACGGCGTTACCAGCGACTCAACGGACCAATAGTTGGGCGGAAAGGACTCGCTAGTCAGCAGCTTGACGATATCGTCGCGTCGGGCAGCCATCGCATCGTCGACAACACGCTGCCCATCGGCTCCGGTCGCGCGGTGGTCGGCGCCCGCTTCGAAGAGCATCTTCACAATCTCCCAATGTCCCCGATCAGCAGCGTAGACAATTGGCGTAAACCCATCCTTCTCGAAACAGTTCACGGTTGTCCCAGCATTGAGTAAGTGCTTGACAAAAATCGTGTCTCCATCAAGAACCGCCCCATGCAACGGGTTGCCACCGTAGCTGCTCACACCTTGGCCGTTGTCAGGATCGCCGCCCAGCCAGAGGTAGAACTTGATCGCCACCGTTCGATCCGTCTTCATCGCATTAAACAAACGTTGATTGACACTCGGCCCGGTTGCAACTTGAAAGACGACCATAGTGATCGCAGCAACCGCGGTCAGTAGCAACAACTTACCAAGCGAAAACTGAAATCGACTTTTTTTAGGCATGAGGTGGTCAATCAATTCGTTTGGTGGCGAGTCGATCGTTGCTGGGCGGCTTTGCCTATCACGTTCGAATCCCGCCGCCATCAAACATTTTGGGCAAATTCCAGCGGGCGCGTTGGCAGGCAGGACCGCGCCACATTGCGGGCAGATCGTCGTTTGCGTCATGGTTGGCTCCTATTGAGATGGAAGGCTACCAACTTCTGACTTTGCATGAGTATTATTGTCGACTTTCCAGTCTTCGGCTGACCGGAAGTCGATAGATGGAAAACGAGCAACTACTTTCGCGATGGATTCGTCGTCCGATCCGTCGATGTGAATATCTGACTCGTGGCAAAGAAGAATTTTAACGTTTGAATCAGGAGATTCAATCAATAGATCAGAGCCGCAAATCTGGTATATCCCTTGGCCAACAGAATCCTCGATAAAGTAGGGAAACACGTCAAGCGGCACATTCATCGATTTGTACCACAAGTCTTGATGAATGCAGCATCCCAATCCGTACGATATATTCAAGTTGCGATTGCCGTAAATATCGCGCATAAGAGACGGCAAATGCGCGATGAACTCACGCATCACCCCGACCGTGATATAGGCTGAACTAATTTTCGATCCAAAATTCGGCATATCGCTTCTATCGGGATAACTCGTTTCTATCCCGGTTTGGGAATGTTGTGCCTGAAGTTTGGGGAGTTCTACCTGAATTGTCAAATCTATTATCCCTGTTCAGGCCAATTATCCCGGGATCAATCTTGGCAGCCGCGTTGGGTGGGTATCAGGGAAAACCGATTATTCCTGACGGCCTATCGATTCGTTCGGTCGGTTGGCAAGAGCGCACGGTTGGCAAGAGCGCCCGGCTGACGATAACGATGGGTTGATTGTCTTGGACTTGATCCATGCGACCAAGCCTCGTTGGAAATGTTGCAGGTTGGTAGAGGCGATCTGCCCTGGGCTAGGATGGCTTTACGCCAAGGGTTTTGACCATCTATCCTAGAGCTATGTTAAGCAGCCCCCGAGTAAACTCGGGGGCATTGGCATGCCGTCGGTTTTACGCCTCATCTTTACCCACAGTTCGAGCCCGTTCGGACTCGTACTCAATGAAATGGTACTCGTACTCGATTGGCCTGGATAATCGAGTACGAGTACTGCCCTCCGGGCGGAGTACGAGTACGAAAAACACCTCTCATTTCCAAGTTGGACATTGCACTTGGAACCGTCTACAATCTCATTCACTGCTCGCAACGCGTTGCTACTTTCGCGATGTCACCCGAATCCAATTGCAGCTAATAGAAATTTTTAATGCTACACTCTGAAAACCGAATTGAAGAAGAGTCAGCCAAAACCATTGCCGGTCGAGAACGAATCGGCTTGATTCTGCTTGCAATCTTTTCATCGGTCTACTTTGGCTTCATTTTTTTGTGTGCCTTTGCCAATGCTTGGTTTGCATCGTTGACGTTTTGGGAGGTGCCAGCGACCGTTTGGTATGGATTCGGGCTTATTGCCTTGGCGCTTGCAATCGCCGGTGTTTACGGCCGACTAAGCCGTACCATTTCCTCTTAGACCTTGTTTTCAGCGGTCTAGGTCATTGTTGGCAAGCAAGTTTTCCAGGATAACTCTTACCCGAGGAACTCACCGCGAACCTTCCGGCTATCGCCCTGCGGAGGTTCGGAATGCAATCTTTGGGAAAGCAACTGAATGAATTCGTCGATACAAACCGTTTTAAAGCGACTAGAGTCCAACATGGAAGCAGTCGTTCTCGGGAAAGTAGAAGTCGTTCGTAAAACGATTGTAGCCTTGCTGGCGGGCGAACATATTTTGCTGGAAGACGTACCCGGTGTTGGAAAGACGTTGGTTGCCAAGGCGCTCGCAAAAAGTATCGATGGCATTTTTACGCGAGTTCAATTCACCCCCGACTTGTTACCGACCGACATTATTGGCAGCAGTATTTACCACAATGGTGAATTCAAGTTTAGCCAAGGGCCGATTTTTGCAAACGTGGTCCTAGGGGACGAAATCAACCGTGCACCACCGCGAACGCAAAGCGCAATGCTTGAGGCCATGAGCGAACGTCAAGCCAGCGTCGACGGAAAGACGCACCGCATGCCCGATCCCTTTCTTGTCATCGCAACGCAGAATCCGTTCGAATTCGAAGGAACGTATATCCTTCCGGAGAGCCAATTGGATCGATTCATTATGCGAATTGATGTCGGTTACCCTGCTCGCGATGCGGAACGCAACATTCTCCGGTCCCATCGGGCCGGCGAACCGGTGGATGAAATGAAGCCGGTCGTTACCCTGGCTGAAATCCGCGAAGCTCAAGCTCTCACCCGCACCGTTCAAGTCGAGGATTCGATTCTAGATTATCTGCAAGATATCGTCGACGAGACTCGCAAGAGCCATGAACTGCAAGTCGGCGTCAGCACGCGAGGGGCTCTAGCTTTTTATCGCGCGTCACAAGCCTCTGCCTTGCTTGCAGGACGTTCGTTCGTGGTTCCCGATGATGTTAAGAAATTGGCCATTCCCGTGTTGGCACACCGTGTTATGCCACGTGGATTTGCGGCCGGTAGCGAGCGTACTGCGGCCGAAGCGATCATCCAAAAATGTTTGGAATCGGTTCGAGTTCCATCGTAGGGGGAGCCTAGTCATGTCGCAGTATTCTTCCGAACCGCTGAGTCGAGCCCTCCTCGCCAAGAACAGCGCCTCCAACGCCAATGGATCGTTTGTCAGGACATGGTTGCGTTGGTCAGTGCGAGTCTTCCAATTGGCGAATCGCCCCTCCCTAACGGTATCAACGCGATTCACTCGGGAAGGCCTACAAGTATTATTTATGGCTATCTTCGTCTTGCTTGGGGCCATCCTTCGAGACGTCAATTTGCTGATCGTTTTGGCAGGTACGCTGCTGGCGATTCTTCTGATTCAATGGCGGGTTTGCGCGAAAACGCTGAACGGTTTGGTCGCCTATCGGCGGCTGCCGCGATCCATGCACGCCCGAAGGGAGTTCGAAATCGAACTCATCATAACGAATCCCAAGCGTTGGCTGGGGGCTTGGTTGGTTCTCGCTCAAGATCGAATGAAATTCGTCTCCAATGACTCTGCATCGGAACAAATTTCGCAAGGTATCGGCTTACTTTATGCATCCATAGCCCCAGACTCTACACGTGTTCAAAAATACCGTTGTGTCATGCAGCGTTGCGGCAGTTATCAGTTTCTTGGAACAGAGTTAACAACCCGATTTCCATTTGGATTGCTGCGAGGAATTCTGCCTCTCAAAGGAGGCGATAACTTCATTGTCCAACCCGCGATAGGCAAACTTCTACCTGGCTGGCTTGAAATTTTCGGCGTCCGCACTTCTGGCGTGAAACAGAGACAAGCCCGATCGCTTTCCGACGAAGGAGACTTTTTTGGTTTGCGTCCCTACCGCCCGGGAGATAGCCCACGCTGGATTCACTGGCGATCTTCCGCTCGACGAGATGAACTGGTCGTGAAGCAGTTCCAACAAGCGGACAGTCGAGAACTCATCGTCCTCCTGGACTTGTTTCCTGATTCCAACCAGCCTCCAAATCACCGTGAAACTCATAAAAAATCTGCGGAATTGGCTGTCGAATTTGTAGCAACTCTCGTCAATCACGTCGCTTTGACCAACTTTGGAGTCATTACCGTTGCAGTCGCTGATTCCCAACCGACAATTGCCAGCCGAATTCAATCCCGATCTCAGAGTTCCGGACTTCTTGACCGGCTGGCAATCGCTTACAGTGACCAGGACGACAAAATCGGGACCGCCTTAGGCATGCTTGAACGCGAGTTCCGTCGCGTTGAAAATCTACTGGTAGTCAGCACGCGATCAAGGGATTCCCATCAGTCAAGCGACCCTGCGAACGCGGCCATCGTTTTCTGGCGGTCGATGAATTGGCTCGATGTTGGTGCTGGCGACATCACAAAGTACTTTGCTCCCTCGGAATAGCGGTTTAACCATGTTGTCACTTGTCTTTAGGACGCTTTTGCATTTCCGAGGATTGCTTGTTCCGGTCGCGATGGGGGTGGCCGTGGCCACCGCGGTCATCGTCGGCGCCTTGGTCGTGGGGGATAGCATGCGAGGTTCGTTGCGCTTCATCGCAATGGATCGGATTGGTTCGATCGAATCCGTTTTGGTAGCCCCGAGATGGTTTGACGAGGCCCTGGCAAAAAACCTGTCGAGCAACGACGCACAACTCGGCTCGATCCAAAGCTTGATTTTAATACAGCAAGCCATCGCCGAAAGAGAATCCCATCGTGCAAGCGAAATGGCGCTGCTAGGCGTCGATCCCGATTTTTGGAAACTCGGGACAATCCAACCAAAACGATTGCCTGACGACGAAGAAGTGATTCTCAATCAATCGCTGGCAGACAAACTTCACGCTCAAGTTGGAGACTTGATTACGCTTCGCGTCACAAGCCAAGCGGTCGTACCCGCGGATAGTCCACTCGGAAAACGAGAGCAAGATAGCATGGTGTTGCCTCGATGGAAGGTAATCGAAATCCTTCCGGACCTGAGCCTTTCGCGATTTTCACTGCGATCCGACCAGAGGCCGATCATGAACGCTTTCGCAAGCAAGCGATGGCTCCAAAAGGCGTTGGAAATCGACGCCAAAGTCAATGCGATCTTCGTTGCCCGATCCACGAAGGACACTCAAAACAATACCATGGCGGGCGATGCGATGTTGCTCGAAAAACTGTCCCCTACCTTATCCGATTTGGGGCTGCGTTGGCAACACGTCGAACGTGTATTCCCTGATGCGGCCTTAGGTGAACCGGCAGATAACAATTCCACGCCGGTCCAAGTTTTGGATTACCACCATCTCACTACGGACCAAATGTTGATGACGGATGGCCTTTCGAAGGAAATTCTCAATGGCACGAGGGCCAATAGCCCGGCCAGCGTACTGACTTATCTCGCCAACGGTATCCAGGTCAAAAAAGAAGGAAAAGCCATTGGCCGAAACGTCCCTTACTCCACCATTAGCGCCGTCGACTGGTCTGTTTTGGCTTCGATGTTAGGACCGAAAGAAAATCTTCTTTCGGTACCCTCGAGTGACGATTGGGTCGTGGTGACGAGTTGGCTAGCTAAAGAGCTATCGATCGAAGTGGGCGATACCCTTCAAATCGAGTACTTTTTACCCGAAACCGTCGACGGCGAGGAAATCGAAAAGATTTTCGACGCGACGGTGGTTGCGATCGCACCGATTACGCAACCCAAAGAAGCATTCAATCGAAATCGTTCTGCAAAATTCTCGGAGGCGCCGACTCCGTTCAATGATCCGGCTTGGACTCCGGTCGTTCCTGGAATCACCGATCAAGAATCGATTAGCAAATGGGACACACCCTTTCCATTGACTCGGAAAATCGAAAAAGATGACGACCAATACTGGAGCGATCATCGACTGACGCCCAAAGTTTATATTTCCAATTCGCTTGGACTCAAGGTTTTCGGCTCGCGGTTTGGAAACGTCAGCAGTGTTCGGTTTGACAACTTGAAACCAGACCAAGCGACTGCCATCGAAAAGCAAATCTCCGAAATAGCCAGAACGAAGATGTCCAACTTGGGCTGGCGTGAGATTCCACTCAGGCGACAGCAATTGATGGCGTCCAGTGGAACTACCCCATTCGATGCCCTGTTTATGTCGCTTAGTTTTTTTGTGATCGTAGCGGCTCTTTTGCTGGTCGCACTCCTGTTTCGGCTTGCGATCGAGCAACGAGCCGACCATTGGGGGTTGTTATTGGCATCCGGTTGGACGCGGGGGGCAGTAACGCGTTTGCTGCTACTCGAGGGGGCGGTTGTCTGTACGATTGGTGCAACGCTTGGTATCCCGCTCGGACTCGGTTATGCATACGCCATGATCACGGGCCTTCATACGTGGTGGGTGGGTGCCATCACGGTTTCCTTTCTGGACTATCACGTCAGGCCAATCAGCCTAGTACTGGGTTGGACCCTGAGTTGGATTGCAGCCCTGGGTACCATTTTGATTTCGACACGACAGTTAAAATCGATACCGATTGCAAGACTCTTGAAGCAGCAAATGGAAGCGAACATCATCGCCCCGCAATCGGTGCAGAGAAAGCGGTCGTACTTGGCCATCGGATGTGTACTTAGTGCGATCGCGATCCTTGTTTTGGGCCAATTCCTGCAAGGCCAAGCCCAAGCTGGAGCCTTTGTCGGTGCAGGCATGTTGTTCTTGATAGGCGGATTGTCTTACACGTTGGTCAGGCTGAAGAGCGTAACGACAAATCGCTTTGCTAGTTCTTCCGAATCTGCTTCGATGATGAGCGCCTCGTCGCTTGCCAGCAGCAATGCAAAGCGAGCACCTATGCGAAGCATATTAGCGATTGGTTTGGTTGCAATCGCATCTTTCCTAATCTTATCGATGAGTCTATTTCAAGCGTCTCCGAACGAAGCGGGTACTGGCAGGTTTGCCTTCATCGGCAAGAGCTCCCAACCGATCCACTACGACCTTGGCAATTCCGCGCGACAACGCGAGATCTTGGGAGCCAAGACGGCGGCTCTGGGTTCCTTCGATTTTGTTCCACTGCGAGTACGCGGAGGAGACGATGCAAGCTGCAACAATCTGTATCAAGCTAATGAGCCACAGGTTTTGGGTATTTCCACTCGAATGGAATCCATTGATCGCAAGTTGGATGGACGATCTGCATTTGCTTGGTTTGCCACCGAGAATTCAAAAGTCTCGACTCCTTGGCAGCGACTGGATCAAGGCGCCGATGGCACGGTAGATTCGCCTGTGCCTGTGGTCTTGGATCAAAATACGGCACTCTGGGCATTGCATTTGGGCGGCTACGTAGGGGAGACATTTTCGTATACTTTCGACGAACGACAGATTCACTTTCGTACGGTCGGTGTTCTGCAAAATACCATTCTGCAGGGGAGCCTTCTAGTCAGCGAGGCGAATTTCGAAAGTTTGTTTCCAAGTGTCACTGGCTACCGAATGTTTTTGATCAAATCCAACGAAGAACAGGCGTCCAAAGCTCAGCCTTTGATTGCGGAACAAGCCAGGACGATATTGGAGGAAGGCTGGTCGGATTCTGGTTTGAGTCTAGCGTCAAGCGATTCGGTGCTGAAGCAGTTGTTGGCGGTACAGAATACGTATTTAGGCGCGTTTCAAGTATTAGGGGCGTTGGGGCTTTTGTTAGGTACCATTGGGCTTGGCGTCTCGCAATTGCGGAGTGCGATGGAACGCCGTGGGGAACTGGCAGCCATGCGAGCCATTGGCTTTACCAAGTCGCGACTGGTTTGGTTATTGACGTTGGAGAATGGCTGGCAGTTGATGCGAGGAATCGGAATAGGGGTGGGGTCGGCAGGGTTAGCAACACTTCCCGCCCTTGTAAGCGGACAGCCGTTTAGCGGATTGGCTTGGCCAGGTCTGATGATGTGCTTAGTTATCTTGTCTGGTTTGTTGTGCAGTGTTTTAGCTGCATGGGGCGCTATGCAGTGGCCGTTGCTGAAAGCGTTGAGATCTAATAATTAGCCTTGCTGACTGCCTGTGATTGCGTGAAACATTTTGAACATTTTAACAATAGGAAGGAGTGGCTTATCAGCCACTCTAAAAAGGCCTAACTAATATGGATTTCATTTGGGATGATGGTGGCCGCGCTGCAAGCGGTTATGTTGGATTGACCGGTGACTGCGTGACACGTGCCATTGCCATCGCCACGGGCGCTTGTTATCGCGACGTTTATGAAAAGTTGGGGAAAGCATCTGAAAAATCACCTCGCGACGGAGTCCAAACCGACATCGCAGCAATCTATCTTGCAGACCGGGATTGGCGACGCACGCTTGGCTTCGAACGTCCGTTTTTTGTCGAGGACTTGCCGAGCGGAATTATCATCGTTCATCTATCAAAGGCGAACGAGCGAGCGCAGCACTTTTGCACGTTAATCGACCATGTCGTTCATGACACCTGGGATCCCAGCGACGACGACGGCTACATTGTCAAAAGCTACTGGGCGTCCACAACGGCACAATACGACACAGCGTCTTCCGAAAGAAACCGAAGTTCGTCGTCCAGTGATTCGCAGGATCGGACGCAGGAGGAGTTTGACAAGATTTTAGATCGTCTTCGGAAATTGGATCGGACGGCAAGCAACAGTGGTAGTACCGAGGGGGAAAAGCACAATGCGTTGCGAATGATGCAGAGTCTCATGTTGCGCCACAATCTCTCCCGAGACGATATCATCGATGAAGCCAACCTGGACCATGTGCAGTTCACTCGCATCGCCTGTCCCGTAAATGGTCGACGTGCTTGCAATTGGGAAAAAAATCTTGCATGGTATGTTACAAGGATCATCCTGCCGACTACCCAGTGGTTCTCATCTACCAAAGGACATAGGACTTTGTTTTGGTTCTACGGGCCGCGTGCGGACGTTCAGAACGCGATTGCCTTGTTTCGCGAATTGCTGTTGACCATCGCGACATCCGCACATCTTCAGTTTCGCAGTCACACTCGCGGCAGCGGGGCATCCTATGCTGAGGGCTATGTACAAGGCTTACCGCAATCCTGCATCGATTCACATACCATTCCGGAGCAAGCGATGGGTGAGCGAGCCTTGATACATTCCCGAACGATGACACTGCAATCCGCGGCTAAGCATTGGCTCGATTTCGAGTGCAACATCAAACTGACGACCTCCTATAGCACAGGACGAGATCAATTCGACGAGTCTGCAGCCAGTCGCGGCAGACTGGATGGCTCGAAACATGAGGTTGTCGTACCAGCCGCTCAACTCCGGATCGGCAATAAGCAGTGAATTCTCTCGTTTAACCACCGATTACCCCCAATACCGTTCAATTACTTGTTTAGGCGACGGGCAGTTTAAAATCTGCCTGTAAACTGGGTGGCACGCTCTGAGGTACGAAGGGCGTGGTGAATCGCTAGAGTCGTTTGCCACACTTCCCACGCTAATCGCTAATCGCTTTGGGCGTACCACACGGTCCCCAGTGTTAAACGAAATTTTTGCAAAATTGGACTTAATTGAACGGTACACTTGCAACGTCTCTCTTCTTCATCAATTTGTAAACTGGAAACGTCATCCCCACCTCAAGTTGCGCATCAAAGAAATTCCAGGTGACGAGACCGTCTTCGCTTTCCGGTTCCAAAAGATAGCAGACGAGTGCACCGAGCGGCTGGGCGGTACGAACAAGAATGGTTCCTCGCGGAAACGTGACTTCCGTACTGCTGTATTCACCGGTCAACTTCGTTTCAAAATGCCCCTGAAACTTTCGCTTGGATTTCGTGACTCTGGCGATCTTCAGACATTCGACCTCCGTTGTTAGCTCTGATGTCAACTCCTCAACTGCAATCCCATGTTGAAGGCATTTTTGAACGACGCCTTCTTCATGGGCGAAAAGATAAGCTCGAGGGGCCTTGACGTTTCGAGTTGCGGCAACCATCCCAAAATCATCCATTTTTACAGGTGTCACCTTGTCCTCGACCATGGCCGTCATCTCCTTTCCGGAACGAGGGTTGACTATTTTCTCAACTTCGCCGACGAGGATGTCGACTGGCTTTGACAAGGGAATAGGTTGGAAAGCCACGCCGATATCGACCGGCTCGTTGCCTGAAAACTTACGAACCGCTTCGGCGTCCGCCGTCTTGGTCAACTCGACGATTTGCGATGCATGTCCAGCACAGAAATCTAGAATTTCTTCGACGAATCGCTCGGTAACTTCAATGCGGCGCTGAAACGGCAAGTAACTGTAGGCTTCCGAAAGAATCGTCATGCGATTTCGAAGTCCACCATAGTTCTGACCAATTCGAGGCTGATGGGTGAACGCCTCCCAGGTCGTTTTCTCTCCGGCCTTGGGTTTATTCGAAAAGCCAGTGAAGTTGCCATAATAATACGTGCGAAGCTTGTGTTCCTTTAGCATTGCATCCGCAATGACAGGCATCATCTGCTCCCGTTGAAAACTGAGGATCTGCTTGTCCGTGTTGGGGTTGAGCGGGTGCGAGTAGGTCAGATGATAAGCGTGATAGGAACCATTAGTCGTATGCAAATCGACCGTTAGATGGGGATTCCAACGATTGTAAAGTCGGACAAGCGATCGGACCTCTGGCGATTCTAGTTTGATGAAATCACGATTGAGATCAAGGTCCTGTGAGTTTGGGCGGACCCCAACGCCCCCGATCGGACCAAACTGTTCGGAACGATTCAGCACGTTTATTTTTTCGTTGCCATCCGCATTGAAGATGGGTGCGATCAGTATGGTCAGTTTTGATAGGACAGGCTTCAAATCACCGAGCAAAATTCGCCGGGCCAGATGCTGAACAGCTTCTTTGCCTTCGACCTCCCCAGCATGGATGTTGGCCATGATGAAAACAATCGGTTTTTCTGATTGGCCTGCCTCGCGAGGCGTAGAAAGAGGTGGATCGGAGAGGATCACCAGAGGCAGGCGTCGACCTTCCTGAGAGAGACCAAAAGTTTCGAACCGCACAAGCGGACTTCGTTTTTGCAATTCCGAGAAAAACCGGAGGACATCAGCGTAACGACTTGTTTCTTCGAATCGGCTGGTTTCGGCATGGGATTTCAAGTCGACTGCTTCCTGTGCAAAAGCGTTGTACACAGCTAGAAAAAGGAATATGGGAACAAAACACGATGGAATGCGTGGCATGAATAGCAGGCCTGAGGCCAGTAGAGGATCGATAATATGGCCATGAACGACTGTCCGGCGAGCAATATTGTATCCGTATCTCCCCTCGATAGTGGGCCAATACGGGGTATCCAAGGTGTTTGGGATGCGCAGCGGCTTTCCGTTTGGACAGTTCTCGAATTTCAAAATCCCAATCCATATCATGATCCGCCAATCCCATCGGAGCTTTTCGCTGTGTATAATCGACTACCGAAGCGATGGTGATTCCTCCACAGCCCTGACTCTCTAAGGAGATTTCCGCATGATCTTACATCGACGCGTTTGCTTAGCTAGAAACACTTGCCTTGGTTTCCTGTTGGCTTTTTTGATGGGGCCGATGATCGGAACCCTTTGTGCCGACGAACCCGCTGAATGGATCTGGCATGACCGTTGGGTTACGAGTCTTGCCAAAGGAAGCGAAGGGAGCTTATATGCGTCACTTGCAACAGGGATGCCATATCGAGAAGGCTCGGTCGTAAAATTCTCAGGCGAAAACCCAGATGATGCAAAGGAGTTGTATCGACAGCCAGCAGCGGTTTGGGCAGTAGCTACAAGTCCGGATAAATCGACTATTGCTTCCACGGACTTCCAAGGAAGCTTGGCGATCACTCCGATCGGTGGTGGCGAGACCAAACACTTTGACAAGGCGTTTGCGAAATGGACTCGAGCCATCGCCTTTGCGGCGGACTCAAAACACTTGGCCGCCGGCAATGAAGCAGGAACACTCTTCGCTTGGTCGGTCAGCGAAGGGAAAGCGATTGGAAGCCGTGACTTGGGTGCTGGTCAGATCATGTCGATGGCCTTCAGCCCGTCGGGCGATACACTCGCTGTTGCGACCGGCTCTGGAAAACTTCAGCTCGTCAAGTGGCCATCGCTCGAAGCCATCAAAGAAATCGCAGTTGGAAACCAACCGTTATGGTCGGTTGTTTACGGTAGCAACAATTTGTTGTGGGCAGGGAGTGCAGATGGCTCGGTTCGTCGCATTTCCACGGAAGGGGGTGATCCTGTTGAAATCGCCAAATTGAATGATTGGGTTTCTTCGCTTTCGACCCTCCCTGGTGGCGGCTTAGTCGCGGTGTCAATGCGAGGACAAGTGAAGCGGTCGTCAGAAGCGGACCCGAAGACATTGTTAGACTGGGCCGAAGGCCCGAAAGGAATGTGGGGAGTGCTTGCCATCAATAGTGATCGCATCGTCGTCGCTACGCGGAAACTGGGTCCGACCATCCTGCAAAGCGTAGGTCAAATGCAGTACGTGGCTAAGGACGCCGAGACCAAGAAGGCCGACCGCATGGCCGCGGCTGAAAAGGCCGCGGCTGCGAAGGCCGCCGCCGAGAAGGCCGAAGCGGAAAAGATGGCGGCGGAGAAACTCGCTGCCGAACGATCCGAAGCGGAAAAGAAAGCGGAAGCGGAAAAGAAGGCTGCCGCAGAGAAGGCTGCCGCAGAGAAGGCTGCCGCAGAGAAGGCTGCCGCAGAGAAGGCTGCCGCGGACAAGGCCGCCGCGGAGAAGGCTGCTGCGGAGAAGGCCGCTGCGGAGAAGGCCGCCGCAGAGAAGGCCTCTGTTGAAAAAGCGGCGTCTGAAAAAGCGGCGGCGGATAAGGCGGCCGCCGATAAGCCAAAGGAAGAGCCTAAGTAGTGTTTCGTTTCCAAGTGTTGCTCGACACAATGTCGCCTTTTGCTCTGCAAAAGTTTGTTAACGAGGCGTACTTTCGCAGAGCGAAAGGCGACAATACCATCGTTTCGTTGCGAGTCGTTCTGTCCGTTGTAGCACTGTGCTTTCCCAGTTTCTTGCTGGCAGCCGATCCTTGGCTAACGATCGAAGGCAAAGATGGTTTAGGCAAAGGGCAACATATCGTTTTTGTCACTGGGGAGGAGTACTATCGCTCCGAAGAAGGAATGAGCATGTTTGCCAAAATCCTTTCTCAACATCATGGATTCAAGTGCACCGTTCTTTTTGCCATCGACCCAACCACTGGAACGATTAACGCCAATCGAAACGACAATATTCCTGGATTGTCCGCACTCAAGGAAGCTGACTTGATGGTGCTATTCGCTCGATTTCGCCAGTTGCCCGATTCCGAAATGCGTACCATCGTGGACTACGTCAACGCCGGGAAGCCAGTTCTGGGGATTCGCAATGCGACCCACGCCTTTCGATTTCCACCGAGCAGTTCCAGTCCCTACAAAACGTGGGACTTCCAAAGCAAAGAATGGCCTGGAGGATTTGGTCAGCAGATTCTCGGCGACACTTGGATTGCTCACTATGGGAAATTTCAAAAGGAAGCTACCCTAGCTCACGTCAACGCTCAACAACGCAATAATCCCGTGCTCCGAGGAGTTGCCGATACCATTTTTTGTCACACCGATGTGAATTCGGTGGAACGGCTTACTGCGAACGATATCGTGCTGTTTAGCGGTCAAGTTCTTTCGGGCCTGAATGCCACCGACCCACCAGTCACCGACAATCGCAAAGACATTCGGATGCCATTTGCTTGGTTCAAAATGTACACGGCACCATCGGGCAAACAGGGAAGGTCATTTACGACGACCGCTGGCGCTTCGCTCGACTGGCTCAGCGAGGATCTTCGTCGGCTCATGGTGAACGCAATATTAGATTTAACCGGTCATACCCAAGAAATTCCGGCAAAGACCAACGTCGATTTTGTAGACGAATTTAAACCCAATCCGACAGGAGCACTTTCCGACGAAGATTGGACCGCAGCCAAACGGACGCCGCAGAGTTTCGGAATCAAAAGCAAATAGCAGTTACCCTCGTCCCCTTTCGCTGCGCGAAAGCCGTCAATTGCGTGTGGCACGCGCAGAGCTGTGGCGCTGTGGCGATGAGCGTGGGACGTGTGGCAAATGTTTCTAGCGACTCAGCACGCCCTTCGCAAACTCAGGGACGTGCCACACGACGATTCGGTCTACTCGCAGGCAAGTAAACTCAGGGACGTGCCACACGAGGTAATACCAAATGCTATTCTAGTTCGAAACGAACTTGAGTTCCCCGAGCCATTTCAAGCTGTCTTGCTGCCATGCATCCCACATCGGTCCTTGGTAACCATTTAGCCCATGATTACCGGTCGGAAGTTCATTCCACCAGGGCTGGCACAGTCACTGCTGAAATCGGAACCATTACCTCGGGTTTCTTTCTTTTGAACCAACTCCACGAATGTGGTTTTTGGGAGGCGTCCTGAAGTCCCCCCTCCCATTCACGTCTATCCACGGGCGTCAGATTTCGGTCGAACAAGGGCGTAGTCGCTTGTGCGTAGTCTTCTTCGGATGCAAAGGAACAGAACTCCCCCGGTCGGGCGATGCGAGGAAGTAAGGTGATGATGATCTCGTTGCGTTCCTTCAAGCGATCTCGACTTTGAAATAGCCGCCCAACCAACCACAAGTCTCCCAAAAACGGGACCTTGTTTTGGCTGTCATTGCTCGTCTCCTTGATCAACCCGCCTATGACAATCGCTTGACCGTCGGACAGTAACGCAGTTGTTTGGACTTCTGTAGACTCGGAATCTGGCAGTTTCGATGTGGGATTGATGCGAGCCGTAGAGACTTGAGGTTCAACGGTCATTAGGACTTGACCGTCCTCTGTAATAATGGGTGTCACAGTAAGTACCACGCCAAAGTCCAAAAAGCTTACGCTTTGCAATGTGCTAGTCTGGGTAGCGGTGGTTTGTAAATAGCCGAGCTTCCCACCCACTGAGATCCTTGCTTTTTGTCCGTTTACCACGGCCACTTTGGGCGACGCCAATGTCTTGGTATCACTTGTCGATTTCAGCAGATCGATCAAGCTCGTAAGATCGCCTCCCTCAACTCGCATCATGGTTGCAGGTGATGTTCCTGAGGCCAAACCCATCGTTCCAATTGAGACGTTGGCTCTGTTGACCCTCGCGAGTTGGTTGAAATTTACGCCGTGCTTGTTGTTGTCCTTGAGCGTAACTTGAAGAATGTTCGCTTCCACGATGACTTGTCTAGGTAATGTATCGACTTGAGCAATGTAGTCCGCGATTCGGTCCAAATAGGGCGGCAGGTCCTCAACGATTAGTTGCTCATGGGCGTTGCGTTTTTCTTCGTTGTTGATTGTGTTGGTAAACGACTGGCCGAGGGGTGACATCAGCCCCTTTGCGACTTTATCGACATCGCTTGCCAATACGTAGTTGAGGGTAAAGAGTCGTACCATTCGACCTTGGACCGAGGGAGACGTCCTGCGATCGGTGCTCATGCTTGAGATAGTAATGATATTATTCTGGCGCACCCAAGTATAGCCGTGCACAGCCAAGATTGCATCGAGGGCATCGTTGAGTCGCACATTGTTGAGTGTTACGTTGACGCGCTGGCTAACTTCTTCTCCGGTAACGATATTGAGCCCCTGCTGCTGAGCAATCATGGAGAGGACTGTCGACAAAGGGGCATCGCGTGTGACCAACGTCACTTGATCGAGATTGCTTTGTAGCTGGACACGATTTTCGGAATCGTAGGCACTTAACGCTAGCGGTACGATTTGCGAATTCGGTACGGAGAAGTTTCGCGAAGGGATAGGCGTTGAAGGTACCAATTGGGCTGGTGCCAGTTGGACCGGCGGGAATTGGGCCGGCGGGTATTGGGCCGGCGGGTATTGGGGCAGTACTCGATTTGCTGGCAAGGTTTCCTGGGAAAAAACACATCGATCCGACTGCAATCCAGTTGCAAAGACGTAGGCCAAAGCACATGCAGTCGCCCTAACTGCCAATACATGCCAGCGTTTTAGAATGTAGACGTGGGTCGCAATCATGCATTTGCCGATATTCGAATTGGAGTTTCTTCGAAGGGATTATCGTCTGTTCATAGCTGAGCAGTCAGCAACTTTACTACAACCCGACCAAGTTGCCTAAATTACCCACAATTCAAGTTGACAAAGCTGCCTGCAAGTTGGCTTTGGTCCGGCAACATCTTTCGACTAATGGGTCGTTGGAGACTCGACAGTGAGCTGTTGTGGAGTGATATCAATAACGTGTGTCCCATCGTTCAATCGATCTCCAATATGAATAATTCGTTCACCAATCAATGCCGCGATACCCTGCGGCGATTGAAAAACCGCTTGAACCTGGAACGACGCCAATGGACTTGCCGACAAAGGTCGGTTGGCGCCAATTAGCAAGTGTTTCTCTGAGTCATTTGGATCCGTAGGCATCGCTTTAGCCACAGGCTCGGGAAAAATCATTCTTCGATCAAACGGGTCGACGTTGACTAGTTCGGTGAACGAGAACTCCGGCCATTGGACCTTTGATGACAATGCAATTGACTTAGCGTCTCGTTTGGGTTCGCGTTTGGCTGTGAGAAGGTCCGCGGGCGCATCGGCAGGGCCGCTACCGATCACTGCGGGTACGGTCCGACTATACGAAAAGACCCAATAAAGGACCCCAAGGAGCAATGGAATCACCGCAACCTTGACGTAACTATAGGATTTTTGGTTCATTCTAACGTTACTCCGATTGAGCCCAAATGTGATCGAAGACAACCTTCAATTCCAGTTCAAAACGGCATAAGCCGTCTGGATTGCTTGACTCTGAAATCTTGAAACGTGCCACTTGATAAATGTTGGGAACGCGCTGCAACGCATCGAAGAATTGAAAAAGACTTCTGAACCCGCCTTCCAAATGGAGTTCGAATGAGCGGGTTAGGAATTCCTTGTGGCTTTGAGTTGCGACAGGACGGAAATCAAGCAAGTTGCAGTGCGACGATAACGCCAAGCTTCGGACGGATGATAGGATTTCTGAATCGACGATTTTGGCTGGAATCCGCTCGAGTATGGAACGATACTCTTTCTCGAGCCGTTCTTGTCGTTTTTCCGCTTGGGCGACCGCGTCGGTGAATTCGTGTTGGGAATTGCAGAGACTAGTGCATTCGTCAAAATCCGAAGCAATCCCTTCGACGTATTGAGCAATCGAACCGTGCACGACGAAACAACCTGCGATGCTCAGCACCATGAGAATCGCCATCCCAGCATGTAGGAGACGCTCGTTCCGAAGCAAAGGGTTCTTCGTCCAATTGCTATTGATCATAACCAACACACTCCATTTGAAACTCCTGTACGGGTCGTTCCGATACGAATCGTTCTTGAGTGGACCGAAGCTCAATCTTTGGGAACATACTCGATTCTTGGAGACTTACCATAAACGCACTGATCGATTCGCTTTCGATTGCAATACCGCGCAGTGTCAGTATGTATTGGTTTCCCAAAAAATTGCTCTCAATAGGGGCGTTCGGTTTGGCATTATTCCATTGTTGTGGATCGCCTGCTGGGGCAGCAGAATGGCTGGATTTTGCAGATACCGCAACCTGCATCTCTTGAATCTGAATGGTTCGTGCAGTGGAGCCCACGCCGGCAGCGACGACCCCGAGAAATGACGTGGTTCGATCTTTCGAAACAGCGGCCTGAAGTTGGTTGATTTTTTGTTGTAAAGAAAGCGACTGCTTTGCGAGTCGAATGCGATCCGACTGCAATTGGCGAATAGGTTCTGCGGCGGCATGAATTTTTTGCAGTTCATGAAGGCCATTCCACCATTTACCAATCAGTTGGACGTTCCAGGCAAAAACGAAGGCACCGAAGATTCCATAGACGCAACCCCATTGGCGAAGGCGTTTGCGAATCCGACGACGCCACACAAAAGTGGTCGGTAGCAAATTGACGTGCATTACATGGACTCCCAGGCAAGCATTGACAAGCCGGATGCGACTGCAAAAGTTGCAACATGCTGATTGCCGAAGAGGTTTTCGGAAAGATCGATTGCCCATGTGTGCGTGGGTATGCCGACTCGAGCCTCGATGGCTTGATCGACGTTTGGGATACGGACGCCCTCCCCCATCAGCAAAAGTTGGCTCGGCGCCATCGAGCGATAGGCTCGATTGGTATAGTCAATCGTTTTGTCAATCTCTTTCGATAGCGATTTTAAGAATGCGCCCAATTTTTGCTCACGTGGATTGGAGAATTCGTCGTGTCCTTTCGAGCTGCCGTCGTGTGTCGAAGGAGATTGAAATAGCAATGTTTGCGCATCCGACATGTTAAGTTCGAAGGAACGTGCAATTTGTTCCAACAATGGAATCAAGCCAAAGCTGCGTAACCCGCGCGACATGAGGGGCTTGCCAGCCCTAACCAGCGTAACAGTCGCCTGATGATAGCCCAGGTCGACAGCCAGAGTCGAAAGGCTGTCATCGTCGACAACCATGGAGGTAGCCCGTGCCATGGCGCATGGAACAGCATCCAGTGTTTGGCACTCGAAGCCAGCATTGAGCAGGTCGTTCGCCACCATCAAGGCCGTCGACTTCATCAGGGAAACTGCACCGAAAGAGGACGTTACTGCATGCGGCCGATTTGGGGGCAGCTCCCAGCAGTCCGTTGAGAGTTCTTCGATTTCGCACTCGGACTCGATCGCGATTTCCGAGCTAACCATGGATCTCAACTCGGCAGAATCACTCAATGGCAGTTCAAGTTCACGGTATGCAATCATGCCATCGGTGAGCGTTGCAGCACAGTCGCGACCGTGAAAGAGAGAATTCAAGTTTTCCAAAAGCTCCAGGGTCGTTGCAAGCCCGTGTTCGCACATTGCGTCTGTCGCCAACCATCCGAAAACTTCATCGCAGGGAGACACGTTTTGAATCGGTTCCATCGCGTACGGTGTGGGATGTTCTACCGACCAAACCGCAGCCAATTGCCAGCGACTATCGATTTTACGAACCTGTGCCATGTTGATGGCGTGGGAGCCGATTTCTATGCCTGTCCAACCGTAGGAACGGTGGAGTGCGAGGCGGCTGACGCGATCGAGTTTGAAAGAGAGTGGTCTCATGGTAGCCAACCCTAGGTCGTACCTTACCGCGTGAGACCCGTAGTTATCTTTCCAACCGTTGACTTACCTGGAAGCCGTCGTCACATCCAGCAATGGCAGAATAATCGACAGGACGACGACCGCGACCACTCCTCCCAATCCGATGATGATGGCAGGTTCCAGCATTTTAACCAGCGTTCGAAGGCGACGTTCCCCTTCGTTTTCAAAGTACTCTCCGACCGATTGCAAGACCGCAGGGAGCTTGCCCGTGCGTTCCCCGGTTGAAATCATGTGTGCGGCGCCGGCTGGCAGGAAGGTTGCATCCACCAGTGTTTGGCTCATGCCTTCTCCCCGCAAGATTTCCTGTTCGACTTTTTCAAACATTTCTCGGAAAAGGCTGTTGCGGGTTGCTTTGCGGCACAGTCGGATGCTGTCTAGCAATGGAACGCCGTTCTCTAACATGGTTCCTAGCAATCGAAAGACTCTACCCGTGATCAGAGCTCGCATCGAACTCTTGATGATAAAGGCATTCAGAAGCGCATGATCAAAAACGCGTTGAACTCGAGGATGTTTGCGAGTGCCGATTCCCGAGACCACGACCGTCCCTGCGACCAGTGCAATGCCGATCCAGTTTTCGCGAAGCCCTGATCCAAGGGACAGCAGAATATTGGTTAGTGGAGGAACGGCGCGGTCCATATCCCGGAAGATCGTTGCGAATTGTGGCAAGACGAAGAAGAGCATCGAGCAGATAACCACCGATGTGATCGCACAGAGCACAGCAGGATACATCAACATCGCTATCATCGAACTTCGAAGACTTTGGTCTTTGCGCATCATGCGCGTGGTCCGCTCGAACACGTCGACGATACGTCCGGCCTGCTCCCCCGCAGCCAGCGCAGCCACCATCGACTCATTGAAGACACTTGGGTGCTTGGCTAACGCAGCGGAGAATTTCAATCCTTGAGAAACATCCTGATAGGTGTCAAGTAACACTCGTTGCAATCTCGGAACGGGACACTGATTCGCGACCGTGTTGAGGGCTTCGGCTAAATCGTCCCCCGATTGGCACATGATCGAGAGTTGCGAAAGAGCAACGATCAAGTCGGAGGTCTTGACTCGGCCCAATTTGGCGGAGACGAACGGACTCGCTTTGATCCTAACTTTCTTCGATAGAAGTTTTGGAGCACTAGACCTCGATTGGATAGCGATGACCGAGAGCGCAAACAAGCCCTGCGATCGCAACCGTTGCCGGACGACCAGCGCACTGTCTCCTTCGGACTGTCCTTCGACAAACTTGCCCTGTCGATCCTTTGCGCGATACTGAAACTGCATGTGCGATGGCCGTAATATTGGATTGAACCTTTGGTCATTTATTCGGAATAAGCAACTTCGATGACTTCATCAAGGCTCGTCCGCCCTGCTTCTGCGAGACGAATCCCCTCGTCAAGCAAAGAACCGCTTCCCTGCTTGCAATGGTGTGCCCGCAACGCATCCACCGACGCATTGACTGAGATCAGTTCTCGTACTTCGCGATCCACTGCAAAAACCTCATAAATGCCGGTACGGCCGCGGAAGCCCGTGTCGTAGCATTCGCGACAACCCTGACCGCGAACAAATTGCCGCCGTCGGTCCCCTTGGTATCGAATCGCGTCAAGCTGCTCGGGAGCAGGGTAGTAGCTGGTCTTGCAGGATGGACAGACTGTTCGAACCAGTCGCTGTGCAATGACACCCAGCAATGCCGCCGAAAGTTTGAATGGCTCGATTCCCATATCTAGTAATCGAGTCACCGCGCTAAAACTGTCGTTGGTGTGCAATGTACTTAGAACCAAGTGACCGGTCAGGGCCGCTTGGATCGCGATCGCAGCAGTCTCGGCGTCTCGAATTTCCCCAATCATGATGACGTCGGGGTCCTGACGCAGAATCGATCGAAGCGCATCCGAGAACTTCATGGATTTGGTGTTGCTTACCTGTACTTGATTGATCAAATCGAGTTGGTATTCAACGGGATCTTCCACCGTAACAATATTGCATTTGATGGACTTAATCAGTTCTACGGCTGAGTAGAGTGTAGTTGTCTTGCCGCTACCGGTGGGGCCAGTCGTGAGGATCAAGCCGTGGGGACGCTTAAGCAAACCTTTGGTTTTATTGAGCGCGCCTTCGGGCATTCCGAGCTTATCGAGATAGAAAGTCACGTTTTTGCGATCGAGCACACGCATCACAATTTTTTCGCCAAGGATGGTGGGCAGGGTTGAGATTCGCAAGTCGATTTCTCGGCCATCGACGGTCAAATGCACGCGACCATCCTGAGGCATCCGGTGTTCGGAAATATCCAGCTTTGCCAAAACCTTGATTCTAGAAATCATGGCGGGATGAAACTCGCGACGAGGTCTAAGCACCTCTCGCAAATGGCCATCCACACGGTAGCGGACCAAAGAGGCTTGTTGGCCAGCTTCGATATGGATATCGCTAGCTTTCTGTCGAATCGCATGAACGATTATGTAGTTCACCAAATTAATGATCGGACTTCCGTCGGTGAGTGATTCGACGTCCGACAGCGAGATATCGACAGCATCCGCATGGATTTCAAGCGAGCCTTCGTCCAGGTCGGCGGTAACGGCATCGACCGCAAAGTTCTCTTCGTAGCAATGAGCCAGCATACGATCGATGGCTGATCGCATGGCCAAGACAGGGTGAATGCGCAGCCCGGTGATGCGTTCGAGCTCATCGAGTTGTCTGAGATTCGACGGTTCGGCCATAGCGACCGTCAAACTTCCACGGACGCAAAAAAGGGCGAGCACCGAGAATGATTCCGCTTTGGAACGCGGAATGAACCGAACAACGCTCGGGTCGACTATACCACTACGCAATCGAACAGACGGTATACCTAACTGCTGCCCCAAGAACAACAGCAGCGTGTCTTCCTCGACAAAGCCCATTTCGAGCAAGGTCTCACCGAGCTGTGTATTGGTGTTGGAGTGTTGCTGTAGCGCGGCCTCAAGGTCGCCGTCGGTTAGCAAACCCGCGTGAACTAGGTTCTCACCGAGCGGAATGGCGGTCGGTACCGGTTGGCCCTTTTTCGTTCTGTTTCGTAAATCAACGAGCGAATCCCGCGTCAAAGATGGAGGAGTATCTACGTTCATCTTGCAAAACTCCCCATCGCCTTGATAGCGTCATCATAGACATTGAGCTCCTTGTCGATGCCATTGATGCGGAGAATATCACGACAAAGCGGGTTGGGGCGAGCCAGCACGATACAGCCGCCGAGTTTTTGGCAGCGATCACGGGCTTCGAGAAGGGTCTCAAGACCGATGCTATCCATCAGTGGGATATTGCTCAGATCAAACACGATCCGTGGCTGGCCATTTCCAACGCAAGCCTCGACCGAGTTTAGAAAAGAGGATTGGTGTTCTCGAGTGAGGGGCTGCGAACCACTTATCGTGTCCACGGCGCCGGAGCGATTGCAGGGGTACATGGCTTTTCTAGGCTTTTAGCGAATGGGGAGTTCGAGAGTGAAACAAGAACCTTGATTCAACTGACTGCGAATGGAGACATTGCCTCCATGCAGTCTTGCAACTTCTTGAGTGAATGCCAAACCCAGCCCTGTGCCGACCACCGCTTGAACACGTTCGTCGCTGCTTCGAAAGAATTTGCCGCACAGTTTTGGCAGGTCTTCGGCCTTGATTCCAATGCCACTATCCTCCACCATGAACAGAACACGGGCTGAGTCCGAGTCAACTCGCACGGTCACCTTGCCTCCCTCGGGCGTGTATTTGATCGCATTGCTGACCAAGTTGGTAAGGGCGGCAGCGAGTTTGTCCTTGTCTGCCAACACTTTCGGCAACTTGGGCGCAATTGAGAAGTCGAAGGACTGTTTCTTTTCGTTCGCAGAGGGGCGTTGGCTGTCCAGAATTTCGGCAAGCAATCGCTCCAGTTGCACTTCGTGTTTCTGAATGGTGATCGCTCCGGCTTCCATTTGACTGATGTTGAGCAGTTCATCAACGAATCGAGCCAACCGGGTTGCTTCGTTATTGATCGTATTATAGAAAGATTGTTGTTGTTCGACGGGGATGTCGGCGGCAAGCGAAAGGGTTTCGGAATAGGCTCGGATATTCGCAAGGGGTGTTCGGAGCTCATGTGTGGCTGTAAAAACGAATTGCTCTCTGGCTTTCTCAGCTAGCTTTTGTTGAGTCACGTCGCGCAGCGTCCAAATAGTATCGGTTGGATTGCAACTGTCACCCGTCTGGGTGGTTCGACTCAAACGCCATACTCCTTGGGCGAGATCCTCGGATCGTTGAATTTCGATAACTTGAGTAGCATGATTGTTAATCAAACCGCCAATCCGTTCCTGAGATGCCTCGTCGGCTTGGTCCGATAGCAAATCGAGAATATCTGTTCCGACAAGCGATTTGGAATCAGCTCGTTTGAGCAACGTTGCAAAGGAACGGTTGAGTTGGATGATTCGTCCATCGGAATCGCAAACTGCAATTCCTTCCGTGAGGTTCTGGAAGACCGCTTCCCATCGTTTGGCCTGTTGAGTGTGATTGGCTTCCGAAAGTCTTCGCTCGACCCCATTCCATGCAGAGTGTTCGTGGACGCGTGCCAGCAATTGATTCCAGCCGGCGGCGAGTGAATCGGTAGCTGGTAGTGGTCTTAACTCGGCCACAGAATGATTACCCGAATTCGCAAAGCGATAAAGCTGTCGCTCTATGTTTTCATGCCAATGCGATGTCCGTCTCAGTACGAAAGAGCCGAACAGAAGTAGTCCAAGTGGAATGCCCACAGCTGCAGGGATTGAGTTGAGAAACGATCCATACCATGAAAGGTAGATGGCTGAGACCGTAAAGCAAAATAGCCCTGATAAACCAAACAGCAAATACTGTTCGCTCAGACGTCGCGTCAAGCTGCGATTGGGGTGGGCTGCAATCATGAGTTTCATTCGATGCGAAGAGTTCGTAAGCAATCTCACCAGAGATTTCTAGACTAATTGTTCACGGCGGGGACCGCCGTGCTGCACTAGATTCTCTAGTAGGGTCGTGAGCTCACGTATGCTAAAAGGTTTATAGAGAATTGCTTCGATGCTGAGTCTGGCCATAATTTCTTCTCGGTCCAACTCCAGCCCTTTGGCCGAGCACATAACAATTCGAATCGCGTCTAGTTTTAGCTCGTTCCGAACACGATTGCAGAGTTCCTCGCCATCGATTCCCGGCATTTCATAGTCCGTAACCAAGATGTCAAACGGCTGTGATTCAGCCATTCGTAGCGCCTCGGTGCCATTCCGAGCCAGTGTAACTGCGAAACCGGAACGTTGGAGGTTGAACCGCATGACATCGCCTAGGACGACATTGTCTTCGGCGACTAGAACTCGTTTGGCTTCAGACATGGACGTGATTACCAGGTTATGCAAGCGGCATGATTGATAACGAATTCGCCAGTTGTTTCGTTGTAAGCCCAACCTGCAGCACCCGCAGGGGTTGCGACTGGATTACCCGCGTTTGCAACGACCGTACTGTTTTGATTGGCACTTGGAACCAAAGTGGTCTGGACCTTAGGAAAGGCCCCGTTGATGAACGGCTTAAGCGAAGTGGCAAAAGTCGCGGCAGTTGGATACGTACCGTTCTGTGCCTTATACAATTCGATAGAATCGCGAATGACTCCGAGCGACGCTTTCGTTCCAGAATCTCGAGCGTCCCCCGCTGTGTTGAACATGCGAGGTGCCGCCACGGCGGCCAAAATTCCGATAATCAGAATAACCACTACAAGCTCAACCAAGCTAAAGGCGGACCGCTTGCGTGCACTAAAGTATTGCGATGTCGTGTTCATTTTTTCTCATGGCCCAACGAAAAACAATGTTATTGTCAGTTTACTGCGAAGCAATTTACTGTAGGGAGTAAGGTAATAGACGCATTCCTATTCGGACGGAAGAAACGTACGTTCATAATTCGCACGGTGCAAACTTATTAATCGGAAATGTTTTCGGTTTCGTCAATGTTTACGTGCTAGATATACATATACGAATAGTGAAGTCCAACCTTTGTCCGCTCCCTGAGAATACAATCACACACTCTTGGAAACCATGTCTAGCACAAACGCTGACGCTCAACTTGCATGCCAACTCGCCACCCGGCTGGAGTCAGCATTGCGTTCATGCGCGTCGGTTCTTCAATTCTGTACGGCGAACTGGAAAAACGTTTCTGGCTATGATTCACAGGATGACATTGACCCAAATGTCGTTGCTGCACTCCAAGAATTCGACGTCCTATCAAGGCAACCCTTTGTTTGGCGACAAGGAGACCGTTTGATCGTTGTCGTCAATGCGTGTCGGGATGCGTTGGTACCGATCGTTGTAGCTATGGCACTGCCAGAACAAGACGAAAAGTTGGTCTGTTCGCTGTTTTCCGCTCATCTCGAGGCATTGCAGTATAGTGCAGAAGCAGCGGCCACTAGGAAACAATCGGAATTCTTCATCGACCAAGTGACTCAAGACTTTGAGGAGTTGACATGGCTACGGAGTGCCAACGAATACTTTGACCTATGCGGTTCGAAGCACACGATTGAGTCGATCGCACGCAAATGCCTACCTGATCTTGCAAATGTCATTCGCGCAGAATCCATTTTGTTTGTGCGATCCCATGAGGGTTCGTCGTCAAACTCGTCTGGGTCAGATTGGAATAGCGTCATTGCGACAGGTCTTTCCGACAAGGACCAGGATTCATGCTCACGATTTCTTACGGATTCGATCCCGCAACTCGTGAGGGGGCCGCGCGTACTAAACGCCAAGTCCTACGAAGAGCACCTGCCTGGATACGTCGGTTTACGCAATTGCATAGCGTTGTCGGTTGCGAAGGGGCCACATGTTTACGGTTGGATTTTAGCCATCAATAAAATGCCCTCAGAAAACGCAATTCCCACCATGGAATCGCAGCCTAGTCATGCCAAACCCGCTCCGTTTGGAACTTTTGAAGCTGGACTGCTTAGCGCTGCAGCTAATATTATGTCTTCCCATGCCCGCAATTTGGAGTTGTTCAAGGCTCAGGAGTCGCTTTTGACGGGAATTGTTCGAGCCATCATCAATGCGATCGACGCCAAAGATCCGTATACATGTGGCCACAGCGATCGCGTCGCTTTGTACGCCAAAAGAATTGCAGCCAGATTGGGTGCGAGCGCTGAGGAATGCGAACGGATTTACATGGCCGGCTTGCTGCACGACGTTGGCAAGATTGGGGTGCCAGATTCGATTCTTGCAAAACCAGGGGCACTGACCGATGAAGAATATGCAATCGTCAAAAAGCATCCTGAAATCGGACATGCTATTCTCAAGCACCTCGAGCAACTTGATTATGTCCTACCAGGCGTGCTAAATCACCACGAAGCAGTCAACGGTGGAGGCTATCCGGCAGGTCTGGTGGGGGAGGCAATTCCGTTGCACGGTCGTATTCTAGCTGTTGCCGATGCGTACGATGCCATGACGAGCGATCGACCTTACCGGCGAGGAATGCCGAGTGAAATAGCAGAGTCGATTCTGCGTGCTGAGGCAGGCAAGAGATGGGATTCCGACATCGTTGGCGTCTTTCTGGAGTGCCTAGCCAATGACGAAATTCAGCCACATTGCACCGAATTGACTTCTTCTACGTTTTCGACAGAATCAGAAGGAAATTCCAATAACAGCTTGATGCGACGAATTGCGAACTCCATCAACAGCTTGGTGGTGGATTAACGACCATGTTGTTCAAACGAACGACCATTCGAAAAGATCGTCCTTGCGGCGTGACGTTAGTCGAAGTCACCGTGTCGGTTATGATTTTGGGCATTCTTGCTACTGTGGCCTCGCCTATCTATTCCAATAGCCTCTCACGGTACCGAGCCGATATCACCGCTCAGAGGATTGTTCAAGACATTGTTCAAGCTCAACGAATTGCCCGTCAAACCAACTCGACTCGCACCATTGCCTTTACATTGGCCGATCATAGCTATGTCATCAGCGGTATCAGCTCATTGGACCGTATTAGTCAGCCTTACAAAATCTACGTGAATCAGCCACCCTATCGCGTTGAATTGTCCTCGTTAGTGACGGCGGCACAACCCAAAACGCACCTCCCAAGCGTATCGATTACTTTCGATCGTTTCGGAATGCCTGACCGAGGCATCTCCGTTACCGTCAGCGCAGGCACATTCCAAAAGCGGATCGATTTGGCACCCACTTCCGCTCGAGTGAGCGTCCAATGAGACGCAGCCGACGCCGCTCGGGCGTAACCATGTTGGAATTGATAATCACGTTGCCGTCAGCAACAGTCCTTATCGGCGCGATGGCCATGTGCATTACCGTCATGATGCGTGCGAAATCCCAAGATGACACGTTATTTCGCAGTACCTACGATCTTTCGAACGCAGCCACGCAGATCGCTTCGGATATCGAGAGCGCGGTCTCGCACGTTTCGTCCTCAACGACGCATATCGAGTTTGTCGTTCCAGATCGAAGCGGCGATGGGCTCCCAGAACAAATGCGTTACGAATGGGGGGGAGCGACAGGCGAAAACGCTAACAAAATCCTTTGGAAATACAATCAAGAGCCCGTTTCCGTGTTGTTCGATGACGTCGGCACGTTCGAATTGCAAAAGGGAACCGTATTGCCCCCATCCTCGGTTCCGAACCACTTGCGTTCCGATGTAGCCGTGCTTAAGTCGATCAATGCATTTCCGAGTGGCGCGTTTCGTGAGCAAGTCATCAATGCAGGCAACTCCATCGGTCAGTACTTCATCCCGGATGTACCGGGTTCAGGGGTCAAATGGGATCTCGGATCCATCCGAATTATGGTTCGCGCGGCTGACGCCAATTTAGACGGAATAGTACGCATCCGAGTTACGGCTAGCAATACGGCAACAAAACTTCCAATCGCTCCAATCTTGGCGGAAGTAACGATTGCAGAATCGAGGCTTGGTAAAGACTATCAATGGCTCGATATCCCAATCGCACCCATCACTTGGCAAACACAAGGTGTACCGATGTGCATCACGATCGGTTACGGAGGAGGCACTGGCGACGTTGCTCGCGTTCAGTTCGTTGAGAATGGAACTGGAATGCCAGCCAACGCCAATCTAGTGAATTCTATCGATGGCGGTACGACTTGGATTGCGTCCAAAGGCGCACGCGGGCTACGGTTTTATGCCTATGGTCTCTACGATGGTTATTCAGGGCAAAGAAGCTTTCTCAGCAGCGTCGACCTCAAGCTAGGAAGTTCTTTAACGACTACACAAAAGATCGAAACGTCGGTTCGATTGTCTGCCAGCCCGGAGATCCCGTAATGCGATCCAATCCTCGATCACGGCGTGGCTTGAGCCAAGCGGAAGTAGTCGTCTCCACGGTCATCGTGGGAATACTCATGGTGTCCTGCTTTTCAACAATTGCAGCGTCGCGGCGAAGTCAAATGTCCGAATCGAACGAAGTACGCGGCTTGGCAATCGCCAACGCGCTAATGGCTGAGATAACTCAATTGCCAATGCGAGAGTCTTTTTGCGACTGTGGATTTGGAATCGAAGTCGGCGAATCCGGCGCCAATCGCTTGAACTTCGATGACGTTGACGACTACAAGAATTTCGTCGATTCACCACCGAAATCGCGAAACGGAACACCCTGTGTCGGCTATTCCGATTTAAGCCGCAGTGTCACTATCGATATGGTAACAATTGCCGACTGGAATGCGACGACAGCAACCTACGCTGGAGTTTACCGAATCACCCTGAAAGTCCTTCGCGGCTCCCTCGAGGTTTGCAGAATAGTCGGATACCGAACTTCTGGCTCTCCAGGTTCGAATAGTATCGTCGGGGTGAACAGCTTGAATTGAATAGCAACAGACTCGGGCCGCTGGTCGAAGATTTAGTCAACGCAGAATGATGAGTTAAAATATTAATGGATTCCAATCGTATCCCATGGAAACGACAAAGACGCACTCGATTCAATCGGAGAGCTGGTTCGATCTACATCGTCGCCATGGGTACTAGCCTTATCGTCGTTTGCTTGGCCGTCGCGAGTCTACAAGCTGTACGCGTGCAACGACGGATCAATGACGAGCTTTCGCAAACCGTCAACGCCAAGAAACTTGCCCAGTCCGGCATCGAGTTTGCCCAGCACCGAATTTTGACGGACCCAAGTTGGCGGACTTTTTTTAGTAATGGGACCGCGGTCAAACGGACCACTACTGGCGGTAGTTTCTCAGTAATACTGACCGATCCTGTTGATGGCATTATCTCCAAGCAAACCACCGATCCAATCGTAGTAACTTCGACGGGCTCGTTTGGATCAGCCAGCCAGAAACTGACTGCGTACCTAGAGCCACAGAGTCAACTGTTTGCAGCGTGTCGATCGGCCCTTTACGCACCTACCAGCATAGCCTTCAATAATTGCACGATCACCGCCAACCAATGGGCCTACTGCGATAAGACAATCAGTGCGAGCTCAAATCCAGATGTCAACATGAACTGTCTTGCCGGAAGCCTGAGCGGCAAAAGCAGTTGTTTTAAACAAAGAGCCATTGCAGGTGGTATTTGGCCGATGGCCAAGCCCGATCTGGTGACCACCTCGACTAGCTACGTCGGCAAGTACTATATCGACAATGCAGTGACAATCAATGCGAGCGATCTCCCAACAGGTGGAACCGAGTTGATTCAGAACGGAAGCTTCGAAATTGACACTGCGAATTGGACGGGAATGAACTGCACTCTCACTCGAGACACCAGTCAAAAGAAAGGAGGCACCTGTTCCTGCCTCGTGAGCGGCCAAGGGTTCCTCTCTAACCCAGGTCAAAACATTACCGAACAAATGATCATAGATCGAAATTACAACGTTTCGTTTTGGATACGGACAACCGAAGATCAAATTATTGCTCCAATCATTTACTTGACTGGTTCAGGAAGCTTTCTCCCAGTAGTCAGAGCAGGCGCGGGTGTATCCGTGCTGAGTGGTGTGTGGACGCAAGTCTCAAGTACGCTAAATGTCACTTGGGTTGGAACATTGACCAAAGCGGAATTTCAGATTAGCAGTACCAAATCGAGTAACTACCATTTTGACGCAGTAAGTATCATCGACGCGGAACGAGTGCCTGGAACGCGATACATCGAAAACGTATTAATTGGTAACACTAGAAATCCCTTTGGCACCAATTCGGTGTCGGCTAACGGAATCTATTCCATTAATACTCCCGGTGAACGAATCCTAATTCGAAATTGCCGAATCAATGCAACCATTGTGGTCCCGGCGTCAAGCAACGTCCAAATAGGCAATGCTGTTTCTTGGGAGCCGATTGGTCGGAATTTTCCAACCCTAATTGCAAATGCACCGATTGACAATCTAACTACGATCACGTCGCTCAGCGAGGCCACTATCGGAGTGAATCTCAACCCTGTGGGATCCCCGTACCGTGGTGTGTCAGATATCGACGCAAGCGATTCGTATCCAAGTTTGATCACTGGAGCTATCGTGTCCACGGGGGATATTTTGCTAGGCGGATTGTCGACCTTGTCCGGCCCAGTGCATTCTGGCACAAACATCAACGTTACCTCCAGCAATCTAAACATCAACTTCCCATCAGATATAATCCTAAATCCGCCCCCGGGATTCTTTGCTGACCCGCCTAGGATGCGATTGATTACCAGCTCGTTGCAGCCGTAAGTGCGATCCGTGTTGGGGTTCGTTTTCAACACTGTTGAACGACATGCGTCGACGCGGGTTACTCGAAGTCACAGCAGGTTCATATCTATCAGCAAGGCGGAGTATCTGCCATACTCGACCGTCCAGTGACGGTTTCGGGCGGAAGTTTTCTCGTCGATTTTGAGCTGGACCTTGCTCGCCTTTTATGACTCCAGCTACTGCAAACGAGCCTAATTGACTGGGCCACTATTCCATTCAAGCACCCCAAAATTTGCCCGCGAATAACGCGAATTGATGCCAATGAAATCGCAGATTGGAATGGCACGGTTTTAGAGGTGGCGTTAGTTTCTTTAGCTATGAATTTGCTGGCGAATGTCGACTTGAAATTTTTAAGGAAGAGGATTACCTATCTTTTACGGCCTATTTTTTTGCCGGTTAAAGAGTCAATAGGGATCTAAGGGACACAGCACACTGTAGTGGGGCCGGCAGAAAGATGTGTGGTAAAAAAATTTGTTGCTGTAGGCACAAACGCGGGCTCGGAATTTGTGATATTCTATAATGGAGAACTTCAAGATTTCGAATTCTATTTGGCTCGTATAATCCCATGTCCAACGCCATTCCACGTCTTCCGTCGAAAGCCGGCGAACCCGCTTGGGAAGCAGCCTATTTGCTACCTTTGCAAGGGCGCTGGTCCGAGGAAGATTTTCTGAAGTTTCATACAACTCAGATGGCGGAATTGGTAAATGGCCACTTGGAGATATTGCCAATGCCAACCCTGAAGCATCAACGAATTCTGAAAATGCTACTTGGAGTTTTGGAAGAGGCCGCACCCACCGGTAGTTTGGTTCTCTTCGCACCTCTACCAACTAAACTTTTCCCCGGAACGATTCGCGAACCCGATTTACTTTACATTTCGCCCGAGCATCTACCGAGCCCCGACGCCGACTATCCCTGCAAAATCGATCTCGCAATTGAAATCGTCAGCGATGGCACCCAAGCTCGTAAACGGGACTACGAAGACAAGCGAGTGGATTACGCCAAGGCCGGCGTTGCTGAATACTGGATTGTTGATCCAAAAGACCAAACTGTGACCGTATTGGTACTGGCTGACGATTGCTACAGCGATCACGGGCGATTTGTTTCTGAACAAATAGCATCCGGCAAGCTTCTCGATAAATTCATGATAAGCGTTGAAGCGCTTATGCAAGCCTGAATCGCCCTACCATCGCCACTACTTTGTCTGAATCGCGAATCACTCCGGTATCAACTCCAAACAGACAACTTTGTCTTTCCCTCTCACATATAGCAAGCCGTGCGACAAGACTGGCGGTGCCCAACTAGGCGATTGAACCAAGGGACGTCTGTCCCTGGTGTCCAATGTTTGTGCCAACTCCATTTGAGCTACGACCGTAAGTTTCTCCTTGTTTAACTCGAGTAACTGAAGCGTGCCAAATTCACCCAACATCAACACATGCTTGTCGACCAGCAATCCGGTCATTCGGTCATGGTTTCGGATGGACCATCGCACATCCGGTTTCCATGACTCCGCATTATTTTTTGGCTCCTTCCATTCAAGACAACGCAGGTCCGTATCCCCTTCATTGCGGCCGCTGCTTGCGTAAATAATATTTCCATCGAGCAAGGGTGTCGACCAATGCGATCGCAGAACTTGTTCTTTGCGGCCAGAGCCATCCTTCCAAAGTTCGTCAAGTCCCGACTTAGTGAGATTGAGCAACACACTTCCTAGCTCGTAGGTCTCGGAGATTAGAATTCGGTTATTCCATACCACGGGTGAGGCCGCGTTGACACTCTCAAGATCATCCGACCGCCAAGGAAAGAACGCTTCGCTGCTGCCATTTTCAGGATCGAAACACAATAGCCCTTCGCGGACAAATGATAAGCAAACATCGGCACCATGGATCTTTTGGATGATCGGAGCCGAGTAGCTGGCATGATAATTGCCAACTTTATATAACTCTTTTCCGGAATTTTTATCGAAGGCCACCATGGCGGTCCCATTCGATTTCGTAAACGAACCGCCCCCAATCATGACGAGGATTTTATCCTTGTAGATCAAGGGTGATGCGCCCACACCGAAAAAATTCTGAGACACGCTGTAAGTATTGTTCGTATCGAGCTTCCATAATTGAGAGCCATCGAGAGTAGAAAGACAAGCCAACGTCCCTGCTACCCCCAACACGTACACCCGACCGCCGTCCACCACGGGGCTACATCGCGGTCCGTTGTTGTAGCCATAAGCATCGCGATATTCGACCGGGGACTCCCATTTCCAGAGAGATTCCCCCGTCTCGGCATTCAGACAGCTAAGCCGCTCCACATCACCAAAGCGATCGAATTGAAACCAACGTCCATTGGCCGCAACCCCATTTCCGTAGCTCACGCCCGTATCGGCCGTCCAGACTACTTTGAGTCCAGTCGCGGGCCATTTCGTTAAAATTCCGACCTCTGGACTTCGCGAGTCATAATTGGGGCCAAGCATCCGCGGCCAATCAATTCCCGCTTTTCGTGTCCAAAGCGAACCGGCTTCCCGAACCGGTAGCGGCAACGGCGTGTCCGCCCCGCACCCGGTAGCCACGACAACGGAAAGGACCAGAATAAATGGCCGAATTGCGATCGAAAAAAGACGCATCAAGGAATACTCTATAGGTTATGGAAGATCTAATTATTACCGACCATTTGATCGTACCCGCCAGCGAATTGGAATTGGTCTTCGCACGCAGTAGCGGACCGGGCGGTCAAAACGTAAACAAAGTCAATACAAAGGCAACCCTCTGCTGGAATCTCGCCAACAGTTCCGTATTGTACCCAACCGCCATGTCCCGATTGAGAGCCTTGGCAGGTAACCGTCTCACGGAAGCGGGCATTCTGCAAATTACTAGCCAAGTCCATCGCGAACAGCCTCGAAATATTCAGGCGTGCAGGGAGCGTCTAAAAAATCTCATCCTGGATGCGATGAAACCGCCAACGATTAGGCGGCCAACTCAACCGACCCGCGGTTCGCAGCGGCGACGTATTGCCGACAAAAAAAGCGTCGGAGAAAAGAAGCAGAACCGTTCGACCAACAACTGGGATTAGGCTTTGCCGAGATGCAAACCGCAATAACTGAACCAACACCAAAAATGGTTTCCTTCTATGAACGCCGAACCAGGGAGCATATCGAGCGGGTTCGCTGCTGCCTTCGCTTGATAGCCGGAACGACAGACAATGCCGAGGAACTCATCGCCAGGGGCGAGGTACACGACGCTTCGAAATTTGGTCCGGAGGAGCGCATTCCATACATATGGCTAACGGAGTTTCATCGTTGCCGCCGCAACGACTCTCCATTCCGCTATCCTGCCGGGATGGAGGCCCAGGTAGAAATGGCGATCGCACACCACATGCGATGCAATCGCCATCATCCAGAATACCATTCCGACCCAAACGATATGACTAACCTAGATCTGATCGAAATGGTTTGCGACTGGACCGCCATGGCACAGGAGTTCGAACAAGACGGCGGAAGCGCCCGCGGCTGGGCCGATAAGACGATAGGTTGTCGTGTACGCTTCAATGAAGAGAAACGCTTATTTGTCTACCAGATCATAGAGCAGCTCGATGAACACAGAAAATGATAGGTTTGCGTACGTCCTTGAATTAAAAAATAAAAATAAAAAATATCGCTAAGTCGTTTTGTTTCAATGCCTTAAGCCTATTCGCTTAAAAGACAGGCGAACATAGCACATCGCTTGCCGGCTCTTAATCCTTCGGACGCACTTCATCGTGGCGGATGCTGCCAGCATCCGAACCGACGCTAGCAGCGTCGGCCACGCCATTCCCTCTTCTCTCTTCAAACTTCAACCATGATTCCAACAGGCGAAGCGACAGCTATGCTGCCAACCGGGGGCAAGACCAAACCGATCACGGTCATCGGTACCGAAAAGATCCGGGACACGTTCGACGAAATCTGCTTGCAGCAAGCCATCAACTCGCGGCTTGCTCCGGGAGTTACCGATTTGATCCTCAATCCGGATGGTCACTGCGGGTACGGTGCTCCGATCGGTTGCGTGATGACTTCGCCGACCCATATTTATCCGGGACCGGTCGGGGTCGATATCAAGTGCTCGATGAGCTTGCTGCAATTGGACTTGCCCGAAGAGGCGATTCGGTCACGAGAGATTCGTCGCAAACTCATCGATGCCATTTGCGAGCGTACTCCGACAGGAATGGGTCGTGGTCAGCGGCATGCAGCCAAATCGCGACGAGTCGACGAAAAGCTTGGAAAACAAACGGTGGTCGAAGGAGCATCGGAGTCTGTATGCACACAGTTGGGAATACCACCGGAATGGGCTACCCGTTGTGAAGACTCCTCGCACGTGGGGCACAATGAAACGAGCGATGCGTTGGCGTCGCGAATTGACTGGCATATCGACAACGGTACGTTTCGAAAATTTGCAGAAAAAGCACTTCAACTCGGGTCCTATGGCGGCGGCAACCATTTTGGTGAATGTGAGATTGTTCATGTCGAGGACAATGCGCGAGCACGGCAAGCAGCCAACGTATTCGGACTCAAGGACCGACATGTCGCGTTCTTGTCTCATTGCGGTTCACGCGGGGTCGGTCACAACTTGGCGATGG
>Ga0105048_10001427_pt1 | contig 38906 bp, 33 predicted proteins | sample MAT05_FD_78382 | JGI IMG/M metagenome (GOLD analysis project Ga0105048, IMG submission 78382) | Freshwater microbial communities from Lake Fryxell liftoff mats and glacier meltwater in Antarctica - MAT-05 | ecosystem: Environmental > Aquatic > Freshwater > Ice > Liftoff microbial mat | place... | reverse complement strand
CGTGCGCGCGACCACCTTGAGCTTCGCCTTGGGCTGCCGCTCCGGGTGTTGCACGAGCGGCGAGGGAAACGGGAAGCCGACTTCGCGCATTCGGAAGAAGGTCGGGAAGGACGGGTCGAAGTAGCGCTCGTTCTCCTCCAGATCGTCGTCCGCGCTGAGCACGGCGATACCCGGATTGATCAGCCAGATCTTCTCGCCGAGCTGCGTCATGGCGCCCTGCCTGAACGCGTTACCGAAATCGAGCGCGGCCTCGCGCTTCATCTCGATGCCGTAACCGTCCAGGAGCTTCTCGACACCGCGGGTGTTGAGCGTCGCCTTCATGTCCTTGTCGTTGGGCTTCAAGTTGACTGCACTCACGAAGAAGGCAGCTGCCTTGTTGCCTTGCATCAAGAACTCGTCGATACGGCGGAGCTCCTTCTCGGTGAAGTCCTTCTGCGGCTGCAGCACGATGATGCCGACGAGGCTCTTGTCGATCTCGGCGTCGCCGTTCTGCAGATCGACGTCCTCGAATTTGTAGAACGGGAAGTGCTCGTCGAAGATGCCCTTCAGGTTTCCCTGTTGGGGTCCGCCAACCAGCACGTTGTCGCTGATCTTGAGCTCGTCTTTGCCGGTGATGAGGCCGAATTTGGTGTCGATCTTGTCGGCGCGATCGCGCAGCGTCTGAATCTTGTTGGAGAGAAAGAATTCGAGGCTCTGCGTGTCCGGCGGCCACGACGGGATCGGTTCCGTTTCGGCGCCGTATTTCAATACGAAGCCCAAGAAACCGCTGGCGAGCGTGGCCTGGTCACTGGTCTCGCTGCCTTCGCCGAGCAGCTGCTCGGTGACGCCGGCCTTCTTGGCGGCTTCTTTTTCGGCTTCTGTCTTCGGCTCGATGATCGTGAAGTGAAACTTGCTGGGAGGCGATTTCGAGCCGTCCGGGCGGGTGTAGGAGGCGGCCTCGTACGACTTCAGCAGGTCGGTCAGATCTTCGATGAATAGATCGGTCTTGGCCAACCCGCGCGTGACGTACACGTCGACCTGCAGGTCTTGCGTCAGCTTCTCGCAGACGAGACGCTTCGACCCGAGCGAAAGGGTGAAGCGGTCTTCCGGCGTGGTGTCGATACGCGCGAAATTTCTGTAGGAGATCACGTTCGCGATCACGAGGACCGCCGCGACGATCACGAGAAAAATGCCGGTTTGAGCGGCTGTTCTGGCTCTACGTTCCATGGCTTATCTCCTCAGGCCCACTTCCGGCGCTCGAGCACCCGAAACGCCGCCATCAAACAAAGCAGCGTGATCGATAAGAAATAGAGGACATCGCGAGTGGTGATTAATCCGCGCGCCATCGACCGCACGCGCACGTCGAAGCTGATGAAGTTGAGTACGAGGCGCGCGCTCTCGTTGTCGATGCTGTCGACGAGAAAGCTCGTGGCGAACAGCACCGTGAGGATCACGAAGGTAACGAAATAGGCGATGATCTGGCTCTCCGTCATGGAGGAAATCAGGAGGCCGATCGACACCGCAGCGGCGCTGGCGAGCACGACACCCAGGTAGCCAGCCGCCACCGGTCCCCAGGCCAGTGGCCCCAGGTGCCAGGGGTACTTGAACATCATCAGCGGGAAGAGCAGCGAGAAGGCGATCGCTGCCAGAACCACCAGCCAGGTGCCCAGAAATTTTCCCAAGATGACTTGGTGATCTTTCACGGGCAGGGTGATCAACATCTCCAGTGTGCCGCTGCGCCGCTCTTCCGCCATCACGCGCATCGTGAGCACGCTCGCCAGCACGGCGACGCCACGAGACACCAGCACGATCAGCTCCGTCATGCTGGCACGGCCCGCTTGCCAGAATCCGCCGCCTGGGCCGGCCTTGAAGAAGAACAATGCGAGCACCGGTAGGCCGAGGCAGAGCACAACGTACGGAACCGCTGTGTCGAAGCTCGCGCGCAGCTCGCGCCTCGCGATGGTGATGGTGGCGCTCATGCTTCGTCCTTCTTGTTGGCGTCGCGGGTCGAGGGTGCGGGCTTCTTGGGAGCCGTCGCCGCCTTTTCGGCGGCAGGCTCGGGCACCTTCTCGTCTTCGTCTTCGTCTTCGTCTTCGTCTTCGTCTTCGTCTTCGTCAGACGAGGCTTCTTTGTCCGATGGCTCGGCCTCGTCGTCGTCTTCCTCGTCTTCGTCCTCTGCTTCTTCGACCGCGGGAGTGACTTTGGCGGGCTTGGCGCTGACCGCCTTGGCCTTCACCTCCTCTTCCTCTTCCTCTTCGTCTTCTTCTTCGTCGTCGTCGTCGGCTTCGCCAGCGGCAGGACTCCAGCCGAGCCCAGGCTTTCCGCCGCGATCTCCGATTTCGTCGCCGCGGGTGAGCGCCTTGAACACGTCCTCCAACGTCTGCGTCTCGCGTCGCATCTCGAGCAAGAGCCAGCCTTTTTGCACGACGAGCTGGAAGATCTCGGGGCGAAGGTCGCTGGCGAGTGGGCCCTTCAGCTCGAAGCTGTGCGCCTTGTCGTCAGTGGGCAGCTCGCGAATGCTGGTTACACCCGGCAGGGCTTGCAGCGCTTGCTGAACCTCTTGGGCAGACGGAGGTTTGCCGTCTGATTTCAGCGTTCGCTGCTCGTGGACGATGACCACGTAGCGGACTTTACTGCCCTTTGCGCGAATCTCGTCGAGCGGGCCGTCTGCGACGACGCGACCCTTGGAGACGATGATCGCCCGTGCGCAGGCTGCCTCGACTTCGGCGAGGTTGTGCGTGGAAAGCAGCACCGTGCGGTTCTTGCCGATCTCCTGGATGTAGCGAATGACCTCGGCCTTTTCGTTGGGGTCGAGATCGCTGGTGGGCTCATCGAGGATGAGGATCGGCGGGTCGTGCACGAGCGCCTGACCGAGGCCGACGCGCTGGCGATAACCATGCGACAGCGTGCGGATGTCTTTGCCCAACACCCTGGCCAGACCGCAGACCTCGACGATGCGCTTCATGCGAGTGCGGAAGGTCGAGTCCTCGAGCCCGCGCATCTCGGAGCAGAACTTGAGGTAGTCCCATACCGTCATCTCGCCGTAGAGCGGCGCGCGCTGCGGCAAGTAGCCAATTTTCTGCCGCACGACGAGCGGGTCGTCGAATACGTCGAGGCCATGAACGCGAGCGCTTCCGGCAGTGGCGGAGATGAAACAGGTGAGGATGCGCATCGTCGTGGACTTTCCCGCGCCGTTCGGCCCGAGAAACCCGACCACCTCTCCTTTTCGTACCTCGAAGCTCACGCGGTCCAGCGCGCGGTACGAGCCGTAGAGCTTGCTGAGGCTTCTCGCCTCGATCATCACGTCGTTCGCCAAGTTCTCCTCCGTATTCGAGGGCGACACCGAAGCTCGCCCTGCGCCCGAGCAGACTCCCAAGTGATTCCTGGGAGATCCCGAGCGCGCTGGCCGCCGGCCAGGCGGGCGGCATCCTAGTTCCGGGTGGATCAGTGTCAACCGCTCGCCCCAAACCGGCGAATCCCCGGCATATTCCCGGTCAAGATTCGACTGATCGGCGCGCTAAGCGGTGGCCACAGACAGTCAGCATGACACGAGCCCGGTCCCTGCTCTGCCCAAAGCCCAGGCCAGCTGACGCGTTCTCGCCGCTCTGCTCTGGTCGGCCCCCCCGCGCTTCTCCTTTTCTTCTCGCTGGGCTTCGATCTCGATCGAGGTGAGCTGAAGTGTGAGCAAGCGGCGGCCCACCTCTCGGAGTGCGCCGAGACGTGCGACGAGCTCGCCCGGTCTTGGGTGCCCGCGGCTTCGTCGAGATCCGTTGGCGTCGCGACGATTGAACGCTAAGGAAAGGCATGCTGCTTCACCCGCTCTCCTTGGCTTCACGCTCAATCTTCGCAACCATCTTGGTCGGCTCCGTCGCGCTCCTCGGGTGCCGCGACACAGAGAGCGACGCAACTGGAGGCACCGCCCCGGTTGGCGGCGGCGACCCCAGCACGGGTGGTAACGGTAGTGGCGGCGGCGCAGGCGGCGGTGACGTCGCAGGCTGCGAGGGAACCGACGCCACAGTGCAGGGCATCGCCACAGGCGAGTTCGGGCCGGGTACCAAGGTCGGCGTCAATGGCATCGTCGCCATGAGTCACAAGTTCCTGGTCTCCAAGTCGAGCACCACCGACAACTGCCTATGGGGCGTCTTCGTCTCTGCGCCCGACATCAGCGAGGCAGCCGAGAACACGGGCCTCTTGATCCTGAGCTACGGTTTCAAAGCCGAGATTCCCGAAGGCGGTGACACGGCTTTCTGCCCCCGTCTTGGACAAGACCCCGCCGGCGACAAGATCCCCGACAACACCAAGCCCGGCGATGTGCTCGACGTGATCGGCACGGTCAGCCGCTTCCCGGACGATCCACAGTGTGACGCGCCCAACCCCCCGAACCAGGTCGGCATGCTTCAGCTGGGCTCCGTGTGCAAAGCCGACAAAGTCGGTGAAGCGACCCCCCCGGCAGCCGCGTTGCTCTCGGCGGGCGATATCGAAAAGATCGGCAGCACCAGCGATGAAGCCTTTCACGACAAATGGGGCGCCGTGAAGGTCCGTATGGAGGGCGTAGGCGTCGAGCCTGCGGCCGGCATGGTCGTCGGCGATTTCGGCGTGATAACGCTCGATAACGGCGTCGAGGTCGGCAACAAGATCTACTACCGCGGCTACTCCAACAACAAGTGCCACGAAGGTCCGGTGTTCACCGATACTGCAGTCGTTTTCGACTACGTCGAAGGCTTCCACTACCTAGCGTTCTGCTCGTGGGGCATCCAGGCCAACGACAAGTGCGCTGATTTTTCACCGCAGAGCGGCGATTGCACCACCGCAACCTGCGAGCCTGATTTCATCGACTGAGCACCTGGCGGCAATCGCATCCGAGGGTTTGCCCAGGCCAGTGGCAGCAGTCGTCGGCGGCGACGGCGCGCTGAGCATCGAGGCGCCACTCCAGTGCGTGAGTGCGAGGCCACGCTTGGTCGCCTGTGACTTCGCCACCGTTACCCTGAGCAGGGCTGGACCGTAGTGGTGCTGCCCGTCGTGACGACCGCGCGATCGGCATACTCGAAGCCGTTTGCCATTCGGTTGTTCTCTCGGCGCAACTCCGCCATAGGTGGCACCCCAGCCCGACGCCGCGATAAGCACGCCAGCGCAGCCCGCGGCGAGCGATCAAAAAGCGCTTGCCACGTTGGGATTTGTTGGAACCAGCGGAGATTGCCGTTGTCGAAGCTTTCCTTTCAAGGAGGCTCGCAATGGGGACAGCTTGGGTGAAGCTAGGCGCGCTCGCGTGGGGGCACCGACCCAGCCTGCGAAGCCCAACCCTGCCGTGCGCCAAGCGGCATTCGCCGAGCTCGCGCGAGTCAAGGAGCGCAATCGATGGGTTCACCGGTCGATCGGCTTCTGAGCTGGCAGCCCCGCTGATCGCCAAACGTGTTGCCGCCCCACCCGCGGGGCTCCTGTGTCGCGCGATCAGCCGACTTCTCCCCATCGGATCGGTGGTGCTTCTGGGCCTCGCCTGTGGTGCACGAAGCAGCTTGAGCGACCCGGAGGCAGGTGCGCTCGGAGGGGGCGGCCAGCAGAGCTCCAAAGCGGAGACCTCTCACTTCAATCTCCGTTTCATGAGTCGCCTCAGAATCGTTGCTGGATCGAGAAGAAGGCGCCATCGCTGGAGATCTCGCTACCAACGCGCGGAGCGCTTGATGTCGTGGCTTTGTCCACGATCAAGACGATGGCTCCGGCGACCAGCCCTGCGATACCGACGCCCAGCCCGACGTTGGCGACGATCGCCTGCGTCCGCGTGGTTGTGACGTCGTCCTCGGTGCACCATGGGGTGCAGGCATCCAGCTCGCTCATCCCCGCACGCGCAAGGCCCCCGGCGATGGCGAGCGTGGTGAACCCGGCGCCACCGACGGCAAACGCGACCCATGCGGCGGGGGGCGGTCCCCAGGTCTCCTCCGGCCGCGCAAGGTCGACCCGCATCGACTCGACAGCGCCCGCACGTAGATCGAGCGTCCTCTTGCGTTGCTCCACGCCCTGCTCGAAGACCGAGACGGCTACGCGGCCTGGCACCCGCCATTCATGAGCACGCGTTGTTCCGCTTTGGGCATCGAATGAAGTAGCGACCACGCCGCCATCGAAGCGGATCTCGACCTTGCCGAGCTTCGAGTGCGCCTCGACCGAGAGATCCACCAGGTCTTGCTTCAAGAACGCGATCCACGTGCCAGCGTCGGCCAACGTCGACTCGAAACGCGCGTCGCCAGCGCGAACGAGCGCACCGGCATCGCGGACCACGCCCTCGTAGGCGCCCATCGCCTCGATTTTTCGCCCGAGCGCACGCAACGCGTGCCCTCTCACGAGCGCGGCGTTCGGGCTGGGCTTGGCGAGCAACGAAGCATCGAGCGCAGCCAGCGCCGCGGCTGCATCGCCGCGCTGCAAGGCTGCAACACCGACCCCGTACTGCTCTTCGGCCTGGCGCGTCGCACCGTCGGTGCTCGACTCCGGAGGCGCTGCCCGTGCGAACGACATGGCTTGCAGCGACGAGCCGAGCACGACTGCAAACAATGCGCAGTGAGCCCTCATCTCGGGAACGCCGCCGGCGGAATGTAGGCGTCGCGTCCGCTCGTCTTGGGGGCGGACGGCTGCGCAGCAGTCGCGGGAGCACGGTTACCCGTACGCGCAGCCTGCGGCACCGCGGTCGCCGAGCTCGTGGCGGTGACCGCCGTCGACGGCACCACTTCCGGTTCATGCACAGGCGACGCGCTCGGTCGCTGGCTCTCCGGCGGGGTCACTCGCTCCGCCGAGCTTGCCTGGGACTCAGCGGAGCCAGTGGAGGAAACGCCTGGCGGGGGCGCGGCCCCGGACGACGGGCTCCGCATCAATGCGAACGCCAGCACGCCGGCAGCCACGACCCCGGCGGCAGCGAGCAGCCCAACCTGCCCGACACGTCGCGGCAGAGGCTCAGCAATCCCTAGCTGAGCAGAGAGCGGCCCCGACAGCTCGGCTGGCGGCGTCGCGCCCGAAGCGCTTTGGCGCGATGGGTCCGATCGCCGATGAACGGCCGGCTCGAGCAAAGTCGCGCGCGTCTCTTCGCGCTTGATCCAGTCGGAGGTGATCGCCTTCGACAGTGATCGCTCGTCCTCCCGTGGCGGCTCGGGGTCGCTCGGCAACGTCATGTCGGTCGCTGTGCGCTCGATCTCGATCACCCGCGCATCACGCTCCGCCACGACGGAGCCGAGCAACGAGTCCACCCACTCACCGACGACGCGTGCGGAGGCGATCGCGGCGCAGGCCTCGACCACAATCGAGAACGCAGCGGCTGTCGGGAAGCGATCGTCGGCGACCTTTGCTAGCGCTCGCTGCAACGCCTGCTCGAGCGCGGGCGGCACATCGTCGCGAAACGCTGCCATCGGCGGCACCTCGCAGGCAAGGATCTCCGCCATCGTCTCGGTCACATCGCTTCCCCTGAAGAGTCGCCTGCCCGCGAGCGCCCCCCAGGCCACCAGCGCCGTGGCGAACACGTCGGTGCGGCGGTCGACGGTGCCTTTCAGCTGCTCCGGCGCCATGTACACGAGCTTGCCTTTGAGCTGATTTTCCTGCGTCTGGCCCAGGCGCAAGTCGGCCTTCGCGATACCGAAATCCATGATGCGGACCACGCCGTCTGCGCCGACCAGCACGTTTTGCGGCGACACGTCGCGATGCACGATGCCGAGACTTCTACCGTTTCGATCGCGCGCCTCGTGCGCCGCGTGCAGTCCTGAAAGCATGCCCACAGCGATGGCGGTCACCACACTGACCGGCACACGGGCGCCGAGCTCGTTGCCGGCCTTGAGCAGCGCCGAGAGCGAAGCGCCACGCACGTACTCCATCACGATCATCGCGTCGCCGCCCTCGTCGACGACGTCCAAGATGGGCACCACGTTCGGGTGCTGCACCCGCGAAGCAAGCCGCGCTTCGTCCACGAACATCGCGCGAAAAGCTGGGTCGCGCGCGAAGCTCGGCAAAATGCGCTTGATGGCAACCACGCGACTGAACCCATGCGCGCCGAGGACCTGGCCCAGGTAGACAGTCGCCATGCCGCCCGAGGCGATCGGTGCATGCAGTGTGTAGCGCCCCGTTCTGCGCGGCAGGTTGGAACTGGGTACCCCTTGCGCCACGGTCGCATTGTATCCTGAGCGCTCGCGATGCAAACAGCGCCGTCGGTCAACTTCCGCCACATCCTCATGTGTGTGTGCGCACTTGCGCCACTGGCTGCGCTAATCGGCTCGTGCACCTATCCGTACGAAGACGCCTGGCGCTGCACGAACGGGCGTAAAGACGCCGGCGAGACCGACGTCGACTGCGGCGGCAACTGCGTCCGCACGAACGGTAGCCAGGTCAGCGGCTTATGCGCGCTCTCGCGAGCCTGTGCCGAGGACGCGGACTGCGATCGCACCGGAGACGAGGACGGCGTGCTGCTCGCAACCTGTGTCGCTGAGCGCTGCGTGACGACCAAGCCGGTCGGGAGGTGGCTTCAGCTCTGGGGCCTCGAGCGAGAAGGCGAGGAAGACGGTCCAGCACGGCGAATGGCGGCAGCAATGGCAGTCCGCGGCGACGAGGTCCTGCTGTACGGCGGCCTGGATGGCACGAAGGCGCTCGACGAAGCCCGCGTTTTCGATGCCGCCGCTGACAAATGGTCGGTCGAAATCGATCCGGAGGATGGCCCGGGCCGGCGCTACCTGCTCAGCGCAGTCGATCGCCCAGACCTGGGCCAAACGTGGCTGGTTGGGGGCTGCCGCAAGACCGCGTCGAGCCGGGGCTGTGGAGCCGGCGAGGAGGCACGCAGCATCGTTGCATACGACTGGGCCGCTAGGATGTGGCGACTCAACTCGCCGGCACCGCTCCTCCCCGAAGCGCTGATCGCCGCGGGAGCCGCCATCGATAGCCATCGACGTCGGCTGGTGATTTCTGGTGGCGTCGGCCGGCCAGCGGACGAGATATTGGAGCTTGCGCTCGATGAGGACGGCGCCGATTGGGTCCATCTCGTGCCGGCCGGCGGCCCCACGAAAACGCGCGTGGAGAGCCCGCTCGTCTACATGGAGAACCAGAGGGTCTTCCTCGTGTTCGGCGGCGCGTTCACGACCGGCGGGGAGAGAGGCCGCCCGGACACCTGGGTCTATCACCCGGGAGGAGAGGACGGCAGCCAGCCTCGCTGGGAAGACAAGACGCGCACGCTCGCAGGGGACCCATCAGCCCCCACAGCACGCACCGCCCACGCAATGGCGTACGACACGGATCGGCACACCGCAGTGCTGTTCGGTGGCCGCCACGACGAGGTCGGTGAGGATGGCAAACAAGATACCTGGGAGTTCGACGGCGTCGCCTGGCACCGTGTGAGGACGATGGGCGGGCGGCCGCGGAAGAGCTTCAACAATTCAATGGCATACGATGCCCCGCGCCATCGCATGCTGCTCTATATCGGCGGGACGAGTTATGGCCACGCAGAAGTGGACGCACCCGAAGGGGACCAGAAGAGCCATTCACAACTCTGGTCACTCACCATGCTGGCAACCCCATGTGAAGTGGACGCCGATTGCGGCTCGGAGCATTGCGTCGATCGCGTTTGCTGTGACAGCGCCTGCGAGGTTGGGGTTTGCAACGACCTCGATTCGCCTGGCGAATGTCAGGTCGATTGAGGCCTACGACTCTTCGGCTTCGCTCGAGCGCACACCGTGCCGCGCCATGGTGCGCTGGAAGAACCGGCGCGTCACACCGGCGATCGCAGCTGCCCGCGTGACGTTGCCGGACGTCTTCTCCAGCATCGCCCGCACGTAGACGCTCTCGAATTGAGCCATCCAAGCGAGGCGCGCCTCTTTGAGGCTGAGATGGGTCGGGACGAGCCCGGCAAGAGATGCTGGCGCGAGAGCGCGAGACGGGAGCTCGCGAGCGAGCGCCTCCGCCGTCGGCCAACCGAGCGACACGGATCGCTCGACGAAGTTTCGCAGCTCGCGCACGTTGCCGGGCCACTCGCGCCGCATCAGTGTCGAGACGAGCTCGGGCGGGGGCGGCGTTGCGGCCCCGGTGAAGCGCTCGATGAAATGGGCTGCGAGTGACTGGATGTCGTCGCGGCGAGCACGCAACGGTGGCAGCTCGAGCTCGATGACGGCGAGGCGGTAGTACAGGTCCTCGCGAAAGGTCCCTTCGTTAACGCTGCGGGTGAGCGAACGATTGGTGGCGGCAACCACGCGCACGTCGATCTTGCGCGGTTGGTTACTGCCGACCCGCCGGATTTGGCGCATCTCGAGCGCGCGCAAGAGCTTCGGCTGCATCGCGATCGGCAGCTCTCCGACTTCGTCCAGGAAGACGGTGCCGCCGTCTGCTTCCTCGAACGCGCCGATGCGATCGGCGGTGGCGCCGCTGAAAGAGCCACGCACGTGACCAAAGAGCTCGCTCTCGATCAAGGTCTCTGGGATCGCCCCGCAGTCGATGGTGATGAACGGCCCTTCGGCGCGCCGCGAGGCGTCGTGCAGCGCCTGCGCAACGACCTCTTTGCCGGTGCCGGTCTCACCCGTGACCAGCAGGGTGGTGTCGGTGCGCGCGACCTTCTCCAGGATGGCGAAGATGCGACGCATCTCCTGGCTCGTGCCGAGCAGCTCGCCGAAATGGTCGGCGCTGGACAGCTCGACGAATGCCTCCTGGGCGGTTGCATCGAGACGGAGCGTCGTGGTGCCGAGCGTGATTGTCGCCCCGGCCCCGACATCGGCGTCGCGAACACGTGCCCCCGCGACGAATGTGCCGTTGGTGCTACCCAGATCGACGAGTCGCAAGCCGCCTGTGTGCAGCGTGAGCTCACAATGCAGACGGGAGATCGTCGCGTCCGTCAGACGCAGCTTGGCGCCCTCGCCGCTGCCGACACGCAGCCCTTCTTCAGTGACGCGCGCGCGCTTGCCGCGATCTGGCCCTTCGATGACCACGACGTCGGTCGCCGCCAGCCTGGGCTCGGGACCGACGGGGATGATGTTCGTCTTTCCCTCGAGCTCAGCAGTCATACGCCTCAGCAATACAGCGATTCACTGGTGAGGGTCGAGCGGTTCCGGATCATCTTCATCGAGCAGACCGTCGCCATCGAAGTCGAGCGCGGGCTGGGGGAACGCGCCCACCGCCGGGACCTCGCCGTCGAACGCGGTGCGGATGAAGCCCACCGTCATCGCCTGCAGCCCGAGGTAGGGCTGGGCCACCTCGATCGGTTCGGCGAGCTCGGCGAATTGGTTGTTGTCGTCGCGCGAGAAGGGCACCGCGTACTTCTTGAGCCCGCGCGCACCGTACAGATTCGAGCCATGCGTGGCAGGGCCGGCTTGCACCATCACGACGGTGTGGCCCGACGTCGGCACGCCACGAATGACCCCTCCCTTGGGCGCGGCATCGGCGAGCTGGACGTCGCTGAGTGGCCCCACCGATGGGGCGGCCAGCGGGATGCCTGCGGCGTGAGCCAGCGCTTCGGTGCCTTCATTGGCCATCAACTCGTCCCACAAAACCTCGACATACACGATGCTCTTGGGGCTACCTGTCGGCTCGACCAGGAGCGCGTCTCTCACCAGATAGTCGGCATAAGAGAGTGGGTCCGCCGCATCGAGGATCGGCTGCAGCAGGCTCACGAGCGGGCTCTGCCAATCCAGTCGGTCATGCGTCAACCCGAAGGTGAGCCCGCCGAGCGTGCCAATGACGCTGGCCAGGAGCGGAGCGTTCGACACCAGCTCGACGAGGATGCCGCCTCCCCCCACGTTGAGCACCATGGCGCGGTAGCGCGGGTCGACGGCCGCCACCACCGTTCCCAGGACGGCGCCGAACGAGTCGCCGACATAGGCGAGGCGCTCGCCATCGAGCTTCAAGCCAGGGTGAAGCGTTGCAAGCGGACCGAGATCGATCGCGGGGTCGCGCAACAGCTCCGCCAGCGTGCCAATGTCCAGCACGCTTTGACGGAACTGGTCCCGCGTGGCTCCGAAGCTCACCATTCCTCCGAAGAGATCGAGGGGGTTGGCGTTCACGTCGACGAAGCCATCGGGCCCTGCGTAATGGCCAGTTGTGGCGCTCCAAGCGTGACGAGAGATATTGTCGGTGTGGAAGCTGCCTTGCGCGGAGCGCGCCCCGAAGGTGACGGCCTCGATGGCGACGGTCGCCCAACCTTCTTGGGCGTAGACATTGGCCAATGTCAGGAGAAAGCTTCGATCGCCCTGCAAGCCGTGCTGAAGCACGACGATCGGGTAGCCGTCGGCTGGCATCGGCGCGTCGGGGACGGCAATGGTCAGCCAGATCTTGGACGTCGGGTGCTCTGCGTCTGCGATGACTACGCCGGCTTCGTCGCGGGCAAACGTGCGGTGCGCTGAGTCGGCGTAGCCCTCCGGCCTCTCTCGCAGGAAGTTGGGCGCCTCGAACACACCGGTCGCAATTGCGAGGATCGCGTCGTGGCCTGCGCCATTCGCCTGGTCGAACGCCGGGTCGTCGCCGCCGTCCGCGAGCTTCCCGGGGCTGCCGAGCCACTCATCCAGCGTCGCCGTCGCGTCAGGGCTCGGGTCTCTGCTGAAAAAGCCGGGGTACATCGGCTGAACCGAGCTCTCGTCCCATCGTACGACAGGCGGCGCCAGGTCGCCGATGCGCTCGCGTAGCTCGAAGAGCTCGCTCGTCGTGCGCTGCGTGGTGAATGGCGAGACGCCCACGACGCGCGACACTTCCAGAGAGGGCACCTTCTCGAGCACGGCGTCGACAGCGGCGCCATAGAGCTGCTCGCTAGCCTTCGTCCGCCGCTCGCCGTCGCGAACGCTCGCGAATGTGGTGCCCGCGCGCAGCGCTCTTCCGCCATCGGCCGTGAGGCTCGTCGTCAGCACGGCCGCATACCGGTGGCCCTCGGCGAGCACAGTCCCGCGCGCTGGCAGCACGACAAGCACCGGCGGCACGGAAGAGCCATTCGGACGGTTGTCGAAGTAGCCCGCGCGGCAACCGAGCAGAGCGCTGCCCGCTGGCGCCTCCAGATCCACCAGCATGACGCTGGCGGAGGCGAGCTGGCAATCCTCGGGCGTCGCGGGTAGCGAGCTTTGATCGACAATCGCGGGAGCCGGCCCGCCAGCTGTCGGGTCGGTCTCGTCCGGACGGTCGATGCGGAACATCACACCCGAGCTCCGCCCGAAGCCGCGCAGCTCGCCGAGCGCCGTCATGATCGTCTGGGAGGCGCTCGGAATGAAGGTGTCGAGTCCGACGAGCGTGTCGACGATGGTGCCGTCCGGCTGCAGGTAGAGATCACTCGGGAACGGCACCTCCAGGAAGGCCGGCACGCCTTCGTGGAGCTCGAAGCGCACCTCAGGCGCGGCCGCCACCGCCGGCTGAGCCTCGTCTCCGCAGGAGAGGAGGCCGAGCAAGACCAGACTCCGCGCGTTGCTTCTCACTTCTGCTCGAGCTCGACGCGATCCCAATGATAGGAGGAGGAGCCAACCTCGCAATTGCCGACGAACAAGGCCAGCGCCTGCGAGCCAGCTGGCGCCTTCGCGCTCAGCTCTACACGATGAAACCCGCTCGCCTTGCTGGCCTTCTTGCTGGCGAGATCGAGCACCTCGACGGAGCCTTGCTCGAACGCGAGGAACGCCATCGAGAGACACTGCGCTTTCGACCCCGACTTGTGTCGAGCCCACGCCGAGGCGTCGTACCGCTCACCCGCGTCGGCGTTCACCATCTGGAAGGCGCCCACGAATTCCTCCTCGTTCTTGGCCGCGACGTGAAAGCCATACTCACCTTGCTGGGCTGCGCTCTCCCGCCGGCGTGCGACAGCGTCGTCGGGCCGAGCCCGAGCCCAACCGCCGAACGGCCCGTTCTCGAGCTTATGTTCGAACGACGCGTTCTTGAGCAAATTCGTCGGATCGTTCGCGGGTGTCTCCGAAGCCTTGCCATAGAGGGCAATGAGTCCTTTCACGTCGCAGGCGCTCATGTACGGCTCGTGGACGTAGTCCGCGTCGGGCATGCCGCATGGCCACATCGTGTGGTTGTCGTTCACGCACGCGTGATTGAGCCCGAGGGTGTGCAGCATCTCGTGAATCGTCGTGAGCTCGCGCCGCAGGCGATCTTTCTTCTTCGTGTTCTCGGAAAGCTCGTCGACGGAGAGCCAGATCTTGGCGTGGGTGGTATGCGAGCCGGAGCGATAGGTGTGCGCCAACCCCCACCAGCCACAAGAGCCGTCGACGCATAGGTTGTTCGTCTCGACGATCTTCACGTCGGGGTTCGAATTCACCGGCTTGATGACGAGCTTGGGCTGAAGCCCGTTATGGGGCTCGTTGAGCTCGTCGACAGCCCAGTTGAAGGCAGCCTTGAAGCGGCTCGTATTCCGGAAGCGGACGCGGGCGAAGCCGTCGTCGTCCTTGGCCCATTTGTAGTCTTTGATGTTGTAGCAGGCGTCGGAGAACTGATTGAGACATGCCGATTGGCAATCGGCGACGGCAGCGCGCGGCAGCTGGATCGAGAACGCAATGGCAGCTACGGCACAGATGAGCTTCGTGGTTTTCATGGTTTGCTCCTTCACTCGGACTCGGGGTTCTCTGCATTGGCGACGGGGTACGAAAGCCCTGCAGGCAGGGCGCGTACGCGCTGCCGGAGCTCTGCGACGACCTCGCCAGCGCGCTTGCCCGCCAGTCGATCGAAGGTCCCCACGCCGGTCGCTGCTATCACGTCATTGCGGATTGCCAGCAAGCCTTGACCACCGCCGGTGACGCTGAACACGCCATCGAAGTCGGTCAGCGTGCTCGGCCGCATCGGCGCAGTGAGGAAGAAGACAGCCTCGTCCCCCTCGGCTGGGATGGGCTGACCTTGGGGGATGACCCACGCTCCGTCCGCGCTCTGGCCGCCGATGAACACGACACGAACGGTGTCATGACCTGCCCTGGGGGCGCCGCTCGCCTCTTGCCTGAGCGTGTCGATGATTTCCACAGTCGCCACGGTGAGCGGAAGATCCGAGTAGTCGTCGCCCGCCTCCGCTGCCGTCAGCGTGCGACCGAGCTCCTCGGAGTACGGGAACGACCGGTGATGGGTCGCTTCGAGTGCGATGACCTTGCCGTGCATGACAACCCGCGAGATGCCGATGACCTGCTCCTCATCGAGCGCGATCCACTCCATGTCGATCTCCTCCAGCGGCGCCGCCAGCGAAGCCGTCGGGTCGATTCCCACGGGTGCGTCGCTTTGCGGCGGCTCTTCGCAGCCGAGCAGCATCAGGCCCGCGAAGAGAAGTGCCGTGAGTCCTACGCGTGACCTCGTCTCGTGATGATTCATGTGTTCGCCCTTTCGCTGCCCGAGACCTTTGCAGCCGGCGTGCCGGCGAACCGCCGGCGTTTTCACGAGAGAACGATGGGTCTGAGGACGAGCACCCTGCGGTGCGCGGCGGCGCACCTGCGTCACGGCGGGCCGCACCCATCGCGCCGCCGTGCTGCGGAACGGGATGAGTCTCGGCCCCCGCAGGCACTGGTCGACCCGCGGCGACCTTGAGAACAGGCAGGACCTCATGATTGAGCGCGTGCCTCGCGCCCCCTCGCTTGTCGCCGAGGAGCACGCGGCTTTCTGAGGTCCACCACCCGGTAGCTTCGCTGGCTCGCCGGTCGCCGCGGCGCGGGCTCTGGGGCGGCGAGTGAGCGGGCGGAGCTTCCGAGCGGGCGCTCGTGCCGGCTCACGCTGCGTCGGACAGCGATCCGCGCAGCCCGCGCACGACGTGAGGCAAGGCTCGTGACGCGACCGCCGGGGGCGGCTCACCGATCTCGAGCGCGAACGAGGTCACCGGAGGGGGCGCGCTCGTCAACCGAGCGAGCGCGTGCAGGCGTGCTTGCTCGATCCGAGCGGCGCCCTGTTGGTCGAGGACGCTCTCCACCCAGGCGCGAACGAGGCCTGGTCGGTCGCGACGACCGCCGCGTACGTCTCGTTCGCACAACCCTCGATCAAGCCGACAACACCGCGATGGTCAAGCTCCAGATTGCGCGAGGCGACCGAGCTATCATGACGAACGCCTGCCATGGCATCTGGGCGATGTAAAGGCCGAGCTTCCCTTCATCGCTGACCAAGACGTTGCTCGCGGCGCGACTCGCCCGCGAGCCTGAACTCGTTCCATGCACCGTCGAAGTTTGAGCGGGGAGGACCTTGCTGCAATGCAATGTTTTGCTCTCGCCGATGAAGGACCAGTTCGAAACGTCCGAGATGATCGACGTGGTCGAGGTGAGCTACCGCGTCGTGCAGGTCCAGCGGCAAAAGTACGTCTGCAAATGCGGCGGCTGTGTCGAAACGGCTCCCGGGCCCGAGCGTGTGACGCCCGGCGCGCGCGACTCGCTCGACTTCGCAATCAAAGTCGCCGTCGACAAATACATCGATCAAATTCCGCTCGCGCGGCAGGAGCGTGTGCTTCGTCGCCACGGTCTGGTGATCACGTCGCAGTCGCTATGGGACCAAGTGAACGCGCTTGGTCGGCGACTCGAGTCGGCGTCGAATGCGCAGCTGGCGAGGGCTCGCGGAGCCTGTCGTCGGGCGCGATCAAACGAGCGGTGGGCACGGCTCGATGGCAAGGAGGCGACTCCCTGGCAGATGTGGTGTGTGACGGGTCCCAATCTCGTCGTGCATCGAATACGCGATGACAAGAGCGCCCACAGTTTTCGGCATTGATGGGCAACTACGAAGGCGTGGTCCTCGATACGATGAAGGGCTGGCTCTGCAATCAGGCGGCGCTCAAGACGCTGTCGATTGGCAAGGCGGCAGCGTATACCATTGCGAATCGGCAACGCCTGACGCGCAAGGCGCCGTAGGGGACTGTCTTGCCCTGAGGCAGAGCTCAGCGGTCTGGATCGAGCCGCTCGAGCTCGACCCACAGCGCGTCGAGATCAATTGCGAGGCCCTCACATCCAGGCACTGGGTCGATGCGGCCACCCGTGGCGCCTACCGCGCGATGATAGCGCCCGGCGTGTAGCTCGAAGATCTCGAACGACCCGAGCGCGGGGTCGACGATCCAATAGCTTGCAACGCCGAACGTTGCGTACTCGCCCATCTTCTCGACGCGGTCTCGGCGCTCGTCGCGCGGTGTCGGCGCGACGATCTCGATTACGATATCGGGCGGCGTCCGGAGCGGCCCGCGCCGCGGCGGTGATGGTCGGCCGGGCAGGTAGACCGATGCGTCCGCTTTGCGACCGCTGTCTGCGCTGACCGCAAGTTTGACGTCCGCATCGAACACGAAGCCGCCACGCCCGCGAAGCCAGTCGCGCAGCAGCGCGATGAGCCATGATGCCGCGAGACCATGCACCGGATCGGTCATCTCTTCCTCAGCGAGTTGGCCACGAACGAGCTCGCCAGCGGTTTCTTCCGGGAGCTCGGCCCATGCTTCGACCGTCAGAAGCTGACTCGAATTTGGCTCCGACTCGCGTGGATAGAGGGCCGGCGACCAGACCTGCATGATCCTGAGGCTAGCCTCGCACCAACGGCCCGGCCAGCGTCGACTCGCGCGCTTGGCTGTTGCACGTTGTTCGGCGGCGGCTTCGAAGCTGTACGCATCGCTGCCTCCCTTCGCCATGTGCGCGGCTTTCCTGCGCTCCGACTACTTCCGGCAGTACATTGCTGCCGTGCCCTATCGACAGAGCCGAGCGGCCGCGCCCAAGCGGCGCGCGCGTAGCGCGCCCGTCCTCGACGAGCTGGTAAAACAATTCTCGGACCGCTACGCGTTCTTGCGCGAGCTGGTGCAGAACGCGATCGATGCGGGCGCAACGCGCGTTCGCGTCGGTGTCACGCGCGAGGCCGACGACCGCACGACCTTCGTCGAGGACGACGGCTCCGGCATGACCCTCGACGTGATCAAGGGTCCCTTCTTGACGAAGTTCTCGTCCAGCAAAGAAGGCGACGCTTCCAAGATCGGCCGCTACGGCGTCGGCTTCCTTTCGGTGTTCGCCCTGGAGCCTCGGCTGGTCGTGGTCGATACAGAGGCAGTCGAAGCGCATTCGATTCGGCTCGAGCCGACGTTCGCGTTCGAAGTCGCGACACTCCCTGCGAGCAAGCGGCAGGGTACTCGCGTCGCAATCATCGAACGAGCCGTGGACGCAAAGAAGAGCGACGCCGAACACCTGGCCGCGATCGAAGCGGCGCTGCTCCGCTGGTGTCGGTATGCGGCCATTCGCATCGAGCTCGACGTCGGTCCCAACCCCAAGCTGCTCAATGTCCCGTTTTCGCTGATCGCGCCGGTCACAGTCGAGCTCGAGTCCGATGGGCTACGCGTGATTGTCGGCCCGGCGGCGGGCACCGCCGTCATGCCAGGCACGGACGTCGCAGAAGGAACCGGCGAATACGCCGGCTTCTACAGCCGCGGCTTGACGTTGGTGGAGGCAACGTCGGGGCCGCACGCGATCGAAGGGCTGCGTTATCGGGTCGAGAGCCCAAAGCTTTCGCACACCATCAGCCGCGATGATGTGGTCCACGACGATGCCTACGCGAGAGCGAAGCAAATCGTCCGTGAGTTGGGCGGCGCAAAGCTCCGCGACCTGCTGGAAGCGCGCTTGTCGGAGAGTGCGTCGCGCTCGGCTCGAGCGGGTATCATCGATGCTGAGTATTCTGCACTGCGCGCGGCCGGTCGCGCGCTGCTCAAGGACAAGCTGATCCCGACCCCGCTGGCTGAGCCCCCCGGCTCCGTGGTCACCGCGGCGACCCCAATTTTCGCGCGCGCCAACGCGTCGAGCCCCTTGACGAAGGAGCTTCACCGACGCGGCAGCGTTACCGCGCTCGACCCGAGCGGCGACGCCTGGTGGCTACCGGCGTCGTGTACTCCGATCGAGCAGCACCTCCGGATGGTGGAGGCAACCATCGCGGACCCCGATGCCCCCTTCGGACGCACCCTGCTCCGCGTGCTCCCGCAGATCGGCATTCGCGTCGAGCTGCTGCTGCTCGCGAGCACGCGCGACACCGACGGTCGCGCAGCGTGCCTTTTGAGCGCGAGCTGTGTTCAACAGCGTGACAGTGGCTCGGCGCGCGTATTTCTTCCGGTGTCTGCGGATGACCGGAGCGAACGCGCGTTGTTGCTGTTCACCGAAGAGCCTTCGCTCCAGGCAGTGCTCAGTCGGCTACCGCCCGAGCGCGCAGCGCTGCTCGCGGCACGGCTCGTCTGGCTGGAAGATCGCGGCGAGCTCCCGCGACGCGTCAACCTGGCGCTCCTGGAAGCGTCGGTCGCTACGTGGGCCGAGTCGTGAGCCACGAGGTGATATTGCGCGGCACGATGGCTGTCGACGCCCGGCGTGCAGCAGCCAAGATCCGCGACCACTTGCTTGCGGACCCCTCCACCTGGTTGTGCGAGCTCGCGCGGGTCGCGGCCGCCTCGGGCGCTTCTGTGCTGGCGGTGGAGCTCAGCGCGACGAGCATCGCGGTCGAGTGGAACGGTCAGCCCATGTCGACCGAGGTGATCGAGTACTTCGGTCGTCATCTGCTGAACGACGAAATCGAGGACGTCTCGCCGAGAGAGCGCGCCCGGGGGCGCGCCAAGAAACGCGATCGCAGAGCGGAGCTATTGACGCTGGCGGCGTTCGGCGCGTTCGGCGACGGGGCCAAGGCAGTAGAGCTCTCGATCGCCTCTACCGATGCTGGTCGGCGAGAGACGAAGACGCGTCGTTTGCTGCGTGAAGAGAGCGAAGGAGTATTCGAACAGAAGAGTGGTTATCCGCTGCAAACACGAGCGACCGCCGAAGTATTCTCGCTCTTGAGCGACGCCAGCGGGCGTGTCGATATCGGCTTGCCACTGGCGTGGTCGGCGGCGCTGCGAGCGCTCGGGCTCGGCAAAGAGCCACGCGCTGTCGATGCGCTGCGACGCCGCATGGGAAGCGGGCTCGCCGTTCGGCTCGACGGGCAGGTGCTGGAGGTGGCGGGCCGCGAAGTTGTCTTGTCGGTGGAGCTACCAGCCCTCGACGGCCTCGCCGTGCGGCTCGATTTGCTGTCGCAATCGTATGTCGAGGCTCGCGTCTCGTACTACGAGCTGGGGTTCGAGATCGCGCGCTCGTCGCTATTCGAGCCCGCTTTCCATGACGCTCCGATACGGGTGGTGGTGAGCGGCGACGAGATCGCCACCAATGCCTCCCGATCCGTCGTCGACGAAGCGCTGACCGGTCGCGTGAAAGAGCTCGTGCTGACTGCGTTACCCAGCCTGTTCGAAAGTCTTCGGAGCGCGATGGTGAAGGCGCTCGAACAGGGGGACACCGCGCTCACCGGCCGCCTCGAAGAAGCGAGCGGTCATCTCGCTGGCACGCTCTTGCGTGGGCGAAAAGAATGCTCGCACCTTCCTTTCTACAAGGCATTTTCGGGCGTGCTCGGCTGGCCCCTGTTGCGAGACGCAGTCGGCCGCCCGCTCGCCGTAGAGGGCGCCATCGAACGCGCGGACGGCGGCCCACTCTATGGCCTCGCAGCAGATCGCCCCTTGGACGCCGAATACGCGACGCTAACGGCGGATGTCGTTTGGCGACGCGGCGTCAGCGCGGAGCTCTCGCTCGACCTGCTCGAGTTCGACCCGATCCGCTCCGACGTAGAAGAGGGCCTCCGCCGCCTGCGGGAGCGTGTGGCGAGCCCGATGGCGTTCGCGCCGCACCCGCGCGAGCAGCACTGGTGGCGGCACGAGGTGGTCGACAAGGATGGATTTCAAGCATCCATCGCGCTCGACATCGACACCAGCGTGCCTTGCGAAGTACGCGCATTCGTCAGTGATCACTGGGTCGAGACGCTCGAGGCGGAGCACGTGTCGCCTCTCTTTCGCTTCGACGCTGCGGTTCGTTGGGGTGGCGTGTTGAAAGCAGAGCGCACCATGCGAGCGATCGCACGAGGGGTCGGCTCGGGACGAATGCTCGCCCGTCTCGGCTCCGCGGTCATCGAGGTGATGCTGGCGCGGCTGCGCCAACCCGACGTCGCGACCCCCGGACGCGCTCGGGATCTGGCGTTGCGAATGCTCGCCGCAAATGTCGAGCCTCGCCTTGCGCTGCGTGAGCTTCGCCTATGGCAGACGGCCGACGGCTGCCTGGCTTCGACGGACCAGGTCCTGCGCTATGTCCAGAACCCCGGGCATCTGTTCGTGCTGGCGCCGTACACTGTGTCCGCGCGCGCGCGCGCACCCAAAGAGGTGGTTGTCGTGGTGGCCGACGCCGAATGGTCGCTGCTTGGCCGTATCGCTCCAGGTGCGGCTCTGATCGATTATCAGCCGTACCTCGACCTGCCCCCGGCGACAGTCGACTCTGTGAAGCGGCACCTCGCTCAATATTGCCAGGATTCTTGTGCCTACGAACATGCGGGGCGTGTGATTGCCGTTGCGCCGGCTTTGACTGGCAGGCACATCGTGCTGCATCGCGGTCGGCACTTGGGCGAGGTCGAGCTCACCGTCGAGCGCGGAATGGTCGTGGTCACGGACGGCGAGTCGATCCTGCGGCGGTCCACTGACGAATGTAAGGAGGTGATGGAAGACGCATGGCAGCGGATGATTCAATGGCTGGCGAGCGACCCCGCGAGGATGTCCGCGGCGGTTGCTTTCAACGGCATTCGGGACGCTCTGGTGGCGAACCTGCTCCATACGCTGCAGGCGGAGCTCCTCAAATCGACGCGCAGCACGCTCTCGCGCTGGCCGGTGTTCATCCTCTCGGACGCAGAGGGCGAGCGCATCGCGAGCGCAGTCGAGCTCGCCGCACATTTCGAGGGTTCGCACACCATTCCGGCCATTCGGCCGGGCCAGCCGCCTCACGCAGGGAGCGTGGTCATTGCAGGCCGAGAAGAGCGCACCGCCATTGGCAAGCTGACCGGCAAGCCATGCAAACAGGCGCGTACGAGTGATGTCGTGGCGCGGGCGGTGACGAGCTTCTCCAGCGTGCCCGAGAGCACCGACTTGTCGGCTGCTGTCCGCGATCTCGTGCCGCTGCCTGCAGCGGCCGCGGCTGTGGCTGTGGCTGTCGAGACCCCCGCTGCGGCGGTGGCGGTGGAGCTGGAGCTCGGGCTGGAGCTGGAGCCCCCACCTCGACGACGTGTCGTAGCCGCTGAGCCCTTGGAGCCCGTTCGAGGCTTCGTGGATGAACCAGCGCAGAAGCACGCGGCCGAGAAAGCAAAAAGAGCAGAAATCGTATTCGAAGCGCCTCCGCCGCCCGTGTGGGGGCATGTCGCCCCGCCAGCGGCGCGGCCTGTGACCCCGCCCGTGCGGCGCGCCGCGACGGCCCCGACTGGCGCCTGGGACAAACTGGTCGGCTTGTTCCAGAAGCCGCTCGAAGATGCGCCCGACGATCATCCGCTGCAGACGCTTACCCGTCGCATCACGCAAAACCTGTACGTCGCCGATCTCGAGCTTCGATTCGCCGCGCAAGACGCCGAGCCAGTGCGCTTCGACGCGAAGACTACGACGCTGGTCCTGAATCCAGAGCACCCCACCGTGCGCACCTTGATCGCGAACGGCGACGTGATTCCGCTGGTCGCGGCTGCGTTCTCGGAGATCAATCGGGAGCTCGCCATCGTCAGCGATTCGGAAGAGCGACATGCGCTTGGGCGGCTCTTGCTCGACCCGCCCGAGAGCAAGTGATGTCTGCTTGCAACTGCTAGCAATGCGCTGCGTCACGTCGGCTCGCCCTGCGCCGCTTCCCCAGCAGGTAGTTCGAGGGTAACCTGCACGCGCTTTTGGAGGGTGTGCCATGACGATCAGCCGATTGATGGGTGCGTTTGCTTCGCTCGTTGTTCTGTCAGCCGTCAGCTGCGAGGGCGAAAGTGAGACCGAGGCCACGGGCGAGGTGACTGCCAGCATCACCGTCGACTTGCCCGAGTTCGCGATCCCAGTCGGAGAGTCGTTTCAGTGTTTCTACTCCGACGTGATCACGGACAAAGAGCTGAGCGTGGTCAACGCTGCCGGCGTGCAGGTCGAAGGCGGCCACCACTTGAGCCTCTACTTCGTCGACAACGAGCGACCCGCGGGCATCCAAGAGTGCTCGGGCAGTACCGAGATGGTCGACTGGCACTTCGTCGTCGGCGCTGGTGGTGAAGGCAACGAAGACGCCTTGCTTTCTCTGCCAAAGGGCTTGGCCTTCAAGATTCCGAAGGGCAAGCAGCTGATGGTCCAGGCCCATTACATCAACATCAGCGGTGACGAGATGAAGGCCGCGGATTCGTTGACGATAGACTTGACCGACCCGGACAAGGTCGAGGCATACGCGGCAGACTTCGTAGTCAATGACGACCATTTCGAGATCGAGCCGCATACCGAGCTCACCTCGGTCATGACCTGCGAGGTGCCGCAAGATCTCCAGCTGTCGATGTTGCTCGGCCATATGCACGAGCAGGGCGCCTACTACAAACTGGAAGAGGTCGACGAAGCGGGCGAGACGCTGTCGATCATCTACGAGTCGGAGTGGATCCCGTCCTTTGCGTCGCACCCCCCGATCACCAAGTACGGCAAAGAGGCGCCGCTGTTGCTCAGCAAGGGCACGCGGCTACGACAGACCTGTCAGTGGAAGAACGAAGGCGACCAGAAGCTCTTGTTCCCCACCGAGATGTGCATTGGTTTCGGCTATTATTTCCCCGGCACCGAGCGCGTGATGTGCGAGCGCGTCGAGGAGCCGAAATGAGGTGCTGCTCTCTTTCGGCGCTGGCGCTCGGCTGTTTGTTGATGGCTTGTGGCGACAGCGGGTCGGGTGTCGGCGGCGGTGGTAGTCCCGCAGCGGGCGGCAGCCCGGCCGGCGGCGCGTCGGAGGGCGGCGGCCCGCCCTCGGAGTCGTGCATTCAACCCGGCGATTTGGGTAACCAGCTAGGTGTCGGTGAATATTGCTCACCACTCGGTGGCGAGTGCACGGACAACACCGATGCGCAGCTCTGCCTCGCCGACGTCGGCCAAGACCAATGGATGTGCAGTCGCATCGGCTGCACAGAAGAGACCGACTGCGGCGAAGGTGCTGGCTGTCTGATCACCAGCGATGGCTCGGCGTGTGTGCCGTGTGAATGTGACGATACCGGTGTCGGTTGCGGCACCGGTGGTGGTGGCACCGGCGGTGCTGGTGGCGCGATCGGTATTGGTGGCGCAGGCGGCCGCTGACGACCGCCGCCCACTCTTCACGGATTCGTGTAGCCGAGCATCCAGCTGTAGATGTCGTTCGGCCCTTCCGGGTCGTAGGTCATGTCCCACGAGTTGTGTCCGACGCCCGGGTAGAGGGTGAGCTTCGCTTCGACAGGCGCCGGGTCGGTGCAGTCGTTCAGGTTGTTGATCGGGTTGATGCTGCCGTTCACGTTCACGACTCCGTCGGCGTCACCATGCAGCGCCCAGATCGGGACCGTGCCCAATGAACAGCCGGCTTGATTGAACGCACCATTGCCGTCGCCAGCGATCAACACCGCGGCTGCCACGACCTCGTTCGTGTGATTGCCTAGATAGCCCCAGCCACCGATGGCGCCACAGCTCAATCCGGTGATGTACACGCGAGCCGGGTCGATGTCGTAGCTCGCCATCGCGAACGAGAGGAAGCCGCTGATCTCGCCATCGGAGTGGCAGCCGCCGCCGGGGTGTTGCGTCGACAAGATCACGAACGGCTGCGCCTCCGGCCACTCGTCGTTCTTGAGCAGCGCCGGCAGCCCCGTGTTGAGCACGCCATTGAGGGCGCCTTCGCTGCCGTCTCCGTTTTCGCCGATGCCGTGGTAAAACATCAGCAATGGGAACTTTGCGCCATTGCCGTAGCTCGGCGGCAAGTACTCCCAAAAGCCTTGCTCTGCACCGGCGACGGTGCCGAGCGGCTTCACCGTGAGGCGGTCGGACGACGGCCCACCGGGCAAGCCCGCCCCCATCGGCTCGCTGCCACCCTCGCCACCAGCGCCGCCCTCGTTGGTGCCGGCGCCGCTGCCACCGTCGCTCGTCGTGCCACCGCCGCCCGTGTTCGGGCTGGAGCTGGAAGAGCCGCCACCACCCGGACTGCCCCCACCGGGAGTGGCCGAGTCGTCTCCGCAACCGGCGAAGAGAACCAACAGAGCTGCGAGGCTGATCTTCGGTGCGTTGAGCATGCAGCCATCATGCACCACTCGCGGGCTGCCTCGCCATTGGAACCATACGGGTGACCGAAAATGTCGCAGCGACCTCGGATGTCGCACCAGAAAGCTTCACGCACGGGTGTAAACTTGCATTGAATGTTCACCATTTGCATCGACGACGACCTCGCGAAGTCCGCTTCGAGCCAGCGAAAACGCGATTGGTCGGTGCTCGTGGGCGAGCTGGAGATCGCCGAGGCGGTCTGGTCCACGCGCAGCGCCTCGACGATCGTGTTCGGCAGTGACGATGCGGGGGTACGCCTTCGGTTCGTGAGTGACGGTGGCGTCGACATCGTCACCATCGCCCGCGCCGATATCGAGTCCGAGCTCGCCGAGTATCTGGCCGTCATCTCGCGCCTCGAGGAAGAAGACATTCCGATGCCGCGCCTCGAGGCGCTCGACATGGCGAAGCGCGTGGTTCACGACAAGGCAGCCAAGAAGCTGGGCGAGCTACTGCCAGACCTCAGCCCCAGTCTGGAGACGCGGCGACGGGTGTGGTCGTTGCTCGTCGCGGTGTTGATCGACACCACCGGCCGCCGCATGGGCCACGGCGGTCGCTAGCGCTCCGCGCTGTGCTCTCCGTCGTCGTCGCGGTCTGCGATCGGGGGTGGTGGTGGAGGAGGTGGCGGCGGTGAAAATGGTCCGAAGGCGGTCATGGCCAACAGCCCACCGCGCATCCCACGCCAAAACCAAGCGAAGACCTTGTTGAAAATGCCACGCCGCGCCGAGCGCCGCGCGTGGCTTCGCGATTGAACATTCATCTGACACCTCTGTCGTGTTGAGTCGAAGCCGCGGTAAAACGGGCAGGCTCAGCGCAAGAGAGCGCAGTTTTCGAGATACAATCTGGTGCGGGCGCGAGGCCGAGCTCGCGCGACGATGGGCGCGGCGGAGTCGACGTGCGCGACAGCCACCTCTGTCGACCCGAGGCAGCGCTCGCGAGCCGGTGCTGAAGCGACACGCTTTTCGGCGCGCGGAGCAGCCACCCAGGCGATGGCGTCCTCGACCTGTGCAGCTGCTGGTGCCGGCGCGACGAAGGTGACGAGCAGGCAGGTGAACACCAGCCTCCACCACCGCAGCACCGCTCGCAGCCGCATTACGCGCGCAAGCTAGCCACGAGTGGCGCGCCGCGCCAGCCTGGATCTCGGCGCGAGGCTGCTTCGCTCAGCTTTGGCTCAGTTTCGTTTCAGCGCGAGCGGCCCGACGCCCTGTGTGAGCTCGGCTCGCCATGCTTCCAGCGCGATCACGACGGGGTGATCGGCTGCCAGCTCGGCTTTGGCGATGGCGAGCGCTCGCTCGTACAGCGCGAGCGCATGCACCAGCCGCTCTTCGCGATGGTTGAGCTGGGCGAGACGAACCAACGTCGGACGTAGGGAAGCGTGCGCGCGACCGAGTCGCTCTTCTCGCAGCTCGAGCGCGCGGCCGAGGTGTTTGGCTGCGTCGAGCGAGTCGCCCTGTTCTTCGCGCAGCACGCCCAGGTTGTGCAGGCTGGACTCGTAGAGCTCACGTTCACGCGCGCTCTTGCCAGCTTCGAGCTTGGCGACGACGTGCTCGAGATCGCCGCGGGCTTCTTCGAGACTCTGCGAGGCCTCGCGAAAAGTAGCGCGGTTGTACAGGGTCTCCAGCGTCGCCAGCGCATCGTTGCCGAGGGCGCTCCGCCGATGTTCGACAGCTCGATCGAAGTGGGCACGCGCCGCTTCGCGCTCACCGCGGCGACCGAGCGCGAGGGCCAGCTGGTTTTCCGCGTCGCCCGCGGCGAGGCGGTGCTTCGCTTTCTCGGCGGCGACCACCCAATCTCGCAGCGCCTCCTCGATGGCCTCGGGCAGCGCCTTGCTCTTCTCCAAAATGGAGGCCATCAGCGCCGCGCTTTTCTCAGCGTCAGGCTCGACCGCTTCTCCGCCGCTGGCTATCACGATGCGGCGCAGCGCAGTCGCGTGGCGCAGGGCTTCGTCGTAGCGTGCGTTGTCGAGCGTCCGGGAAGCCAGCGCGTAGCGCACGAAGGCGAGCTCGCTCGCATCTTCTCCAAACGCTGTGGTGCCCTCCTGGAGCGCGCGCTCCAGGGCCTGTTGCACCGTCTGATCGTCTGCCTTGGGGAGGGCTTCGGCGGCCTCGCGGACTGCCGCTTGGAAGCGCCTCTTGGCGAGGTAGCGTGTCAGTCGCTGCAGGTGAAGCTCAGGGGGCAGCCGTCATTGATGTTGACGTCATCGCCGCACTCTTCGTAGGCGAGGACACAGGCGTCATACGCGTTCTCGTCGAAACAGCCGCCGCCTTGGCGGGCTGCCCCTTCTTGGTCGCAGCGCGCTTCGGCTTCTTCCGTGCTGAAACCGGAACACGCGGAAGTGAGCACGGCGAAGGCGAAGCCGAGCACCGGCAGCGCCAATGAATGAGCGACGAAACGATCCATGCGGGGCGATCTCCTGGAGGGACGCTGTATAACATGCCCAGTCGGAACCTCGGTCAAACCTTCTTAGAGGCCTCCGGAAGACCAACACCGAGAGGCCGCACGAGCCCCCAAGTTCCGGCCCCGCTCACCTGAACCCACGCCCGCGCCAGCCCGATCGGCAGGCCGCGGCCGGCCACGGCGGCCACGGCGGCGTGAATCTCTCGTTCCGACTTGGCCAGGAGATGATCGACAGTCTCTCCTGGATCCGTACTCCGCTGGATCCAGAGGCAGCCGAGGGGCATCGGTTTGCCTTCGTAATGGTCGTTGTAGCGGCGGCCTACCAGCTCTGCGCGCAGCAGCTTGGCTGCCTGCGTCGAGGTGGACGCATCGAGCTCGTAAGAAAGCGTTGCCACGAACATGCGCGGACCATAGCAAGAACGCGCAGTCGAATCAGCTTCAGCGTGGGCGGCCGCCGAGCAGCGTGGCGAGGCGCTGCATCACGCTGGGCATGTCGGGTCTTTCAGTGAGCAAGCCCGCCATCTTGTCGCCGCCCGTTTCGACGCGCAACGGGGCGGTTTTGATAGTGAAAAGCGCGGGGTCGAGACCAGGGGCGACTTCATCCCAATCGAGCGGCATCGAGACGCGAGCGCCAGGGGTCGCGCGCACTGAATACGGCGCGACGATCGTGCGCGAAGGGCCGGTTTGACCAGTGTCGACGTACACCTTGGTGCCGCGTCGGTGCACCCCGCGCTCCATCGTGGCGAGCGTCGGGTGGCGCTCTACCACGATGCGACCGAGGAGCTCCGCGAGTGTCTTTGCGGCGCTGGGCGTCACGCCTTCGCCCATCGGCACGAACACGTGCAGCCCGGTCTGGCCGCTGGTCTTGGGGAAGCCGGTGAGTCCCACCTCCGACAGCATCGAGCGCAGCGTCTGCGCCAGACCCACCGCGACGTCGAGCGTGGAGAGGTTGATGTCGAAGTCGATGGTCAAGAAATCGCACGCCGACGGGCTGGCGATGCGCGACCCCAAGATATGCACCGGAATGCAGCCGAGGTTCGCGATGTAGAGCAGGCTCTCCAGCCGATCGATGATGAAGACGTGCTTCTTGTGGTCGCCTTCGTCGGGGCTCTTGACGTGTTTGCCGAGCACCACCGAGCGCACCCACGGCGGGATGCCGTGCGGGACGTTCCACTGGAAGAAGCTCTTGCCGCTGATGCCGTCCGGGTAGCGCACCAGCATCACCGGTCGGTCAGCCAGGTACGGGAGCAAAAATGGCGCGATGGTCTCGTAGTAGTCGACGAGATCTCCTTTGGTGTACCCCTCGTCGGGCCAAAAAATCTTCGATCGATTGGTGACCTTCACCGAGATCGCCGGTTCGGCCGCGAGCTCCGGCGCCGCTTCGTTCGCGCTTCCGCGTACGTGGTTCTCGTCGTGCGGGCCGATCGTGCAGGTGAGCGGGTCGGCGTCGTATTCGAGGCCGAGATACACCGGGAAGCGTAGCGCGCCGTCTTCACTCCATTCCAGGAAGCGAACGCGCACGACGAGCTTGGGCTCGACGTGGACGCGGCCGCGCGGCGCAGACTCGTAGTCACCAATCGCGGTCTGCTTCGCCGAGGTCAGGCCCTTCATCTTGGAGAGCAGCTCCTCGATGCGCTCGTCGTTCAGGCCCGAGCCTGCGCGCCCTCGCACCAAGAGCTGGCCCCCTTCGTAGCTCCCGAGATCGAGCGCCCCCAGACGATGTCTGCTGTTTTCTCCGTGCGTGTAGCCGGTGACCACGAAACACGCCTCTTGTTCGGTCTTCGTCTTGATCCAGAGCGCGGTGCGCCCGCCCGCGACGTAACGACCGTCGGCCCGTTTCGAGACGACTCCTTCGATGCCGTTTTGTTTGCAGAGCTCGAACAGCGCATCTCCACCAGTCTCGAGGTGGTCGAGCACGCGCAAGATTCCGGGGGCCGGGATGAGCTCCGCGAGCAGCGCCTTGCGTTTCCTGAGCTCGAGGTCGACAAGCGAAAGGCCACCGATCGAGAGCAGATCGAAGACCACGTACACGACTGGAATCTCGGTGAGCGCCAGTCGCATGTCCGTTCTGGAGCTTTTGTGGATTCGACGAGCGAGCCTCTCGAAATTGGGTTTGCCACTCTCGTCGAACGCGACGATCTCGCCGTCCAGCACCAGGTCAGCGGGGCACAAAGCAGCGACTGCTCGCGCAACTTCGGGGTAGGCGGCGGTCGTATTGCGGCCGCTGCGGTACATCAGATCGACGCCTGCATGATCTTTCGTGGCCACGACGCGAACGCCGTCCATCTTGAGCTCGTAGATCCAGCCGGGGCCCTTCGGCAGCGTATCCAGCGAGCACAACATCGGCGCTAGCTTGCGCCCGTCGAGGGGCGCCTTCACGCCGCCGAGCTTCTTCGCCTTCTGCTCGACTCTGCGGGCGATCGCCGGCAGCTCGCAGAGCTCTTTCACCGTGAGACCGGAGAGCACGCTGCGTGGGCTCTCTGCCAGGATATCGCGCTTCGACGCGGCGGCGTCCTGCTTCTTGAAGAACAGCCACTCTTTGATCGACTCGGGGGGCGCGTTCTTTCTCTCCTTCGGCTTCAGCCGAACGAGCCCGTAGCGACCTCGCAGCTTGCGTCCCTCCAGGCTGAAGTGGAGCTTGCCGGTCTTGAGGCCGTCTTCGGCCGCCAGATCGAGATAGCGCACCACACCGAGATCCCACGCGATCATGGCCCCGGCTCCGTAGTTGCCGTCCGGGATTACAGCCTCGAAATCGAGGTACTCGATCGGGTGGTCTTCGGTGTTCACCGCTAGGTTCTTCACCTCCGGGTCGAGCGAAGGACCATGCGGAATCGCGAAGCTCTTCAGCACGCCGCCGACCTCCAGCCGCAGGTCGTAGTGCATGCGCGTGGCGTCGTGCTGATGCACGACGAAGGCGCCACGCCAGGTCGTCCCGTTCGCCGTTCTATCGACCTCGTGCGCACTGTCGAGGTCGTCCCCAGCCGGCTCGTTGGTTTTCGAAGCGTCCCGCTTCTCGCGGTACTTGGAGAGGGGGCTGGGGCTCATCCGTCGCGCGAGCATAGCGCTCGGCTGTCTCCCTGTCGGACGAGCCACTTGTTCAGATAGCAACCTGGACCGCAACGTCAATTTCGACAGCTCGGGCTGGCGCCGGTACCGTTGGGGCATGGCTGCTCGCTCCACCGGCTCTGGCAACATCTCCTTCGGCTTGGTTTCGATCCCGGTAAAGCTCTACACGGCGACGTCGGCGCAGAGCGTGTCGTTCAACCAGCTGCACAAGAAATGTGGCGGTCGCATCAAGCAGCAGCTGTTCTGTCCGCTCGACAACGAGATCGTACAGCGCACGGAGATCGCGAAGGGCTACGAGTACCAGAAGGACAAGTACGTCCAGTTCAGCGACGAAGAGCTGAAGAAGCTGGAAGTCGAACGTACGGATCGCGTCGACATCGTCGAGTTCGTGCCAACCGAATCGGTCGACTTCATCTACATCGAGAAGACGCAATACCTGGGCCCGGACAAGGGCGGTGATCGCGCATATCGGTTGCTCTCCGAAGCGATGATGCGCACTGGGCGCGTGGCTGTGGGGCGCTATGGCACCCGCGGCAAAGAGCAGCTCGTGCTCTTGCGCCCCTACAAGGGCGGGCTCGTCATGCACCACGTGTTCTACGCAGACGAGGTGCGCAACTTCGACGATGTCGACCGCCCGGGGGAGCTCGAGTTCAAGCCGATAGAGTCGGATCTGGCAGACAAGCTCATCGAGCAGCTCTCCGTCGACAAGTTCGACGCCGAGAAATTCCACGATGAATATCGAGACCGCGTGATGACGGCCGTCGAGCAGAAGGCAGCTGGCGAAGAGGTCACGGTCTCCCCGGAGGCGCCGCAGGCGCAGATCATCGATCTGTTCGAGGCGCTCAAGCGCAGCCTCAAACCGGACGGTGATGGCGCCAAGCCTGCAGAAGACAAGAAGCCCGAAGTCAAGAAGGCCGAGCCGAAGTCGCCGCGCAAGAAGACGGCGACAGGCTGACGGCCGTCAGCAAAAATCGGTAGCGCTCGACGCAACTGCGAGCGGCTCGGGTCGACATATCGGGCGTGATCAAAAAAATCCATCTCACGCTTGGGCTGGCGCTCGCCTTCGTGGCCTGCGTCGAAGTAGAAGAATCCATTGGCACGCTGGTCCATGAAGATGGTCCGCGCGGCGCTTGGGAAGGTCCGTTGCAGCAAGACACGCGCGCAGTCGCCCTCGTGGGCAGGGACGAGGCAGGAGCCATCGCGGTGGTTCGCGTCGACGACGGAGAGGTGGTCACCCGCTTCGCCTCGGCCGAGCTGACGGGTCTGACCGACGTCAGCGCGGCGTTCGACGCCGACGGTGCGCTGTCGCATCTCGCGCTGCTGTCTCATGACGAGGAAGACCAGTTCGGCGTGCTGGGCTTCGCCTCCGCCAGTGAAGGTGGCTTCGGCCCTCGCATCGAGGGTGCCGAATACCAAGGCCAGACTCGAGTGTTGGCGCTTCCCGAGGGTGCCCTCGTGATGCAGGACGACATCGGTCAGCGCTGGTCGTTCGCCCGCCTCGGTGAGACGACGTACGCCTCGACTACATGCCCGATGCCGGCTTCCATCTTCGGGCTGCGAACGGATAGCGGCAGCCTCAAGGTGCGAGCGTTCGCATGGGACGCAGACGAGCACCCCACGCTCGTCGAGGGCTCCCTGCTTGGTGGCAAGTGGCACTGCCAGCTCGGCACCATCACTACAGAGGGGCCGCTGTCACGCAGCGCGCGCGTCGCGCTGGTCAAAGGCATCGGCCCCGTCGTCGTCGACGCCACCAAAGCTCACATGCGGGTTGCCACATTGTCCGACGTCGAGCTTGGGCCGTTCCGCGCCAGCGCCTTCTACGGTGAGCGCATCGAGCATGTAGAACCGTGGGCACTCGAAGATAGCGCAGGCCTGGTGGTTCTCGCCACGAACCCCACGGCAGTGTCGGTGCTCTCGTTACGCGAAGAAGCGGACAGCCGGCTCACGATCGTCGAGCAAGCAACGGTGTTGTTGCCTGCCGTCACGGAATCGACATGGTTCTCGCGCGAGCTCGTGGTGACGAAAGATCGCGTTTTCGTCGCTACCAGCTCCGGGCTGATCGGCTTCGAGCTGGGGCTCTCGCCGACCCTGGGGCTTCATCCGCTCGAGCTGCCCCAGAGCCTGCGAGCGTTGCGCGGCCCGTTGGTCGCCTTACCCGCACTGCCCTCGCACATGGCCGGCAGCGGCCCTGAGAACGATTGAGCAAACCTTCGGCTCGCAGCGAAGTGCGGGCTGATATGCTGGGTCGTGATGCAGCGTTCGACCGCACTCTTGTTCCTTGGCTTGTGGAGCTCCGCCTGTGACGTGACCGTCGTCGACGGCTCGGTCCCCTCCAAGCCTTTCCCGGTGGCAAACATCGACACGGGGGGGTACGGCCAGGGCGGCAATCCGACTCAAGGGGGCGCAGGTGGTGGCCAGATTGGCGGCGGCGGTGGCGGCCCAATCGGCGGCGGCGGCGGCGGGCAAGGAGCATGTGATGGCGGTGGTCCGGTCGTCGAGACCGCCGGCGCCAACGACAAGTTTCTCCTCAAAGGGATGTTGCTGTTGCCCGCAGGTCCGCTCGAGGGTGAGCTCTTGATCGTCGGCGACAGCATTGCTTGTGCAGCGCTGTCGTGCGCTGGGGACCCGGACGCCGCTGGCGCCACCGTGATCGACACCAACGGCGTGATCGCGCCCGGCTTGCTCGATGCGCACAACCACATCATTTACGACATCTTCAACGAAGACGATTGGGCGCCGACACAGGTCTACACGAATCACAATCAATGGCCGAACGATGAACGCTATGGCGCCATGGGTGATGCCAAACGCTACCTCAATGGCGAAGGCTCGCCCATCGACCTCGGCTGCGAGATGGACAAGTACAGCGAGACCAAGGGCCTCATCGCTGGCACAACCAGCATTCAAGCCTCGCCCGGTGGCAACGTTCGCCCGTGTTACCAGTCCGTGTCTCGCACGATCGACACGACGCACAACGATCTGCCTACCCCCGACACGATGCAGACTTCGGTCGGCTTTCCGCAGGCGAGCGCAGCAAACGGCGTGTGCGCCAATTTTCTCGACGGCGACACCACTTCGTACGTGATCCACATCGCAGAAGGCACTGACCAGAACGCCGCTGACGAGTTCGATGACTTGTTCGCGGTCACCACCCCCGATGGCTGCCTGTTCGAGCCGAAGACGACGATCATTCACGGGGTGGCGCTGAGCGACGCCCAGATCGACACCTTCGGCGCAGCGGGCATGCACCTCGTGTGGTCGCCCCAGTCGAACGTGTTTCTTTACGGCAGCAATACGGACATGAGCAAGACTGCCAACATTCCGAAGTTCATCGAAGCAGGCATCAACATCGCGATTGCACCGGACTGGTCGCTCGGCGGCAGCCAGAACATGCTCGACGAGATGCGCTACGCCGATCAGGTCGACAACGCTCAATGGGGCGATATCTTGGGTTCGGCAGATATCGTGCGAATGGCGACCATCAACGCGGCTGAAGCGCTCGGCGTGGCAAGCCTGCTCGGCTCACTCGAGGTCGGCAAACGCGCAGACGTCGCCGTCTTTCTACCCTCCGATAGCGGAGGAGACGCCTATGACGCCATCCTCGAGGCGACGCCCCGCGAGGTGACGCTCGTTTTCCTGGACGGGCGCCTCCTCTATGGCGACGCGGATATGTCGGGGTCGGTGGCCGACAACTCCATAAGCGAAGACATCGACATCTGCTGCCGTCAAAAATTTCTGGCCATCGCCGAGACCGGCGGCAACCCCAACGACAATCTCGACCAGCTCTTCTCCGAGATGGCTGAAGTGCTCGAGAGCGCGCTCAGCGACTACGACGCGCAAGACCTGACCGAGTGGGATTTTGCTCCCATCGCTCCGGTCGTCAAATGTCCGTGAGCTTACCCGGAAGCCCAGATGCCGAGGTGCCGCTTGGCGTCCGCGAATACGGGGGTCGCCAGACCAAACTTGGGGTTGTGTCTCTCGATCAGCCGCTTCATCTGAAGCTGCTGCATGGGGGCATCGCTTATCACGATCGCCGCTCGCTTCTTCGCCTGCGCCCACGCGCCCAACATCTGCGCCAGCGCCTCTTCCGTCCTCGGGCCAGCGATGAAGGGCGCTTCGCGCAGGTCGAACATCATGCCGAGAACATCGCCTCGGCTGGCGGCCGATCGCAGCAGCGAGCCCATCTCTTCAGCGCAGCGCGCCCCTTCGGCTGACGACAGATCGGGTCTGCGCCACACGCGACACACAGCTCGGTTCGATGCCGTGAAACCGAAGGTGTAGTTCGAGCCTTCGGCTGTCCACCCGACACCGAGCGCTTTGCCGAGCTCGTCCCACGCTGGGGTAGGCGCCGGGGCAACGCTCACGTTCGTGAATTCAACTCAGGCTGGGCCGAGAAGAGCATGGAGACCTGCCTCACGAGGAAAGCGCTTGGTGTCCCGCTCACGTTCAGCGGCGAACGTAAGGGGTTTTCGCTGCGAATACCTCCTCAGCACCCAGCTGGTACGCGATGCGCAGGAGCTGGTTGTACTTCGCGGTGCGGTCGGAGCGCGATGCAGAGCCAGTCTTGATTTGACCGGCGTTCGTCGCAACCGCCAAGTCCGCGATGAAGGAGTCTTCGGTCTCTCCCGAACGATGCGAGACAATGGCCCCGTAGGCGTTGCTCTGCGCCATCCGGATGCACTCCAGCGTCTCGGTCACGGTGCCTACTTGATTCAGCTTCACGAGGATCGAGTTGGCGATGCCGGCCTCGATGCCCTTCTTGAAACGCTTCGGGTTGGTCACGAAGAGATCGTCCCCGACGAGCTGCACCTTCTTGCCGAGGGCCTCGGTGAGAAGCCTCCACCCCTTGTCGTCGCTCTCGCCGCAGCCATCTTCGATGCTGACGAGCGGAAATTGGTCGCACCAGGTCTTGTAGATGTCGACGATCTCCTCGCGCGTCTTCTCCTGCTTGTCGAAGGTGTAGCGCTCTTTCTTGGCGTCGTAGAACTCGCTCAGCGCTGAGTCGAGCGCCAGGCTGATGTCCTTTCCGGGCTTGTACCCGGCCGCTTCGATGGCGCGGACGATCACCTCGAGCGCGGCCCGGTTCGACGCGAGCCGTGGCGCAAACCCCCCTTCGTCACCGACAGCCGTCACCATGCCGTCCTTCTTGAGGATCGCTTTCAGCGCGTGAAAGACTTCGACACCCATGCGCAGAGCATCGCTGAAACGCTCGGCGCGATGCGGAATGATCATGAACTCCTGAATCTCGAGCCCGCTGTCGGCGTGGACGCCGCCGTTCAAGATGTTCATCATCGGTGTCGGGGTGACGCGAGCTTGCGCGCCGCCCAGGTACCGATAGAGCGGCAGATCGACGACATCTGCGCCAGCGCGCGCCACGGCCATCGACACGCCCAGGATGGCGTTTGCGCCGAGCTTGGCCTTGTTGTTGGTGCCGTCCGCGTCGATCAGCACGCGATCGATGGCGGCTTGATCGAGCGAATCCATCCCCAAGATGGCGGGGCCGAGGACTGTCTCCACGTTCTTGACGGCGCCGAGCACACCTTTTCCGCCGTAACGCTTCTTGTCACCATCACGTAGCTCGACGGCTTCATGCTCACCGGTCGATGCGCCGCTTGGAACCGCGGCTCGGCCGAAGCCGCTCGCTGTACTAACTTCGACCTCGACCGTGGGGTTGCCACGGGAGTCGAGGATCTCACGGGCGATGACGCTCTCGATCTCGGACATGGAGACACCTTCCTTCACGGGGGGCGGTAGCATACTCGGCCACGTTGCCCTCGCAAGGGTGCTGCCTGTACGCTGCGCCCGCGGCTCGCATTTGGGCGGCTTCGGTTGAATTGTGAGTGACATTCAGTCCATCGGCGTGTTCGGCGAAGAGATGCTCCTTTGGGTGTGCATCCTGCGCCAATCTCCGCGCAGGCCGCCTCCTGACCACGTCTACCGTCAAGCGAACTTCCTGCTCGACGAGCTTCGCGCATCCCCCGTTGCTCAGCTGCTCCCGGTGGTCAGCGCCGAAGACGGCATGTTCGCCGTGGCCGCGCTGGCCGACGAGGTCGCGATGGCGTTGCCCGATCTGAGGCCGTGGTGGAGCCAGAACATGCTGCAAGCTCGCCGCTTCAACACCAACAACGCAGGCGTCGAGTTCTTCAACCGCCTCGAGCGCGTCCGACGCGGTCCGAAGAGCGTGCTCGCGACCTACATCACTGTCCTCGGCTGTGGCTTTCTCGGGCAGTACGGTCTGCCTGGCCGCGACCCCTATTTGCTGAACGAGCTTCGCGCTCAGCTCGCGCTCGAGCTCGGCGTGGACGCCGATCGTGACGTCATGGGCGGCGCGCTCAGACCCTACCGTTACGACGAGATGGCCGCAGAGTTTCTGCCGAAAGATCCGATCCACAAGTCGATTTGGGCCGGCCGCCTGTTGGCCGTCTTGCTGCTGCTCGCAGGGGGCAGCCTGCTCGGTTGGTCGCTGGACCTCTACTTCGCGAAATGAGCTACTTCGCGAAATGAGCCGCATCTTCGCCGGTGAGTTCGGTCGCGTGATCTCCCAGATCAAAGGGGGGATCTACAGTGTGCCTTGGTATTTGTGCTTCGGTGAGCCGAGGGTCGGCAAGTCGACGGTGCTCAAGAGCATGTCGCTCACGTGGAATCAGCCGCCCACCATCGAGGGACAGTACTGCCACTATTGGATCTCCAACGAGGCTGTGATCATCGAGGCGCGTGAGCCTCTTTGCGGGCCCAACAAGAACGCGGAGATGCTGCGGGAGCTATGCGACGAAATCTTGCGCGTACGGCCACGTGAGCCTCTCGACGGCATCCTGTTGGTGATGAGCGCGACCGACGTCGCCGAGCGCGCAGACGAGGCGCTCGAGACACACGCGCAGCACCTTCGCAGTTACTTGATCGAGACCTGCCGCACGGTGCAGGCCGACGTGCCGGTGTACGCCATCATCAATCGCTACGACACACTTTGGGGCTTCGCCGAAGTCTTTTCTTGGAACGCCGACCGCGCCAAGGAGGAGGCTTGGGGCTTCTTGGTGCCGCCCAACGTTCCCTCCCAAGAGAGCTGGCCCAAGATTCAAGATGGTATCCAGGGGCTGGTTGCTCGCATCGAGTCACATTGCCTCGCGAAGCTCTCCAGCGACGACGGCATCGAGCAACGCATCCGGGCGTACCAACATCTGGTCGAGGCGCGCGTGTTTCTCGAGCGGTTGCGCGACGTCTTGAAGATCGTCTCCTTTTCCAGCGCATACGAACGGGCGCCCTGGCTGCGCGCCGTCATCCTCGGCTGCTCGGTTCCAGGCGTGGGTGACCGCATCCGAGCCGGCATCCAGCGCTTCGCGAACATGGGCTTGATGCAGAGCGCCTACGACCCCCATCCCTCGCCGCGCCCCGGTGGCCTGCCCATCCACACGTTCATGAAATCGATCGTGCTCCCCGAAAAGGAGCTGGTGCCGCTGAAGATCAAGTGGCGACACGATGTCGTTTGCGTGATCGGCTTCGTCTTGGGGTTTCTGTGCATTGCCGCCGCAATCTTCGTTCGCTATGGTCTGGTGAGGGGGTTATGAGCGAGCGGACGTTTGCCATCGGCGATGTGCATGGCGACCTCGACAAGGTCACCAGAATCGTCGCGGGCTTCGGCGAGCTCGACGCCGACGACACCATCGTCTTTTTGGGCGACTATGTAGACCGAGGGCCTGACTCTGCGGGTGTCGTCGACTTCGTGCGCAAGTTGCCCGGCCGAGCGCGCTGCAAAGTGGTGGCGCTGCGCGGCAATCATGAAGACGCCTGGCTCCGCGTGATCGACACTGGTTGGCTCGAGTTCGTCATGCCGCGCGGCAACGGCTGCCTCGAGGCGCTACGTTCTTTCCGGGGCCAGCCGCCGCCGGCCGAAGACGCGCCGCCCGAGCAGGACGAGTTCGAGCCGCTCTTCACGGGCACGTTCTTTCCGCCCGACGTCGTCGCGTGGATGCGCACGCTTCCGTTCTATTACGAAGATGCGCATGCCATCTACGTGCACGCCGGCCTGACCAAGAAGGATGATCGCTTTCTTCATCCGTCCGAGGTCGAAAACAAGATGGCGCTGTTATGGACCCGGAGCGCCGATTTCTTCGCCAACTACCGTGGCAAGCTGGTTGTCTTCGGTCATACCAAAACCGAGCAACTACCGCCGGAGCTCAGCCGCTACACGCCGGACGACCCAACCGATCTGTGGGCAGGCCCCGCGACTCGCGGCCTCGACACCGGCTGCGGTAAGGGTGGCTTCTTGACGGCATTCGAGCTGCCTGCAGGCCGCGTGCACGAAGCGCGCTGAGTAGCGCGAAAGCGTAAGGCTTCAGGCCACAGGCTTCAGCCAGAAGAGAGCGAGAAAGAGGCAGCCAGAAACAGAGCGAGAAACAGGCCGGCCACACCGCTCATCTGGGCTCTGGCTCTGGCTCTGGCTCTGGCTCTGGCTCTGGCT
>Ga0105048_10001425_pt1 | contig 38921 bp, 33 predicted proteins | sample MAT05_FD_78382 | JGI IMG/M metagenome (GOLD analysis project Ga0105048, IMG submission 78382) | Freshwater microbial communities from Lake Fryxell liftoff mats and glacier meltwater in Antarctica - MAT-05 | ecosystem: Environmental > Aquatic > Freshwater > Ice > Liftoff microbial mat | place... | reverse complement strand
CTCATCACATCCTGGGGGTGGAGAAGCTCCCAAGGGTTCGGCTGTTCGCCGATGAAAGTGGTACGTGAGCTGGGTTTAGACCGTCGTGAGACAGGTCGGTCCCTATCTGCTGTGGGCGGAGGAAATTTGAGAGGCTTTCTCCCTAGTACGAGAGGACTGGGAGGGACACACCTCTGATGTTCCAGTTGTGGCGCTAGCCGCAGCGCTGGGTAGTCACGTGTGGACGGGATAAACGCTGAAGGCATATAAGCGTGAAACTTCCCTCAAGATCAGATTTCCCGCGTAAGCGAAGACTCCTGGTAGACCACCAGGTCGATAGGCCGGGCGTGTAAGTGGAGTAATTCACTCAGCTAACCGGTACTAACAGTCGAACGTTTGGCCGCATTGTTCCCTTTCTCGCTCGTGTCAGCTTCGTGCCTCACCAAGTTGCCAACGACATACGTCGGTGACAGGGATACTCCCTAAAAAGAGTTCCCGCCCCGCAGCGACTTGCCGGTGACCATACCCAGGTGACAACACCCGTTCCCATTCCGAACACGGCCGTAAAGAACCTGGGGCCGATGGTAGTGCGTCCAGCGCGAGAGTAGGTCATCGCCGGCTTTATCTACGAAACCCCACATAACGAAAGTTGTGTGGGGTTTTTTTCGTTTCCCGACTCCCATCTCGTTAACGTAGAGGCAGCGATGATCCACGGTCACGGCTGGTGCGTGTTCCTATTCTTCATCGGTGGGATTCAGTCCGTGCGGCTCGCCCGCGAAGAGTGGGAAGTGAAGTGGCCTGCTTGCATTTTCGCCGTGTTTTCGGCGCTTCTCCTCGCCCGAATCGGTTACCTCATGAACCGTCGCGTTACCGCTTTCGATTCCTTGGGGAACGCCATCACACACAAGCCATACCACGCATTCATGTACATCCCCGTCGAATACTGGTCCCTCTTCCTCCTTGGGAGCGGCCTTGAAAACGCACTTCGCTGATTCGTCTCCGCATTCACTCGCCGTCGAGATCCACGTCTCGCACGTCCGTCAGGAACATGTGCCCGGGTTTGTGTGTGATCGCGAACGGTGGTTTCGCCTGCATCAGCGCTGCTTGTGGCGTCACGCCACAGGCCCAGAACACCGGCAGCTCGCCTGCTCGAAGCTCCACGGGATCTCCGAAATCTGGTTGTGTGATATTGTGAATCCCAATCGCGCTCGGTTCGCCCAGGTGAACCGGAGCTCCGTGCGCTCGTGGGAATCGCGAGCAGATTTTCGTTGCCTTCACCGCATCGCCTGGCGTGAGCGGTCGCATCGAAACAACCAGCGGCCCGGAGAACCGACCCGCTGGCCGACACGGGATGTTTGTCCGGTACATCGGCACATTCACATTTTGCTCGATGTGCCGCACGGGAACGCTCGCGGCCAGGAGCGCATTCTCGAACGTGAAGGAGCAGCCGATTACGAATGAAACCAAACCGTCGCGCCAGTGCTTCGCGATGTCCGTTGGCTCCTCGACCAGTTCTCCATTTCGCCACACTCGATACGCCGGTACATCGGTTCGGAGATCGCTTCCGGGCGCGACGAACTTCGGTTCCGGGTCGCCTGGCTCGGTGACATCGAGCAGCGGACATGGTTTCGGGTTTCGCTGGCAGAAAAGCAGAAAGTCGAACGCCCACTCTCGGGGCAACATTACGAGATTCGCCTGGACGTAGCCGAGAGCTAGTCCTGGCGTCGGTGCGGTGAGTTCGCCTCGCCGACACGCTTTTCGCACATCGGCCCCGGTCGCATTTCGCAGATCAGCAGCCATCACGACTCCAGTATTTCGCGGATGCGGATCATCGGCTTCACGTACTCGTCCCATATCAGCCCATCGACGGTCGCGGTTTGCTTGCCGGTCACGCCATCGACGAGCGGCCCTTCGCGAACCATCACTTCGAGGATCTCACGCTCGCGGTCCGGGTCGAACAAGTCAGACGGCGGCGTCACTCCTCGCAACACATACACCCCTGCCGCGAGCGCATACGCACCCCAGTTACTCACCCCCGCGACGATAAGATGATCCGTCGGCACGCGGCAGTGAATTAGATCGCCGTTGGGGATGTTTTTCACGATCGTCTCGTGCGGAATCTTCCCCATGCCGATCTCGTTCCCGCCATCACCGATGCCGATGGTGATGGGTTTGGTTCGTGTGGCCGGTGTGCTTCTCCGCTTCGGAGGATTGAATTCCTTTGTGAGCCGATCGTCGAAGTGCTCAGTAATGTCGGTGCCTTTCATCGTGTAGTGCCGACCGGTGGCCCCGGGGCCGCTCCGCTCGATTACCACGGTATGAGACCATCCTTCGGCACCAACATCCACCACGGGTAACTCGCACAGCTCTCGGGCGGGTCGCATTGTCCGATCAATTGCCCCTTCGCAGTAGGGAATAGTGTCGATGTTACATCCAATCAGGGCTCGTTGGAGGAACACAACGCCAAGCGGGCCATCAGTCTCGAATGCTGGTGGTGTTGCGGAAGGAATGAAGAACCCTGTGGTGAGAGCCACGATGGCGCTGCGAAGGTGCGCAATGCTACGGCACGCGGCTTGAAAGTCGCCTTTCGTCGCGGTGAACAGGTTGTCGTGCGGGTCACGGGCGAGACCGCGGTTGCCGGGGTCGGTCTGCACCGCTGCCAGGATCGCGGCGAGCTTATCGTCGGTGGTCATGTCGCGGACGGCGGGCAAGCCCGCCGCTAAGTGGGGTTCAACAAATGGGCGAAGCGGCCACGCCAGATTTTCGGCACCTCCGCCTTCACCGTGATCGGTTCCTTCGACGTCGGATGCAGGAACGTCAGGCTCCGGGCGTGCAGGCCGATGCCGTGGCCGAAGACGTGGTCGCCGCCGTATTTCAGGTCGCCGTAGATCGGACACCCGCGGCTCGCAAGCTGCACCCGGAGTTGGTGCTTGCGACCGGTGTGCGGGCGAAGTTCCAGCCACGTCAGTCCCTTGTGCCTGCCACGAACCATGTACAGCAGTCGGGCGAACTGAGCCCCCGGCGTTTCCTTTGGCACCACCTCCACGCGGGTCGTCGGCTCGTCTTTCTTCAAGTAGTCTTCGAGTGAACCGGAATCGGATTTGAGCCAGGGTGCCAGCTCTGCACCACGACTTCCCGGGGGCGGGTCTTCGACCACCGCCCAGTATTGCTTCTCGACCATCCCCTCGCGGAACTGCTCACAGAGTCGCGCCGCAGACTTGCTCGTGCGTGCGAACACGAGCGCGCCGCTCACCGGTTTGTCGAGGCGATGCACCACTCCCAGGAACACGTTGCCCGGCTTGTCGTACTTCTCTTTGAGGTACGATTTCGCGAGCCGATCCACGGTTTCGTCCTTGCCGTCGAAATGCGTGGTCGGCCATCCCGCCGGCTTGTTCAAAGCGAGGCAGTGGTTGTCTTCGTACAGGATGTCGAGTGCGTCTTCGAATGACATGGGAACATCATAACGGAAGCGGCCGTCGCGCGAAACCGATGTCCTCTTCGAGCATCGCGGCGACCATGAACAGGTCGTCCTCGCACCACCGCTCGCCGGTGAGTTGAACGGCGAGTGGAAGCCCGCCGGCCGTCCACGCAAAGGGGAGGGACACCGTCGGCAACCCGCAGTAACTCCACGGCGAGTTGAACGCGGGGCTGCCGGTCGTTTCGGCGTTTGGGGCGGCGCCGACGGTCGCGGGGGTGAGGAACGTCCTCCAACCATCCACGAACGCTGGTTCGCTCTCCTCGCGGTAGTGCTCCAGGAGCTTCATCGCGTGAACGTAGTGCGGGGCTGGTGTGTTCAAACCCATCTCGATCAACTGGCGGACCTTCGGCGGGTAGTCGTCGGGGCGGCGTCGCATCCGCTCTCCGTGGTACGCGGCGGCTTCCACGGCCATGATGAGATGCTGGAAACGCGGCACGTCGGAGAACGACGGTGGCAGCGGCAGTTCGTTCCACTCCCAACGGTTGGTTTCGGTTCCGCCCCGGAGCGCCGAGTCCGTTCGCTTACGGAGCGCGGCGACGGCTGTGTTCATCTCCGGGTCGGCGGTCGCGGGGAAACCGGGGAGTAGAGAGAGTCTCCGGCGCCGGTCGTGGTATAGCTCGTTCTTGAGTTCGGACTCGTAGTGGTACGGGACCGGCGGGCAGTCGAGCGGGTCGTCGTTGGTCCGGGCAATGGGTTGAAGCAGGATCGCCAGGTCGCGGACGCAGTTCGCCATCGCGCCGACGTGGTCGAGGCTCGGGGCCAGAGGCATCACGCCATCGACGCTCACACGGCGATACGTCGGCTTGATGCTGTACACGCCGCAAAAGCTCGCCGGGCGGGTGATCGAACCGCCAGTTTGCGACGCGAGCGCCCCCAGGCACATTCCGCACGCCACCGCAGCCGCCGAACCGCTGCTGCTGCCGCCGGGCGTGCGATCCAGGTTCCACGGGTTTCGTGTCTTCGGCGGGTCGAAGCTCGCGTAAGACGTCGTGACCGTCTTCCCCATGATGATTGCGCCGGCCTGCCGCAATCGTTCCACGCAGCTTGCATCGCGGCGAGCGTAGCTGTTCGCCCAGCGTTCCGACCCGCAGCCCGTCGGCATGTCGAAAACGTCGATGATATCCTTGATGCCGATGGGAATACCGTGCAGCGGGCCGCGATTCTGGCCGGCCTTCAGCTCGGCCGTGAGACGCTGGGATTGTTCGCGGGCACCGTCTCGATCGACGAAAACCCACGCTTGCACGCGGTCCTCGTAGCGGTCGATCCGGGCGAGGCATTGTTCGAGTAGTTCGATTGGCGTGAGTTCACCCGTGCGAATGAACTCGGCCGCGGCGGTGATTGTCGTTGGTTCTGGCATGGTAAACACAGGGCGTTCGCCTTGTGCGAAGTAGACTGCCCGGTGGGGCGAACAGTATCACAGGGCACATGCCGGCACATGCCCTGTGAAACTCTATCACTTCTTCCCCGCGATGCAGTAGAGGTGCTTGAAAGTGCGGATGAATAGCTCACCGTTCGAGACCGCGACCGAGGAGTTCGTCTGCTCGCCCGTGCCGAACGTGTTCGTCGCCAGCAACTCGAACTTGGGCTTCGCGGCGAGAACGTGCGTGTCCCCGTTCTTCATCAGCAGGTAAAGCCGGCCGTCGGAGTGAATCAGCGAACCCCACGTCTGGCCTTTGAGCTTCTCACTCTCCCACAAGTCCTTACCGGTGGTGAGTTCGTAGCAGTGAGCGATCCCGGCTTCATCGACCATGTAGACATGCTCACCCACGATGACACCCGAGCCGACGCGTTGGCCGGCGGGCTTGGGGTGCATCCAGAGCCGATCCTTCGTGATATCGCCGGTGCCGCCGAGTTTCACGGCCAGGGCGGAACCGCCGTACCCGGACATGCTTACTGCCACACCGTTCCCGAACAGCGCCGACGTGTAGACGTAGCTGTTCAAGCCCTGACAGGACCAGATCACTTTGCCGTCCTTGGGGTCGAAGCCATGCAACGAACCCCACTTCGCCTCGGGGGCATTTTTCACGTCGCGTGATTGCCCCAGGATGATTTGATCCTTGCCGTCCACCTTCACGACAAGCGGCGTGCTCCAGGAGCCGTAGGATTCGTCGTGCTTCCAGATCGTTTCGCCAGTCTTCTTGTTCATCGCAAGGAGGTAGTTCTCGCCCTTGCCGTCGTTCGGGCCACACCACTGAATCACCATCTCGCCGTGGAGCACGGGGGAAGCACTGTTGCCGAACGATGCTTCCCACTTGCCCAGGTCGGTTCGCTTCCAGAGTTCCTTGCCGTCGAGGTCGTAGCAATACACACCGGCCGATCCGAAGCACGCGACTACCCGCTCGCCGTCGGTCGTCGGCGATGCGTTGCAGTACCACGATTCGTTCCAGTTCTTCTCCTTGGCATCGTAGGCCACATCCTTCTTCCAGACTTCCTTGCCGTCGGCGCGTGCCAGGCAGAGTAGGCTACGAACCGTGCCGCCCTTGTTTGCCTGGGTCATGAAGATCTTGTCGCCCCAGATGATCGGCGTCGAGTTGCCCTGATTTTCCAGCGATATCTTCCACTTCACGTTCTCGGTGGCGCTCCACTTCAGCGGCAGATTCTTCTCTTCGACCTGGCCCTGCCCAGTCGGGCCACGCCACGCGGGCCAGTTGTCGGCACGGGCGGTTGGCAGGCACACGGCGAGGCCAAGCAATGGGATGAGATAACGGCGTGACATGGGTCGTTCCGCTGAGGGAGGTAGGGGAGAACCGAAAACGAGAATGCGTGCGTTGAAGTGTACCCTGGCTGCCGGGGTGTGTCATCACTTCGTCGAGGGAGTACATCTAACAGGAGATTCACTCACGATCCTGCTCGAGGGGTAGCAATGAACATCCTCGTGACCGCCGGGAACACGCAGACACCCGTGGACGACGTGCGATGTATCACGAACATCTTCACCGGCCGCACGGGAGGGCAGATTGCCGCTCGTGCGTTCGACCGTGGCCACGCGGTGACGCTCCTCACCTCGCACCCCGCTGTTCTCGATGCGATTCCTGGCGTTCGTGATCGCACGCTCCCCGAGTGGCGAATCTCCCCGTATCGCACGTTCGACGATCTCGAAGCCGCGATGGAGAAGGAACTCACCACCGGGAAGTTCGAGGCCGTGATCCACGCCGCGGCGGTGAGCGATTACCGCGTCGACGGCGCATTTACATTTCACGATGGCCAGTTCGAGAACGTCACGGCCGGAAAGGTGAAGAGTTCACACCCCGAACTGTGGTTGAAATTGACACCCACGCCGAAGCTCGTGGACAAGATTCGCTCCGTGTGGGGGTTCACAGGAGTGCTGGTGAAGTTCAAGCTCGAAGTGGGGCTGACCGATGCCGAGTTGCTCGCGGTCGCCGAGAAGGCCCGCGTTCACTCGGCTGCGGATCTGATCTCGGCCAACACGCTGGAGGGGTATCGCGAATGCGCGTTCGTCGGGGCCGGGCCGTCGGGTTACCGCAAGGTGGCACGGGCGGAACTTGCGGATCACTTGCTGGATCGCGTGGAGGAGTTGCATCGCCCGGCTCACTTCGGCGGCTGACTGGCTTCGAGCAACTGTTTGGAGAACTCGCGAGCACTCCATCGAGATCGGCCGACGCCCCAGCCCTTGTCGTTCACCGCCGGGTCGATGTCCACGAAGATGAAATCCTCGCGATGCTTGCGACTCCGAACACGCACGCGTAGCCGGGTAACGCGGCGTCATCCACACTGCATCTCCATGCGAACGCGGTCGAACCGCTTGGCCTTCAGATCCGCATCGTCGATGAGGAAGTACAAACAGCCGTCATCGCCCCAGTTCCAGCCGGAGTACTCATCCGAGTCGATTGTGAGCAGGTGCCGCACGCTTTTCTTTCCCAGCACGTCCCCCTGGATCGGGATCGGGTAGCCGAGAACTCGGTGGAACCCGTCCCCGAACCCCACAACCTGTTCCTGATACACGTCCCAGTTGGATTGATCGAGGCCCAGGCCGAGTTCCTTTTTCCACGGTGAATCCCACGCGGGCAGCGACATTGTCTCGCGGAATTCCAGGCGGCACGACTGGAACGGACTTCCGGGATCAGAGACGCACCGGCTGAGCTTCGCGACATCCGGGAAGTGGAACAGTCGCCAACTTCCCTTGGAGAAGTCGTCGTTTCCCTCGTCTTCGTCGTAGACGCTAAAAATCGAGATCAGCCCGGTGTTCGGCAGATCGCGACACGCGAGACTTTTGGACAGCTCGGTGAGGTTGAACTGAGCCAGGAAGTGCAGCGGCTCGCCCTGGAACACGGGCCAGGCGGCCTTCGGTGGGAGATCGGGAAGGCCACTCAATTTGCTCGCGCCAACGGGAATCTTCGCATCGGCCGCCCGCGTCGATTTGCAGGTGAGCGCGGGCCGTGCCAGCGCGAGAATCTGATCGGCCTTGGCGGTCAACTCGGCCAGTTGGATCTTGTTGAGCAGTGGGATGCCGACAAGCTCGCACCACGGTCTCGAAGTCGTCTTCAGCGGAGGGAGTTTCTTCCCCGCACGGAAGGCTGTGACGGAATCGCGAAGCAGCTTACCGCGAGGGTCGTCGTGTTCTTCGAGCCAGTCGGAATAAACGAGCTTCGCAGTGTCGTCGGCCAAATTGCTGACGACGGCCGCGAGGATATCCGCCTCACCGGGGAGAGTCGCTGCTGGTTCGGGAAACGGGGACTTCGGTGGCATGGGAACTCTCCTCGGCACGCTTCACGATCACGCGCCGTACTTGCCGAGACGGCCCGCGTTCGCCATCGCCAGCAGCATCAAATGCATCGCCTGGAACTGACCCAGGCCGCCCCGCAAGCAACTCCGTTCGTTGTAGTGTGTCACCTCGTCCTGCCGGCAGACGTCCGACACCAGCAGCGTCGGCACCGGGTGCCAGGAGTGCGACTTCATCTTGCTCGGCGTGCTGTGGTCGCCGGTCACGATGAACACGTCCGGCTTCAGCGCACGGATCTGCGGGATCACGGCGTCGAGTTTCTCGATCATGTCCACCTTCGCGGGGAAGTTACCATCCTCGCCTGTGCTGTCGGTGTACTTGTAGTGCATGAAGAAGAAGTCATAGTCCTTCCAAACCTTCGTCATCATGTCCACCTGCCCCTGAAGCGTTGTGCCGGGGTCGAGAATGTCCATGCCGACGAGTCGAGCCAGCCCCTTATACATGGGGTACACCGCGATGGCGGCGGCCTTCAGCCCGTAGACTTCCTCGAATTTCGAGATCTTCGGATAGGTGGCAAAGCCACGCAGCGTCACGCCGTTGACCGGGGCTTCCGGGGCGAGCACCTTCGTGGCCTCGGCAACAAACTTGTTGACGACTTCGGCCGTCTTGGTAGAAGCTGCGTCCTTCCCCTCGGCTTTCAAGGGGACGACGCCCACTGCCTGGGGGTCGGTATCATTCACCGCATCGCCCAATCCCACGCCCCGAATCACCAAAACGAAACGGTGTTCCTTTACAGGTTCGACAAACAGTTCAACACCGGGTATCTTGATTGTGCGCAATCGTTCAACCGCAGCTTTGTTCTTCTCGTTCGTCGGTCTGCCGGCGCGACGATCACTGATTTTGCCGTCTGTGCCGAGTGTGCAGAAGTTTCCGCGGATCGCGACATCCGACGATCCTACGGGGAAATTAATCCCGAGTGCTTCAAGGATGCCGCGACCGATGCGATATTCGAGTGGGTCGTAGCCGAATAAACCAAGGTGCCCTGGACCGCTGCCAGGGGTAATTCCTGGCAGAACTGGGATCGAAAGTCCGGTTATACCGTCGCGTGCGGCGGCATCCAGATTGGGGGTGGAAGCGGTCTCAAGTTCGGTTTTTCCCCCTGGTTCCAGGGGTAAACCGCCGAGACCGTCGGCCACCAGGAATACGATCTTGGACTTGCTCGGTTCGCGAAGTTCGCGGACAAGGTTGTGGATGTTCATGCTGGATAGTTTACGTCTTGCGGGAAATGACGTACAGTAGACGGTGTTCCTTGTCCTTAGTCCATGATCCTTCACCGGTTGCCAATCGCATACTGGCCGGAGTATCGTGAAACGGGGAAAAAAGGAACACGCCGGACTCGGACTACGGACCATGGACTGAGGACCATGGACTAAGGACGAACGATGCAACTGCCTGACGAGAATATTGAGTACAACTATCAGCGGGTGCTCGCCCAGCCTTCCGAGGCGTGGACACCACTGGTCGAGATGCAATCGCAGCACCTCATCTCGATGGATCGCTTCGATGCCATCAAGAAAACCGCGATGGAAATTCGCGGTGTTGTCGGGGCTGAGCGAGAGCTTCTCAACCCACCCGCGAAACTGCGCCCGTTGCAGTCCGGGTTCATCGACCTCCCTCAGAAACTTCTCGATCAATTCAAGCGAAAGCAGGACGCGAGCGAAGTCGGCAAGATCATCCGCATCTCGAACCGATTGCGTGAGGATGTCGATCGCCTCGTGGTGCTGGGAACCGGTGGCAGCTATCTCGGTCCGAAGGCCCTCTTCGACGCGCTGTGCCATTCCTACCACAACGAGATGCCCGCCAAGCTCCGCATGGGCAAGCCGCGGCTGTATTTCGAAGGGAACAACATCGATAACGATCCTCTCCAGGATCTCTTCGAACTCCTCGAAAATACCTGCGTCGATCCAGACCTGACCGATGAACGCTGGGGCATCATCGTCGCGAACCGATCCGGTGATACGCTCGAAACGGCTGCCACATACCGTGCCGTGAAGATGGAGGCGGCGAAGTTCTACGGCCAGAAATCGCCGATGCTCAAGCGCGTGATCGTTCCTATTACGGCGGCCAAGAGCAAACTTCGCGATCTGTGCAAAGCGGAAGGGTATGCCGACGAGGATATCCTCACCATTCCGGATGAGGTCGGTGGGCGGTATAGCGTCTTCACTCCGATTGGCCTGCTGCCCGCCTCGACGCTCGGCCTCGACATTCGCGCCATGCTTCTGGGCGCGGCCACGATGACACGCCGCTTCCTCGAAGAACCGTTCGATCGGAACCCCGTTCTTCAGTACGCCTCGGTCAACTACTTGATGGCTGAGGAACTCAAGAAGCCAACCCGCGTCACGGCTGTTTGGTCTCGAAAACTCGAGTCGGTTGGCTGGTGGTACGACCAACTTCTCAGCGAATCACTCGCGAAAACCGGCCGTGGACCAACCCCATACACGGTGGTCAACACTCGCGATCTCCACAGCCGCGGTCAGCAGCATCAGGATGGCGCGCGAGACAAGATGATCAACAACTTGCTGGTGCGAACCGTATCGCACCCGGCGGTGATGATCGGAATGGCCGACCGGAATGAAGACGATCTGAACCAGTTCAGCCGGAAAGGTTTCCCCGATCTCGTCGAGGCGGCACACAAGGGAATGTCCGAAGCCTACTCTGAAGTGGCGCGACCAACTGCCGATATTCTGTTGCCTGCGTTGACCGAGCACACGATTGGTCAGTTGCTTCAGATGCTCATGCTCGCGACGGTTGTCGAGGGCCGCATGATGGGGATCAACCCATACGGTCAACCCGGTGTGGGGGTCTACGAAGAGCACATGACCAAGCACCTGAAAGCGATCCCGAATCTTCCCAAGGGCGAAGTTCGCGACGCCGCAAAGGGTGCGTGACAACTGCTCAGATGATTGTGACTGCGATCCAAACACCGGCATTCTTGCCGGTGTTTCCACTTAGATTCGAAGTGATGGCGGAATGATTGTTCCTGGGACCGCGGTCATCTTGACCGCTGCTGAACATCACCAATCACCAACAGAGTTGACTCAATCGGCAACGGAGCATCACAGCTTTTGCGGTCAAGATGACCGCGGTCCCAGGGAAAAACAAACACACAACGCATCTGTTCCGTATCTTTTGTAGCTGGCCTCTGTGAGGCCGGTTTTCATGTGGCTAACGTCGTCCGCGGTCACAGACCCCGGCTACTTTGAAATCTCACTGGTAGATGAGTTTCACACCACTGCCTTACCGGACCGTGAAATTGCGGCTGGCGGTCGTTGGAGCGGCCTGGGTGGTTTCTCGCTTCATCTCGTCGATCTCGAACGACTCACCCACGCGGTTGCCACACACATCTTCGAGTCGCGTTTCGGCCACGATGCGGTAGTCACCTTTTTCCCAGGGTTTCTTCGGAGCGAATGTCAGCACGCGCTCGCCCCCACCAACGGTGAGTTGGCCTGGCACCCGGTTGCCTGTTGGATCGACGATCCACACCACTCGACCGAGCATGGCGTGGTCGAGTGGCTTCGGCAATTTCACAATCAGTGCCGAGTCCGAACCCGCACGCGGTGCCATCACAGACCATCCCCCGAGATCGACTGGCTGATTGTCCGGTGGGCCTGCGGTGAACGTCTTGTTCACGCCCGCGATCAGTGCTCGACCCTCGGTGTCTTCCCACTTCCCGGAAATGCTCAGCGTGTACGTGCGACCCTGTTCCAGAATTGGTCCATCTTCTTCGTGGGGCACCAGTCCTCGCTTCACGCGGCCGGGGTGAAAGAAGACCGTGAGCCGGTCGCCTTCGTTCGACCACAATTCTTCCGGAAGCTCCAGAAACGGCTCCTTCACCTCGACGCCATCGTCGCGGATCAGCTTGAGATGCTTGTACACATCGCCACGAGCGACCGGCCCGGAGAAGTGGATGTAGAACCGCAGTGTGTTCTCCGGCAGCCGGTTCGCCGAGGGATACACAGCGCTGATCGCCACACGTGGGCCGGGCGTCGGTCTGGGCAAACTGAGCTTCACCAGCGTCGGCGGCCCCTTGGGTTGGTCGTGGAGCACGGCGACGTATTCGCGACCCGGAACCAGAGGGAATTGCGGATTGAACCTCACTCCCGTTTCGGTGATGGTGTAGTCACCAGCAAGCGGCGGTCGGCTGAGCAGTTCCTCGTTCGTGCCCCCTGATACGACGACGCGAAAGATCGGTGCCCAGTCCTTTGCGGTGAGTTGAGCCGACTTGATTCGCGCGAGCATTTCTTCGGGCAGGCCACGAACCTCGACTACCGGCGACTCGCCAGGTTTCGTGGTCGCGAGACGGATCGAGATCCGTTCGTCGGCCCGGGTTCCGGGTGCAAGCGAAATGAGAATGCAAAGCGAGATGATGCGTTGCATGTTCTCTCCGTGGTGGAGTGGCGAGCCACGGGGTTCATCCCCGTAGGTGGGGTTCCACAAACAAAACAACCACGGGGTTTGAACCCCGTGGCTCGCATACTACACGGATCCGATCATGGCAGCGGGACGGTCTTCAGATCGAAGCCGTCCGCACTCTTGATGAGCAGAATCGCGCGGGTGTCGTCGAACTTATCGAGTTGCACCACGTCCTTGAGTTCCGTGATCTTTTCGTACTTCGGGCCGGCGATTCCGGTCTGCTTGGTGATTGGTGCGGACGAGCCGAACTCGGCGGTGGGAATCTTGATGACGCCGTGTGCGCTGTTCGCAGACAGCAGATAGTCCTTGCCATCCTTCGTGTACGCGATCATGTCGAGAGGTTGGTTCCGGTTGCCCAACTCGGCGATGGTCGTGCCCTTCACCTTGGCTCCGGCCTTCAGCTCGCTCACGGGGATCTTCACCAGCGGGGTGCAGGTGTACGATGCCATGATGTTGTCTTCCTTGCCAATCTTGTACGGCACGAACGTGCGGATCGGGGACTTGGTTTCGAGCTTCCCATGTGCCCCGTGGAAGATCTCAATCCCCGCGCCTGCCACATCCTTGAACGGATAGGCGATGCTCCACAGCGTGCTCGCGAACTCTTCGTTCGACAGGCCAGCGACGTAGAGCTTGTCGCCCAGGAACGCCATGCTCGTGAACGACGTGGCCTTCCCCTTGTCCTGCCCCGTTACCGCGATCTTCGCGGACATGACATCCTTGAGCGCCAGCGGTTCGGCGGTGCCTTCGCGGGTCACCTTCACGATCGCTGGTGTGCCCGCGCCTGTGCCACGGGTCACAGCCAGGTAGACATTCCCGGAAGCGGGGTTCACCTTCACATCGTTGATCTTCACTTCCTTCTCGGTCACGCCCAGCGCGGCTGCGACTTTACCGTCGATCTTCTCGACGTTGACGGGCTTGTCACTGCTCGACTTGGTGTCGCCAGTGTCGATGGCGAAGATGGTTGCGCTCGCAGAGTCACCGATGAACAGAATACCCTTGGCACCGAATGCCAGGGCGGTCGCGGATTTCAATTCCGGGGTGCCCTTGGTCAGCCCATCCTCGGCTCGGCCGACAGACGTGGCAACCAGCACCGCGGCAACGGCCAGCAGCTTGGCTCGCATCGTGAGTTCCTCAGTGAAGCGAAAAAGTAAGACGTTTTCCGGAGTCCGGGCGAGACAGCCGGAAGGTGCATCATCGTGCGCCACGTGGTAAGTGCAAGGAGAAATTGATGAGAGCCGTCATCTGTTATGCGGTCGCCCCAGTGGGGCGGCGCATTGCTCCGCTGATGCAACTGCTAAACCTTCTGGTCCCGAGTCCGTAAAGTAGTGCCATCCGTCTCGCGTCCGAGGAGCATGAAGAAGATGGCCGATATTCGTGGGTTCCGTGGGTTCCGGTACGATCTGGGGCAGGTTGGCTCCCTGTCCGATGTTGTCGCACCGCCCTACGACGTGGTCGATGCCGCGTTTCAGAAGCAGTTGTACGACAAGAGTCCATACAACGCGATTCGCCTCGAACTGACGAAGGACGAACCCGGCGATACGGAAAGCGAGAACCGCTACACGCGGGCGGCGAACACGCTGCGCGAGTGGATTGCGGGGAACGTTCTTCTGCAGGACACCTCCCGCGCGCTCTACATTTACGAACAAACATTCACGGCCGAGGGGCAGGAATACACTCGCCGAGGGATCTTCGCTCGCGTTCGCCTCGAACCGTTCGGCAAGGGGCAGATCTACGCGCACGAGCAGACCATGTCTGGCCCGAAGGCCGACCGCTTGAAGTTGTACCAGGCCACCGGGTTCAACATCTCGCCAATCTTCGGGTTGTACCCGGACCGCGACGGCGAAGTCGCACGCGTCATCGAACCATTCACGCTCAAGAATCCACCGATCGTGGCGAAGGATCACCTGGGCGTGATCAACCGCCTGTGGACGATCACTGACTCACACACCATCAGCACGCTCATTGGTCTGATGGGCCCGAAGCCGGTGTACATTGCCGACGGTCACCATCGCTACGAAACCGGTGTGAAATATCTCGAAGAAAAGAAGGCTGCGGGCGAGGTCGCGGATGACGAGGCCGCCCCGAACTTCACGCTGATGATGCTGGTTGGGATGGCCGACCCGGGGTTAATCATCCTGCCGACGCACCGTCTGATCAGTGGTCTCGATAGCGTGCCATCCGACGTGTTGGAGAAGGTGCTGGCAGACCATTTCGATATCGTCGAGCGCACGGGGACCGACGCGAAAGCAGCGTGGGACCACATCCAGATGGATGGTTCCCAATCGGCCATCGGCTTCGGCACGGTGTCGGATGGGAAGTGGTTCGTCGCGAAACTCCGCGACACCAAGGTCATGGCCGAAGTTGCTCCCGAGCAGAGCGAAGAATGGCGTGGGCTTGGCGTGAGCATCCTGCACAAGCTGGTGATCGATCGCTTGATCCAGGAGAAGCTGGGTGGCGCACCGTTGTGCCGGTATGTTCACCTGCTGAATGAAGTGACGGATGCGGTGGCGGCCAAGGCGTGTCAGATCGCGGTGCTGGTACCACCGGCGACGATGGATCACGTCGAGCAGATCGCCGGGCACCTCGAAAAGATGCCAGCGAAATCGACGTACTTCTACCCGAAACTGCTCACCGGAATGGTCTTCAACTCGCTGAAAAGAGATTGAGCGGAGGATTAACCACAGAGGCACGGAGACACAGAGAAAACAAGAAGAAACCAGTTCTTTGAAGAATGATCACTCTTCGGTTTTCTCTGTGTCTCCGTGCCTCTGTGGTTAATCCTTTGTTACCGCTTCGGTCGTGTCGCGATGGCCTTGCGGATCAGCCCCAGCACTTCGTCGCGTTCAGTCCCAACCAGCGGAAGCCGCGGTGCCCGGCACAGCTCGGTTCCGTAGCCACACTCGGCAGACGCGAGCTTGATGTACTGCACCAGCTTCACGTGCGTGTCGAGGTGCAGCAGCGGCGTGTACCAGCGGTAGATTTCGAGTGCTTCCTTCCACTTCCCGGCCACGGTCAGATCCCAGATCATCTTGTTCTCGTGCGGGAAGGCATTCACCAACCCCGAGATCCATCCGATGGCACCGAGCATCATGCATTCCATGAACAAGTCATCGACGCCAGCAAATATCAGGTAGCGGTTGCCGGTGAGGTTGATGATGTCGGTGATGCGACGCGGGTTGTCGCTTGATTCCTTGATGCTCGCGAACTTCGGCTCGTCGGCCATTTCCGCGAACATCTCGGGCGTGATGTCCACCTTATACGCCGGTGGATTGTTGTAGATCATGATCGGCAAGTCGGTCGCCTTCGCCACGGCGCGGAAGTGGGCGATCGTCTCGCGGCTGTCGGTCTTGTAGACCATCGGCGGCAACACCATCAGTCCGTCGGCACCGAGTTTCGCGGCATCAGCCGCCCAGCGACACGCGCCAGCGGTGGTGTACTCGGCCACACCGGTGAGCACGGGCACCCGCTTCTTGACGTGATCGACCGTGGCCTTGAACAGCTCGCGCTTTTCGCTTGTCTCAAGAGCGGTGTTCTCGCCAACGCTGCCCAGCATCACGAAGCCGTGAACCCCGGCCGCGAGCATCGCGTCGATGTGGGCGAGCGTGGCGGGGATATTCAGTGATTGGTCGGCGTTGAACTGCGTACATACGGCGGGGAATACCCCACCCCAATTGACCTTCATGACAACCTCTGGGGATGCAGATTCAGGTGAGGAACGGCTGTAAGAACAGCATAGCCCTGCGGCCAGCGCATCGCATTACTATAACCCGCGAGCCAACTTGGAGATTGTCGTTTTGGATAGCGGCAACTGCATTCTGCGCACAGTAAAACCCCGCGGGGCGACATCGAAGACGCAGTCGAATAACGCTTCCGTAGTGATGTGGTGGTCGCAAGCCGGTTGATGAGTACAGCCGATGGGAAAGAAATGGCGGAAAAGCCATTGTGCGCGGATTGCAGTCGGGGTTGAGGAAGCTGACAAGACCCATCTCAGCTACGCGGGTACGATTTTCTTGATATCCGCGAGCCTTGATACCCGGATTCTAACCCGGCGGACATCTCGCGCCCGACCCAGGATGGCTTCCAATGGACCGATTTCGCCTGGCGATTGGCTTCTGCATCCTTCTCACCGGTGAGATGGCTGGTGCCGACACTCCGAAGGCCGAAGGCGACGTCCGCGCGCAGATGGAGTTAGCGTATCGCTACCGGGATGGCAAAGGGGTGAAACGCGACTATGCCGAAGCCCTGCGCTGGGCACACCTCGCCGCAGATTCCGGCGATGCAGGAGCACGAGATTTTGTTGGTTGGATGTACTTTCAAGGACTCGGGGTGAAGCGAAGTCCTGAGATCGCGGCGGGGTACTTCAAGGCTGCCGCCGCCAAATCTGATACCGCAGCTTGGAACTTGGGACAGTGTTACTTTGCCGCACAGGGAGTCGATCAGGACGTTCCGAAGGCACTGGAATTCTGGAAGAAGGCCGCAGCGATGGGCCATGGGCGAGCCGCGTCCACGGCAGCGATGGCTTACCACTCGGGTGAAGGCGTCGCTCCGAATGCGTCGGAGGCGAGGAAACTTGCCGAGCGAGCTGCAGAACTGAACGATCCCACGGGACTTGTCTTGCTGGGTGAACTTCACTTCCAAGCCGGCGAGATCGACAAAGCCCGTGCCCATTGGACAAAGGTTTCTCAGCTCAAACCGGTTGGTCTCACGGGCCAACCGATCCAATCTTCGGACCAGATGGCCGCCCAGCAAGGGGCCGACCTGCTGAAGTTGATCGAGTACCGGGGCCGCAAAGCCGATCCAGGGAATTTCGCGCTCGTGCCCGTGCCACACATTGCCCAGGGCTGGAACAACTGCGGTGCGACGAGTTGTGCAATGCTCGCCCGCTCTCAGGGTAAAAAGCTCGGCGGCTGGGATTTTAAGAAGCTCTGCCCCTCGCCACTCGGAACCGGCACCGACTGGGGCGATCTGCTCAAGGCGTCGGGGAAGATCGACGTCCATTGGAAACTTGTCACTTTCACGCCCGACGATGTCGGGTTCGACAAAGCCACTGCGTTCCTCCGCACAGAACTCGACGCCGGCCGGCCGGTCGTGATTGATTTCAAGTTCACCGGACCCAACTACCCCGGCGGTGAGGCTGGCCACACGCTGGTCGTTGCTGGTTACGTCGCCAAGGAAAACCTGTACGTTCTTTGCAATCCCGCCATAGCCACGCCCGGCTTACAGTTGATAACGGCCAAGGACTTGAAACACTATTGGCGGTCGGATCATTACGGCGAGTTCTCGAAAAATGTACTCTCTCGCCCGGCCATTGTGATCGACAAATGAGGCCGGAGGACCCGCTACTTCGGGATGGGTGCATATACCACGCGGAAGCCAATATCTTCGCGGTGATCGTTGGGGCGAACCCCTGCGCGTGATGCGGAACGGATGTTCTTCGGGTCGTCCTTATACGAACCGCCGCGGACCACTCGCTTGTCGCCATCGGCAGGTCCGGTTGGGTCTGTGTTGGCCCCGTCTGAATAGCCGGTCTTGTACCAGTCGGAACACCATTCGGCGACGTTGCCATGCATGTCGTACAGACCGAACCCATTGGGGTCTGTCTTCCCGACTTCTTGGGGCAGGGTTGGCGGCTTCGCCATCTCCCCGCCGATGCCGAGCTCTTCCTTCTCGGTAGGGCGGAATAACGCCTGCTTCCCGTAGATAATCTGCGAACCGAAGGCGAAGGGTCGATCGGTCCCGGCCCGAGCGGCATACTCCCACTCGGCCTCGGTGGGCAACCGGTAGGCCCAGCCTTTGCGGGCGTAGGGCTGTGTTTTGTCCAGTTCCGTCAGTTTCTTGCAGAACTCGTTTGCTTCGTCCCAGGTAACGAATTCAACGGGAAGGTTCTGGGCACGACTCGCCTTCGCGGACGACTTAGCCGGGCTGGAACCCATCACCTTCAAATACTGACTATGCGTGATCTCTGTAGCCGAGATCAGGAACGAATTCTTGATTGTAACGTCGTGCAGCGGACCTTCGTCAGCCTTTCGACCAATGTCACCATCAACGGAACCCATCTTGAAGCTGCCTCCGTCGATCTTCACCATCTTGATGCCGAGGGCGTTTGTGAACGGCTCAGGCGGGGTTTCGGGGGGGCGCAAGAACTGCGCGTACACGGCCCATCCAAGCAGCCCGATCACGAACAGGATACCCAGGCCGAGGACAACCAAACTCCAGGGGAAGCCAGTTTCTGCCCGGCGGCGAATCGGATCATCCGCCGTGGTTTGCGGCGGCAACTTGAAGACCTGGCTGCTACGGTTTGGATCCGGTTCCTGGCTCGCAGGTGGGTATCCCGGCAGCGGAGCCTGCTGTGGGGGATAACCGGGTGGTGGAGCCTGCTGCGGATAACCGGGCGGTGGGGCCTGCGGCGGATATCCGGGGGGTGGTACTTGATGTTGAGGATAACCCGGCGGCCCATACCCGGGGGGCGGGGCAGGGTACTGATGTGCAGGCGGCTGCAGTGGTGCGTGCCCTCCCGTGCCAGCAGGAACCTGCCCACGACCTGCGTTCATCGCCGCGACCGCCCCAGAATGTCGCCCCGCGGCAGCATTCGCATAGGCATTCGTATTGACCGGACACAACGGCTGGAGTGCCTGGGCCAGTTGCAGTGGGAACTGCGGCCGTGCGTCCATCTGTTTCGCCATGCACCAGTGGATGATCTGTTCCACCTGAACCGGTGCGTCCATCCGTTGGAGGAGCAACCCGGTGGGCGGATCGGTGCAGTGCTTGAGCAACTTCTCGGTTGGCGTTGCCCCTTCGTATGGAACCTTGCCCGTGAGGATGTAGTAGAGCGTACCGCCGAGTGCGTAGATGTCGGCCCGGATATCGACAGCCATCGGGTTGCGTGCTTGCTCGGGTGCGAGGAAGTCCGGCGTGCCGATGACGAACCCTTCCTGCGTGATGCGGTGACCATCTTCGGCTCCGGCAGCAAACTCGTTCTCCATCAACCGGGCAAGGCCGAGGTCCACAAGTTTCACAACTGTTCCGTTACCCGAAACGATGATGTTACTCGGCTTGATGTCGCGGTGAACTAGCCCCTTCTCAAAGGCGTGTTGAAGCCCGAGAGCCGCCTGTCGGATGTACTCGCAAGCCTCCGGCACAGGTAAAGGACCACGTTCGGTGACGAGCTTCGTCAGATCCTTTCCGTCGATCAATTCCATCACGTAATAGTGCGTGGTGCCGGTCAGGTCAGCGTCGTACACCTGCACCACGTTCGGGTGCTTCATCTGCCCAAGGGCTTCGATTTCTTGCTTGAAGCGAGCGGCCGCAGCCGGGTGAGTGAGCTTATCCTTGCGGATAATCTTGATGGCGATATCGCGACCCATGCGGTTGTCGTGGGCCTTATAGACGCGACCCATGCCGCCTTCGCCGAGCAAATCCTGGAGGCTGTAACGGTCGAGTGTCAGATCTCGACCGCGGCCTTTAAAGATTTCCTTGAGTTGAAATGCGGTAAGCCAGCCTCGCTGACTGACTTCTTTTGCCAAGGTTTGAACATCCGGACGTGCGGCAGCAACCCACGCCCACAGCTCCTGGAGTTGCTCCTGCCGAAGCAGGCCGCTCGCTCGGAGGTTGGCGAAAAAGGCAGCCGTCGGGTCGGCGGCGCTCATCGGGCTGATGTCCCGGGAATGAGTGACGGATTCGTGACCTCGTCTGTTGTACCAATTGTGAGGGGAGGAAGGAAGCAGTTGCGTGTCGCGTCTTCCGTGATCTCTGTTCGGGATCGGGAGGATTCTGCTCCCCTTCGTTCGGACGCCGCATTCCGGTATGTTGAGAAACAACGAGAACGGAGCAAGATATGCCAACCATTACCGTGAATGCCGAGCCGAAAACTCTTCCCGACCCCAGTACGGTCGCGGACTTAATCCAACTGCTCGGCAAAGATGCGAAGAAACTCGCCGTCGAGGTGAACCGGAATGTTGTGCCGCGTTCGGAACACCCGCGTTGCAGGCTCGCTGACGGCGATGCAGTCGAGATTGTCACGCTCGTCGGCGGCGGCTCGGGTTTAGCACTCCCACTCGACTCCAGCCTGAAGGTGGGTCCGTTCACGTTCAAATCCCGGCTGTTCACCGGAACGGGCAAGTATGCGAGTTATGAGTTGATGCAGCAGAGCATGGAGGCCAGCGGCTGCGATGTCACCACCGTTGCGGTTCGCCGCGAACGGCTCATCGACAAGGACGGCAAGAGCCTCCTCGACTTCCTCGATCTGAAAAAGCTCACGATCCTTCCGAACACTGCGGGTTGCTTCTCAGCAGATGACGCGATTCGACACGCACGCCTCGCCCGCGAATTGCTCACGAACCTGGAGAATCCCGGGGCCAAGTGGGTGAAGCTCGAATGCCTCGCGGACAAGCGCACGCTGCTGCCCGATCCCGTGGACACGCTGAAAGCCACCGAACAACTTGTGAAGGAAGGCTTCACGGTGCTCGTGTACACGAGTGACGACCCGGTTCTGGCGAAGCGACTGAAGAACGCCGGTGCCGCGAGCGTGATGCCCGCCGGCAGCCCGATCGGCAGCGGGCAGGGAATCCTGAACCCGAACAACATCCGCATTTGTCTCGAGTACCTGAAGGAGGGCGACCCTGATTATCCGGTGATCGTAGATGCTGGCGTCGGCACCGCGAGCGACGTGTCGATTGCAATGGAACTTGGTTGCGACGGCGTGCTGCTCAACACGGCGATCGCCAGCGCGAAGGATCCTGTGCGGATGGCGTGGGCCATGCGTTATGCGACCGACGCCGGCCGCCTGGCCTACCTCGCGGGCCGCATTCCGAAGAAGCTTTACGCCAACGCCAGCAGCCCAACCGAGGGATTGATTTCTGGAGCTGGGGCAAAGTAAACTCGTGACGGAGGTATCGCATGTCCTCAATCATCGAAGCATTGCCAGATGCCCAACTGCCCGACCACTATGAGGTGGTGAACGGGCAGATCGTGGAGATTCCACCCATGAGCGCATTCTCTGGTGAAGTCGCCAACCGGATACGGGATGAACTCGCGATCTACGCCCGAAATTCACGGCGGGGTCGTACTCGTAGCGACATGATCTTTCATGTGCCATTGCCCGAGGACCCCACGCGGAATCGGGCTCCGGATGTGGCGTTCATTTCCTTCGAGCGATGGCCCGAGAGTCAGCAGATCCCTTACCGTGGAAATCCACTCGACATCGTTCCCAATCTCGTGGTCGAAGTCGCCAGTCCGACTGATGACGCAGAGGATCTCCTCAGCAAGACTCACGAATACCTTCGCGCGGGTGTTGAGTTGGTGTGGGTCGTGTTTCCCCGCTTGCGGCAAATCTACGTCTACACTTCTGTTGGCACCGCCCCTCAGCTTTTCACAGAGACCGATTCGCTCGACGGCGGTTCCGTCCTGCCAGGTTTCTCGATGCCAATCGCCGGGTTGTTCCCCATCCCTTCTGATTCACCCGATAACGCAACCGACGAATAATCAAGTCGTTTGCAACTGCATGTCTGGAGAGGCTGCTCCTGAACACCGCCGAAGTGCTGACCCCCTCCGCAGCCCCTCCCAAACTCCGAATGTACATCCTCGTGCGAGAATCGGTGCCGACGGAGCTCGCTGTTCTTGCGGCGGCGCACGCATCCCTCGCCGCGTACCTCAAGTTCAAGGACACGCCTGAAATCGCCGAGTGGCTCGCGGGGCCGTTTTACAAAACTGTTTGCCGCGTCTCCGACCAGGAATTCGCACGAGCCAAGGAAACCCCGGATCACGTCGTCATCACAGAATCAGCTCTCGACAACCAGGAAGTTGCAATTGCGTTCAAGCCGCGAGCCGAATATTCCAAATTCTTCCGGTTCCTGAAGCTCTATAATTAGGATAAGGGAGCTACCTCCCCTCGATTCTGCGCATGCTGAGTGCTAAAATAGATTAGCGGGTCCGACCTCTCCCCATGATGGCCTCACGTCTGATCCGCGCGTAGGTAACTCACTCATGCCTGAACCGCCTCGCACCGGCGACGCTGTTCTGGATTTAATCCGGAAGAGCGAACTCGTCGATGACGATGCCCTGAGTACATTCCTCAAGCAGTCGTCCTCGGTTCCTTCCGACACGAGTGCTGCCGATTATGCTTCGCAACTTGTCAAGAACGGAATCTTAACGCCCTTTCAGGCCAAGGCGATTCTACTTGGCAAGTGCCGAGGATTCCGGCTTGGCCCTTACCGTATTCTCGATCAAATCGGCTCCGGTGGCATGGGGCAGGTGTTCCTTGCCGAACACGCCCACATGAAGCGTCGAGTTGCTGTCAAGGTGCTGCCGCCGCGGCTCGCGCTCGACAAGGCAATGGTCGAACGCTTCTACCGTGAAGCCCGGGCTGTTGCTGCGCTCGATCACCCGAACATCGTCCGCGCTCACGATGTGGCGTGCTACAAGGGCACGCACTATCTCGTCCTCGAATACATCGTGGGGCGATCACTCGCTGAGCGAATGCTGGCGCGGACTAAACCGATCCCGATTGGCGTGGCCTGTGGATATATCGTGCAGGCCGCTTCAGGTCTGAAGCATGCTCATGACAAGGGAGTTGCTCACCGCGACATCAAGCCCGGCAACATCCTCGTGGATAAGGAAGGTGTGGTCAAGATTCTCGACATGGGCCTGGCCCGGTTCTTCGATGATGATCGCGACCAGATCACCCGCGATCTCGATGGTGGCTCCGTGATGGGAACCGCAGATTATGTCGCGCCGGAACAACTCATTGATAGCGCCTCTGCGGATCACCGGGCTGACATCTACTCGCTCGGAGCTACCTTCTATCACCTCATCACGGGACGGACACCCTTCGAAGGAAGCACCACGGCAAAACTTGTCGCCCATCACATGAAGGCTCTGACCCCGGCACACACGGTGCGTGAGGATGTGCCAGAGGAAATTTCCGAGATCATCGAACGGATGATGGCCAAGGATCCCGCCGAGCGCTATCAGTCCGCCACGGAATTGATCACTGATCTGCTGCCGCACGTGGGCGATATGTCCGATGAAGACGGTATGCCATCGGGCCAGTTCCCACCCATCATCGCTGCCGCACTGGGTCAGGGGACTGGACTGTACACCGCGATGCTGCCTCCCACTGGTCCTGAGAACACCCCACCTACGCAGCGACCGAACCGTAAGAAACAGTTTGCCATTGCTGGACTGATCGCATCAATCTTGATCGGTGGCGGATTGATCGTCGCATTCGCTGTGGTCAATCAACCTGGCACCAACGTCGTCGATTCGAACTCCCCGACGCCATCGGACGAATCGGTTCCTCATGTTGTTCCGAAACATCCCTTCGTTAATCCCAAGGGCGCGGATGTACCCGACACCTTGACTCGTGCGTTCAAGCTCGATGTTGGCAAGACCAATGTCGAAGCCGCCTTGTTCACGCCCGATGACAAGTTCCTCATCACATCGGGATCCGACAAACTCGTCCGGGTCTGGGATGGTATGACTGGTCGGGCAATCCGCAAGTTGGAAGGGCATACGCAGAATGTCCGTGATCTCGCCATGTTGCCCGACGGTGGTCGAGTGCTGTCAGCCAGCCACGATAAGCAGGCGAAACTTTGGGACATCTCATCAGGGAACTGCCTTCACACTTACGTAGCAGATGCTCCATTAGTCGGTGTCGTTGCACATCCTGATGGTCGGCGATTCCTCACATCTGGCACGGATGGGTCAATCTGGCTTTGGGATATTGAGACCGGGGAGGTATTGAAGAAGTATGACCGCGCATCGCTCCCAGTCTACGGCCTAAATGTCTCCCGCGATGGGAGACGAGTGATCGCAGGCACCTGGGATCCAAAGCGTAACATGGCCAAGGCTGAGGAAATCGCCAACATGCCACCCGTGTCGGTGTGGGCATTCGAGATTGAATCAGGAAAGGAACTGAAACGAATCGTTGCAAATGCCTCGGTGTCGCGCATCGGGATGTCGCCCGACGGTCGCTTGGCAGTCTTCGGAACGAATACCGGGGTCACCGTCTGGGATATCGACAGTGGCAGTTTCCGAACGTTCACTGGCGTGATGAAACGAACTGTCGCCGCGGCATTCACCCAAGATGGCCAGCACATCGTCTCCACCGGTCACGATAACGCCGTCACGTTTTGGGAACTGGCCTCGGGACGGGCGATCGCATCGGAAGCCGCGATGCTCGGAGCGGGGTACAATATTTCGCAGTCCAACGATGGGAAACGGGCCGCAGTTGTTGGTGCAAACGGCGCGGCAGACGTGTGGAAACTCCCCACTGCTCTCGTGCCGATGCCGTCAGACCCTGCTCTTCCGCAGCCTATTGCGATGCTTACCAGTCCTAGCGGAACACCCGAAGATCTGATCTTCACGGCGAATGGCAACGAGGTCATCGGCGCAGCACAAGGCTGTAAGCACCTCATGGTTTGGAACGCGACGAATGGGGCAGAGATCTCCCGGCTCAAACTCCCTGATAACGTCAATGGATGTCGTGCTCTTGCGTTGTTGCCCGGTAACCGAGTTGTTGGCTGTGGGCCTGGCGATCCTGCGGTCCACATCTGGGATCTCAAGTCGGGTGAAATCGTCAAGAACCTGACAGCCGACAAGGTGAACGGTTACGTGTCCGTCGCCACAACAAAAGATGGTCGCGTGCTTGCCACTGGAAACGACAAGACCGTGCGAATGTGGAATGTAGGATCACAAAAAGAACTGGCCCGGTTTGATATCAAGACAGAAGTTCGCGGAATCGCGGTGACCCCGGATGGTAAACAGTTCGTCGTGGGCTGCCTCGACAAGACAGTGCGACTCTGGGATGTCGCCTCAAAAACCGAAGTGCGAAGCATTCCGTGTCAAACCATCGCCTGGCGACTCGGGCTTTCCCCTGATGCAAAGTGGACTTCCTTCGGGAACAACAATGGCATCACGCTCTGGAATCTGGAGACGGCCGAGGTGCGTTATCTCCAGGGGAGCGAGAAATTCATTGATGGTACGGCCTACACGCGAGATGGTCGGTACGTCCTGGGTGGTTCAGCGGACAAGGGGTTGTATGTGTTCGAAGTCGCCACCAATCGCTGGGTTGGCCGAGTGACCGAGCATGCGAACAATATCCGCTCCGTGGTCATCTCACCCGACGGGAAACGGATCGCAACCAGCAGCACAGACAACACTGGGATGATCTGGCAACTTCCCGAGGCATTGTGGAAGTAAGTCTAACCCACTTCACAGAGAGTATCCCCAGAATGTCTGTCGAGAGCGTTCGCTGCCCATGTCGCGGAAACCCCGCCTGCAAACTCTGCAACGGGTCCAAATTTTACGAGTACACCGTCGGCCCTCGGGGGTGGATTCCGTTCACCTGCCCAACCTGTGGCGGAGCAAAATCGCTTCCCGGTGCGGACGGCAAGGAATCCCAAGTCTGCATGACATGCGAGGGTGGAGGAGTCGTCGATCCGGGATATCCCCCGTCAGATGACAGCACCGGCGGCTTATTACGCAAGATGTGGAAGGTCTTCTTCGGGGGCTGAGTTGGATCAGATCAACGTTTGACAATCGCGAATGACGGTAGACAGGCCTCAATGGGCCAAGCCATCAGTGCCATATGCAATCCGTTCGCACTCACGCCACCCAAGAACATCGCGAGCACACCCGGCGGTCCACTCCTCTATACTGAACGAGTACAGAGGATTGACGTATGCCGCGTGTGGTTCTGGCAATGAGTGGTGGGGTGGATAGCTCCGCGTCGGCCGTGTTGCTCAAGCGACAGGGCTTCGATGTGGTCGGGCTATTCATGCGAACGGGGGTCCACGACCACGGCGACACCCGTCGTGAGAACAAGAAGGGCTGTTGCTCCGCCATCGACGCGGGCGATGCGCGACGAGTCGCGGATCGGCTCGACATTCCGTTCTATGCACTCGATTTCGAGGCCGAGTTCGCCAAGATCATCGACTACTTCGCCGATGAATACGCACGCGGCCGCACGCCGAATCCCTGTGTCGTCTGCAATACCTGGCTGAAGTTCGGTCAACTTTGGACATTCGCAAAGCAACTCGGAGCCGAGTTCATCGCCACGGGGCATTACGCACGGATCCTGCCCGGCGTGAACGGTCCAGAGTTGCATCAAGGCGTGGATTGCGACAAGGATCAGAGCTACGTCCTGCACGGCATCAAGCGAGAAGTTCTACCGCATCTGCTCTTCCCGGTGGGTGGGTACAACAAGCCTGAGATTCGGGAGATTGCACGCGAAGCGGGGTTGCTCGGTGTTGCGGAGAAGCCCGATAGCGTGGAAATCTGCTTCGTGCCAAGTGGCAATCACGTAGACATTGTGCGATCAAGGCGGCCCGAGGTGATGACGGCGGGCACGATTGTCGAACGCGACGGCAGCATCGTCGGGGAGCACGATGGCATCGATCGGTTCACGATCGGTCAGCGGAAGGGGTTGGGTGTTGCAACGGGGCGCAAGCGATTCGTGCTCGAGATTCTGCCGGAAGAGAACAAAGTGGTGGTGGGCGATGCCGAAGACTTACTCGCAAGCGGCTTGGTCGCCTCGCGGGTAAACTGGCTCACCGATGCCCCCACCGAACCGCTCGAATGCTCGGCGAAGATCCGCTACCGTCATTCGGGAGTACCCGCGACAGTCGTGGCAACACCTGATGGCGGCGCAGACGTGCGGTTTATGGAATCACAAACTGCCGTGACCCCGGGGCAAGCGGTTACGTTCTACCAAGGCTCTCGCGTTCTTGGTGGCGGCTGGATTGAAGCAGCCCACGCCCGAATACAGCAGTCAAGCGACTCCGTCTGATGTCAAGGAAACGGGGAAAGTCGCGGTCTGGAATCGTCTCGTGATTCCGGGCCGCGACTTTTCTATTTTGCGGGGTTGATCTGGTCGGAACGCTGGGGTATGATTCCTTGAGACGCAATCTCAATTACCTACCCCAACGCGTCCCGTGTCATGGAACTGGAACTTTCAACCGAAATCTCTGAGTCCACACCCTGCGGGGGCGAGTGTCGCAGTTGTGTATCCATCGGGAGTTGTCCCGACCGGATCGTCTGTCGATGTCTGGGTGTAACCGAAGAAGCGATCATCGGTGCCGTAATTACGCTTGGTCTGCGCACCGTGAAGGATTTACGTGAGGCAACAGAGGCCGGTGACGGCTGCTGTTGCTGCCACCGGGAACTCGCGGGTTACTTGGCCGTTTACGCATCATCCTCATCGCCAGCGATCTGCTCGGTCAGGTAGTTTTGCTCGCCAACCTTTGCAATCAACTCGAGTTGAGTTTCAAGCCAGTCGACGTGTTCCTCTGACTCGGTGAGGATATCCAAAGCCAGTTTGTGCGTGCCGTTATCGAGCAACTTGATCGCCTGGTTCACCAGTTCGTTGTACGCTTTCACTCCGCTGGTCTCGAGTTTCAAATCGTTCTCGAATTGTTCCTTGACGGTCGTTCCCACTCGAATCACGTCGTATCGTGCAATCTCGGGCGTTCCATTCAGGAAGAGAATTCGTTCAATCAGTTTGTCGGCATGCTTCATCTCGCCGATGGACTCCTCATAGTGCTTGCCAGCAAGTTTCATGAAGCCCCAGTTCTTGCACATCTTGGCCTGGATGAAGTACTGGTTGATTGCAGTGAGTTCGATGGTGAGGGCACCATTGAGTGCGTTAATGATGTCGTTGTGGCCTTGCATTGTCGGTTCTCTACGGAGTGGATGGCGTACGCGGCAAACCCGCTCGGCCAAGTGTGTGATATCTCGTGGCTCGAATCGGGCAACCGAGAATACCTGATGGTTTCCTTGTTCAGAGTTGTAATGTCTCCACCCACCAGTCAACTGCTTCAGGTGTAGCCAGTAATTGAGAGATTGCTTTTTGCTCGATTTCGTGCTCTTGCCAGACTCGCCGCGACTGTTAGAATCATCCCAAGAGAAGTGACCACAGTGCTTGGAAAAAGAGGCAATTCCTGCTTCGATGTAAGAGTTGATTGTGGAACCAAGCAGTGATGGCGTATGCACAGATGAAGGTTTGTCATAGCGATCAGGCAAGTAGAAGAAGAATATGGGGACGTAGCTCAATTGGTTAGAGTACCGGACTGTCGATCCGGTGGTTGCGGGTTCGAGTCCCGTCGTCCTCGCTGAATGAATCTGAGTGCATCTCGTCGCAACCCGCTGCAATAGCAGCGGGTTGCAGCGTTTCTACATCCTCACTTCCAGCACCTTCCAAACGGCGGGAAGATGCACCAAACTGCACCGGCTTGCAGAAACTCTCCCCAAGCTGGCCCCCAAGCTTCTCGCCGTTCATCTCGCATTGAGGAAATTGGGCGGAAGTGGAACCCAGTGAATCATTCCCCCTATCACCTCCATCCCCCCCGCGATCGGTGGCGGTCAGAAGATTCGGGAGTTTCCCCACCGCCCCGGCAAGATCGTGAAGTCGGCGGTGGGAATAGCGGGCGGTCAGTTCGGGCTTCGAGTGCCCGGCAAGAACTTGGAGCGTTCGCAAATCGATTCCCGACCGACCACCAAGCGTCAGGAACGAGTGCCGCAGGGAGTGGAAGTCCGCGTACTCCGGACCGTCTGGCCCCTCGACGGCATACGCAATTCCTGCGACTTGGAGATCACCGCGAATCATCTCGGCTCCGCGATGATCCCTCGCCCACGTCCCGCCCCAAACCAACGATGTGGCCGATTTCCCGGTGAGATATTCGCGGAGCGCCGTGGCGGTCTCGGCCGTGAGCGGTTGCACTTTCGGTTTGCGGGACTTATTGAACCGCGCCGCAAGCGTGACAGTCGGGCTATCTTCGTTCAGGTCGAAGTCGGCAGGCGTCAGATTTGCCAAGGCCCGCGCCCGGAATCCTGTCGTCGCTGCTGTCAGGTAGAGGTGGAATCGTGCCATTCCATTCAATCCACGGAAGACGTGGTTGCTGTGCTTTGTCAAATCGAACAGCAACCGCAACTCGTCGGCCGTTAAGTCCCGGCGGGCGCGGCGAATATCAGCGTCGGCGTTCACCAGTTCGAGTGCGTCGAGTGGGTTCGAGACGATCCGCTTCGCTCGCACCATCCAGCGGAAGAACCCACGCACAGACCGAACGTAATGGTTGACCGTCTGAGGGCTGCAACCCTGTGCCATCCGTTCCGCGAGTGTCTCGATCGCCGTTCGCGGCAACTTCCTCGCTTTGCCCTGACCCGTGGCTTCCAGTCCGTGCCGTTTGACAGCGGCGCGGAGTCCAGCCCCAGAGATGTTCAGCACGGCGGCGGCTTGCTTCGGTGTGAATGTCGCGACCCCGGCCGGCACTTCAATCGGCTTCTCCGCTTGGCGAAGCGTCTTGAGCCAACCAGCGGCTTTCCCCGCGTCAAGGTCGTCGAGACGAACAAACCCGCACCCGTCGAGCATTGCCCGCACCCGGCCAACGGTTTCCTTGATGTGTTCCGTGGTGTCGTCCTTGGCTTCGAGTTGGCCCGCGTACTCCGCGAGATGTTCCGTCAGAGGGCGGATGCGGTGTGGCTTAGTGGGATCGGTCAACCCTTCGACTTGGTGAGCCGCTTCCCGTTCGAGCCGTGCGGCGAGTTGTTGGGTTGCAGCACGATCCGTGTAACCCGGGACGCGTTGCCGAGTACCGTTTGCGTCGACGTACTCGGCGTACCACTTCTTCGTTTGCTTTGTGACCCGCGTTCCGTCCGGAAGGGACTTCGTGTAAGTCTGTTTGAACACGCTCGCCATGATGTGCCCTTTCTGAGAACAGCCGGGCCGGCGGAAGTGCGGTTCTCAGGTCGCACCCTCCGCCGGTGTATCGGCCAAAGGCAGGAGAAGTATACCTCGCGCTCACACAAAAGCGCAAAGACAGTAGGAATGTTGAATGCCACAAAACGCTCTGAAACAAACTCTGTCTACTAACGCGACGGTTCCCGGATCGGTGCTGTCTCGAACGGTCTCGGGAAGGACCCGAGCGTTCAATCGGGAAGTTCGGCAAAACGTTCCGCCTCGAACAAGGCACCATCCCGCGTGGATGGAACGTCTGGCTCGGTATCCTCGAACGGTCCCTCTGGCGATTCGTCGCGTGTGCCCCGGAATTCAGTTTGTGGATAGACCACCCAACGAGCCGAACCGTGCGACTCGCGTGGCGAATCCAGATAACGACCCGCGAAGATTCGCCGACGGAATGTCCGCAGACGATAGCCAAGATGTCGCGATTCCCGACGCGGAAGCAGTTCCTCCAACGCAGTCCGCAGATCGTGGAACCACTTTTCGGGAACGGTAGGCGGATTGATGAATACGCGGTCGATGATCTCGGCTGCCGTCAACCCGTAGCGTTCTGGGTCGAGTTGTTCCAAACCGATCAAGACGGCCCGCATCGAATCTGCCGCGGTATCGGCGCGCTCTTGAAGTTCGTTGCGGGTATCGCCCGGGTCGCACAAACCGCACCACATAATCGCGTTGCGTACCACGCCAGACCACCCGCTGAAACTGCCCCAGGGTGCCGGCTTCATATCTGGTCGTCCGGCGAGATGCCAGCCCTTCAGAATCGTCAGGGCATCGGTGAGTAAGGCGGCGCGGTTCCCACCCACCCAACCGAGCAAATCCTGTCGGCGAAAATCACCTCGCCGTTCGGGATTCTCCAGCGGAGTTTCGAGCCGGAACGGACAGATCCGCCTCGCCGTGTCTCCGATGATCGACACGTTGTTCCCGCTGGCGTACCACGACACCAGGAGCGGGACGCGGATGGTCGTGTTCGTTCCCAGCAAGCGACCCTGCCACGCTTCGCCGGTTAACGCCATGTCGATCACACCGCCACCGAACGGACCGTCCAGGTTGTCGAACAGAACGAGCCGATCACCTTGCGCCGCGATTGAGGTGATGAGTTTGCGGAGTTCTTCGCGGTCGTTCGTGAATGTGCAAACAGCAAACCCCTGTCCCGTTACGATCCGGCCTGCCACGTCGAGCAGTAAACCCTTCCCGACGCCGCGACAATTCCCTTCCGCGAGAAACAGCGGAGACGGACCGGAGAATGCGAAGCGGGATAGTGGCGTGAGGACGGACGCCAGCCACGCGGCCTTGTGAGCGTCACCCGCGAACGGGAAGTCGCTGACCACATCTAACAACCGATGAGCAGCGGCAACGGCATCGGCCTTGGTTGGCTTATTGGGGACAGCCAGAACCAACTCGGCAGGCGGGTGGTAGAGGATGCCGGTTCCTGAATCGTAACCCGGCTCAGTGAAGATGCGGCCATCGGGCAGGAACACCGGGTACTCGACGACTGCTTCCAACACTCTCACGGTCGGCCAGACCCCGCGACAGTGAACGGCCTGGACGGACCACGGCGGCGGATGTGCCGGTTGCTCGATGCAGTCTTCCTCGCCCTTGGCGATCTTCCACCAATCCGCCCATCGGGTCAGACGTTCACGAAGGGTCGCCACTGCCACAGCCTCGATCCGAGGTCCAGTTGGGCGGCGGATCGACTTGGAAGCGGGCGGCGGATCGGACGCGACGCGGACCAACACCCCACCGCGTTGAAACAACTCGGAGTCCGCTCCGAGCGATGCTGCGGCCTCGTCGTTGACCCGGTGTTCGTCGGGTCCGATGACGATTCGTGGGCGTGGTCCCTCGCTGGGCGGTGGCGGGTCAACCTCGACGGGTTCCAGGGCCGCGAGAAAATCTTGTCCGATTCGCGGCCAATCCACCATATCTGCCGCACCGGCTACTTGATTGGCAACCCAATCGCGGGAATCCTTCACACCGTTTGGCGTCAACGCCCATTGCACAGGGCGACCGAGCAACCGAGCAAGTTCCGTCGCCGTTTGTTGTGCTCCTTCTCGACCGGGCCAACGACCGTCTGGCTTCTCGTCGTTCTCACCAATCACGATGATGCCACGATCCGAAGGCCAGTCCGCGAGTAGCACGGCGAGCATGTCCGTGCCGCCCAGGTTGGAGAACCGGCCAACTGTCGCCAGACCACACATGGAAAGGGCGAGAACGTCAGTCGGTCCCTCAACTGGAAAGACCGGTCCCGTTCGATCACGCCACTTCACCGGAATCGTCAATCCGCGGTTTCCGCCAAAGATGTTCTTCTTCCTGTCCTTACCCTCTGTCGTCGGGATGCGTTCGGTAATCCCGATGATCCGACCACTCGGGTCGCATTCGGGAAAGGTAAAGATGGAACCAGCAGTATTCGCTCCGGAAGTGCCGATCAACGGAAGTGCGTCCAGTGCCTCGACCGGGAGCCGCAACCGGTGAGCAAGTCCCGCTCGCTTCTCGGGAGAGAGCGCATCCACGTATCGCTTTGCCAATGCGCCCCAGTCTCGTGGTGGTGTCGGTTTCGGCGGCTTCTTGGCTGCGGCAGTGGGCATTGAGGCACTTCCGTCGTCTTTGCGGAAGACGTGGAATTGTGGGTCTTTCGATGGCCCGAAGTGCCGGAAACCGGAAACGAGTCCATCACGCCGACCACATAAGATCAAACCGCAGTCACCAATCGAACACTTGTGTGTTCCTTCGCAGACGGGACACGGGTTGCTCTTTGTCACGGACCGGAGTTGTTCCCGGTCGCGATGTTCTCTGTTAGAATCCATCGGTGATCCTGAATGTTGGCCTGGACGCCGAGCAGCGGATCGGTCGTGGCGCGACCGATCCGTTTGCAATTGGGGCGTCGAAGCTGGGTTCAACGGGTTTTCGACAGGTGAGTTTGCACCTCGCGGCGGTTCCACTTCTTGAGCCGCCCGACTTTAACGGGGCGAGGCAGTTTGCCAGTGAATTCCCATGTTCGGATCGATCTCTCGCACACTCCGAGCAATCCGGCCAGTTCTGCGGCGCTCATCCACTCGCCACTCGATGTGGTGTCGGGAAGAGGTTCCAACACAACCAGCAGTCGGTCGAGTCGGGCAAGTAGTGGGGTCAACCACATCGGCGGTTCAATGTCCGGGAGAGGAGCGGTTTCAGGCGACATGGGCGGCTCCCTTCTGCATGGCGATGATCGCTTCCCATTCCGTTCGGATCGGACAGCCAGCGGCAACCCAGGCTTCGATTTCGGCCCGTCGCCAGCGCTTGGACCCACCGACGTAGATTTGAGAAGGAAGTCGTCCCGCTGCCTGATCGCGTTCAAGTGATGCGACTGAACGATTCAGCAACTCGCGAAGTTGCTGAATGTCGATCAGCAAGTTTGGGAGTGTTTCAACCCGTTCTTCGATCGTTACGGTTGCCATCGCAAAACCTCAGTTCCGGACGTCCCATGCGGGTATGGTGGACCCGTGTATCATGTGGGACGCTGTGGGAGCCTGCTATCTCGGGATGCCCCGAGCGGGCTGTTGCGACTTGCCGGTAATCAATTACCTTCGGGCGGGGAAAATGGCCCGAAATGGTGGGTGAACGGCGAAAAGTGCTTGAAATCGCGTGCTAGAAATTGCGAAAAAGTGTTCGTCAATCGCGGAGGCGAATGGTAATCGATTACCGATCTGATCCCGATGCGAACGATATCGCCTCGAACTTCGCTGTCCAGAGTCGGCGGTTCGGATCGAACCCGAAAGGTGGATCGGTGAGTTGGAAGAACTTTGTGAGCGCCTTGCCCAACGTCAGCATTCCCGGATCGGTCGCGTCGCGAACAACCCTTCCATTCGCCCGCAGAACGGCGACCAAGGATTCCCGTTCGGATTCCTGAGTCCCCAGTTGATCGAGCCTGAACCGCCGGTTCTGTTCGCCGGTTGCGGTGGTTGCTTCCCACTCGCCTTTCCCTTCGTCCTTCATCCCTCGAACAATCCCAACCGTCTCATTGGCAACGCTCACCTCGATCACCCCCGGCTTGGTCTCGGTGATGGTGATGTCTTCCCAGTTCGCATGAGTGGGTGTGTCGAAAGTTACACCATCGGCTGATCGGATCGTGAACAGAGAACGGTACGGCCTCCCCTTCCGTGGTGGGGCAAATGGGTCGGCGTCGATGCGAAGCAGCACGCGGAGCCGTTTCCGGAGTTCGCTCACCTTCTGCTTGAGTTCATCTGACTTGGTGGTCAGATTGTCGCCGGTGCCCAGAACGCCATTGAACTGAGCGAGCGTCTTCAGCAACTGCCAAGTATCGTCAGGCACACTTCCCTTTCGCCGATCCTCGAACCCGGCCTCCGCAAACCCGAACGTCCGCGACACGTCACCGACACGCACACGAACGCGGTGATCATCGACCACGAGTTCCACCTGTTCCCAAGTTGTTCCGGTCGGTGTTGGAAATGCCGTCGTCGCTGACTTGTGTGTGGAACGCGTACCCGGCGCAATCGCGGTTTCGAGGAACTGGTGATCGACAACCAGACCGATCGCGTCAACTGAGAGGAAATCGGCCAATGAGATGACGACGGGTTGAGTATCGCCAATCCAGATCGTCGGCGCACGAATTGCCGAGGGAACGAAGACAACCACGTTTGATGTTCGCAACTCCGGCACGCTGGTGACCACCGAAGCGGCATCGGACCGAGCCAGTCCCACGCCGAGGAACCCAACCAGCGATCGACCACCAACGTGAACTGCACCCAACCGCCAGATTCGACCGGGAACTCGCTGCTCGGGTTCCGCGTTCGACCGAAGCACACGGGTCACGGCTCGCGCCAGTATCGAGAGAGGAATCGACCAGCGCTTCAACCGTGCGAGATCGACTTGGACGCGACCCTCAGCGGGGCACGGAATGAACGCTCGCGGTGGCCGACCTGGAACCCGAACCCACTCGACAAGTTCAACGTGATCTTGCCCGCAAGCATCGCACGCGACCACGGGAGCGAGGTCTGCTTCGACCAGCAACCCGAGCCGAACGAGTTGGTCAAACTGTGTCGAAGGCCACTTGGCGACTGCCTCCGCGTCGAAGAGAGGTGCTTGCGACTCGGCGCGGGTGAGTATTTCCGTCAGGGGCAAAGTCATTGAGGATTCCCCAGCTTCGCAAGCACTGTTCCCCAATCGCTCGGCGTTCGTCAGACATGCTTTTGAGATTGCAGCCGTCGGGAAACGAAACATGGAACGTGAGGGGTTGGTCGCGGTCACTATCGGCAGTTCGGTACTGGACGTGGAACGTCACATCATTGACGTAAAGGTTCGAGCGTGGAAAACGGTCGATGGGAAAGTGCTTGTCGAGCATGTCGTAGATGTTCCCCGGCCCTCCAGCGGGGTTCGTTTCCAGTCCCACTCGCTCGGGACATCCCCGCTCCTGGATACGGAGTTTACGGATCGACGCGGAGACAACACCTGCAGGTGGATCAACTGAGAGCGGGAAATCCCGGTCGATGAGCGGATTGAGTTGGTAGCGCCGTGGATCGGATTGGGCTGGTGCGGTGGTGTGGAGGATGTGTTCGCAGAACAGATCACGGAGGGATGACCGCCATCGTCGCTCACCCTGAGCGTACAGGTCGAGTGTGCGTGCCTCGATGTTGTAGACGAAGACCACCTCGAACGCTGGCCGCAGGGGGTAACGCGACAGGTTGCCGCGTTCGTTGTGCCCGATGTGGGTCTGAGTGTAGTCGTCGAGATAGGCGAATACATAACAGCACCCGTTCCGGTCGTAAGGCTCAATGGTGCAGTGCTGCCCCCGACCCTGTTCCGTGCGATACAGATTCGCGAGAGCGAGTCGAAGATCCTGAATCGCGGTGTTTGAGGAATCGGGTGTGATTTCGTCGAATCCGGTGGTGAGATTCCAATATCGACCCCACGGACAAGCGGCCGCGAAGATGGCTCGGGCGGTGTGAAAGGCGGGTCCGTAGTTGAGCAAGACCCAGAGCGATTGCGCATGGTGACCGGGAATGTGATCAATGTTCTCAGCAATACTGGATCGGGGGTCGCGGAACAAAACTTCGGCGATCATGGCCCGGATTGCGGAAGGGTTGGCCATGTCGTGAACGTGCCGCAACATCTGTTCCACCAACTCGCGTGGACCGGGTGGAAGATCGAGCCACGCTTGGTAGATGGCCTGATGATCGCCTTCGGTGAGGCTGTTCCAGACGGGTCCGGTGGCGATATTTTGTTGGGAAATGAACGTTCGGAGTAGATCAAGGGGGATGTGCCGGAGAACGGCTCGCGGGGCGTAGGTGCGTGCCATGCCAACTCACACAAACAATCGTGAAGGAAATGAGCTTTCCTTACACTACTATACATACATCGATTATTCAAGAGCAAAACCCATCATTTAGGATCATCTCCCCGCACTACCTCTTTCGTAGCGTCAAATCGGCTGTCGGAAACGAAAACCCGTGACAATTCGCGTATGACTATCACCACGGTCTCGGACCGGAATCTCGCAGAGATTTGACCCCAGCATTCTGGCCGCATCCGAGAACCGTTCACGAGCAAGCCCGCGTCGAGATTGGTGGAAGTGGGGACTTATCGGCATCGTTCCGCGAGCATCGCGATTGGCTGCCCCGAGCTCGAAGTAATCGAAGGCTTGCACCATGGTGTTGTCGTCGGGTGAGAACACGTCGCTGACTCGCGAACTGCGGTCGTTCAAAGCAGCGGCATCCGTGTAGATGCTACTCGCATAATCGTACCGCAGATCGAACCCGCTGGGGTACCCCATTCCTGTCAGCCGCGAGTGGTTCGCGCCGCTGGCCATCTCGGAGTAGGTGTACTCAATCTTTGGAGTTGTCGAGGTGTTCACGGCCCCGCTGTGCGACTGCCACTCGGTAATCATCTGCCCGAGGCCGTTGAACGCACGCTGCACCTGATTCACGATGCTGCCGCCACTGGCCGCGTCGTAGCTCGTCACCTTCAGCACGATACCCAGAATATCGTAAGCCACCTTGACCCGCCGCACCGCCCCGTCAACGTAGCCCTGAAAGTTGACACAACATCCGACGCGGTGTAAGACGCTCGGTGGACACTCAATTAATCACTCCGATGCTTGATTCTGATCCGGCATTCGCAGAACGACTGCAATACAAATTCAACTGTGAGTCATTCAGTCTCGTTGATAATTAATCTCAGAAGCTCGGCCGCCTCCGGTACACATTTGCTTCTAAGCGCTTCTAAATGTTGCAGGACCTGGGTTTTGCACCTCTCTGCTTCGAATGGATTGCCACGACGTATGGAGTCAATGTCAGTCACGCCATGAATAATTTGATAAAATAACTCGTATATAAAAACAATTGCCATGTTGCTTAATTTGCAGTGCTTGATCGCTGTAAGCAACACATCGATACATGGTAACGCTGATTCATAAACGCCACCCTGAACTACAATATAGTTCTCAAGAAGAAAGTACCAGTGCTCGGCCTCGACCTCCGTGGTGGAGGCGATCAACCCCCGAAGTCGTTCGGGTATGTCGCAAGCATCACCAGTCGAGGTATACAACGTGCCCCAGGGATACTTCTTAATCACCTGTTCTACATCAGTGTTTGTCATGGTAGTTCGGGCCAAGCCCCTCCAGGTGCTCGGGGTACGTTCGGAGGAAATGCAGTGGGGGGATACGTCCACTGACAGCGAGGACATACTTCTCCCGGTCGGATCGTACCTCCCCTTGGCCCACGAACAGCGACTGGGTATGTGAACCAAGTACCGCCTTGGTTAAAGGCTGCAGTTTCAGCACACATATTTCCGCCGCATGCGCCTGGCTGTGAATGCCCTGTAATTACGCGGCCATACTTATCGATAGCACCAATATACATGGAGCGTTCTCGCCCTAGTTGGTTTGCTAATGCGTCCCTTGCCGCTTCCGCCTCAGGAAGCAATGTTTCACGCCACGCACTTGGATAAGGAACAGATGGAGGACGAAAACTTCCGGTCGGCGGCTCCAGCACCAACCGCCGCCATGCCGATTGCCCTGCTAAAGAAACCCCTCCCCGAGCGATGGGGTAAGCCCAAGTTGCGGTTGCGATTCCGTCGCCCGTGATGTCTAACCAAGCATTTCGCCAATCAGTCGTACCATTGAGGTAGTTCCTAAGATACGGATTGCAGGGCTGATAGTAAGGGTTGGTTGCGGCTGGATAAAGATCATACACGAACTGCCCAGTCTGTAGTGTCGGCATAAATAGCATCGTGTTTAATGCATGGGATACATCTTCCCCCATTCCCGTTCTCGGCCAAGAGTGAGTGCCGTAGTTTGTGAAACTATCGAACCCCCCTCCGCGCCCCCAAAGTGCGTTCATGTACCGGGTCGGGTCGGCGGAAGTATCGACGGGGAATTGTCCAGGCGGCTGTAAGCCACTTGGATCAAGCCCGTTGGTTGAGTTGTTTCCTTCCCAGCGGTAGAAGTTTACATCACCGGCCCCGAACCCCAGGGCGTACGCATCAAAGTTTGCCTAAAGTAGGGAGTCAGCCTTTGAGGATCTTTTCCAGGTAATTGGTGTCGAGGGCGGCGGCAAACCGCTTCTTGGCTACGCTCATTTCGGACTTCT
>Ga0105048_10001424_pt1 | contig 38931 bp, 33 predicted proteins | sample MAT05_FD_78382 | JGI IMG/M metagenome (GOLD analysis project Ga0105048, IMG submission 78382) | Freshwater microbial communities from Lake Fryxell liftoff mats and glacier meltwater in Antarctica - MAT-05 | ecosystem: Environmental > Aquatic > Freshwater > Ice > Liftoff microbial mat | place... | reverse complement strand
GAAGCCAATGTGATAGCCGCCGATGGTGTTAATTGGGATGGATTGGCGGTCGAAGGCGGTTAGAACGGCGCGCCAGACGGTGATTGCGGCGGCTGTGCTGTCCATCATCATTTCGGGGCGACCAAGATGATCGGGAATGACGAAATACAGGCTGCTGTTTCGCACGATTCCGATGGGTTCTTCCTGGAAATAGAGGTGCTGGGTATCGCGAGCAGCAGCGCGAGACGCTACGCCCAGCTAGTCTAAAGGTCAAGTGCACACCTAGCCACAAGTTGGTAGCCACCCAAAAATCGCTATCACCCAGCGTCCCTACACCCCACCCGAAGCCCACCGAGGCAGGAGCCGAGCCCCTTCAGGCTCTCGAATCCTCGGTCAGGGATGACCGATGGATGAGCAGACCCCGCGCTCTAATCCCCAAACCAAACCACAACTCCCCCGAAGCCCACCGAGGCAGGAGCCGAGCCACCTTCAGGCTCTCGAGTCCTCGGTCTTAGATGACCGATGGATGAGCAGACCCCGCGCTCTAAATCCCCAAACCAAACCACAACTCCCCCGAAGCCACCTCTCCACAAAAAACAAAATCTCCCATCGACCCGAAATTCCAGCCCGAAGCCCACCGAGGCAGGAGCCGAGCCCCTTCAGGCTCTCGAATCCTCGGTCAGGGATGACCGATGGATGAGCAGACCCCGCGCTCTAATCTCCAAACCAAACCACAACTCCCCCGAAGCCACCGAGGCAGGAGCCGAGCCACCTTCAGGCTCCCGAATCCTCGGTCTTAGATGACCGATGGATGAGCAAACCCCGCGCTCTGATCCCCAAACCAAACCACAACTCCCCCAAAACCCCCCGAGCCAAGCCCCAAGCCCCCTTCAGCCTCTCGAATCCTCGGTCACAATGCCGATAGATGAGCAGACAGCCCGCCCTTCAAATCCCACTCGCGCCGCGCACCAGCGCTTTGGCGCGCGCTTGTAGGGGTGAGTCTTTTGCGGCGAGCTGGGTGATTTCGCGCAGCAGCGCGAAGGCTTGTGCGGTCTCGTCGCGATAGATGCGCTGTTCGGCCACTTTGAGCAATAGCTGCAAGCCACTTTCAAGGGTGCTGGGATCGCTCAAAAACACCCGTGCGATGCGCTGCGCGGAATCGAGTCGGTTGTAAGCCAACAGCTTGTGCGCCAGCGTACTAAGCTCCTTTGGCGTGAGTTTCGGTCGGCCTTTGGCAGCTTTTAGGTAGTCATCAAACAGCGCTTCAAGGTCAGCGGATTGATCGTGCCGCCAGCTCAAATCGAGCAACAAATGGTGGGCCAAATCATGCGGTGGCGCGTGCGGGCTCATCAGTCGGCGCAAGCGATACAGCGCGCGCTGGATGGGCAGGTCTTGCGCATGTTTGTCGGCTAACGGGGCCAAAATCGCGGCGGCTTTAGCTAGTTCATTGTGCTCAAGATGCCCCACCGCCGCGACCAGCTGTTGCTCTGGGGCGAGGTTATCGCTACTGCCGTCGATAAACCCGCGGCGTTCCAATTGGCTCAGTTTCATCAACCAAGCCAGCAGTCCACCGAGCGCAAAGCCCGCGATATGCGTGGATAGCGCCACGCCAAGCTCGGCTGAGTGCAGGCGCATGCCCGAAAACGCAATCCACGGAATAAACAGCAAGCCAGCCGGTACGCGCACGTAGTCCATCACCACGAAAAACCAATAAAAAACCCGCACGGGACGCATTCCATAGACCACGCCATACGCACCCATCAGCCCGGCGATCGCAGCCGATGCACCGAGCGCGCGCGCAGGCGTTGTGCCGGTCAGATAAAAGCTGCAAATCGCCGCACCCATGCCGGTTAAAAGGTACAGGCCAAAAAAGGCCGAGCCGCCGAGTGCACCCTCCAGCAGCAGGCCCAGTACAGCTAACAGCAGCACGTTGCCCAGCAGATGCTGCCAATCTGCATGCACAAAAGTCGAAGTGAACAGGGTCAGCAAATCAAAGCGATCCGTGTGCGGGGCCCAGCGCTCGCTATCGGCCGGCTCAAAGCTCAAAAACACCGCGCAGTGAATCGCGATAAACGCAAGTGTGACCCATGGGAAATTTCCCCAGTGGAGCCTTTGCTGGAGCGGAATGATCAGCATCCGCTTGCGTTTGCGCTTAAAAATCGTGCCATGAGCTTGCAACGACCGGAGAGTGAGCGCCGATCATAGCTGCGCGCTGGCCCTAAACCGACCATGCCATCGCTACACTTGCGCTTATCCCTTTTCCTTGAGCCCATCGAATGCGCGCTCCAATGCTGTTGAGCCTTGCCATGCTGAGCCAAATTGCCGTCGCTGATCCGCTGACCATTGAGCGAATTTTCTCCGATCCAAACTTGAGCGGCCCGTCGCCGACTAACTTGAAAGTGGCCCCGGACGGCTCGCGCGTGAGCTTTTTGCGCGGCAAAACCGACGATCAGTTCAAGCTGGATTTATGGCAATACGAGCTAGCCAGCGGCAAAACCGAGCGGCTGGTGGATTCAAGCGTATTGCTAGGCGGGCGCGAGGAAGTGCTCTCGGTTGAAGAACGCGCGCGCCGCGAACGCCAGCGCACCGCCGCGCTGTCGGGAATCGTCGATTATTTTTGGAGCGCCGACGCGCGCCAGCTGATGTTTCCGCTGAATGGCGATCTTTACCTGTATACGGTGCCGTCCAGCGGTCCGCAGCGCGGCATTGACGAAATGCGCGCGGGTCGTGCGCAAAAAATCGAAACCGGCGGTTCAGCGACCGACCCTAAATTCTCGCCAGACGGCCGCACGCTGAGCTTCGTGCGCGCGCAAAATCTGTATCTCGCGCAAGTCGGCGGCAAAGCGCCAGTCGCGCTAACCAGCAGCGGCAAAGGCGCATTGAGCTTCGGCATGGCGGAGTTCATCGCGCAAGAGGAAATGGATCGCGACACCGGCTATTGGTGGGCGCCCAATTCGCGTGCGATTGCCTATGCGCGGGTAGATGAAACGCGCGTTCCGGTTGAGCGTCGCTTTGAGATTTACGCCGATCGCACCGAGGTGGTTGAACAGCGCTATCCGGCGGCCGGCAAGCCGAACGCTCGGGTCAGTTTGGAGGTGCGCCAGGTAGACGGTTTGGGTGCGCCCGGGCCGGCGCAGGCGATCGATCTCGGTGATGACATTTATATGGCGCGGGTTGAGTGGTTGGCGGATTCATCCGGCCTGCTGGTGCAGCGCCAAAGCCGCGATCAGCGCCGCCTAGAGCTGCTCCAGATTGACCTTAAAACGTTGACCCAGCGCGTGCTGTGGACCGAGCAGTCGAGCACCTGGGTCAATCTCAACAACGATTTGCGCGTGCTCAAAAACGCGCCCGAGCTGATTTTGGGCTCGGAGCGTTCCGGCTTTAAGCACCTGTATCGGGTCGGGCTCGATGGCAAATTGCGCAATCCCATCACGCGCGGCGACTGGGTGGTCGATCAAGTCCTGGCACTCGATGAAGCCAACGGCTGGGTGTACTTCTCCGGGAATTTATCTGGCGTGATTGAGAAACACATTTATCGCGCCAAAATCGATGGCTCAAGCGTCGCTAAACCCGAGCGCCTGAGCAAAACCCATCCGTGGAACGAAGCCAGCTTCGCCAAAGACGCAAGCGTGTACGTGTCGACCGAATCGTCCGCCACGGTGCCGCCGCAAGTGCGCCTGTACCGGCAAAACGGCGAACGTATCGCCGATTTAGAGCCAAACCTGGTCGGCTCCGAGCACCCGTATTTTGCGTATGCAGCTAATGATCGCGCGCCGGATTTTGGCACCTTCAAAACGTCCGATGACGTGACCTTGCATTACCGCTTGATCAAGCCGAAAGATTTCGACAGCCGCAAGCGCTATCCGGTGTTGATCTACACTTACGGCGGCCCGCATGTGCAAGTGGTCAACAACCGCTGGGATGCGCGCTGGGGTTTACTGTTGAAATATTTCGCGCAAAGCGGGTTCTTGGTGTTCAGCGTGGACAATCGCGGCTCGGATCGGCGCGGCACGGCGTTTGAGAACCCCATTTTCCGCGCGATGGGCGGTGTTGAAATCGCTGACCAGTTGCAAGGTGTGGCATGGCTCAAGCGCCAGGCCTTTGTCGATTCCGAGCGCGTGGCACTGTTTGGCTGGAGCTACGGCGGCTACATGACCCTCAAAGCGCTCGCGCATCATTCCGATGAGCTCGCCGCCGGTGTGGCGGTTGCCCCGGTGACCGACTGGGCGCTGTATGACACCCATTACACCGAGCGCTATATGGATCACCCCAGCGCCAATGCCGCCGGATATACCCAATCCTCGGTCTTAACCCACGCTGCTGGCATCCAGGCACCGCTGCTGCTGGTGCACGGTATGGCCGATGACAACGTGCTGTTCACTAACTCAACGAAGCTCATGGCGCTGCTGCAAGCGCAGGGTACTCAATTTGAGCTGATGACCTATCCCGGCGGCAAACACGGCTTAAGCGGAAAAGCCTCTCAAATTCATGTGTTTACAGCGATCGATCGATATTTGCGGCGGCACTTGAACGTGCCGTGAGGCATTGCTTGCTGCGCGATAAAGCAATTCGCTGGGCTACACTTAAGCGGTGTCCAAACGCCTGTAATCGAGGTAAGGCCGATGTCGAAATTTATGCGTGCGCTGCAAAAAGCGGGTCTGGTCGACTTAGTCGAGGAGCCGTCGGCCGAAATCGCCTTAGAGCCCGCGCCGGTTGAGCTTGAGGCCGCAGCTGAACTTCAAGCGGAGCCTGCGCCCGTCGCGCCGATCGGTGAGTTGATTGAGCAGCGCCCGTTTGAGCAAATCTATGCCGAGCAAGCGCTTCCACCGAGCGCTTTCAGCGCGGAGAAACTGCTAAAAATTTTTGACGGCTTAGCGGCGCTCGACCCGATCTCACGAAAAACTGCGGTCACTGCACTGGATGCCGCCGATGACGCCTGGAGTGTTGACGACGCGCTGCTGGATGCCGAGCGCAAAGTGCGTGCGCTGGGATTAGCGCGCGTGCAAATTGAGGGCCACGCGCGCGCCGCGCTTGATTTGGCCAAGCGCGAAGTGGACGAGCGCGAAGCGCGCCAGCTTGATGCGGTCACGCGAGTGCGCGCGCAGATCGCTGACCTTACAGCGCTGCTCGAGCGCGAAGTGACCCGCGCGACTGAGGAAAAAGCCGCGCTGCATGCCGGTGCGCGCGCGACCAAAGAATCCTGTCTGCGCGAAGTGGCGCGGCTGGATCAAGAAGCCTTGCGCTTGAAAACCATCGCACAAATATTTGGCCCAGTGGCCCCTAACGCCGCCGCCTCGCGTTAACTTGTTTTATCAACCCCCGTTCTAAGGAGCCTTCATGGCCACGCTCACGCCCCTCGCTAAAGGTTTGTTCACCCTCGCTATTCTCGGCGGTACCGCCGCAGTGGCGTGGCATTTTGGGCTCAGAGAGTTGATCAAAGGCACGCCGATGGTGACAGGCGAGCAGCCCGCATCCGGCAGCACAAACCCTGGCACCGGCAACCCGATCTCGATCACGCCGGGTACCTCGCCAAATCCCACCAGCCAAGCGGCAAACCCGGTCGCCAGTCAAAGCGGCGGCACGCTTGGCTCGGCTTCAAATCCGTTAAAAGTGAGTATCGTCAGCTTTCATGGCTACGCGCCAGCGCTGGTGGCCAACGGCAAATCGCTGACCACCCAGCCCGGCTCGATCTATGCGCAGCAGGGTTTGAATGTCACCTTTGTGATTCAAGACGATATCCCGACGCTGTCGACTATTTTTGAATCCAACACCGCGCAGTGCGCTTGGCGCACGTCGGATTTTTGGGCGCAAGAGCAGCCCAATTTGCGCAATGCCGGGCTGGATGGGCGCGTCGTGATGGCGGTCGATAACACCCAGGGTGGCGATGCGATTATCAGCCGCGACCCGGCGATCCGTCGGGTTGAGGACTTAGCCGACAAATCGATCGCCTTGCTGCAGTTCACGCCGTCTGACGGCATGACCATCGACGCGTTGGAAAACTCAAGCCTCACCGCGCGCAAACGCCAGTCGGTGAAATTTGTTTACATCAACGTCGAAGAAGGCACCGCAGGCGTGCGCGCGGCGCTGGAGTCGGGCAATGTCGACGCTGCCGCGCTGTGGGATCCAGATCTCTCGCTGGCGCTCAAAGGCGCGGGCGCCCACGTGGTCTATTCGACCAAAACCGCGACCAACCTGATTTACGACGTGATCGTGTGCGACACCCGCGTGCTGGACAATCCGGCCAATGAGCCCGCGATCCAAGCTCTGGTAGCGGGCTGGATGAGCGGCGTGGACGCCTCGCGCAAAGCACCTGAAACGGCCGTTGATGCGCTTGTGCAAACCCAGGAGCTGTTCGCGCTGCTGGCAAAAGATCAGGGCCGCGGCTTTATCCAGGGCCTGTTTACCAACGTGGTGTGGACCAACTTGGAAGACAACGCGCGCATTTTTGGTCTCGCCGGTGGTACCAACCACTACGAGCGCGTGTACAAGCGCTTTGACGCCATTTACCGCGCGGCCGGCGCGCTGGCGAACCCCAAATCGCCGGTGATATCGCCGCAGGATTCAATCGATTTGCGCTTTATCCGCAACCTTCTGGCTAAAAATCAAGCCGCTCAAGCGGCCGCCGCAAAGCCTGAATTTACCTTCACCGCCGCTGCTCGCCAAGCAGCCGCAACCCAAGCGCCGACGGTCACCAAGCCGGTGCTGGTTGGATTCTCAGTGGGCACAGCTGAGCTGAGCAAGCGCGCGCAAAAGCTGGTCGACGAGGAGATGGTGCCGTTTATGGAAAACAACGGCTCGGCCTATTTTGAGGTGTCTGGCAACACCGATTCGACCGGCGCGCGCGCCACCAACATGCGCCTGTCGCAGCTGCGCGCGCAGGCCGTGGTCGATTATCTGGTCAATCAGTGGGAGTTCGACCGCACGCGGTTTGTGGTCACTGGCAACGGCCCCGACAAAGCGCTGTGCGATGAAAGCAATCCGGGTGCAGAGGGCATGACGCTAGAAGACTGCCGCGCAATGAATCGCACCACCCGCGCGGCTGTACTACAACGCTAATGTGGAACCCCTACGAGCCACTGAGCCCGCGCACTACGCGGGTATTGGGCATCGGTGCGGTGCTTTTTGTACTGATCGCGTGGGCGGTGATTTCCGGGTCCGGGCTGGTCTCACCCAACAAACTGCCCTCGCCGTGGCGGGTGGCCAAAGCATTCAGCTACCTCGCGTGGGACCCTGAAAATCAGCGCAGCTTGCTGTGGAACGCAACGCTTGCCTCGGTAGGCCGCGTGGTTTCAGCTGGACTATTGGTGATCGCCATTGGCATTCCCATTGGCGTAGTGATGGGCTCTAGCCCGCGCGTGAACGCGATGCTCTCGCCGCTGGTCGATCCGTTTCGCTCAGCGCCGGTGGTCGCGTTGCTGCCGATCATGGTGATGTGGTTTGGCATCGGCGAGCAGATGAAGGTGCTGTTTTTGTTCTTCGGCGCGGTGGTGTTTTTGATCCCGATGGTGCGCGACGCGGTGCGTGCCGTGCCGCAGGCCTACTGGATTTCAGCGCGCGATTTGGGTGCCACGCCGTTTGAAGCGGTGCGCCACGCGGTGCTGCCGCTGGCCATGCCGCGCATCGCCGACGCGGTGATTGTCGGCATCTCGGTGATGTGGACCTACATTACCGTGGCTGAATACGTCAACGCTGGCGAAGGCCTAGGCCAGCTGATCCAGAACGCGCGGCGGTTTTCGGCGATGGATCAGGTGTTTGCTGGGATCATCGTGATCGTTGCATTTGCACTGATCAGCTACCAGCTGATGCACATGATCAAAGCGCGCTTGTATCCGTGGGAGACCAAACTGTGAGCGAGGCCACTGAGGTATCCATTGAGCTTAAAGACATCGTGCAGGAGTATCCGGGCAAGGAGGGTGCCGGCGTGTTGCGCGTGGTTAACGGCGTTAGCTTCAAGCTTGAGCGGCCCAGCATCGTAATGTTGCTCGGGCCGTCGGGCTGCGGTAAATCGACGATTTTGCACATGATGGGCGGCGTGCGCCCGATTGGCGTGCAAACCCCGACCTCGGGCAGCGTGTTGATCGATGGCAAGCCGTGCTCCGAGGCCCACGACGACGTGGTGATGGTGTTTCAGCGCTACGCCAATCGGCCGGATCTGACCGTGGAAGACAACGTCTCGTTTCCGTTTCGGCTTAAGCATTGGCGCAAGCGCGTGGCGGCAGCCGAAGCGCGCTCGAGGGTGGACGCGACGCTCAAAGCCGTTGGCCTGGACGGCCACCGCAAGCACTTACCGTCGCAGCTCTCGGGCGGACAAAACCAGCGCGTGGCGCTGGCGCGAGCGCTGGTGCTGCGCCCGCGCATCCTGCTGATGGACGAGCCATTTGGCGCTCTGGATGCGCAAACCCGCACCGAAATGCAGACCCTGCTGTCAGAAATGTTGCTGAGCAATCCGTGTTTGGTGGTGTTTGTCACCCACGACGTGACGGAGGCTTTATTGCTCGGCGATCGCGTGATCACGCTTTCCGCGCAACCCGCCGTGGTGGCCGACGATTTCTCGATTCTGGAGCCACGCCCGCGATCAGCGCTGTGGCAGCGCTCATCGGAAGCGCTCAAAATGGAAGAGCGCATCTTGGCGCAACTGCACGCGGCCAGCCCCGGCCGCGGATCGCTGCGCGTGTCGGTGTAAGCGGTGGACAGCTAGCGCATGGCTCTGGACCCGGCCTATAACCGCGCTGACGGCAAGCAGCCTTCGTATCTAACCGAGATGCTGCTCAATCCGCTCAACTTGACTTTAGGTGCGGGCGTCTTGGCGGTGGCGGCTTTCCTATCAATCCCGTTTGGTCTGCCGGGGCTGGTGCTACCGCTGCTCGCGTTTGGCGCGGGTGAGGCGATCGCTGCGATGTTTATTCCGGCTTCCGCCACTTTTCGCGCGGGCGTCGATCTTCAGCACAAGCTCAAACGCCGCGCGGCGGCCGAACACCATTTGCGCGCCGAAATTTTGCAGCGCTCAAGCACTGAGGATCGCCGCTGGCAGGTCTACGGCGCGCTGCGCGAGCGGGTCAGCTCGCTGCGCAAGATGGGTGCTGCGCACCGCAGCGCGATGAGCGAGCGCGATCTCGACAAAATTGAAGACACCGGCCTGGATTTCCTCGGTTTGTGGCTGGCGGAACTGAGCATGCGCGAGCGCCAGCGCTCGGTAGATGAGCGCGATTTGGAGCGACGCATTGCGGAGCTAAGTAAGCGCCTTGAAGCGGGCGCCGAAGACGAGCGTTCCCTGCGCAAAGCGCGCGCGGATCTCGAGGAACTGCTGCTGCGCCACCGCCGCTTGGCAAGTCGCAAATCCGCCGTAGAAGCAGCGCTGCTGTCTCTGCCGGACGCGATCGAGGAAATCTACCAGGCGGTGATCACCCAAAGCTCTACAAATGGCGGCGGCCCGCGCCTGACCGAGGCAATCGAGCGCTTGCGCATTGAAGAAGAGCTCGAAAGCACCTACGGTCAAGAAATCCAATCGATCATAAAACCGCTCCCAGCGCGAGCGCAGGCCAGCGTCGTGCGCAAATAATTTTTTCGCAACTATTCAACGCATATAAAGGTAAGCGCATGACTGATATCAGCCGTAAAGAATTGGAATCGTTGGTCAGCTTCGAGGCGCAAGAGGCGCTGGTGGTTAGCGCGCTCAAAAGCGCCTTTGAATCACCCGTCGGCCGCGTGCGATTTTTAGGCCGCTACACCAGCTGGAATGGCTTTTTCGGCTCAGGCGTGGCCACGCTCGCCGGTAAAATCGGCCGCTCGCGCGGCGCTTTTCTAGACCCCAATGAGCCAATCCGCGCGATTGCCGATCGCTCGGTGTATGTGGCGAGCTTCTTTTTTGACGCCGCCCGCGATGAGTTTGACGATCGCGACACCGTGCACCGCGACACGCACCGCTGCCTGGCTCAATCCACCCTCAAGGGCATGCTCGATTTTGAGCGCGAACACGGTGACGAGGTGCTGCAATCGGCCACGCGGATCAACGCGCTGCTCAATGAACCTGAGTGGCTGAACGCGCTCAACGCACGTGTCGCGCGCGGCTACGGTTCGCGCACCGCAGATGATGCAGGGTCGATATTTCACGCGATTGGCTACCACTTGGGCTCTGAGCTGCTCGCCGATCGCGAGTTCTCGCTTATTGATGAAACCTTGCGCGGCAGCGCTCCAGAACTGACCGCGTACCTGCAATCCACCTCAGTCGACGTAGCCGGGCAAAGCCACGTCGCCTACCAGTGGGTCGGCATCCATTCAGGCCACGGCGGTGCCGCTGAAGCCGACCATTTTGCATGGGCCACCCAGGGCGTGAAACTGGCTTTTCGATTCGTCCCCAGCGCCCAGCACATCGCCCTCAAAACCCAGCTGCACGCCGGCTTTCGCGCCTTCGCTGAAGACCATCGCGAGTTTTTCGAACGCGTTAATCTGGATTGATGGGTGCTTGAGTGACCGTTTAGCCCGACTTTGAGAAAAGCTCGGGCTTGATGGCCGGCTGCGGTCGAAATGATAGACCACCCTACCCAACCGTTAAGGCTTGTCTGTATTCTCGCCGGGTCTTTTTCATCCGAGTTGCAAACCATGGCCCAAGTCAATTTCTTCGCCCGATTGTCGAACCTGTGGCAGGGGTTCATCTCGCTTTGGATTGCGGATGTCGAGAAAAACCATCCGGAGATCGCCTATGAGAACGCGATCAATTCATTGGTCACCAAATACACCAAGCTCAAATCCGCGACCGCGGCGATTGTGCGGCGGCGCGATGAAATCAACTCACGCGTGGCCAGCGAAAAAAGCGCGCTTGAGCTAGTGAATCGTGACCTAGAAACCGCGCTTGCTAACAACCAAGACGATTTAGCGCTGGTGCTGTTGCAGAAAAAAGCCGCCGTTGAAGGCGAGCTCGCGGGTTTGGCCGCCGAAGCCGAGCAGTCCAATGTCGACGCCAACGATGCCAAGAGCGCGCTGCTGGCGGTGAAGGGCGAAATTGGCAAGCTCAAAGCCGAACGCGACCGCATGCTGGCGAAAATGCAGAGTGCCGATGCGCGCATTGCCATCCAGTCGCAGCTCGACGGGCTAAGCGTCGAAGCCGACGTGCAAGCGCTCGACAAGGTGCGCGATCACATCAACACCAAGATCTCCGAGGCCAACTTGGGCAAAGAGCTGCGCGATTCTGACCTCGATGTGCGCTTAGCCAAGCTGCGCCAGGATTCGGGCTCTGTCACCGCTCGCGCGCAGCTCGATGAGCTCAAGCGCCAGCGCACCGCCCAAGCCGCCACCAAGCAGATGTAGCTTATGAGCGCTCCGAGCCCGCTTCCGCGCTGGGCCGAAACCATTCGCCGCAAGTATTTGGGCGGTGAGGCGACGGTGTTTGTGCTGCATCAAAATGTCTTTGATGAAATTCTCCACGGCGAGCAGTTTTATTCGCTCGAGGCCTTCTTGAGCGACGTGCTGTTGAAGGACAACAAAGACACCATTTTGGTGTTTGATCCCTCCGCTGGGGTGCGTTACGCCAAACGCTTGAGCGGCGCGCCGGGCGAGCATCCGCTGGCGCGCGGCAAGGCCAGTGACGCGGTGCTGGCTGAGATCGAAACCGAGCTGTATTTGCGCGCGTCGACTGCCCTGATTGTTAGCTACGCGGGCACGCTCGCCCCGCCGGGTGACGAGAGCATGCTCGCCCACGCCGATCGGATGAATACCATCCGGCTGCATCGCTGGTCGATGAGTGCTGAGCTTGAACGCAAAGACAATGTGGTGTTTTTGCTGGTTGAATCGCTGTTGGAGCTCAACCAAAAGCTGGTGTCGAACCCGCGTGTGGCGGCGATCGCCGTGCCGTTGCCAGATCTTGATGAGCGCTCTGCGGCGATCCGCAAAACCGATCCGAGCATCGATGCCAAACACGTCAAGCGCCTCGCCGAACACGCCGCCGGGCTGCGCACGGTGCAGCTCAAACAGCTGCTCACGCCGCGCAGTGCGCCCGGTTTGAACGACGCAGAGCGGCTCAATTTGATTCGCTCGCTGCTAAAAGGCTCGGCCGATATTGAGGAGCGCACCGCGAAACTTGCCGCGATCACCCGTGGCATGGATACCGATGAGATTCGGCATTTAATCAACCCCGCGCACCCGCAGCCTGAAACCGACGCGGGCGATCCATATGCGGAAGTGATCGAGCTGGTCCACAAGCGCAAGCGCGAGATCATCGAGAAAGAATGCGCGGGCTTGATCGAGTTTGTCGATGCCAGCTACGGCTTAGAAGCCGTCGGCGGCAACGAGGCGATCAAGGCCGAACTGCTGGCGGTGGCCGCTGCAATTCGTTCGGGCGACAAAAACCGCGTGCCGATGGGATTGCTGTTTGTCGGCCCGATGGGCACCGGCAAAACCTTTGTTGCCAAAGCGTTTGTCAAAGACAGCGGCCTCACCGCCGTGACGCTTAAAAATTTCCGCTCCAAATGGGTGGGCTCGACCGAAGGCAACCTCGAAAAAGTCTTGAGCATGGTGCGCGCGCTCGGCCCGATCATTTTGATCATCGACGAGGGCGATCGCAGCTTTGGCGGCGGCTCAGAAGAATCCGACGGCGGCACTTCATCACGGGTGATTGCGCGGCTGAAAGAGTTTATGTCCGATCCCGACAATCGCGGCCAAGTGCTGTTTATCTTGATGACCAATCGCCCTGACAAGCTCGATATCGACATCAAGCGCGCCGGGCGTATCGACCGCAAAATCCCGTTTTTCTATCCAGAAACGCCCGAGGACGTGGAAGCGGTGCTTAACGCGCTGATGACCCGCTACAAACTGGGCCTCATCGATTGGACCACGCACCGCGCGGGCACCTCTGCGCGCTTGGTCGGGTATTCAAATGCCGATCTCGAGGCGGTGTGTTTGCTGGCGTTGAGTTTCGCCGGCGACTCAAGTCTGGTCAGCGTGGATCAATTCACCCAAGCCGTTGACGACTATGTGCCAGCGCGCGATGCGGGCATGCTCGAATATATGGAAATGCTCGCGGTGTTTGAGGCCTCAAGGCGCAGCATGCTGCCCAAACGCTACCGCGAGCTGAGCCAGGAAGCCTTCAACTATCGATTGCGCGAACTGAAATCTGAACTTCGTATCTAAAGCACTCACCCTTAAAGAGCACGCCATGAATCTTGAACTCGATCACCTGCAAGCCATCGTTAGCGCCATGCACGATTTAGCCACCACCGACGGCGTTCACGACACCGAAAAAGTGATGCTGCAAGGCTTTTATGAAGGCTGCCAGCGCGATTCCGGCGCACTCGCCAGCTTCGCCGATTTAACCCGGCAGCCGTTTGACATTAGCGCAGTGGCGGGGCTGTTTGATTCGGCCGATCGACGCGGCGCGCTGATCCATTCTTGCGTGCTGCTGGGCTACGCCGACGGCCAGTATTCGCCGGCCGAGCGCGCCAAAGTGGCGCATTTCGCGCAGGCGCTGGGGCTGTCGGCTGAGGAGCTCAAGCAGCTTGAAGAGGCCGTGTCAGACCAGCTGATCCAGCAGATCTCGCGCACCACTAACACCGATTCACTGCGTGAAGTCGCAGCGAGCATGTAGGTGTCTAATGTCGGCTTAAGGTGGCTGGGTGTCCTGGCAGCGCTGGCGATGGCGAGCACCAGCAACTTAAACTCGGCGGAAGATTGGCGCACGCCCGCTGAGCGCAGCAACTTTCAAGCAACCCCGCGTTACGCTGAGACCAAAGCGTATTTCGAGCGGCTCCAAGCGCACTCAAAGGACGCCAAGCTGATTGAGTTTGGAACCTCGCCCGAAGGCCGTTCGCAGTTCGCCTTTGTGCTCGCCAGCAATGGCGAGTTCACCCCCGAACTAGCGCGCGCCAGCGGCAAGCCGGTGTTGCTCATTCAAGCGTGCATCCACCCCGGCGAAAACGAAGGCAAAGACGCGCTGATGGCGCTCTCGCGCGACTGGTTGACGCTCGATTCTCAGCGCGCCGAGCGCAACAAAGTGGTGCTCCTGCTGATCCCGATTTTCAGCGTCGACGGCCACGAGCGCTTCGGCCCGCACAATCGGATCAATCAAAACGGGCCCGCTGCGGTGGGCTGGCGCAATACCGCGCAAAATCTCAATCTAAATCGCGATTTTTTGAAAGCTGAAGCGCCGGAAATGCAGGCCTGGCTGCGCCAGCTCAACGCGTGGGATCCGGCACTGCTGGTGGATATGCACAACACCAACGGCGCGGACTATCAATACGATTTGCTGTACGCCTTTGACACGCACGCCTCGGTGCATCCAGCGACACGAGCTTGGCTTGAACGCGTGCTCGGCGATCAAGTCATCGCGGCAACCGAGCAGAAAGGCTGGCTGCTGGGGCCGTATTTTGACCTGCAGGTCGCTGGTGATTTGCAGCGCGGCATCAAAGTGGGCCCGTCTACGCCGCGCTTTTCGTCAGGTTTCGGCGCAGCCGTTAACCGACCTGCACTGCTGCTTGAAACGCACATGCTGAAGGACCTAAAAACGCGCATTAAGGTCAACGAAGACTATCTGCGCGCGCTGCTGAAACTGATCGCGGCTGATCCCGACGCGCTGCAAAGCGCCAACCGAACGGCCGATCAGGCGGCGGCGCAAAAGGCCGGCACGCGCTTTGGTTTGAGCTTTAAGCTCGATCCCAACAGCTCAGAAACCTTCGCCTTCAAAGGCTTTCGCTACACCCGCCGGTTGAGCGAAATCTCCGGCGCACTGTGGACGCAGTATTCCACCATTAAAGAAACCTGGCCCGTTGAATTGAAGCGCGGCACCCAGCTTGAGACCGACGTCGAGCTGCCGCACGCGTATTTGCTGCCGGCATCGTGGCAGGTGGCGATCGATAAGCTTGCCCTGCACGGCGTTGAGATGACCCGACTGAGCGCACCGTTGACGCTGCAAGAGGCGCGCACCTATCGGTTTTCGGACGTGATTTACGCGGCTGCGCCGTTTGAAGGGCGCGTGCGGATTGCCAAGCTCAAGGCAACCGAGTCACTCGAAACGCTGAGCTTCCCCAGCGGCAGCGTGCTGGTGCAAATCAACCAGCGGCGCGCGCCGCTGATTGCACATCTGCTCGAGCCGAGCGGCCCGGATTCACTGGTGCGCATGGGTTACGGCGATGGTTTTATGGTGCGCGGTGAGTATGCCGAGGAGCGCGTGCTGGAAGCCAAAGCGCGCGAGCTGCTGAAGGCCAGCCCAGCGCTACAAGCTCAGTTTGAAGCCGAACTCGCGAAGCCGGAATTCGCCGGGTCCGCAGCGGCGCGCTTGGATTTTTTCTATCGCCGCCTGCCGCACTACGACAGCCACTATTTGCGCTATCCGGTGGCGCGGCTGAATGCCGATCAGCTCAAGCAGCTACTGCAAGCAAGCAGCGCGCCGAAGTGATCTTGAGACCGCGCCATGAGCACCTCACATAGCTCGTTTATCCCATTTACTCCCCAACTCCCTCGGCGAATGGCGCCGATTTGGGGTCGCGCCGCCTTAGCTGCGATCCGCAGGCTGGATTGCAGCGAAGCGGCTTGCCCCAGCGACTGCGCAGCGTAAGTGCTGCCGAGTTTTTGAAAGACGCTTGACTGAGCAATTGGCGAATGGACGCATCTCTGATGAGATTTTAAGCGAGATATTGCTGGACTCTGACGAAGCCCTTTCAGTTAAAGCTGAAGCCATTGATAGAGCGCTTCGAGATCGGCATCTTCTGGATGGTCTCGTTTGGGATGAACTTCGCGGTAAGTTATTTGAGCAAAATCGAAAGAAGCTAGCTTCGCTGATTGCCGCAAAATTATATTGCCAGGAGCCGCGCGCATGCCGCCCGCGAAGGTTTTTGCTGTTTCAGCTTTGTTGGATCAACGCTGCACTCGACTGCAAAATCAATTCCGATTTAACGCAGATTGCTCGGGATTCTTTGACGCCGCGAGAATACCGGTGGTGGGAGAACGCGACGCTGCCGAGTGAAAAAGATTGAGTCCCGAAGAAATTCCAACGATAAAACAATTGCCGCGAAATCGACCCAACCACCTTGCTAACTCAATCCTCGTGATAGCGCGGCAGAATCGCGCTAATTTGTACTAGCCGTTCGATTGGGTTGCGGGTTTCTAGCAGCTGTTGCTGCTCGTTACGGCTTAGTCGCGGCAGGAGTTCGCTTAGGCGAAAGCCCACGAAGCTGGCGTCTGCCAGCAGGTGCAGCGGGACTGCGCCATACACTTCTGGGTAATCATCCAGCAGCCGCGCGAGCAGCGTGCTCAACGGTTGATGATCGGGGGGCACCGGCAGGGCGGGCTCGTCTTCCCAAATGGCGAGCTCACCGAGCATGAGGCCTGAGTCGCGGATGCTTAAGCGCTCGACGCTAAAACGCGCGCCACCGCTGCAACTGATGCCGAGGAGACCGTTTTCGAGGGTGTAGAAATCGGTGATGTGCGCGAGTGTCCCCACCGCTGACGGACGCGAGGTGCCGCTATCGTCGGACGACAACAGCTGGCACACGCCAAACGGGCTGGCGTTGCGCGAGCATTCGCGAATCATGTCGAGATAGCGCCGCTCAAAGATTCTCAAGCGCAGTGGGCCGCCCGGATACAGCACGGTATTCAGCGGAAAAATGGGCACTAACGAGGATGTATTCATGCGCCGTGATCTGTGCGGCCGACCGCGCTCATAACAGCGCGAGCAAGCGAGTTTGCGCGCCTTCAAGCCCGCCGTTGGACATAAACACAATCTGGTCATCGGCTAGCGCTTCAGCAGCAAGTGCCGTGATCAATTCCGCCACGCTGCCCACGGCGCTGGCGCGCGGTTTAAGCTCGTCTAGCAGCCCGCTTGGGTTCCAGTCAGACGTGGCGCGCGCAAGCAAAAAAACCCGATCCGCCGCTTGCAGCGAACCCGCTAGCAGGGCGGCGTGGGCACCCGCGCGCATCGAATTGGAGCGCGCCTCGAAGGCGGCGATTACACGACCGTGCGGAAAGCGTCGGCGCACGCCCTCCAGAGTGCGCGCGATTGCGGTCGGGTGATGGGCAAAGTCGTCCCAGACGGTTACGCCGCGCGCCTTGCCGACCAGCTCCAGGCGCCGCTTGACGCCGGTAAAGTGCGCCAGCGCGCGGATCGCGGTTGTCGGTGCTACGCCCACTTTGCTGGCCGCAGCCATCGCCGCGAGCGCGTTTTCGACGTTGTGCGAGCCGCTCGATTGCAGCGTCAGTTCGCCTTGTGATTCACCGTTGACCAGCACCTCCACGCGCATGCCGTCAGCGCTTACATTGCGCGCGCCAAAGCTCGCGCCAGCTTGCAGGCCAAACGACGTTTGCTCCGTCCAGCAGCCGCGCGAGAGCGTGTCGGCCAGCTGCGCATCGCCGTGGTTGACAATCAGCGCGCCGTTACCCGGCACGATCCGCACCAGATGATGGAACTGGCGTTTGATCGCCTCGAGATTGTCAAAAATATCGGCGTGATCGAACTCGAGATTGTTGAGGATCGCGACCGTCGGCTGGTAGTGCACAAACTTCGAACGTTTGTCGAAAAACGCGGTGTCGTACTCGTCGGCCTCGATCACAAAATACTGACCCGCGCCGAGCCGGGCTGAAACCGGAAAATTATTCGGCACACCGCCGATCAAAAATCCCGGCTGCAAGCCGGCGTACTCCAAAATCCACGCCAGCATTGAGCTGGTAGTAGTTTTGCCGTGCGTCCCGGCCACCGCCAAAACGGTTTTGCCGCGCAGTACCTGCTGCGCCAGCCACTGCGGCCCCGACAGGTACGCCAAGCGCTGGTTGAGCACGTACTCGACCGCCAAATTGCCGCGCGAGAGCGCGTTACCGATGATGACCAAGCTCGGATGCGGCTGCAAATGGGCCGCGCTAAACCCCACTTTCAGCGTGATTCCCAACGCGCTCAACTGGTCGGACATCGGCGGATAGACGTTTTGATCTGAGCCCTCGACCGCCCAACCTGATTCGCGCGCCAATGCCGCGAGCCCGCCCATAAAGGTCCCGCAAATTCCCAGGATATGGATCATTCGCTGTCGAACAGAAAAATCGAAACCACGATGCCGATCAGCGTGGTGGCATACGAGATACCAATCGCCGCCGGCCACGAGACGTTGAGCGCGTGGCGATAAATGTTCGCGGCCACCGTTGCGCTCCACAGAATCCAGGCGAGGATCAGCAGGCCGTAATCCGGCCCCATCGTCTCGCCCGCGCGGCTGACGCTTTCGCCCCACAGCAGCAGCGGAATGGCCGCGATTGACACCACCGCGTCGGCACCCAGCAGCGCCGCCACGGTTTGCTGCCAGCGCTCAGTCACACCGCGCAAGTGCAGATACAGCTTAGCGGCGAGCAAGGTCAACGACAGATAGACCAGCACCCGCCAAACGAACTCAGAGCTTGGGGTGATCAACTGCAAGACGCCGGACGCCAGCACGTTCGCCAACAGGCCCACGCCCAACGAATGCGCGTGCGCCGGAATGTCCTGCGGGCCTGCGCGAAATACCGCGAGGCGCGCGAAGATAATCAACAGCGCGCGGTACAGCAACAAGTCAAAAAACCGGGATTGCGAGACTTAAGTCGCGACGGCGAGCATGCGCGCAAGCACCGTCTCGAGCGAGCCAACGCCATCCACTTTGAGCAGCTCACCACGCTGCGCGTAGAAATCGAGCACGGGCGCGGTTTGCTGGTTGTAGACATCCAAGCGATTGCGCACGGTTTCGGGCGTGTCGTCGGCGCGTCCTTCTGCTTGCGCGCGACCGGCGAGGCGTTCAACCAGCAGTGTCACCGGGACGTCGATCAAAATGGCGCGATCTAACGGCTGGGCAATTTTGCGCAACAGGCCATCAAGGGCGGTAGCTTGCACCAGATTACGCGGATAGCCGTCGAGAATAAAACCGCTGCCCACATCGCCGCGACTCAGGCGATCTTCGAGCATGCCCAGGACCAAATCGTCAGACACCAACCGCCCCGCTTCCATCACCGCCTTGGCCTGCAAGCCAAGCGCCGTGCCATCAGCTACCGCTTGGCGCAGCAAGTCGCCGGTGGAGACGTGCGCAATACCCAGTCGATCTTTCAGGAACGTGGCTTGCGTGCCTTTGCCGGATCCTGGCGCTCCTAAAAGCACAATGCGCATGGTTTTTGTGATCTCCAAAACGAGCGGGTGCGCACGGTTGCGGTGGGGTGGACAAGTTCACCAAACCTTACGGTTCACCGCGCGGGAAGTCAATTCGCAGCTTTAGCGCTGGGCTTCAACAAATAGTGAATAAAAGCGCTCGCCATAGCGCGCGCTGGCCACTGCGCTGTGATCGTCGACGCGCAAACTGGGATGCTCGCTCGCCTGATAGCCACACTGGCGCACGTGTGCAAACCCGGCGTTGAGCAGCGTGCGTTGCAAGGTTTCAAAATCGTAGCCGAACTTGTGCGACTCAAAACCGTGCGCGGGCTCAGCGCCAGCGCCCGCGTAGGCCAGAAAATCTTCCAGGCGCGTGGGGTTTTCTGGCCACCAGCTCCAGGTTTCGCGGCGTGATGCAAAAAATGCGCGATCTCCCGTTTGATAGGCATCAATGCACTGTTGCACGTCCGGCACGATGATCCGCACCACGCCGGAGGGCAGCAAAACGCGCATGACCTCGGCCAGCAAAGGCATCACGTCGCGCGGAAAAAACAGATGCTCCAACACATGCGACAGGTACACATAGCGCACGCTGGCATCTCCAAACGGCAGTCCCCAGTTGACGTTCATCGACAGCGGCGCCGGGTACACATCGATGTTGACAAAGCCCTCAATGGCGCTCGGGCCGCAGCCAATATGTACCTTCAAATCACGGCTGCTCGGCGTCAAACCCAGCGCTTGGGCTTGCTCAAGGACAAAGTCCGCGCGCAGCTCTTTTAGCGCCTGCGCGATACCGTCGATGCCGGCGAGCAAGGCTTCCACCCGATCCACCGCAGCGCTGCCCGCGCGCGCTAACTCGCGCTCGGCGTGCGGGCCGAACGCCCGGAGGTCGCAAGAGAGATCGTAAACGCCGCGCGCGAGTGCCGGCAGAAGCGCGCAGGTCCGCGTGTGGGCGCGTTCGGCAGATTCGGGATTTCCCACGGACTCAGCCTCAATCAAGATGCCAGCGCGCTGCAAATACTCCAGCACTTGCAACACCGGCGCGCGATCGTTGGCACTTAAACGGTTAAGGCTTGCATTGACATCGGTTGGCCGCGCGAATTGGCACAGCCAGCCGATCAGATTCGGCTGATCGGTTTCAAACGGTGGCAGCGCGCTGTTGGCGCCATGCAGCAGCATGCGACCTTGGCGAAACCGCACAACGACATCGGGCGCAAAAATGTTCATCGGAATGCGCTCGGGCCTTAAAACAACAGGTAAGTCGACAAGATGTACTTATCGTTGCTGAGCGGCGGGCGCCCTTCGTGTTGGTACATCCAATACGGCGGAAACATCAACAGGCGGCCGGTCCGCGCCGAGACGCTGTAATCGAGATCAACGAAGCGCGTTTCACCGCCCTCAGCGACATCATTGAGGTACCACAAAAACACCATGTAGCGGTTAGCGACGCTGCCAATCGAATCAAAATGCGCCTGGAATTGATCGTCCCCACCGGCTTGGTAGCGCTTGATGATCAGCTCACTTAGCCGATCAGTTGGCGGCACTGGAATGGTCAATTGCACGCGCTCGCAATAGGCGCGCAAGTGCTCGTGCATGCGCCCAATAAGCTGCGCACGAAAAGCCAAATCGCAAAACGGCGTCATATCGAGCTCGCTCCAGCGGCTCAGCTCAAGGCCCGCACGCACCTCGCGGCCGTTGTCGCGGTGAAAGCGCGAGAGCGCGTGAAACGAGCTGATCAGCTGCGCGCAAAATTCGCGCGACAGACTCAGATCTGTCACCTGAACGAAATCTACGAGCGCAGCTGGTTTAGACATTTCTTTACAAGAGATGAACAAATAGTTAAAAGATCGTGTAATCGCTGCGATGAGTTTGCAACATTCATAGATTTTTGCCGGGTTTCATTGCGCGATCAGTTTGCAGTTACCCCCGCCCTACCGGAGTTCCCATGATCTCAAATAAATCACTAGTTGCCGCTGGCATAGCACAAGCGCTCGTTGTCGGTGCGATGGTTGGCGTTTCGGCGCCCGCATTCGCCCAAACGGATCCAGCGCAAGACGACGCCACTACTTTGGACAAAGTCCAAATCACCGGTTCACGCATTCGGCGCGTGGATGCCGAAACATCCAGCCCGGTATTTGTCATCGACGCAGCAGCGATCGAGAAAACTGGCGCGGTCACGGTCGGCGCTTTCTTGCAGTCGGTCCCGTCAATCGCCGGTGCCGCGACCAATCCGTCGGTCAATAACGGCGGCGGCGATGGCGCAGCCACCGTGTCTTTGCGCGGTCTGGGCGATGTGCGCACGTTGACCCTGATCAACGGTCGGCGCATGGTTTACAACGACATCAACTCAATCCCGATGGCGGTCATTGAGCGCGTTGAAGTGCTCAAAGACGGCGCATCGGCGATCTACGGTTCCGACGCCATTGGCGGTGTGGTCAACTTCATCCTCAAAAAAGACATGGACGGCGGCCAGGTTTCCGTCAACTACGGCATCTCCAGCGAAGACGACGGCCAGCGCCAAGGCACCAACGCCACCTACGGCTGGTCCGGCGATCGCGGCAATGTGATCGTGAGCCTGAACTACAACAAACAGGAAGAAGTGCTCGCAGCCGATCGCGACTACTCGGCCGTGGCCTTAACTCTGTACTCCGGTGAAGTGGTATCTGGCGGCTCGAGCCGCGCGCCCACCGGACGTTACGTTGTTCCACGCACTCTAGCGGCGGCCAATGGAATCAACTGCGCTGGCACAGGACTTTCCGTTCCGCTGACCCGCCGCGACGGCCGCCCAGGCAGTGCAATTGGTGATTTCCGCTGCTTCGATCCGGGCACCGATTTGTTCAACTACCAGGGCGTTGGCAACTTGCAGCTGACCCCTCAAGAACGCGCCGGCCTGTTTGTGTCGGGCAATTTCGACATCACCCCCGGCCACACGCTTTACACCGAGGTCTACACGCAGAACACCAGTTCCGCGCAAGCCATCGCCCCATTGCCATTTGACTCGCGTCCGGGTCAAGACGAAATCTCGATCCCAGCAAACAGCTTCTACAATCCGTTCGGCGTCGCAATTCCTGACTTGCGCTTGCGCCTATCGGCCATTGGCAACCGTCGCTACGAGTTCAAAACCGACGTCAAGCAGCTCTCAACCGGGGTCAAGGGCACGCTGTTCAACACCAGCTGGGACTACGAAGTCGGCTTGACCTACGGCAAACTCCAGCAGCGTTCCACCAACGCAGGCTATTTGCTGACCACCGCGCTGACCGACGCCCTCGGCCCGTCATTTCGCGATGCCGCTGGCGTGATTCGCTGCGGAACGGCGAGCGCAATCATTTCCAACTGCACGCCGGTTAACTTCTTCGGCGCCTTAAACGACCCCACCCAGCTGGCCGCGCTCGCACAAGTAGCGCCGAATGCGACCAACCGCACCGATCAAACCTTAAAGAGCTTCCAGGCGAACTTCTCAGGTGACTTATTCGAGCTGCCGGCCGGCCCGATCAGCACGGCAATTGGCGTTGAATATCGCGAGGAAAGCGTTAACTTCTCGCCTGACTTCTTGGCCCTGATCAACACCACCAACTTCACCTGCTTGATCTCCTCGGAGGCCTGTACTTCCCCCGCGAAAGGCGAGTTCGACGTCAAAGAAATTTACGGTGAAGCGTTCATCCCGATCATCGCAGACGCACCGTTTATCCAATCGCTCAACGCCACCATCGGCGCGCGCTACTCCGATTACTCGACCTTTGGCGATACCACCAACTGGAAGCTGGGCCTCGAATATCGACCGGTTGACGATTTGCTGTTCCGCAGCACAGTCGCCAAAGTATTCCGCGCGCCGCAAATAACCGACCTGTTCGGCGGCCAGTTTGCCTCCTCGGATAGCTTCCGCGACCCGTGCAATGGCCTTCGCGTCGCCAACGTCGCCTGTACCAATGTGCCGCGCGACGGCTCGTTCCAGCAAACCGACACGCAGCTCTCGGCGATCAAAGGCGGCAACCCGCTGTTGTCCCCGGAAAAAGGCCGCGTGTTCACCTATGGCGCGGTGTACGACGCGTCCTGGTTGCCGGGTTTTTCAACCACGGTCGATTTCTGGAAGGTCTACCTCAACGACACCATCAGCACCGTCGGCACGCAGGTGATCTTGGATAACTGCTTCGCGAGCGGCTCGTTTTGTAACCTGTTCTCGCGCGGCACGGATGGCGAAATTTTGCGGCTGTTTGACGCCAACGCCAACGTCGGTCGCACCGACACGCGCGGCGTCGATATCGGCTTCAAATACCGCATGGCGGAAACCGATTTTGGTCGCTTCAACTTCAGCCTCGACACCACATATGTCGATCAGTTCGACGTGAAAAATATCGTCCTCGGCCAGGTCATTTCATCGCAAGTGTTGGCCGGTAGCTTCACCAATCCATCCGCCGCAGGCCTGGGCAACTACAGCCGCTGGCGCGGTCTTGGCGTGGTCGGCTGGCGTTTAAATGAGTGGGAAGCGCAGTGGACCGCGCGCTACATCCACGGCTTCCAGGTGGGCGGTGGCACCAACGGATTTGCCGATGCGGGCGATCCGGCCAATCCAGCCACCCTGGTGTTTTTCACGCGCGGCGCAACCACGTACCACAACCTGCAAGGCGCCTACACCTATGAGCCATGGGGCACCAAGTTCGCGCTCGGCGTCGACAACGCGTTCGACAAACAGCCACCCATCCTCTATCAAAACAACACGCTCAACGGCAACACCGACGAGCGCACGTTCGATACCGTAGGCCGCTACGTTTGGGCAACCGCAACCATCAACTTCTAGGCATTAGCCCTCCGAGTTGCTAAGTTGCTAAGTTGATAAGTTGATAAAAGCCGCGCTGAGCAATCAGCGCGGCTTTTTTATGGTGCGCTTAAGCGCGGGCAAATCTCCAACTTAGCTTACCGCTGGACCCCTTTGCCGTTCTGCATCCGACGCGGACGTGTGGAACTGCGCCAATCAGGCCACCAGCCGCGGTGGGTTAGTGCGTAGCGGTCGGCCGCTGCCTCGAAGGGGTTGCTGGCGGCGATGATGGCGCCGCGCAGGCAGCCGAGCAGCACGTAAGCCGGCAGGAAGAATGGGCCGAGCACTTCGTATTGGTAGGTATGCGCGCGCTCGTGGTCGCCCAGACGAACCCACACGCGCCGCGCGCCGCGTGCACGCGCTCGATAGGTGCGCACGCGTAAATCGAGCGAGTCACCGGTCAATAAAATCACATTGCCCAACACCAGCGCGCCGCCTGGGCCGAGTGGAAATCGATAAAACTGGATCGCGTTATCGCCGCAGCGAACGCGCGCGCCGAAAGGAGTGGCGAGCATGCCCAGTAGCAGTCCAAGCGCGCTGTTAGGCGACGTCCACAGCTTGCCGAGCACGCTTAGGAGCTTTCTAGTCAGCAAGTTTGAGTGGATTGAGCGCAAGCCAGGCGCTCAACTGTTGCAAGCCTTCGTCGATGCTCACCGATGGCTGGTAGCCCAAATCGCGGCGCGCTGCGCTTAAATCAAACCAGTGGGCGGTTGCGAGTTCGGCCGCCAAAAAGCGCGTCATGGGCGGCTCGCCTTTCAACTGCAATGCATGCCACAGCGCTTCGCAAACGCCGCCCGCGATGTACGCAAGCGGTTTGGGTACGGTCCTATTAACGGGCTTCAATCCGGCCGCGCCGAGCAAAGCGTTGATGATTTGCTTAAGTGCGCGCGGCTCGCCGTTGCTGATGAAATACGCGCGGCCCGCGCACGGAGCGCCAATGTCGAGGCGGTCGAGCGCGTTTAAGTGCGCGCTGGCGGCGTTGTCGATATAGGTCGTGTCGATCAGGTTGTGCCCACCGCCAACAAACGCCAGCCGCCCTGCGCGCGCTCGGCTGGCAATGCGCGGCAGCAGATGGTTGTCGCCCGGACCCCAAATCAAATGTGGACGCAAGGCGACTGTCGCCAGCTGCTCGCCGTTCGCGCGCAACACGGCTTGCTCGGCGAGTGCTTTGGTTTTCGGATAATGGGCGTGAAAAGCGCTTGGATACGGCGCACTTTCATCGACGCCCGCGAGATCGCCGCCCGCGTGGACCACGCTCGGTGAGGACGTGTAGACCAGCTTGCGCACGCCAAAGTGTTTGCAAGCCGCCAGCACGTTCTCAGTGCCCAGCACGTTGGCTGCAAAATAATCCGCGTAGGCGCCCCAAATCCCGGGCTTGGCGGCCACGTGGATCACCGCATCGGCGCCCTCAACGGCGCGCAAAACGGCGCGCGCGTCGGCCAGATCGCCGCTGATTTGCAGCACGCCCAGCTCATCAAGCGCGGCATATCGCTGCCGCGAAATGGAGCGCAGCGTGTGCCCGCGACGATGCAGCATGCGTGTGATCGCCAGGCCCAGAAAGCCGCCCGCGCCGGTGATTAAGATCGTCTGGTTCATCGCTTAAAAACCTGGCCGCGCGCTCGCGTCAAGCGGCGGGCTGCTCGGTGCTGATCACCGCCTGCGGCGCAGCAATGCCGCTGCCTTCGGGCGCAGCGAGCAAAATGCCGTGGCGAATTTCTTTGCTTAAGATCAGCTTGGCGGCGTCTGCAAAACGCTCCAGACCCGCCTCGAAGGCCAGTTTTCCAGCGTCGTCCGTGCGCACTGCACCAGTCGCCCGCAGCCCGGCAATAAAATTGCGAAACAGCGCTTTGTCAAAAAATTCAGGCGCATTGAATTCGACCAGTAGCGACAAACGCTGCGCGGTGAGGTGGCACAGATTTTCGAGCTCAAGCGCTGAAATGGCCCCAGAGCCTTTGCTGGCGAGCAGCGAAATCAGGATGTAGTAGCGCTGGAAACTTTGCAGCAGCGCCTGACCGAACACTTTGAGCTGCAACGCTTGCGCGCTGCCGCCGACCGCGCGCGAGAGCAACAAGCCGTCGGCACTTTGCTTAAGCAATCCGGTGCTCAAGAAGAAATCGAGGGTCGCGTTGAGGTGTGCCTCGAACTGCGTTTCATCGAAATGCAAAAACAGCTCAGTGCGCAAGAACGGATACACCAGCGCGCCCAGCTTCAGCACCTTAGCGCGCTCAAATTCGACGTTATTGAGAAAACAGCAGCCCACCCAGCCGGCCACCGCGAACGCGTGCAATACGTTGTTGCGGTAATAAGTTTGCAGCGTGGCGGTTTGCGCTTTCAGGCAAATGATGTCACCTAGTGGGTGCTGGACGCGCTCGATCATCGCCATTTTCTGGCCGTAGCTTAAAATTTCCTTTGGCGTGAGCGCGGTCAAGGTGAGGCGCTCGGCGTAAGGCAATTCGCGGCACAGGCGTTGGCACAGGTCTAGCTGGCCCAATAGATCATCGGCATCCATTGCCTGTTTGGGCGTGGACAGCAGCACCAGCGCGAGCAAGTTAATCGGATTGACGTCGACCGCGCGATTGATGCTGACCATGATTCGATCGGCCAATTCATCGACGGCTTGCGGCAGCCAGTTCGGCCGCTCCTCGGGGGTTAGGTGCGCGTCGCGCCATTCCGGGTCCACGCTTGCAAGGTGTTCGCTGAGCAGGATTGGCTCACCAAAATTGACCGCCACCTTGCCGTAGTTGGAGCGCAGCATTTTAAGCGAGCGCAGCAGTTGAAACAGGCTCTCTTTTTGCTTGACCGCACCGGCCAGCTCCTGGGTATGCGCGCGGCCCTCGACCACGCGCTCATAGCCGATGTAGACCGGTTGAAACAAGACGTCGCGACGCGGCTCGCGCAGGTACGCGCGCATGGTCATCGCCAGCATGCCGCCGCGTGGCGTTAGCAAGCGTCCCGACCGCGAACGGCCGCCTTCAATGAAGTATTCCATCGATACGCCATTGGCAAAAAGCGCGGACACGTATTCGTTAAACACCGCCGAATACAGCGGATTGGATTTGAAACTGCGGCGCATAAAAAACGCGCCACCGCCGCGCAGCAGTGTCCCCACCACCGGCAAATTCAAGTTCACGCCGGCGGAAATGTGCGGGCACACCAGGCCTTGTTCATACAGCAAATAGCTCAACAGCAAGTAGTCGATGTGGCTGCGGTGGCAGGGCACATAAATGATCTCGCGGCCATGCGCCTCGCGCTGAAACTTCTCGAAATGGTTGACCGTCACGCCGTCGTAGAGACGGTTCCAAAACCAGCGCAGCAAAAAGCTCAGCGAGCGCACCACCGGGTCGGAGTAATCCGCCGCAATTTCAAACGCGATCTTGGTAGCCTGCGCGTCGGCTTTTTCGAGCGAGATTTGCTGTTTGGTCGCGTGTGCGCTGACGGCTTGGCGCACCGCCGGCGTGCGCAGCACCTGGCCCACCAGCGTGCGTCGATGCGATAGATCCGGACCGATTACCGCGGTGCGTACCAGCCGAAAATGGGTGCGCAACACTCGCGCCACTTTGCGCAATTGGCGCGGTCGATCGAGCTTCTCATCGATCGCCTCGCGCAGCTTGAGCGGCGCTGCGAATTGCACGATGGTGGCGCGGCCGTTCAGGAAAATACTGAACAGGCGCCGCAATCGCCCGACCACGACCCAGTTTTCTGTAAACAGCACGCGAAACCAGCCCTGCTGGCGGTCCGGCGCGCGGCCCACAAAAATAGAGACCGGAATCAGCTCAATGTTCAGTGCGGGGTCGCGCTCCAGCGCCAGCAGCAGCTCGCTTAAGCCATCTGCGTAACGCACCGGCGCTTGGCTCAGCGGATTGAGATTTGTGCTGCGCTCAAGCGCAATCATCGCCGGACGTGCGATGCCTTCAAGCCCCACGATCGGCTTGAACGGACGCGGCAAGTTTAAGTCGCGGCACACGTGGTCTAGGATCAGTCGATTGCTCAGTGAGGAGTCTTCCAACACATAGCACTTGGGTCCGACTTGATCGACCGCGAGGTCGGCTAGGGTGTCGGGCACCACTTTGACCTTGACCCACAGCATCAGCGTGCGCCGCGCCAAGTTGTAAAACGCGCGTTTGAGCTTGCCAAAAAATTCGGTCGAAGTAGGCATGGTTAGTCCTCGCTCAATCGAGCCGGATACCAGCGCTCTGAGCGCTTCGTCAGCCGCTCGGTAAAGCGCAGTTCCTGCCCATCCAGCGGCACGACGGTAGCAATCAGCGCGCTTGTTGCGCTGCTCGAAACAACGGCTATGGAACTTGCGTCTAAGGCCGCCCCGGCGTCCACATCAATGCCCTTGAGGGTTAGGTGCATGAGTTCAAGACCCAAAGCCATGCGCGCGCTAAGGGCATCGTCGCCGGCCGTTGAGAGGTCCGCATAGCGCCGCACGCCGCGCGCATTGAGCGCGCCCAACCAGGCTTGCGCAAGCGATTTGAGGCGCTCGGGATTCAGCAGCACGGCGTTGTCGAGGCGTTTAAGCAGCACGCTGACCTGGATTTTTGCGGCCTCGCGCTGCTCGCGGCTTAAGTACGGGTCTTGGTCAAAGCTGGTCGCCAAATTGGCTTCAATAGCCGCCAGCATTTTCTTCAGATCAGGCTGCAACGCCGCGAGTTCACGCTCGAAAGCGTCGCTTGGGCCAGAGGCCGCCAGGCGTCGCAGCGTCTCGAGCGAACGGTCAAACGTGGCGGCGTCGAGCTCGCCGGATTTGAGCATGCGCGCGTAGCTATCCTCCCACTGCATGCGCTGCGCATCACTGAAGCGCAGGCCCGCCAGTTTGGCGCCATCAAGCGCACGCAGCGCGGCCAATTGCTCGCGGCCAAAAGCCAGCGGCGAATCCGCTATTTGACGTTCGCAACCGACCAGCGCCAAAGCCAGCAGCACAAGCCCAAGTGTCGAGCTGTTCATGCAATTGCCACTAATCGACCCGCCGAAAATCATCGAGTCGCCGCTGTCTGACATTGCTGCCCAGATAGCTCGGCACAATGGCCTCGAGCGGCATCGGAGTAATCCCAAAGGCCTTGAAGCCGTCGGTTTTGGTGACCGAATCCACGCGCAGTGACAGATAGTTGTCGGTCGAAAATGGCTTGCCGGGAACGAAATCAAACAACGCCGCCTGCAGGCGCGCGAGCGGCATCGGCAGCGGCACGATCAAACGCGTGAGGTCTAACTTATCGCGCACAAAATCGACGATTTCCCTGAGTGTCCAAATGCGCGGGCCGCCGAGCTCGAAGGTGCCGCCAAAGGTGCGCGGATCGTTCAGCGCCAGCGCAAATGCTTGCACCACGTCGTTGATCCAAACCGGCTGAAAGCGCGCGTTCGGACAAGCCAACGGCAGCACGGGCGACAGCTTGAGCAGCTGAGCAAAGCGCACGATCAAGCCATCGCCGGGGCCGAAAATCACCGAGGGCTGAAAGATCGTGATGTCGAGGCCTTCGAGACCCGCCTGCCGCACCAGCGCTTCGGCCTCGCCACGCGTTTTGAGATAGAAACTCTCACCCTTGCCGGCGTTGAGTGCGCTCATCTGGATAAATCGGCGCACGCCACATGCGCGCGCAGCGTCCAGGGCGAGCCGCGTCAACTCCACATGTGCGCGGCGAAATCCTGCGCCCGAGCGGCCGCGTTCGTTCAGGATGCCGACCAAGTTAATGATCGCGTCCATGCCCTCGGCAAGCCGCGCCAGTACTGCGGGATCGTACGGATCAGCCGCCACAAATCGCGTATTGGGCAATACGCGCGCCTCGCTCAGCGTGGCCACCGAGCGGGTGATCACGGTTGAATGCAAGCCGTCAGCGTCGAGCCGCGTTAATAGGTTAGTGCCGACAAAACCCGATCCGCCGAGCACCAGGATCTTCTTGATCGGATGACGCGGGCTCATCGCGCAGCACCGTTGATCAGCGGCGTGTGCAGCGGCTTGCGGGAGATTTCAATGCGGTTATTCATAGGCACACAGGCTTGAGGAGAGGGTCGGAGGTGCGCGTCTGCGTCCAGTCATGTAACGGGCGCAGCGAGCCTGAATTGAGCTGGTAGTCATAGACCATCGCAAATCCAATCACGCGTTGTACGTAGTCGCGGGTTTCGGCATATGGGATAAGTTCGATAAAACGCAGGCGGTCATCGCCGGGAATCCGCGTCTGCCAGCGTTTAAGCACGTTCGGCCCGGCATTATAGGCAGCCAGTGTCGCGATCACGTCTTGCTGGTGGTCGGCCATGCGCCCGGCGAGATAAGCCGTGCCTAGGCGAATGTTGAATCTTGGATTGCGCAGATCCGCCACGCCATCGAAGCGCAAGCGCAGCTGACGAGCCAACACCGCCGCAGTGCTCGGCAGTAGCTGCATCAAGCCATGCGCATTCGCGCCCGATTGCGCGTTCGGGTCGAGCGCGCTCTCAGCGCGCATCACAGCGTAAATTAGCGCTGGATTCAAGCCTTGGCGCCGCGCCTGGGTGCTCACTTGGCGCTCCCACGCAAGCGGAAAACGCAGGTCGTACAAGCGCCGATCGGCCTCGCGCGCCAGCGTAATTACCGCTTGTCGGTACCACTTAAGTTCAAGTGCGAGTGCCGCCATTTGCGCGCGATCGGCGTCGCTCGCGCCGAGCAGCGCTTGGTTCCATTCGCGCCGCGCCAGCGTTTCGCGATTGATCGCGCGCAGCTCAACGGCGCGCGCGACAGATAAATTGCGCGTCGCAAAGGTCGGATCAAGCTTCGGTGCCGTTCGTTTACACAGCGCCGGTGCGCGCTTGAGCTCATCACTTGCGGCAAAGCCATAAAAATCCGGGATCGCCGCGGCGCGCTCAAACGCGGCACGCGCCAGGTCGGCTTGATCGAGTTGCGTATGCGCGCGACCGCGCCAAAAGCCGGCCAAGCTTGAAGCGGCCTCAGTCGCATCGAGTGCATCCAGCGCGGCCAGAATTTTCAGCGCATCACCGCTCAGCAGCGCACTGCGCACGCGCCACAGGCGGCTTTGAGCGGTGTGTTCGTGTGCTGGGAGAGCGCTTAAACGCTGCCACGCGATCGGCTCGAGCGCGACCGCTGAGTACACCGCGACTTCGCGCCGCACCGCCCACAAATCGGCATCGGCAAACTTGAAATTTACGCTGACCGCATTGAGCAAACTCAACGCGCTGGCGTGGTCGCGGCGCGCCAATTTCACCAGCGCGCCGCGCAAAGCTGCGCGCGCATACGGGTCGCTTGAAGTGTGCTTCTTCGCGCTAAAGGGATTGCTGCTGAGCTTTGCAGCAGCCAGTGCCGCGGGCAATTCTGCTGTCGCCCAGCTGCGCGCGCTGGCGACGCCTAAGTATCCGCGCCCTTCATCAAACGCGCGCTGGATGCGCGTGTTGATCACCGCAGGCGCTAACCGCTCGGCCTTGTGTAGCTCGCGCGCCAGTGCCGTGCACGCGCTTTTCAGCTCAAGCGCCTGCTTAAACCACTCGATGAACTCAGCGTCCGCCGCCGCCCCGCGCAAATGCCAGGAATGGCAGTTGAGCTCCGCGTCGCTGAGATCCGCCACATCAAATCGCGCAAATTCCTCATCGCGACCCTGGCGCATCAGCTCGCGCAGCCACGCGCGTTTTAAGTCGCCGACGACGGCCAAGTCCTGGTTTGCAGACAAGTACTCAGCGACCACTTCGGGTGCGACAGTTTTAAGATTGCGCTCGATCACGCGGTATTCGAGATAGGCTTTCAGCGGGTAGCCGTCGAGCTGCGCGAGCGCACTGCTGACGTCGGCTTGGGCATCGCCTTGCAAGCGCGCATCGGCCGCGAGGAACGTAGCGCGCTGGTCGGCGTTGGCCGCGCCGACAAGTAGCAAGCAGAGGGTAAACGTGGATCTCATCATCTTGGCGATTGTATGTGTTCTCACCGGGGCGCTCGCGGGCGGCTTGGCGGGCCTGCTTGGGGTCGGCGGTGGGATCGTGATCGTGCCGGCTTTGGTGGCGCTGTTTCTGGCGCGCGGCGTGAGCCCAGATATTGCGATGCATTTGAGCCTCGGCACCTCGCTCGCCAGCATCGCGTTTACCTCGATTGCCTCGATCTGCGCCCACCACAAGCGCGGCGCGGTGCGAATGGATTTAGCGCGCTGGTTGGCCCCGGGCTTGATCGTTGGCGCCGCACTCGCCGGATTCGGCGTGCGCTATCTCGACGGCTCGCTGCTGCAGACCGGTTTCGGCGTTTTTGCGATCTTGATCGGGCTCAACTTGCTGCGCGCAAGCCGCTCAGAATCAGCCACCGAACGCCCGATCGGCGCCGCGCGCTTGCTCGGTGGCGGGCTCGCGATCGGCGTCGCTTCCGGGCTCGCGGGCATCGGCGGCGGCAGCTTGAGCGTGCCATTCTTGAGCTATTTCGGCACTCCGCTGCTGCAAGCCATTGGCACCGCGGCCCTCGGCGGCCTGCCGATCGCGCTAGGCGGCACGTTGGGCTATGTGATCGGCGGCTGGCACGCGCCGGGCTTGCCATCCTCGGCGGTGGGCTTTGTCGATCTAACCGCGCTGTGCCTCATCGTGCCCGCCAGCATGCTCGCAGCACCCTACGGCGCGCGTGTAGCCCACCGTTTGCCGACTCAGCGACTCAGGCGCGTGTTCGCCGTATTTTTATTGATCGTGGGCGTGCTGATGATTTGGCGCGGCTAAGGGGCAGTTTGAAAAACCTTAAGCTCGCGCGGTAGGTTTTTCAACTGCCCCTTGGGCGTAAGCTATTGCAATACTGAGTTAGACCCACAGGTTATGCATCATGAGCGAATTAGACATGGCAGAGCCGCTGGTTTTTACAGCGGCTGCGGCGAGTAAGGTCAAGCAACTGGTTACCGAGGAGAAAAACCCGAACCTCAAGCTGCGCGTATACGTATCCGGCGGCGGCTGTTCGGGGTTTCAGTACGGTTTTGCGTTTGATGAAGAACTCACCGACGGCGATCTATCCGTGCAGCGCGACGGCGTCACGCTGGTGGTTGATCCGATGAGCTATCAATACCTTGCAGGCGCCGTGATCGATTACCAAGAATCGCTGCAAGGCGCGCAATTCATTATCAAAAACCCAAACGCCGAGACCACCTGCGGCTGCGGTTCGAGTTTTTCTGTTGCCGCTTAAACCGTGGTCACCGATCATCTTTCCAGATCCAGGCGCAACGCGCTCACGCAGCTGCCGCTTAGGCGCGACGGCGAGCTGCGCGATCAAGTCGAGCTGATCGAATCGTTCAAAATTAATCCGGCCGCGCGCACGCTGATCTCGTCCATGCGCGGCAGCTTACTCAGACGCTCAGGCGATACTTTCGAAGTCGAGTTTGTGCGGATCGAACAAACCGACGGCGCGACGTTGAGCTATTTGGGCGAATACGCCAATGCGCCTTTGTTTTCGTGGTTTTTATCGCCCGAGGACGAAGCGCGCTACGCGCTACCGCTGGGCGCTGAGATGACCGATTTGCGCTGGCATTTGCCGCTGCTCAAGTCCGAGCACGGCGGTTTGGCCGCTTACGCACGCGGCCTGGGCTATTGGCAAAGCCGCCAACGCTTTTGTGGCGCGTGCGGCAGCGCCACCGTCTGGCGCTCAGGCGGGCACCGCGCGGTGTGTCCGTCGCCCGTTTGCGCGCAGGAATATTTTCCGCGCCTTGATCCAGCGATGATCGTACTCGTTCAATTTGAAGATGCGTGTTTGCTCGGTCGCCAGGCGGCATGGCCGGCACGGCGCTATTCAACCCTGGCGGGCTTTGTGGAGATCGGCGAAAGCCTGGAGGAAGCCGTCGAGCGCGAGGTGATGGAAGAAGCGGGCGTCGCACTCGCCTCGATCCACTACCACTCCTCGCAACCGTGGCCCTTCCCGTCATCGTTGATGCTCGGCTACAGCGCCCAAGCCAGCTCGTTTGATCTTAACGTCGGCGCGGAACTAGAGCACGCGCGCTGGTGGCGACTAGGTGAATTCGAGCAAGATGTGCGCTCAGGTGAACTCAAACTGCCGCCGCGCACCTCGATCTCCTACCGCCTCATCAGCGACTGGTATGAGGAGCTAGGCGCCGGATCGCTAAGCGATTTGCAGGATAGGTTTTAAGTGGCGCTGAGCTTTATTGCACTGCTCCTCGCGCTCGCGCTAAGCCACGCGGTCAGTGAGCCCGAACGCTTGCGCAATTTCAGCTTTTTCGCGGGCATCGTTTCGTGGCTGCAAAGACGCCTGCCGCGCGCGCCGACCTGGCTGGTGCTCGTATTGGCGCTGCTGCCGCTGGGTTTAAGTCTTGCCGCACTTTTGCACTTGCTGACCTTTGAACTCCTGCGCTTTGCGCTGGCGACGGCCGTGCTGTGGTGGTCGCTTGGCCCGCGTGAGTTAACCCACGATGTGGATGCGCTGATCGATGCGCGCACCGACGAACAGCGCGCGCAAGCCGTTGAGCGCCTCGCCGGCACATCTGCGCCCAGCGCAGATTGGGTCGCGCTCACCGCGACCGCATCCGTGCGCCGCTGGTTCGCGCCGATTTTGTGGTTTGTGCTGCTCGGGCCGCTCGCCGCGCTGTTAGTGCGCCTGCTAGCGCATCTAAGCGCCCATTCAACACCCGATATGCAAACTCTCGCGCGTAGAATTCTGACGCCCATCGAGCTGCCCGCCGCATGGCTGCTGGTGCTCGCGCTCGCGCTAGCATCGCACCTGGATGCCGTGTTCAGCGCCGCCAAAGACGCCGCCACGCGCCGCGGCTATTTCGACCCCACCTTCGAATTCTTAAGTGAAGCCATCCACAGCGTCGCCGATAGCGCCGAAGCCACCTCAGATGGCTTCACCGACGAGATCACCGCACAAAACCTACCCCTCGCCCGCACCATCAACCTGCTGCAACGCAGCCTGTTCGTGTGGATGACCGTGCTGGGCTTGATCGTGCTGGTGCGCGCGGCGTAATTGAGGATTTCATCTCGGCTAAGCGCCTAAAGAACCCCACACCCGCGGAAGCCAAATCATGTCAAGCGCAAATCCCCTGCTCACGCCCGTAGTCGCCCTGGTCGGCTGGACGCTGTTGATGTGGATATGGATGTACGCCACCCGCTTGCCCGCAGTCCGCCGCGCGCGGATGAAGCTCGACCCGAACGCCCCGCGCGGCGAGCAAATGAGCCAACTTCCGCCCAACGTGCGCTGGAAAGCCGACAACTACAACCACCTAACGGAACAACCCACCCTCTATTACGCGATGGTGCTAGCCCTGGTCGCCCTCGGCGACCAAAGTGGCATCACCCTCGCGCTGGCCTGGAGCTATGTCGCCCTGCGCGTACTGCACAGCCTGGTTCAAGCGCTAATCAACATCATCGAAGTGCGCTTCGTCGTGTTCGTACTCTCAACGCTGCCGCTATTCGGCTTGGTCTGGCAAGCGCTGGGGTTAGTGTTGTAGGGGATATTGGCACGTAGGGTGCATAGAAATCCTGGTTCGGAAAGATTTGAACAAGATCAGCTGTGCAAAGAAATAATATGAGATCTATCGTTTCCGAAAGAAACTCCGTACTTGCCCGCGCCTTCGGAACAAGCAATTCGACTGCGATCTTAGTCGCCTTATAGCGCCAGCCTTGGTGAACTAGCTTTGTCGCCAAGTCGTTTTTGAGCAACTCCGATGGTCTCGAACTATACCGCGACACTAATTTACGAGTTTCAAGTACCGAACCAAAAGCTGCCATTTGAGAACCCTATATCTACTGCAAAGGCTTGACAAACCAGATCTCCGGTTCCCCAGTATTGCTTTGCAATCGATTTAGGCCGTCGTCACTTATTTATATACGCGTTTTGTTGTCTCTTGCGTTCAGACGAGCGGGTCCATTATCAAATCCGCCAGCAGTGCTGATGCAACGGCTCGTTCACTTTCATCACATGTCCAGGTCAGCAATCCCGATCCCGCATCTTGACTCAGCCGTCCGATTCTCTCTTTAGAAATCCAATCCTCGAGATAGTCTCTTAAAAATTCAAAGTAGCGTTCACGAAAGAAGTTAGTCGCATAGATTGAGCGAAGCTTGCGCACTGGGGGCTTTCGGATGACCACTGCCCATCGATAAGCGTCAGAGCTATCAAAATTACGATTGGATTTCCCCGCGCCAACCCCAAGATCGCCCCATACAAGATCATGCTTCATCCCTCCTGTCCGAATATATCCATACACAGCTTCCGAAGCCAAAACGTGGATTGCTGCGGGCAGCAAGTCGGGATCACAAACAACGCCAGCCCGAGCAAGCAGAGTGAATGAGTCAGCCTCACGTGGCGTATCATCTTTTCTTTGCATCATCTTCCCCTGGCGGACTTCCTATTTCGACACGCAACAGTGCCAGCTTTGCACGCTGGTCCTTTCTAGTCTACCGTGGCGAGCAAATCTCGCACATATCGATTTCCCCTGTTGGATGCACGGTCAGCACGTCCGGTCGATCGAGCCCACCAGCTCCCACACTGCTGTTTGCTTGGCGATTGAGGTGAATATCGACTGAATTTCCCTTCTTGGCCGCGGCTTGCACTTGAGCACGTGCTTCCTTCAAAAACAAATCTGAAGGAAACAAGATTTGTCTTTGAACCTCTGGATCGCTTAACTAGAGGATTTCAGTGTTATCGGCGAGCGGCGAGCGATTGTGCGTACTCGCCGATTAAATGACCGTCGGAGTCGAAACAAGCAACCCGGACGCAGCCGTAATCGCGCCGCTGCTTGAGATTCAACCCCTGTACGACGGCGGCTCAATAGAGGAAAACTTTTTGCCCACCGGCCTCCGCAAGGCTTTCGAAAAGGCCCTCCAGCGCAATGATGGGCGCGGTGCCTAAGTCCACGTCGAAAGAGAAAACTCGCTCTCGCGCCTGGACGTCGGACATATAGTGAACACATAACCTAGGGAAGACCTCGCTCTCGTCCTCCTCCTTGAACCACAGATCGAACCAAGCACCAATTTCCTTGACAACCATGTGCGGTGAAACAACCCGTACTTGCATGGCGTCCCAGCGAGAGCACCGAGCAAAGATCTCAAGGCCGCCAACGAAACGATGGTTTAACGGCACGAGATCCTGCACGGTTTCCGGCATTACGCGAACCGGCTGGAAGGAACCATCGATTTCTAGCAAGAGGTCAATGCGAAGTCCGGTTGGGGGACAACCGACCTTAACCACCTCATCGCTGTCATTTACTCTCGCAACTTCCCAATCGACCAGCGTACCGTCCAACCGGGCACTTTCGACCGCGTCAGAAAGCCTCAACAAATAGCGATCTCTGCAAGCGTTGAGGTATTTTGAAATGTTGCTCACGCACGCCTATCCAGAATCTTGCCTTTAGACGAGCTCGGATTTGTAGGGCACTAATTGCCGTTTTTTCGATATCGAAAACGATTCCCACCACTCTTGTCTATGCGATCCTCTTGGGCTTGCTGATCATCTTTGTCCGCCGTAAGGCTTGTAACCTCACGACGTTCGACCACATCACCGGTATACAGAATGCGTTGCAAAGAAGCAATAATGCAAGTTTAGCAGTCAGGTGCAAGCGGTACACGATTACAGGAGTGTGGGTGAGGTCGAAACTGCCTTAAGTCTCTGAAACTATCTATCAACGATAAATTCGACCTTGGTCCCATTGGGTAATCGCCTTATCTGATGGGCGATATCTGCACGCGCGAGCATTCCATCAATCATATTCACAGCGAAGAGATTATCTATCGTATAGGCGCCACCAAGAACGAAAGGAATGCTGGGATTTAGTCGGCAGTTCGAAGCGATAGATCCGTTTAGCACTTGCCACTTATGAGCTATCGGAAAACCCGTCAGAACTCGAAAGTCACTGAGAACCCGTTGCGCCCAATTTTCCATCGAATCATCCAGCGTTTTACACAGTCCAGTTTCCGGATCAAACTGAACAATGGCTCGATCCTTCAAGCCGAACTGGTATCCAAAAATATCTTGCGCAAAAAACAATACATCAAGGTCGATCATGTCACCATACGCATTTCTCCAAAGGTTGGGACTATTCCAATCGCGAAGACAAATGTGGCTTGATAGACAATCTGTGGAAAATACCTGGAGCGCACCCTCGAAGCAAAAAAATCCGTTCTTGAGCATAAGAAGCGCGTGGAGCTCCGGATTTGAACCATCAAGGTCTGGGGTTAGATTAGATATTGGCATAGAACCAATAGATGTAAGCTTTTCTACAAACATTCGACTCGTCATCCTAGTCTACTATCTCAATCAGGACTTTCGTACCATCCGGAAGCCCACGGCACTGATGTCCCAAACACGAACCGGACCCGCGGTTATCTGCAGAGGGTACGTACTCGACGCTGGCGCCCGCGCCACCTTCGGCAAACATTGCTGGAGGATACTCATCTCGATCGTAACCGGATAACGTATCGATTCCAGCCAGCGACTCACGTCGATTGTCTGGGGCACCCAGTCGTGCGATGGTGACTTCCTTTGGCTGTCCAGCCGCTTGGGGCTTTCCGACGTGATCAGCTGATTTAGGATGCCTGCTTCGACTAATGCGTATTTTTGGGATGGTTCCGTAAATGTCGCGGTAGACTAAAGTTGCTGCGCCGCGATCTGCAAAGCCACGGTGCCCGCAAAAACCCAATCACACGTAAGCTTTGGACTTTACACACGTGCGTATCGGCAAAACGCCGCACGTTGATTGGTGTGATCGATCGGGGCAGTCGGCGCAACTTGGCCCTACAAGTCGGCAAAAAATGCACTTGCCGCGTTGAAGTTGAGCGAGCAGCGAGCAGCTGATCGCCGGATTCGGCAAACCCAAACGCTTGAAAACCACAATGATGGCGCACTTGTGTCCGCACAATTTCGCGTGGGCAAGGCCTTGGACACCCACTATTGTCTCGCAAAATATCGCTGAATCTGGCCAGCCGATCAAGGGGGATCTAGGTCGCGCAGTGACCTACGCCACGCATTTAAGTTTGCGAAATTCGAGTTCGGCATGAAGCGACCGTTTTTTTTTGCTGCTTTGAAAGAAGTCATCCCAAGCTGTAAGCAGGAGCGGCACCTATCAAGGCAGTTCCGATCGCAATCAGCAAAAAGTAGCTAGCTTTTACTACCAGCCGGGTACCAGCG
>Ga0105048_10001422_pt1 | contig 38956 bp, 42 predicted proteins | sample MAT05_FD_78382 | JGI IMG/M metagenome (GOLD analysis project Ga0105048, IMG submission 78382) | Freshwater microbial communities from Lake Fryxell liftoff mats and glacier meltwater in Antarctica - MAT-05 | ecosystem: Environmental > Aquatic > Freshwater > Ice > Liftoff microbial mat | place... | reverse complement strand
TCCGACGGAACGCGCCGCGATGGTGACCGTTGCGATGGCGGGTGACGGCTCGAAGGTGATGCCGTTCACCTCGATGCTGCTTGCGCTCAGCGTCCACTCGCCCACGTCGAGCCCGTCGAGCGTGGCATTGGCATTGGCGGAGGCATTGGCATTGGCGGAGGCGGAGCGCGACCGGCTGCCCTTGCTGAGCAGGACGGTGGCCGTCGCGCCATCCGGCAGCCCTTCAAGCGAAATGGTGATGCCGCCGACCGGTGGCGAATCTGGTGCCGCCGCGTCCTGGCAGGCCATGGCGGCTGCGGCGCACAGCAGCAGCATGGCCGAGCGCACGCTGCACGCGCGGCTCGCGAGTGAGGCTGTCGCCCCCTTGGCTGCCTTGAGCAAACGAACGATCAGAGAGTGCGGCACAGCATGGCGCTCCGGTGAGACGTGCGAAGGAAACCTCTGCTGGTACACAAACGACGTACATGAGTGCGAGGCTCGCTCAGACGAGAAACACGTCACACTCCGTGCGACCTTGTGCGCGCGGCGTGACATTCGTCGGGACCAGGTGCCTTGGAATCGATGTTGGCACGTACTACTCAGGCACACGCAGGGGCGAGGGCGTCATCGTGATTCCCAGAGACGTGTCGTGAAGGTGCATTGGTGCCAGCTGGCAGGTAATTGGCAACGGCGAGTGCCGGAGCGCCACCCTGGAGTTCGCGGAGGGTGGTCGCCACGAGTCTGCGTGCACCCCGTGCCCTCTGTGATTGAGTATCTGTTTGTGGGGTACGGTCCGCCGCCGTTTCCACAGTTGCATATCATTCGGCGCTCATACTAACTTAGTTTACCTAGTCTAGTTTACCGCAATCGAGCAGCCATGACCACCATCAACATCCACGAAGCCAAGACGCATCTGTCGCGCCTCGTCGATCAGGCGGCGAGCGGCGACTCCTTCGTTATCGCCAAAGCGGGTAAGCCGATGGTGAAGGTGACGGCCCTCGATGCACCGACAAAGCCCAGGCGTGTGGGCTTTCTCACGGGCGAGATCGACGTCCCGAAGGATTTCGATCGCATGGGTGACGACGTGATTGCGGCCATGTTTGGGCACGACCGATAGCACGACGCAATCCCGCCGTGAAACTCCTGCTCGATACCCAGCTGTTGCTATGGGCGGCAGCGCATCCGCGACGGCTGCCTGCGGCCGCCCGCAAACTGATCACCGATACGCACCACGAGTTGTTGTTCAGCGCGGCGAGCCTGTGGGAGATTACGATCAAGAATTCCTTGGGCCGCGAAGATTTCCGCGTGGAACCTCGGGTGTTGCGTCGTGGTCTGCTGGACAACGGCTACGTCGAATTACCCATCACCAGTGAACACGCCGTCAGCGTCGCCGCGCTGCCAGACCTGCATCGTGACCCCTTCGATCGGCTGCTGATCGCGCAGGCCACGTGCGAAGGGATCACGCTCGTCACCGCCGACGCCGTCGTGGGGCAATACCCGGGACCAATTCGTCTGGTGTGAGCGTCGCTCCGTTCGCACTCCGGCGCTCGCGATGTACGCGGGACGTGGTGATCGAGCACGGCGCAGTTTGACGACCACCGTCGTGGTCGGCATCTTCCCACCCGCGGCAGACCGGCGCGCCTGCCCCGCAGAACGAACTCATCTGGGGTGTTCCTTTTGCACGCCGACCCGTCAGTCGATTAAACGCCGCGCGAACTCGAGGAATTCTTCGCGGGCTCGCCGACGGCTGAAGCAATCGGATCATCGGTGAGCGCCTCGGCCTCGCCGTCGAGACCGTTCGCTGGTACAACACGCGGATCTTTGCGCGGCTTGACGTGATGACGCGCGCCGACGCGGTAGCGCGCGCGTGCCGCGGGGTTGCTGGACCGCTCGTCAGTGGCGGACCGTGCGCCGGTGGTCTGGTCGCCTATCGCGTTCGTTGAGCGTGAGGGGTGCACGATCGCGTATCAGGAGGTCGGGTCCGGGCCGATCGACGTGCTCTTCGTGCATGGCTTCCTGTCGCATCGCGAAGTCACACTCGACCAGCCCGGGTACGTCGCCTTTTTCGAAGCCCTTTTCACACACGCGCGCGTGCTGATGTTCGACAAGCGCGGGACTGGTCTCTCCGACCGCGGTAAGGGCGCGCCGACGGTCGAGGATACCATCGGCGACATGGGTGCCGTGCTCGACGCCGTTGGTGTGAAGCGCGCGACGATGATCGGCACGTCGCACACCACCCCACTGGAGCCACCCATGACGTCGACCCTCAAATTCGCCACGTTGCCGCTGACCATGCTGTCCCTCGCGTGCAGCGCCTCGCCCACCGACAGCGCACCGTGCGGTGTCGTGTCGATCGCGGTCCCGCAGGCGCTCAGGGGTCAGACAACCAGCGCCGGCACGTTTCAGATGACAGGCGCCCTCGCCGACCAGGGTGAAACCACCAAAGAGCTGACGTTCGGTGGACCGTTGGACAAATCGCCCGTGCCTGTCACGTTCGTCCGTCGGATGGCCGGACGCGACGGGGTCATCGCGAGAAGCCGACGCGTTGGGTATGACTGACCCTCCTCGCGCCGACCGGCACGACGCCCTATACTCGATCGATCGACAAAAGTCACTTTCCTTGCCGCACCAGTTCTTCGCCCCAACAACGCATGACTGCACCGCCGCCGCCGCCACGCATGGGAGCTCCCAGGCCCGTTGAAACCCTGGCGCAGAAGAACGCGCGACTCGCCAACGCGCTTGGCGTGACCGAAGACTATTTGGGTCGACGGCCGCACGAGATCGGTAACCCCGTGCAGCCGAAGTCCTTTACGCCGCCGCGCGATACGATTGTGGAGTACTCCTTTGAATGGTGGTTCAACTATTTCTGGAGTGAAGGGAGGCGCGGCGGAACCAGCAAGGCGGCGAATGACGAGGTGCGCCGTTTTTGGTCGGTCGCTACGCGCATGTTCACCGCAGACAGCATGCCGGCGAACGCTGGTGATTCAGAGCAGATCAACATCAGCGGGCGTGGCATGAAACTCAAACCGGCGGCGCAGGCGTTGGACGACGCTACGAAGCAGCAGATGCTGCGCGACTTGCTCGCCCTCGGCTTTGAGGAGTTCCCGATCGCCTATCGCGAGACCGCGGAGTCGTTGTTCGCGCATCAGGTCACGATGCCGGCGGTGCAGGCGAACAACCAGATCACCTTTTCGATTGCGCTTGGATACCGATCGGACTCGCGATCGTGGCAGGCGATTCAGGCGCAGGGCATCAAGGCCCGGTCGCACGTGCCGGTGTTGGTGCAAAGCATGAATATGGCGCAAGCGTGGCATCCGTTTTCTGATATCAATACCGCGAACAAGCTATGGTTCAGACGCGGTGCCGAAGATAACTGCCTGCATAGCGTGATCAGCATCGCGAGCAAACTGGACGACGCGATGTATTTCCCGCGCATCGACGACGGCTCCATCTACAAGTTTCGCAGTCAGATGTCGGCGGCGGGCGACCTGTTCGCCCGTTGGACTCCAGTCATTGATCAGTCTGCAAAAACCACTCGTGCAAGTCTCTGTAAAGTGCAGTTGGGGAGTGGCGACGAGTGTTACCTGATCGGCAGTCGCACCAGTATCCTGGTCTTCGCGTTCCCGCCACACTTCATGGCCGCCAACACGGAGTCCTATCAGCGCCAGCTCGGCGCGGCATCGCCTTTCCCGGAGCGCGGCGTTGGTGAAGTCGACAGCAACTATGTCCTCGCGATCCTTGACGTGTATCGTGTGCATCACGGCGCCACCGCCGACGATGGCCAAACCAATTTCATCAAGGGCATCACCGAGACCAAGCTTGATGATGTGCAGTTGAAGGCGGTCCTGCTTACCGACGACGCCGTTGCCGCGTTCAAGGCGTACCTCGCCGGATTGCGCGCGAAGATCGACCAACCGCACGTGTATCCGAAGGACAAAGCGGGATTCAGCGTGACGCGATTGATCACCGATGATGCGTTCGCCGCACCGTTCAGAAATCGCATGGGCGGTATCGTGAAGTACTGAATTTCGCGAGTCGCTGCGTTGCAGGGGCTACGGTAGTCCCAAAAACCGGCAGGCCTGACCTTGCCGTCTCGCAGACGAGCATCCAAACTATGCGGCATGTCCACACGCGCACTCTACGTCTCGATGATCCAGGATTACTGGGGAAACTCAATCTTGGATTTCACGCAAAAGGTGTTGATGCTGCAGCGGCTCTGCAGCACGGCCGTGGCGCCAACGGCCGAAGATGCAAATCCGCTGCATATCGTTGTGGCGCCCGAATATTTCTTCCGGAAGAGCCCGGCCGCGGCGGTCAGGAAGCTGAAGGACAGTTACCATGCCACGGATTCGCTGGGCGTACCGCGGATCTCACCCGCCACCTTTGCCCATTTCGCCGGGTCGAAAGACAAGAGCACGATGTTCAGCCGGGCCGAACGGGAGTTGCTGGAATTTCACATGATCCAGGCGACCAAGGGTCGCAATGTGCTGGTCATTCCCGGTACGATCTTCTGGACACAGACCACGCCCACCATTGGTCGCTTCGGCAAGGTGACCGGCAGGGGCATCGTCCGCAATACCATGCTGGTGATCTACCGGGGCAACGTGATCAAATCCTATCACAAGATGGTAGAGTCGCACGAACTCGACAGCTTCGAAACGAAGGCCTTCGATTTTCACGGCGGCCACAACGACGGGACATTCGAGGCAGGCGGCCTGTCCATCGGCGCCGAAGTGTGCGCCGATCACACGGGGAGCAACAACTTGAAGTCCACCGTGATTTCGCGAGCCAATCCCCATATGACTCGGGACGCGGTGTTCCTCCACAACAAGCTCTCGGCGCAGAACCGCGACGGCAGCAAGGCCAACGACATCGGCCTTGACGTGCATATAGTGGTGTCGGACGGCATGGCCTTCACGAGTTCTGCCGCGCGGAAGGGCGGTTGCGCCATTCACTGTGACACCAAACAACCGCTGGCGGTGAAAATGAGCCATCCGACATCTGGTGCACTGGCCGATGTCGCTCCGATCGGGAATAGACACTGGCTGGTGAAGCTGGAACAGTCCACCGAGCGCGCGCAGTCGTTCCAGAACGCCAAGACGGCAATGGCGGCGAACTTCAAGCCGCGCTGACCACGCGGCAAGGCCGTATGGAACCATCGCGAGGCGCCAGTCACCACGGCGGACGCTGGCGAAGTGATTATGTTTCGGTATACATTCGGTGTGGATTGCGGGCGTGGTGGTATCGCGCCCGCTTTGACCAGCGCACTTTACCACTTTAATGACTTCCGACCGTCTCATTCCCGGTAACCGCACTCACGAGCGCATCGCGCTGGTGGCCCTCGTACAGGCGGGAACGCTCCCGATGTCTCATTTGGCGGGTCTGGTCGAGCAGTCCGGCTCCGCCGTTCGGCTACTTCAGCGTGCGTGTTCCAGTGCGATCGAGCAGGACGCCCAGCCGGCGCTTTTCGACCTTGTGCCCAGCGAGGCGCGTGATAAGGCCGCGGTCGAGGTGGCGTCGTGGGCCGCGCTGCCCTATCTCGTGGCCACGGTACTGGATGAAGAGTATCCGTATCAGCTGCGCACGATCCACAACCGACCGGCCTTGCTGTTCGTCGAAGGGCAATCCGAGGCGCTGACCAGCGCGCCGGGCGTTGCCGTCGTCGGAACGCGCGCGGCATCTGACAAGGGGAAACTTCGCGCGGAAAAGCTGGTTCGTGCGTTTGGCGAGGCCGGTATCACGATTTTTTCGGGTCTCGCCGCTGGCATCGACACGGCCGCGCACCGGGAGGCGCTCCGTATCGGTGCGCGCACGGTCGCCGTCTTCGGTACCGGACTTCAAAAGGTGTTCCCCAAAGAGAATGCCTCGTTGGCGCGTGACATCGTGCGCGCCCACGGTGCGCTCGTCTCGCAATTCTTACCAAAGCAGCATGGTGCCAAGTGGACCTTCCCGACCAGAAACATCACCATGTCGGGTTTGAGTCTTGCGACGGTCGTGGTGGAAGCGGGCGAGACATCAGGGCACGAATGCAGGCCCGCGTGGCGTTGGAGCACGGACGCGCGGTGTACTTGCTTCAATCGTTGGTGGATGATCACGAGTGGGCCCGCGTGATGGTTGACAAGGGCGTGGGGAACGTCCGCGCGCGCATCCTGCGTACCTCACGCGATCTCGTCGACGGCTTGTCTCCCGACGCCGAGCTGCGGGAACTCATACCGGCGTAGCACGATTGTGAGCACGCCGCCATTCGCCTCGCTCGAACAGGCTCTCGACGCGACGCGTGCGCGGTACCGCCGCTCGCTCATCCGACGGTGTGTCGCTACTGTTTCGGTTCAAAGGACCCGCAGCATACCCAGTGCTGGGGGTGCAAGAACTTGCTCTACGGTGGCGCTCCATCAGCCCTCCTACAGCGAATGGTCCCGGTCTCCATGGCGCCGAATCCCGGCGAGTGGTATCGACGCATGTCGATGTACAAGGGATCCGATGCGCGTGAAAGCGAATACCCTGTGGCTTCAGCAGTGGCGCACTTCGCTCGTTCGCCGCCGAGATCAGAGTCATGTTGGGTGGAGCGCCGTGCCTGCACACGATGTACGCCGACAAGCCCATGCAGGGCCACGGTCTGATGCAGGCCATCGCGCGTGTGAACCGTGTGTTCCGCAACAAGCCCGGCGGCTTGGTGGTGGACTACCTCGGCCTTGCTGATCAACTCAAGCGTGCGCTCGCGACCTACACAGAGAGCGGTCGCAAGGGCGACCCAACTTTCGACACGGCGCAAGCCATCGCCGTAATGCTGGAGAAGCACGGCGTCGCGTGTGACATGATGCACGGGTTTTGGTGGGACCCATGGACCACCGGCACCCCAACGCAACGCTTGTCGCTCATCCCCGCAGGACAGGAGCACATCCTTGAGCAGGAGGATGGGAAGAAACGCTGGGTGCAAGTCGTGGTGGAACTCTCGCGCGCCTTCGCGCTGTGCGCCGCCAGTGATGAGGCCACCAACATCCGCGACGATGTCAGCTTCTTTCAAGCACTGCAAGCGGCCCTGAACAAGCAGAGCGGCGGCAGCGGCAAGAGCCCAGAACAAATCGACGCAGCCATCCGCCAGCTGGTGAGCAAAGCGATCACCAGGGAAGGACAGGTGATAGATGTGTTCACCGCGGCTGGGTTATCCAAGCCCGACATCAGCATCCTCAGCGATCAGTTCCTCGCAGAGGTGCGCGGCCTCAAGCATAAGAACGTCGCCGCTGAGTTGCTGGCGAAGCTGCTCAAAGACGGACTCAAGACACAGTCAAAGCGCAATCTCGTTCAGGCCCAAATCTTCAGTGAGAAACTCAAACAGACGCTGAACGCATAATACAATCGCGCGATCTCTACGATGCAGGTCATCGACGAGCTGATCAAAATCACGCAGGTGAAGAAGAGCGCCACGATCGACTGGACACTGCGAGAAAGCGCGCGGGCAAGGATCATGGTGAAGCGCATTCTGAACAGGTACGGTTATCCACCGGACCTGCAGGACGATGAGGTGAAGACGGTGCCCGCGCAGGCGGAACTCTTGTACGCCGAGTGAGTGTAGCTTCGGTCACACGGCTCAAACTTCGAGGATAAATACGTTGAGCAATTTCTGGATGGTGCGGGCGGGCGAAGGCGGCTACCTCGCAAGCGAGGTCGTTGAGAAGGGCTGTGTCGCACTCGGCTTTGACGGTGTCGGTGATTTCTCAACGCTTGAAACGCTTGACGCACTCAAGGGCGCCTTGCGTAAAACCTATCCAGCGCAGTCAAAGGTGCAAAACGCCTCGGCCGCTGGAGTCGCACATAGGTTCCGCACGGTTATCAAGCGTGGCGACCATGTCGTCACCTACGACCCCGCCACGCGCCTATATCACGTTGGCGTGACAGTCGGTGACTATGAGTACGCACCGGGACACGTGACTGACTACGCACACATTCGGCGTGTTCGATGGGAACGGGAGGTCTCAAGAGACGTCCTTTCACCAGACGTTCGAAACTCGCTCGGATCAACAATTAGTCTCTTCGAACTTGGCGAGCACGTATTCGGTGAGTTCGAAAGGGTAGCGACAAGGACCAGTGGCTCGTCCGATACATCGCCCGCCGAGCCACTGACGGAGTACACGGAATCCGAACGGATCTATCGCGATCAGCTTAGCCGTTCGCACGAGTTCATAAAGGACAGGATCAGCAGGCTGGACCCGAGGGACATGGAGAACCTTGCGGCGGCACCGCTGCGCGCGCTGGGTCTTCGCGCGAGGGTGACAGCGGTCGGCCCCGATCGCGGGCGCGACGTGCTGGCATCACCAGACGGGCTTGGGCTGCAGTCCCTCGTGTCATCTGCGAAGTGAAGCACCGCAAGGGCGCGATGGGCGCACAGGACATTAGGAGCTTTACGGCCGGTCTACGCGGCGATGCCCGCGGACTATATGTGAGCACGGGTGGCTTCAGTAAGGAAGCGAAGTATGAGGCCGAGCGATCAACGATCCCCGTCACGCTCCTTGATCTTAATGAGCTCGCGGCGCTGGTCGTTGATCACTACGAGCAGTTCGATGCGCATGGACGCGCACTACTTCCGCTCGACAAGATCTACTGGCCGATTCCCTGATGCCGTTAAAGCATCTGCGCATGTCGCGACGCAATTGGCTTATCAGCGAGGTCACTTTCGGGGTGGGACCAATGCCGATGATACTTGCTGGCCACGGCATGTTGGAGAGCTGGGCGATACTGGCGTTCTGAAACCACGGCAATTCCATGACGAAGGCTACTTCAGTCGCAGAAAGATCACGATGCGTCGTAAATCTCGTTAAGGTGTTGTTGCGGCGGCTGCTCCTTTATAGCTCCAAGGTGGCGAAATGCAACTGCCGCGCAGCCGCCACCAGCCGCTCATCGTAACTGGCCAGTCGTACCTCCTGCCCGTGTTGCCGCAGGAACTCCATAGACGCGAGATGCAACGCATCGAGGGTGCGCAGCGGTTTGGCAAACGGCTCAAGCGCGCGGGCGAGCACGGGACGCGTGAGCTCAAGAAAGGCCAGCCGCCCGAGCAACGCGCGCACCGGCTCGTCGTGTGTGCGGGCGAGTCCGCGCGCGTTGATGCGCGTCCACAGTTCGTACTCCAGCAGCCGACTCGATACGAGCGTCTCGCTCCAGAGCGCGTCTGGCGGACGCCGGTCTTCTGCGAGGAGCTGCGCGAGTGCGACAGACGTATCGAGATAGATCATCGCTCGCCGCGATCCTGCGTCAGCTCGTCTAGCAACTGGCCCAGAGACGCGATGGGCGTTCCGGCCGGCGGGCCGATCCCCGGCATTATTGGCGGCGTGAGCCACCCCTGACGTACGGCGTCCGCCAGCATCGCGTCGGCCAGCAGCGCACTCCGTCCCTCGCGAGGGGGGACGAGTTCGGCTACCACGCGGTCGCGATCGGTCACCAGCACGGTCTCGCCACCAGCCGCCAGCCGGACGTATTCGCTGAGCTTGTTCTTGAGAACCTTGAGTCCGACAGCGCGCATGTGCCACAAGGTAGCTTCCAGAAGCTTCTTTTGCAAACGTCGAGGACCGTGCGGAGTTCAGAGGCATGACGAGAACGTACGTTGGGGCGACGCCCAGCAGGTAACCGATTGCCCGCCGGGCGAATCATGCCGTCGCCCGGGAGCCGCCCGGGCTACGCGCGGTGCATCGGGCGCAGGCGGCCGCGAAATTCTCGCCGGGTTACCTTCAGCTCCCTCCAACCCTCGGCTTGTTCGGTGTGAGTGGCACCTCGTATCCAAAGCTCCACTGCTGTTTTTTTCGCTCACTCTTCGCAACCGCCATCATGTTGCGAATGAACGGCAATAGCTCCTTCTGCTGTGGGGTGGCAATGCGTTCCACGATGTCGACCTGGTCCCAGAACAGCGGACAGTAACGCTTGGGGGCCGCTTGTACGCTATCCAGTTCGATCTTACCCACCACGCGACTCTGGCGGTTGGCGAGAAAGCGGGCCATCGGCACGTAGATGTCTCGCACGTTGGCCGAGTACGCAGAGTCGGCCGCGATCAGGGCTGCGATCTGCGGCGGCGTGAGAAAGATCGAATCACTTTCGGCAAGGAGCAACCGATGCAGGTTCGACGTGTTCCGCAGGTAGATGTCGGCGATCGAGTCGACGCCACGCGGTGCATAGCCGTTCTTCACCTTCATGGGCTCGACCGCACGACGCAGTTGCTGGACATCGTATGGCACGGAGAACTCGAGCGAAAAGTCGAGCGTCACGCGAAAGGGTTGCCGACTGAGCGTACGAAAGGCGCGTGTGTCGCCAAACCGTGGGTTGACGTCGTAGCGAAAACGCCGCACCGTCGCGTCAAAGCCTCGTGGAACAAGCAAGACTGGATCGGGCGTCGCCCGTGTGCCCCACCCACGAAGGTTTTGTGCACCATGCAACGCCTGATCCAGCCCACCCAACGGATTCTCGAACATCACGTTCGAGGTGATGCGGCGACCACGCACTTTGATAGGAAGAATGGGTTGCCACTGCACGTTCAGCTGTTGCGTCTTTGCGGCGACGACTTTCACCGTGGCGAGCATGGCCAGATCACGGGCGAGCGTAAAGTCGGCGATGAGTTCGCGTTCACTGGCAACGCGCTGCACGCGTCGTCGAGCCGGCTTGAGACCAAGGGCGGAGACATAGACCAGATAGTCACCGGTGCCCGGATCGAAGCGGCTGGAATACTGTCCCGCTGAATCGGTGAGCGCCGTCTGCACCAGGCGATCGGGACCGCGGGTAACGGTGACCTGCGGACCGCGCACCGCGCCCGAGGAGTCGTCGATCACGCGTCCGCGAACGGTTTCGGCGGACTGCCCGGCCACGGCTGTTTGTGCGAGCATCGGCAGCGCGAAGAGGACACGGAGCATTCTGGGGGGTGACATGGTCCGTAAGACGGAGGTATGCCGGGAAAGGTTGCATGCGCACTATCTTCCATGTCCGTCGGTTGGTCCACTCTCGTGCGGTGCCATATCGTGACGTTCGTCAGGTGTACGGTTGCTGTAAGAATCGCCATTGGTGTGGCGTGTCTTGTGCCTGTGCTCTCTAGTGGTGCCCAGGCTCCGGTGACCGCGGCAACGCCGCGACGTGTGGTACCGGGCGACAGTTCACTACGTGGTGTGGCGCTGCGATCTGACACCCTCACGTACACGCTCACGGGTTACCGCGACGGCGACGAGATCCCGGTGGGGACGATCACCGACGTCATGACACAGCGTGCGTCGCCTACACCACAGCTGCATCGCGTGCTCACGGTGCAGCGCGGCACGGCACGATTGATTGATTCGACGTTAACCGACGTGCTGACGTTAGCGCCGCGGTTGCACGTCTCGGTGCAGCCGCAACGCCAGTTGCGCATCACGTTCAATGGGACACGCGTGCGCGGCAATATTGGTCCGCTTGACGCGCCCGGCGTGGCGATTGATACCACCCTGGGCTCGTCGGTCTTCGATTCAGGAAATTGGGACATGATTGTACGCGCGATGCCGCTCGCGCCAGAATACGCCGCAGTGTTCCGTGTGTACGACCTGGAAACCGGGCTGCACGACTACGTGGTGCGCGTGATCGGTACGACCACCATGTTCGATGAGCCTGCGCACATCGTGCTGTTTCAATTAGGCGGACAACGCGAAGTGACGGTCTGGATCGGGGCCACGACGCGGCGCTTGTTGCAAGTGGAAACGCCTCTGGGTCCGACGACGCTGCTGCGGCAAACGTTGCGGGGGCCGCGGTAGGGGAGGCGCAAAGGTCGAGCAGGTGCCAGGCGCGCTGGGTCTGGGCACCGCTCGCGATCACTGGGCGGCGATCGCCGGTGCCATTGGCATCCTGGCTGTTCTGCTTGCCTCGGTCGGCGGCGCACGGCGAGGGCGACGAGGGAGTGATGCTCGGGTACAGTGACGATGACCGACGGTCCAGGAAGAGCCAAGCAGGCCCCGGAGCAGGCGGAAGCTGAGACGACTGCGCCGTAGTCGCACGAATCCCTTGCACCGTCATTGATTCGAATGTCACGAAAACCTCGCTCCCTAGGCGGGATAATCGTCGTGCTCCGAGAACCAACACACGGTGCGATCAAGAATAGACGCTATCGTGTCGACTTGATTGCCGTCATCGCTATCACGCTCGTGGACGCCCGCGCATGGCATAGGCATGACGGAAAATATTGCACCCGGCGGACACCCAAGCGTAGTCATCGACGACCGACCGCGCGAAATGTCCAAAATTCCGAGCGTCCAGCGCCGTGGGAAGTGGCGACACCACAATGGTGCCCGCCGTTCTTCCACCATAGATCACGGGGGCACGATGTCGTTCCTACTGAAGCCACTCCTGTTGCTGAGCAGTCTCGCTCTTGCCGCCGCGACTCGCGCCGAGCCGCCAGTCGCGCCGCGCATCATAGAGCTGAGAGCCAGCAATTCGGGGCTCGACGAAATTACGGTTGACCTGCAGAAGGTGTGGTGCGTCTCCGCCGAAGTGATGGCGGCGAGGCTGCATCCCGATCGTCCGGTGAAGACCTGGGCGGTTCCGCCACATACGAACAACGCCACAACCAGAATCGTCATCATGGTCGGCGAACTCGAACTCAAGGAGTGCCTGGGACTCGCCCGGTTCACCAAGACGACTGACGCCGCGGTAAGCTTTATGGTGCCGCTCACCGCGAGCGTCGGCAATCCGCCGAAGCAAACCGCTGACTTTGGAGACCTCGCCGCTCGGCTCAAGCGCTGAGTGCTTCGCGTGGTGCACCGGCGCCCGACTCCCCGACGGCGCGGGTGCACCGGGTGGGCGGGACCCAGGACTCAGACCCTGCTACCGAGTGCGTGGGTACTGCCGCAGGCTGTCCGCATCGCTCCCCGTTCTCCCACGCGCCTCAAACCGTCGTTTGATGTCCCGCATGATGGCGTCATCGGTCACGAAGCTAACGACGGTCTGTGTCCCGTCCCGGACGAACCGAAACGCGATCTGCATCGGCTGTGAGACCTTTGTGCCGCCACGCTCGGCGGCCAGGAATCGCGTGGTGCGGAGCGACTCGATGACGGCCACTGAAAACTGCGGCCGATCCGATGCCACGATGGCGATGGTAGACTCGTCTACTCGACCGCTCGTGTCGACGACAAATCGTGCGAGCACGTCGCCGGAAACGCGACTCTCGCGAAGATCGGCGGGATACGCCGGCCCGCGCGAGCCCGGAGCAACGACAGCTGGCCGAAACGCGACCGCGGACAGCTCACTCATGGGGCGGCGGAGTCGTGCGTACGCGCTGTCGGTACGCAGCGCCTGCAGCAGTTGGTCGCTCAACTGCGCGGCATTTCCCTCACCTCGCGAAAGCGGTCGAAGCGTAGCACTCCGTCCGCCGCCGACCGACGCGTCCATGCGAAGACCAGCGCTGCCGACGTCCAGTTGCACGAGTACCACGAGGTCGGCACGAGCCAGCTGGCCAAAGGCCTGCACGTCTCTGGCACTCAACGACGCCGTCTCCGTGAAGCCGGCCCCAGTCAGTAGACTCTGAATTTCTCGCGGCGCAATCACATCCAGCGCTCGACCCGCCGCATCGGCCACGAGTCGCTCGTGCACGGCGCGGACGACCGGTGATCCCATCGAATCGAACGGCGCAATCACCGCGATCCGTGCGCGCTGAAGTTGTGCATTGCTGTTCGTCAGCGCAGTGACCGTGATCGTCGGCGCGCTTGGGCGAGGCTGTTCGGCAGTTGCAGACCTGCTGGACGAACGGACCGCAGGCGACGACGCGGTCACCGCGCCGGTAGGCTTCACAGGGGCCGGCGGCGTGCTCACGGGAGCGATCTGCACGAGTGGCGTGACGGTTGGAGTCTGGGCCTGCGGCGCCCTCGGTACCATCACCGCGGCACTCAGCAACAGGACGGATGCGCATGCACCACCAATGGATTTCATGACTCGTCTCCGCGGCGTCAGCCGCATCAAGTGTCTTACTCGGCGCCCGAGGCGCGACGGATGTTCCGCCAAGGCAGGTGTTGGAACCCATGGCATCGACGTGCGCGCACACTGCCACGCGTTCAGCAGCACGTTTGCGTACTCGACGTCAGCGATGCCGTGCGACAGCACGCGCTCGTCACAGTCCAGTTCGATGGTGCGCGCCAATCGACGGCCCATGAGCCAGATTGCGACATTCCACGGCGTGAGCACGAGCGCCGCGAGGCTTGCGAGCAGCAACCACTGATCGCCAGCGCGACGATGTTCGGTTTCATGCAACAGGATGGTGCGCTGGGTTGTTGCGTCGAGAGCGAGTACCCACGGTGGTACGACAATCGCAGGGCGCCACAGGCCGACGATGGCCGGTCCAAAGCCGTCGGAGACAAGAATTATCGTCCCGTCGATACACGCAGTGCGCCAGCGTTGTCGATCACGCTGCAGGCGAAGGCTGGACCAGAGCACGGCCAGCAACACGGCGATCGAACAGGCGACCCAGCCCACACGCACCGCACCGTCGACGCGTTCCGAAACGATCGGCATCGCAATGATCGGTATCGATCGCTCGGCGACATCGGGTAGTGCGCGGGACCTCGTCGCGTCGTCTTGTGGCGCCACGCTGCCGAGTGAAACGAGATCGAGCGAGATCGGTGCGAGTGACGACGTCGCGGGCGGTTGTGGGAGCAACAGCACGGCCGACCATCCGAGTGAGACGATGAGCGCGGTGATCCACGTCCATCGCAGCGGCGTGCCGCGACGCAACGTCAGGACACCTTCTACGCACAGCGCGGCTCCGCCGACCAGCACGGCGATCGCCAGCGACGACAGCATCCATGCCGTGGTCATCGCGTGGTCTCCCGGAGTTTGGCCTCGACCAGCTTCTTGAGGCGTCGGAGTTCGTCGGCATCAATGTCGTCGTCGTCGAGCAGTCCCGCGACAAGCAGTTCACGGGAGCCTCGATACACCTTGTCGAGGACTCGCGCGAGCGCACTGCTTCCCGCGTCGGTGCTGGCCAGGACCGGGAAGTAGCGAAAGGCTTTCCCGTCTTGCTCATGTCGCACATGTCCTTTGTTCTCGAGGGTGCGCAGCATGGTGAGCACGGTCGGGTAGGCCAACTCGTCGGCCAGTCCGTCTCTGACGTCAGCGACGGTGGCCGAGCTGAGCTTCCAGATGACCGCCATGACGTCGAGCTCCCGGCGGGTGAGTTGAACGGTCACAGAATCTCCTATTATGTTTGTAATAGATAATTGGTCAACCATGGCCGTTTGTCAAGGGTCGCGGGTCCTGGAGCGATGGACGCGTCTGCGAAGAAGCCATTCCGCCACGACAACATTGATGACCCAGCCCGCACCCATCATCACGGCGCGAGGAGTTTCGCCGGGCTTCCCACCGACCAGTACGACCCACGGCAAATGGGTCAGTACCTGCGTGCCCGCCCCCAATCCAATCGCATACGCCCGCGTCATCCAAGCGCCGTGCGACACAAAGTCCCGGCGCCGAATCGCGTTCACGCCGAGTGCGATGGAGAGAACCATCGCGCAGCCAAAGACAAGACGTTCGATGTACAGCAGCGCACCGTCACCCGGCGGCCACGGATAGCACTGGGTCATCCACAAGCCTGACAATGCGGCCAGCACTCCGGCCGGTATCAGTATCCTCCCGGCGGTGCGGTGCCATCCACGTCGCACGCGCCGAGCGCTGGCCGAAAACTGAACCGCCCCGAGAACGCTGTACACGATCACCGACGTCACGTGGATCAGCACGGGCAGCGGTGACGCAAAAAATCGGGCGTTCTCTGGTGTGATGGCCGCGTTGCTGGCCAACTGCGCGAGCCGTATGGTGCCCGCGAGGGCAGGCACCATACTCAGGGCAATCAGCGCAGTCGGAACCAGCCAGTTTGATTTCTTCGAATGCATCGTGATCGCGTTTGCGATGAGGAGGTCTGACAAGGCCGTGCGTACAGCCACGCTCACTGCGGCGCTGTGCGGTGCCAGCGAATGCGCAGGGCGGCCGTGATCACCACATCGTTGCGCGTCTCGGACTTGCCGGCGCCAACCAGCGGCTTGAACCCGGAGGCGTAATCCCGAGCTTCAAGGCGAAGTCCGACGCGACCAACGCCGAGTTCGCCACCGACTGCGCCATAGCCCGCGAGATTGTTGGTGGCGTTCACGTCGAGCTGCCGATAGTTGTAGCTCCGCATGCCGGCACCAATCCCGGCAAATGGGCTCAGTGACACGGCCTGACCGAGAAACCACGTACCCGGCCGAGCTTCGAGGCCCATGTCCGAGGTGAACACGTCAAGCTTCGGTCTATTGCTCGCGCCAAGGTCGCGGCTTCGTGCCCACCCGAGCTGTCCCGTGACCGCAACCGATGGTAGCACCAACCAGGAGAGTTGGACGCCGGACATCTGCGCGTCCTTGAGCACGTTGCGTTGATTTCCCGTCGGCACGAGGGCGCCACTGGTGAAGCGGAGCTGCCAGGCGCTTTGGCGCGGCGCCGGTGCCAGCGCGGTTGACGCGAGGGGGGTAGGTGACTGCGCTTGCGAGATGAGAGGCGTGGTGGCGAGCATTCCCATGGCGCCGAAGACCGACAGCGCGGCGCACGTGAACGGGTGACGAGCGGCGCGAGGAGTGGGCTGCGCGACGAGGACTGCGGTCGAGATGGACATGGTGTGTACCTGGTGAGATGCGAGTGATGGAGCCGTAAGGCGACGGGAACCCTTTCGCCGGTACTGCCTATGTGTTAGTGTACTACATACACAGTACCAGTGTATGATATACACAGTTTTAGATCTGTCAACAGCTTTTCCGGAGATTTATGGCGGGACGTAAAAAGCAGCAGCCTCGGACGCGCATCGAGACGGCATCGGCGTCAGGTCAGGGCATAGCGGGCGCGCTGACCCACGACGACATGGTGCAGTCGAGCGTCCGGATCGATCCGGAGCTGCGACGACGGAGTGAGTTGCTCTGGGATGATCGGACGCCGTCTACGCGCGGACCAAAGGCCGCGCTCACGCCCGATGATGTGGTGCAGGCGGCCATAGATATCGCGGACGCCGACGGACTTGCCGCGGTGACCATGCAGGCCGTGTCAGCGCGCATTGGATTTACGACCATGGCCGTCTATCGATATTTCCCGAGCAAGGAAGCGCTCCTCGACGCCATCGTTGACGCGGGAATGGGAAGCCCGCCGCAACTGCGCGAGCCGAGGGCGGACTGGAGAACGGAAGTCGCGCAGTGGGCGCACGCGAAGCGTGAGATGTTGTGCGCGCGCCCGTGGTTGGCGGAGTTGCCATTCGTCGCGGCGCCGCACGGGCCGAACTGGCTGAGCTGGCTGGAAGCGGTCATCGACCCACTGACGAACACCGGTCTCACGGCGGTCGAACTTGGTCAGATGCTCAGCGTGATCGACGGCTACACGCGCGGCGCGTCCGACACGGCGATCTCACTCGCGAGGGCGCGCGCGCGCGGCATGTCGGAACAGACGTGGGCCGCCGCGGTCGGCGCCGACCTTGGTCGCGCCATCGGCGACTCACGATTCCCCAGGTTTGCAGCCCTCCTCACAGCCCCATCCGACGGCCAGCCGCGAACAATGGAAGAGAGCTTTGACTTCGGACTGCAACGCGTGCTCGATGGAATTGACAGTTACGTCAGAGCGTCGACCGCGCGACGTTCACCCTGACGCGGCCGTTCACGCACACGAAGTAAACAGCGCTGCCCGCGCATCTTTGCAACGACCGCCGAACAGGCACGTCAGGGCGTCTTTACGACACCCTTCGGCCGATACCACTCTCCGCGAATCCAGTCCACGACCATCTCGATCTCGCGATCGCTCATACTTTTCTCTTTGCCGAACGACGGCATCCGATCGTTGTCGCGGCCGAAAAACCTGGGATGCGTGGGATCATGCACAAACTCGAGCATCCACTGTCGCGAGCCCCAGTTGGTGAGCTCCGGGCTATCGGTGCCCACGTCCTGAAAGGTGTGGCACTCCGCGCAGCCCGCCGTGGTGTCGCGCATGTACCGAAGCCCGACCGCGATCCGCGCACTGTCGGCCACATCCAGCGCGGCTTGTGATTGCAGCGTGGCACGCGACGAGAGCGCCAACACGACATTCTCACGCGTGGTGCGTGATTGCTCCGTTTCCGGAATGTGATCGGCCAACCACATCGCCATATCCCCTTCGGCGTGCGCCGTCCCGCCCCAGTACCGCGAGGTGAGAATGGTATCGGCGTTCAGGAACCCTTTCACCCACGCGCGCGAGCCGTACCCCTTCAGGTCGGACGCCGAGATGGAGTCTTTGGGCAGCGCGTTTCCCAGGCCATCATGACCGTCGTACCGATGGCAGGACGAACAATTGCGCGAGAACAACCGTGGACCTTGCGTATACGCATCATTGCGCACGAGCGACAGCGCGCCGGTGATGGGGACACCACCGTTCGCCAACTCCACCGCGCGGGCGGCATCACGTGACGCACCCGCTTTCGCCACCTGAAACTCTGCGTCACCGCGATCGGCCGTAATCGCTTGCCAGGACAGCAGCGCGATGCCGGCAAGCATGACGCCGACGAACCCGAGGTTGAATCGATGTCCCAGCTTCCACTTGCCCAGAATCGGAATCGCGCAGAGCACCACGAGCGATACCGTGGGTAAGACGATCGCGCCGATAATTTCCGTCTTGCCGGGAAAATATTTGAGCAGTTGAAACAAGAAGAGGAAATACCACTCCGGCCGCGCGGCCGAAAACTGTTCGGCAGGATCGGCCGGTGCGCCGAGTGGAGCGCCATGGTCGCGCACGATGAAGAAGATCACGACGGCCAACACCGCTAAGCAGGCGACGGCATCGCGCAACACTTGCTCAGGCCAGAACCCTTGGTCGGGGCCCTTGCGCGGTTCTTTGGGGGTGAGGCCATGCCGACGAAACAAGTACACGTGTCCCACGATCAGCACGATGATGAGCCCGGGGATCACGCCCGCATGCAGCGCAAAAAAGCGGGTGAGTGTGTGGTGCCCGTAGTTCGCGCCGCCCACGACCAGTGGTTGCAGCGACGGTCCTACGCCAGGGCTCATCCCGACGATGTTCGTCGAGACCGCCGTTGACCAATAGCCGTTCTGATCCCACGGCAGCAGATACCCGGTAAGCGAGAGGGCGAGCACCAAGAGCAACAAGCCGACACCGAACCAATAGTTCACTTCACGCGGCGCTTTGTACGCGCCGTCGATGATGACTTGCATGAGATGCAACACCAGCAGGACCGTCATGGCCTGCGCGACGAAGTGGTGCAGGCCGCGCAAAAACCACCCGCCCCACATCTGGTGTTGAATGAAGTACACGCTCTCCCACGCCGTTTGCGAACTGGGGCTGTAGGACATCCAGAGGAACAATCCCGTGATGACCTGCACCGCAAAGAAGAACGTGAGCGTGCTGCCCCAGACGTAGCGCCACCGCGCACCACCGGGGACATTCTCAAACAGCGCTTCGTGGACCAGCGCCTTGTATCCGGTGCGCTGATCCAGCCAAGTCCGCATATCGGCCATCAGACGGGCGTCTTGTCGGGAGAACCTTTGCGAAAGTTCTGGTACTTCACCCAGACCTCGCCGTTCCGGACTTCGGCGTCCAGTTCATCCATTGCGCGGGGGCTGGGACTTTTGGGATCCTTCACGCGTCCGTCGACCGCGAAGCTACTTTTGTGGCACGGACAGAAATATCCGTGCGCCGTCGCGTTGTAGCCCACCGAGCAGCCCAGATGTGGGCACACTGAGCTGAGCACACGCACCGTGTTCTCTCCGGTCTTTTGAACATAGACCGAGCCCACCGGGACATTTTCCGTCTTGTTCCATGCGTCGATGAGCGTATCGAGGACGGGGAACTTGCGCGGTTCGCCGGTCTCGGGGAGCGCGGCGAGCGAAGTCACACGGACCATGCCGCGCGCGTCCGACTTTCGACGCAGTGGATCCAGGAACGTGAGCAGTCCAGCGACGGGTGCCACGACAGTGATAAGGCCGCCAATGATGACAGCGGCGGCCTTGGAGACGAAGTTGCGCCGGTCTGGCGGGGTCTGATTAATCTCGGTCATGTCCAGGTAGGAATACGGCAGTCGTACAGTACGCGCTCTACGTGTCCGAAACTACGCAAAACGCGCGAGGTTCGCTGTTCGTGCCCGCGCAACAGATCCTGGGCGGAACTCAGTGCGCGACGGAGCGGTATGTCAGCGGACGGGCTGCGTCGCGCGTACTAGTCCCGTGGACGTGCATCCAGGCCTGCTGCCGGGTGACGATACTTTCCTCTTCCCTCCCGCTTCAATGCATCTTCGATTTCGGCAACTCGGCGCGCTCTGTCTGCTCGCCTTCTCCCTTTCGCAGCCCGCGTTCGGCCAGGACAACGCGGAGAAGACGCCGCTTGGAAAGAAGATGAGCGCGATGAACACCGCGTTCAAAGCGATCGGTCGTCAGATCGATGATCCTGCCAAGAACCCGAGCACGTTGGAACAGCTGGCCATCATCGAGACGAACGCCAAGGCGGCGCTGGAACTTGAGCCGGAGAAGAAAGAAAAAGTGCCGACAGCCGAGCAAGCGAAGTTTATCGCCGATTATCAGGCGGGGATTAAGCAATTGTTGGTGACGATCGACAAGATGCGCACGGCGCTCAAAGCCGGGAAGAATGCCGACGCCGCCACCGTTCTGGACAGCATGAAGGACCAGCAGCGTGACAGCCACAAAGAGTTCCGCATCAAGAAGGCGGGCGCTCCCGGGTCGTAAACCTGTTCTGTCCTGATCGCGTACCTGCGGTCGCGGAACCGCGTGTGCGGATCCGCGACCGTTTGTCGTTCTAGCAGTGTGCGTTCACGGCGCGGTAGCTGCCGGAGGCAAGATCTCGCTCTGGCGCCATGCGGTAGAGGTCACGCGTGGCGGCGAAGGGACGGTCATCAAACACGTGTACCAGGGCCCCACGACGCATGAGCACTTCGCCCACCAGCAAGGCATCCTCGCGAGCCAGTCGAAACTGCCCCTCGATCCACGCGGTCAAGCGATCGCCTCGGCATACTGCGTCAAACCGCAGCAGGCCCTCCGATGCAGCGCCAAAAACGGGATGAGCGGTGCGGCGCAAACGTTCAATCACCAACGCAACGTCGGGAAGCCGACCCGCGTGCGCATTCTGGTCGAACAGTGACGGCCGAACATGAAAGAACAGGTACTCGTCTTTGAAGTCATGTTCCTCCATCACGTGCTCGATCTGTCCCATTGCGGTTAACCGTTCGCCCACACGCACGGCCCGTTCGCGTGTAACACCCAGATGCGTCTGCAACCAGGTTACCGCCTCCGAGGCTACGAAGCAGCGCGGGTATCGACGCATCCGGTACCACCGGTTGCGAACGGCCACACCACCCGGGCCCTCCATGGCGAACACAAGGCCATCCAGCGAGACCGGCGTGTGTCCCTCCCCTAACACCTCGGCTGGAGCGGCCAACCGAGCGAAGTCATCCAATGGCATGGGTCTGCCATGCAGAAACCCTTGAATACACTGCACGCCGCGCTTGGACAGGTAGCGATGCTGCGCCTCGGTTTCCACACCCTCAGCAATCAAGGGAAGGCCAATCCCATGTGCCATGGTGATGATCGCGTCCAGCACCGGGCGTGGCGCGTCGTCCTCGCCGATATTCTGGACAAACGCCCGATCGATCTTGAGCTTGTCAGCGGGCACGCGCTCCAGCAACGACAAACTACTGTGCCCGGTGCCGAAATCATCGATCGCAATACGAAACCCGGCAGCGCGCAAGGCATGCAGCGTGTCGACGGCAGTGTCTTCCACCAAGTCGCGCTCGGTGACCTCAAGCAGCACTTGGTGACGCGGTAGGGATTCGTCATCGAAGACGCGGATCAAACGAGCGACCAGTCCGGGGTCGACGAGTTCGCGCGGTGTGATGTTGAACGAGATGTACAGGTCAGGCTGTTGCTGGACCGTGGATGCGAGGCGATCGCGCGCCTTCACCATCACTATCTCAGACATCTTCCGAATCAGGTCTGTCGCCTCGGCCAGCGCAATGAAATCCGACGGCGGCAAGATGCCCCTGGCGGGGTGCGCCCAGCGCATCAGCACTTCGCCGCCGACGATCTCGCGCGTGTCCGCCCGCACGATGGGCTGAATCCAGGGCTCGAACCGTCGCTTACGCACCGCACGCCGCAGGCGATGGTCAGCGCTGACGCGGCGAAACACCGCCTTCTGCAAGGCAAGGCGAGCGATCAGCAGGCCGATGACCGCAATCAGCAACACCCATGCCCAATCCCGCTGCACGCCGACGGCTATGGACGTGCCATCCAGGCGCGTGGCCCATAGCATTCCATTGGGGAGCACGGTCTGTATCCCCAGCCATTGCTGATGGGATGGGGCGGCGGCCGGAACGATTGCGTGAACCCATCGAAAACGACTGTTCGAAACCGGCGCGTCCAGCAAGGCAGCGACGTCGCTACCCAATTCAGCGATCACATCGTACGCTTCCGTAGGATACACCACATGCAGCGAACGGGCGGCGCCGAGCCCGGACAGCACCAGCGACGGCACCGGATGTGATCGAGTTGCTGCGGGCACCGACGCGTCGGCACCCAGAGGACCGCATACCCGCTCGTCACCACGATAGCGCACGAAGAAGCGTCGGGCGTCGTTCGCCGAGAGGCTCTGACGCACCAATGCGCGCACGGTGGTGGTATCACACTGAGCCGTCACGAGCGTCTGTAACGCCCTGATCTCGGCGTGAGTTCGAATCAGCGCCATCGAAAGGTGCTCGTGTCGCTGTCCGTGATCCCGAATGGTTTCACGCCATTCGAGCGGTATGCGGACGGTCGCCCACAAGAGCGCCGACCCCAGCAAGGATAAAACGACCAGTCCCAAGCGGGCCCGACGACGAGGGCGCGCCTGAAGATTCGACCAGATGTCGGCAACATGCCCCGCGGCAGACAATGGCATAGCTTGGAGTATCGGACGACAGGCGGTCGTGCTGAAGGTCGGATGAGCACCCGCGCTCGGCGGGCCAGAACCGCACGCTCCGTCAGAAATGGGCAACGGATAGACCATTGTCACGACCATTCGTCACGACCACTCGTCACGACCACTCCGCCAGCAAAGCATTGCTCGAAGCACGCGGGTCGTGACACCTGGCCGGTCAATTCTGCGCGTACCTGCGGTCGCGGAACCGCGTGTGCGGATCCGCGACCGTTTGGTATTTACCGCTCGTCGATCCAGCGATCCTCGAGCACTTCCACCGTCTTGACCAACGTAACGGCGCCGACCTGGAAGGTCACTTTGTACATGCCGGGCGCTACGGCCGGTGCACCGCCACCGCCACCGCCACCGCCACCGCCTCCAGCGCCCTGCGCGGGTGTGGCGGCCAGATCCCAGAGCACGCGGTTGATCCCGGCGTCCTTCGTGCCGGTGAGTGTACGTATCGTGCGACCCGTGATGTCGCTGATCGTGATGCGCACGTCGCCCGTGGACGCTGTACGGAGGTGGTAACTGACGAACGTTCCTCGGGGCGCGTTGTCGCCGCGCGCGACCTGCTGACCCGTCACCTGTTCTCCGAGCTTTCGATCGTTCAGGTACGCCACACCGGGCCGAATATCAAACAGCGTCGCCTCGGCGCTCAACACGGCCGGCGTCAACTGTTGCAGCGGCGTGATGTCATCGGCGATCCAGAGACCACGTCCGTGCGTGGCGATGATAAGATCGCCGTCGCGCGGATGTACCAGGATGTCGTCGGTGCGCACCGTGGGGAAATTGTTCATGAACTTCAGCCACGATGCCCCGGCGTTCGTGGAGACGTACAGCCCGAACTCTGTGCCCACGTACAACAGATTGCGGTTCTTCGGATCTTCGGTCACCACCTGCACGTTGCCGTACGTCGGTAAGCCATTCGTGATGGCCGAGAACGTGCGACCAAAGTCGCGCGTCACGAAGAGATACGGCGCGAGATCGTTACTCCGGTGACCGTCGACCGCGACATACGCCGTTGCAGAATCAAAGGCTGATGCTGCGACGCGCGAGATCCAGAACTGATGTCCTGTCGGCAATCCCGGCAGGTTCTTCGAGACATCCGTGAACGTCGCCATGTTATCGCGCGTCACTTGCACCGTCCCATCATCCGTGCCGATCCACACGAGTCCCGGCTTAATCGGCGATTCTGATACGGCGATGATCGTGCTGAAGTTGGTCACGCCGTCGTTCTTGGACAGCATGCTCTGTGTGCCTTTCACACCCATGATGTCGATCGTGCTGCGATCGAATTGTTTGGTGACGTCGGCACTGGCCACCCAGGTCTCGCCACGATCCACCGAACGAAACAGACGGTTCCCGCCCAGCCACATCACTTTCGAGTTGTGCGAAGACAACGCGAACGGTGTGTTCCAGTTGTAGCGGTACTGTTCGCCCGGTGTCGCGTTCACGACGTTCGGATTGCCACCACGTCCACCCCGTCCGCCGCCTGCGGCGCCGCCCTCTTCATCGCCGCCGGCCCCGCCTGCCACGCCACCTGCACCGCCGGCGCGTCCTGCGGGTCTCGTTGTGCCTGGCACGTCGACCGGTGGCGGCGGCGGCGGTGCGCTGGGACGAACACTGCCACCGCGTCCCGTGCGCAGGTCGAGGCGATTGGTATTGCCGTTCTGCGATTCCGAATAGACGATGTTGAAGTCTTCCGGGTCCTGCGCCGTGTAAAAACCGTCTCCCCCGCCGATGTTGAACCAGTCGGAGTTCAGGATGCCGTTGGTGCGACGCACCGAGCTTGGCCCACACCAGCTGCCGTTGTCCTGCAGACCGGCGCAGACGAAATACGGGCGACGCATATCGGCCGACACGTCATAGGCGAGCGATGTGATCATCGTCTTGATCGACGACCAGTTGCGCCCCTGATCATAGCTGACGTCGAGACCACCATCATTGCCGTTCAGGAGGTGGTTCGGATTGCGCGGATCGACCCAGATCGCGTGCACATCAACATGGCCGGGATTGTTGTTGCCACCCGCGCCGTTCAGCGTTTCGAAGGTGCGGCCACCATCCAGTGACTTGGCGATGGGCAGGCCGGCGACATAGATCGCGTTCGGATTCTGGCCATCGATACGCAGCTGACTGAAGTACATAGGCCGTGCGTTGCAGTTGCTCACGTGCCGCCACGATCCGCCTCCGTTGTCGGAGCGGAAGATGCCGCCGGTCGCCGAATTGAGTGCGGGCGGTTGTGTCACTGCACGATTGTTGCACGGGTCGTACGGCGGCGCGCCACCAGCACCACGACCACCGCCGCCGCCGCCGCCGCCTCCGGCGCGTCCCGCCGTCGGATCAATCTCGCGGCCTGTTTCGCCGGCTTCGATCTGCGCATACACGACGCCGGAATTGGAGCGGGAGACATCGAGCGCGATGCGGCCATACGTGCCGGGCGGCAATCCGCTGCCGCTCATCTTCGTCCACGTGTTGCCACCATTGGTGCTCTTCCACAGTGCGCTGCCGGGCCCACCGCCATTGAAGCAGCAACTCGTGCGGCGACGTTGATAACTCGCGGCGTACAGCACTGACGGATTGGCGCGATCAATCGCGAGGTCTGTGAAGCCCGTGTTTTCGTCGATGTACTTGATCTTGTTCCAGTTCCGTCCGCCGTCGGTGGTTTTGTACACGCCGCGGTGCTCGCTCGGGCCGAACAATGATCCGACAACGGCCGCATACACCGTTTCCGGATTCTTCGGATCGATCACGACGCGTGCGATAGACTGTGTTTCGCGCAGCCCTTGCAGTTGCCACGTCTTCCCGCCGTCGGTGGTCTTGTACATGCCAGCGCCAAAGGACGACGACTGTCTGTTGTTCGCTTCACCCGAGCCGGCGTATACGATGTCCGGGTTCTTCGGATGAATGGCGAGATCACCAAATGATGCGACCTCGTACGTATCGAACACTGGCGTGAACGTGGTGCCGTTGTTGACCGACTTCCAGATCCCGCCTACGGCGTAGCCGAGGTAGATCGTGGATGGGTCGCTTTCAGAGACTTCGATATCGTGGATACGACCGCCCATGCTGGCGGGGCCGATGTTGCGGAACCGGAAGCCCTTGAGCAGCGGGTCGGCCGACTGATTAATGACCGGCGCGGGCGTGGCGGTGCTCTGCGCGGTGAGTGGAGAGTACAGGCCACCGACGGACAGCGCGGTGACGGCGAGCAGAGATCGAGACGGGGAGAGCGGCATCGGCCTGGTCGTGTGGAGGGGGCCATCGCGAGGGTGCCCGGGGCGCGAGGCCAAGGGCACGTCTGTCGAGTATCCCGCCAAACACGCCAGTGGTCAAGCGTCGTTCACCGGAGGCGCCCACGATGATGGCACGATCGACTTCCCGCAGGACGGTGGCTACGGCGTGAGCTTTACCAGGACCTCACTCGCCGTGCGCGATACGCGCGCTCGTGTCGCCCGCAGCGCTGCATCCCACGAGCCGGACGTGGTCGCCATCTCCGGAATTTTGTCCAGCGCCGCCAGGTAGTAATCACGCCACGTTTCAAGAATCACACGCTCATCCGCACGCTTCGCTCCATCCGCTACCGCCTTCGCGGACAACGCGGCCTGCGTGCGCAGTTCGCGCACGGCCACGTCTGCCAGTTCGTTCAGCGCCGCCATCATGATTGGCGCCGAGCCGGCCGTGAGCAGAAGACCAGTGCTCAGTGCACAGTTACCCACGTTGCCCAGCGTCGCGGCGCTCACCATCTCGATGCGATCGCCATCGGTGTGGTAGAACTGATCGGTGAAGTGCCAGAGCAATACGGCAGGGATCTTCGCGTTGAGAAACGGGGTGTGATCACTGCCGCCTTCAAAGGGATTCGACTTCACCACCCAGCCGGTTTTGGCGGCACGATCCAGGCAGCGCTGGCGCACAAAATCGTTCAGCCAGTAGGCACGAATTTCGGTGGCCTTGATCGGACTGCCGCCCCATTCAGAATGCTGATCGTCGCCGCGAACCCACACCGCCGATGGGTCGGGCATCTTCTCGACAAGAAAGGTGCCGCCGGTGAGCGCGGTGTTCTCGCCCACCATATCGAGTGACATGCCCCACTTGATGCCGCTGCGTCGCACACTGTCTTCTTTGATGAAACGATCGGTGGAACGAATCTCGTCACCCCACAGAAAGGTGAGCGTGCGCGCCGGGTTGATCTGCCCCTTCCGCATCATCACAGCGGCGGTGCGTGCCATCTCGGCCAGCAGTCCCACACCCGACGCGTTGTCATTGGCACCGGGTTCTTGCACGTGGGCGGAATACACAAAACGCTCGGCGCTTCGGACTGATCCACGAATCTCGGCCACCACCGTGCGTTCCGGACGTGTTTCGAAGCGCGTGGATACCACCGCACGGACTTGCACCGGGCCCGACGCGAGTGCGGCCTTGAGGGAATCGCGTGCGGCCAGTGACAGGAAGATCACGAACCCGCGCACCGTGGTGTCGCGCGCGATGCTTGTGAACTGGATGGAGTTTCGGTTCTTCTCCTGCTGGTTGTACGCTGGGAGTTTCTGCACGGCCAGCAGTCCGCGCGCACCGCGTTGCAATGCTTTCAGATAGACTACGCGATAGTTGCCATCTACCAGCAGAATAGCGTCTTTGACGTCTTGCTTGGCCAGTTCGGCGTCGGTTCCCGCGCCAACGTCGATGACGCGCGCTGTCACGCCCTCGGCTGGAGTCGACCACGAGTTGATAGCCAGCATGTTGTGATTCGTGGCCCAGGCAAGCAACGGCGAAGCGCGTCCCGCGATCGTGAGTGAGGCATCATCCGGCGTCCACGCTGGTGCTGTCATCGGCCGCGACTCCACGCGGTACGTGAGCCGATCACCGGGCTTGGCCAATGCTTCCGGTACGTAGCCCGCATGCTGCAACAGCGCCGCGACGGTATCGATCGATGCGTCGAAGCCGCGGTTTCCCGGCAGACGGAAATACTTCTCGACAAAACCGACGGTGGCCAGCGCGCGATCGCCTGAGAGCTCACGACCAACCGGCGTACTGATCGCGGCGAATGGTGCAGGTACGATGCGCGCTGCAACCGGCTGTGCGCGCAATACCGTTGCACCGCACAGCAGGGGGAATGCCCAGCTGGCACGTATCACGAGTATCGGAGCGCGGGAGGAATCTCGCATAGGACTGTGGGGAGGGACGTAAAGTGCAGCCCATTGACAGTGCGCTGCCCGGGGCCTAGCATCTGTGAATGATGCGCCATCGCACCGCGAACAGCTATTGGTATTATACGCCGACCCGCATGGGCCCGGTGTCGTAGCTGTGTGCGATTAACGCACCTCCTGTTCTGACTCCCGCGAGGCCCGTGCAGCTGCACGGGCCTCGCGTCGTATCGAGGATCTGGCAGCGAACGGACCCGAGAAGACCACCACACTTCCCGAGGCCCTGATGATCATCGTGACGACCGCCGGCATTTCTTCCGATGCGCTGGAGCGCATTGTCGAGCACATCGAACGCGAAGGGCTGCGTGCCCACGTAAGCCGCGGCGAGCAGCGCACCATTGTAGGCTGCATCGGGGACGAAGCACGCCTCAACGCCGATGCACTTTCTGCGTTGCCCGGTGTCGAACGGGTCGTGCCGGTGCTCAAGCCGTACAAGTTGGCGTCGCGAGAGAATGCCATTGGCGACTCAGAGATCCGCTGCGACGACCCCTCGGGTACAGTGATTGGTGGCCGGGAGATCGTGGTGATCGCCGGTCCCTGTTCGGTTGAGGGGCGCGAGATGCTGCACCATACCGCGCGCGCAGTACAGCAGGCCGGCGCAAAACTCTTGCGCGGTGGCGCCTTTAAGCCACGCAGCTCGCCGTATGCGTTTCAAGGGTTAGGCGAGCCGGGACTGGCGTTGCTGGCCGAAGTGCGAGAGGCCACCGGCATGCCAGTCGTGACTGAAGTGTTGGACACACGACAAGTCGCGTTGGTGGCGTCGTACGCCGACATACTCCAGATCGGTGCCCGCAACATGCAAAACTTCGCGCTGCTTTCGGAAGTTGGGCGAACGCGGCGACCGGTGTTGCTGAAACGCGGGCTCTCCGCGACCATCAGCGAGCTGTTGATGGCCGCCGAGTACATCATGTCGGAGGGGAACAGCAACGTCATCCTGTGCGAGCGCGGCATTCGCACCTACGAGACGTCCACGCGGAATACCCTCGATATCGCGGCCATCCCCGTGCTCAAGCGGGAGACACACCTGCCCGTGTTCGTGGACCCGAGCCATGCCGGTGGGCGCGCCGATCTGGTGACGCCGTTAGCGATGGCAGCGATTGCGGCCGGTGCTGATGGGTTGATCGTGGAGGTCCATCCCGAACCAGCCCGTGCAACGTCTGACGGCGACCAGTCGTTGGAGCCCTCAGCATTTGCCACGATGATGCAGCAGGTGGCCCTGATCGCCAACGCGATTGGTCGGGGTGTTGCGATTCCGGTGTAATCGACGTGTCGCGCTGTACGGCGTCTTGGTGCTAGCCAAATGCCGCCGAGGTGCATGAACGCTCGGTAGCACGACGCCGGAACCAACTGGCCACCAGATAAAACTCGTCAAGGTCGTGCAGCGGGATGTCGGCGCCCGATGGATCGGGCCCCTCAAAGATGCGACGGGCGAGGGTATCGAGCGCGTGGTGTTCTTCAGGCGTTGTGGGGGCGGGCACCTCGGCGCGCACCGTGCCCCGTCGTATGAGGTACACGTAGTCCCGGCCGTCGGATCCTGTTGCGTGGTAGCGCAGCGTGAGTCGATCCATATTGGCATGAAAATGCATCACGCGGTCGTGCAGCCACTGCACGCGCACCAGCCGATCACGAAGTACACCAGCGCGTTCGAACTCGAGCGCGTATGCTGCGCGTTGCATCGCTGCGGTTAACTGATCAACGGGTTCACGCGAGCGCCCCTCAAGAAACTCGCGGACCGTGGCGGCTTGCGCGCGATACGCGACGCCATCGCCTGCTCCAATGCAGGGACCCATGCAGCTGCCAAGGTCGTGCCGCAAGCAGCCGGGGGCGCGTGTACGCGACGGGACTTTGAGCGGTGCGATGCGGGCGTGTGAACGACGGGCGCTGGTAGAGCCGAACGCGTCGGTGTTGAACCAGAGCGTTCGTGTTCGTGCCGTCTCTGCGGCGTCGTCCAGCGTGCAATCGCGAAGGCCAGTGGTTTCGGCGAGCGCACGAACTGCATCGCGTAAGCGCGACACCGCGCGAAAGGGGCCGAACAGCGCTTCGGCACGCGGATCGTCAGAGCGCGGCACAACGCGGAGCCCGGGGACCGGGCCACCGGTCAGCGCCACGTAGGCACGTGGCCACTCATCCGTCACCATCATGGCGTTGAAGTGCGGCCGATACTGTTTGATCAGTCGCAGTTCGCGGAGCAGCGCACCGAACTCGGTGTTGGTGTACTCCCACTCCATGCTGAAGGCATGACGAAGAATGCGCAGGCCTTTGTGCCGTCGACCCTTGGCGCGAAAGTAGGACAGCAGTCGCGTACGCAACACGCGGGACTGGCCCACATAGAGCACGGTGCCCGTCGGGCCCAGCATGCGGTAGACGCCGGGACGATTCGTGCATTCGGCGCGCACACGATCGCGCAGCGCCTTGCGTTGGGCAGGCGTTGTTTGCGGTGGTCTGACATGTACACGCACGGACGGTTCCACGTCGGAACGATAACACGGTGCGTCGTGAGTTGTTACGTGGTCGAATCCGATGTCGCAGCCAACGGGACCGTGGGCGGCGGCGCGCTCGGAGCCGACACACTCGGCGATGGCGCAAAGCGGGTGTCGTAGGCAAGCGACGAACGGAAGGTCGACGCCTGAGCGCGAATGGTCACCAGTTCCTGTTCCGGCATGGCGTTGGCATGAGTCAGCATCATGCGCATGCGTGGATGCTTGGCAAATCGCTCGCGATGGCGATCCAGAAAATCCCAGTAGAGGGTATTCATCGGGCAGGCGTCGTCACCGGTTCGCTTGCTCACGTCGTACTGGCAGTCGTTGCAATAGTTGCTCATGCGCTTGATGTACGCGCCGGACGACACGTACGGCTTGGACGCCAGCGCACCCCCATCGCCCCATGTGCCCATCCCCACCACGTTGGGGAGCTCCACCCATTCATACGCGTCGGTGAAAGCGCTCCAATACCACCGCGAGAGCGCCGCCGGCTCGACGCCCAGCAGCGTCGCGAAGTTGCACTGCACCATGAGCCGAGCGATATGGTGTACGCGCCCGTGATCACGCACTTGGGCGATGGTGTCGGCGACGCACCGCATGCCGCACGCCGCACCGGTTGTGCCCGACGCGTCATACGACTCGCCGTCAGGTGCCCAGAACCATCGGGGCAACGGGAGCGTTGCCTTGAGCGCGTTGGCGGTACGAAGCCCGGGCATCGAGTGCCAATACATGCCGCGAATGTATTCACGCCAGCCGAGTATCTGGCGAATGAACCCTTCTGCGGAAGCGACGGGAACCAGACCGTCTCGGTACGCACGCTCAGCACGCTGCACAACCTCCAGCGGATGCAGCAGTCCGACGTTGATGATCGACGAGAGCGTAGAGTGGAGCAGGTCCGGTGCACCGTGCACGAGCGCGTCTTCGTAAGGGCCAAACTCCGGAAGACGCTCGATGATGAAACGCTCAAGCCATGCCTTGGCGGCAGCGCGTGTTACGGGAAGCGCAAACGAAACTTCGCTCCCCCAACAATGCGACCACCGTGCGACGCGAGACATCTGAGCCCGCGTGATGTCGTCGGGCTCTTCGCGCCATACCGAGGGGACCGCGCGCCCCTTCGGCCACGGCTTGCGATTGTCGGTATCGAAGTTCCATTGGCCACCACTCGGTTGGCCGTCGGGCTCCATCAAGATATTGTGCTTACGACGCATATCGCGGTAGAAAAACTCCATGCGATACTCTTTTCGTCCGGCGGCCCACGTGCAGAACTCTTCACGCGTCGCCAGAAAGCCACGATCTTCGCGGAGCGTGAGCGTCACGCCGTCGGCGGCCAGGAATTCCTTGGCGCGCGCGAGTTCGTCGACCATGTCCTGTTCACGCCCAGCCGTTGCCACGACGCGCGTCGCGCCTGTCTCACGGGCAACATCGCGCAGGCCATCGGCGTACGAATCGGCGCGTCGCATGACTACGCGGTAGCCAGCGCGCTCCAGCGACTCGGCGAAATGGCGCATGGCGGAGAGGACCAGCACCAGTTTCTGCCGATGCCACGGCAGCGACGCGCCTTTGGCGATCGATTCGAGTAAAACCACAAGGACATCGGCACGCGGCTCGCGTGGAATGTTTGCGACCGCGCGTGAACATTCCCACGGCGCGACGAAAGCGAGCGTGGTGCGCGCGTTGGTGCGCGCGTTGGTGCTATGGAGAGGGTGTGAACTCATCGCGGATTCAAACGGCGACGTACCCCACTCTCGTTCCCGGTATGGTATCCGACGGCCTTACGACTGATCCATATCGACCTGGCCGGTCAGCTTTCGCGAGAGATGCGACCAGCTCATTCCCACGGCCAGCAAGAGCGCCGTGCAGATCATGACGACATAGGTAATGCCGCGCCCCGAGCTGGCGCTCACGAGGCCGAAGTCGAGCAGCAGCCATACCAGGCCGCCGCAGATCGCTAAAACGAGCAATGCTCCACCCACGCCGATCGATCGTCGTGTCGCGGTAAGGAACACCACCCAGCCGGCGATAAGTACGATGGCCGCCAGGAATTTGACCGACGCTGGACCGGTCATCGCCTCACCATGAATGAGGGGCGACACCGCCCAGTGATAGAACGACTTGCCTTCAGGGTTGTACGTCGCGAAGACCAGTACGAGCGCGGCGATCGCGCGGACTGCGATGCCGCCGAAGCCGGGACCGGTAGCCATGAGTCGCGTGGGGTAGAGGGAAACGTGAAGGCGAAAGGGACCAACGAACTCGAACGGTCACGATTGCTACAGGCGCGCGACGCGCGGGCCCGAGATCCGCCGAATCACCGCGGCAAGGCACCAGATCGCGACCAGTATCACGAGCAGGAACTTGAAGCTTGCGCACAGCGTCGCCAAGTGCGCCAGTTGATCCGAACCGCCCTGATCAATCATCCGCCAGAGCAGCAGGTTCTCCGCCGCGTCCAGCGGGATGCAGGCAAGCACGCCGCGACCAAGCCAACGTCCCACGCGGTCGAACGTCTGAAGAGGGTCGCGCCGCAACAGCCGCGCACCCGTAAAGAACATCAGTGGATAGGCGATCAAGTAGACAAAGTCGATACCAAGGCTCACCTTGGCCGTCTCCGTCACATCGTTGCGCGTCCACACCGTGATGATGCTGTCGGCGCGTGCACCAGACCACGCCAGCTCGTACCCGACGATGCCGCGAGGTGTCTCCGGGAGTCGCAGATCAGTGTCCAGCGCGCGCAATTGCAGCATCAAGATCAGCGACAGCGTCGCAAAGAACGCCCAGGTGAGCAGGCGCATCAGGGTCCGGGCTTCGCGACCATGCACCAGATCGCGTAGATCAACGGCACCGTCGCCGCCCATCCGGTGATGTTCCAGCGCCGGAAGGCGCGGACCAGTCGTTGGTCTGAGGCCACGTCGTTCGTGATATCGAGATGGAGCATTTCGCGTTGGGCTGGCACCAGCACAATCAGCCATGCCAGTGTCGAGATGACCAGTGCCACCACGGCGTTGCGGATCCAGGGCGTGTCCCAGAGCGGCAGCCCGCGGGCGACTGCCAGGGCGATCCCAGAGCTGACGAGGACGACCGCGCCGCCCAGGGTGAAGAGCCAATCGGTGACGACGATTGCCCGCGCGGCCAGCCGAAAGTCGTGCGTGGCGCGGGCGCGAAAGCAGACCGCCGCCCAGACACCCGTCACGACCACGTTGCCGAGAAACAACACCGCGGCGACCACGTGGACGGTTTTGAGAAGTGGGAAGAGGGCAGGAGGCATGCGCGGGTCGATGGCCGTAGATTACCTGAGTAGGGTAGTTGTAACCGTTGCCTCCAACCCGCACCAGTCGTGACCGATCGCGAGCGATCCAACGAGCGCGCACTGCTTCATCGTACGCGTCGTGAGTTTTTCACGACACTGGGACGGGGTGCGGGTGCCATTGCGCTCGGTGCGGCGTGGTCGGCGACTGCTCGCGCGATGCCGTCGAGCATCGTGTCTCGCAGACGGGAGGGTGCATCGTACGAATTTGTGTTTGCGCGGCTGCGCTACAACTCGGGTGATTGGGACTACAACCCCAAGGTGTGCGCGAACCTGTTGGATGCGGTGGTGCAGTACACGGACATCCCCGTGAATGCCCGGGAGATTGTGATCACCGCCGATTCTGCGGAGCTGACCGCGTTCCCGTTTTTGTTTATGACCGGCCACAAGTTAGTGCGTTTCAGTGAAAAAGAACGCGCGGGGCTGGTGCGCTATGTGGAGAACGGCGGGTTGTTGTTCAGCGATGACTGCAATCACGACGTGAACGGATTGTACGCGAAGACGTTTGAATCAGAGATGGTGAAGGCCTTCGGGCCAAACCCCATGCCCAAACTGTCCAACCGGCATCCGCTGTATTCAAGTTTCTTTGCCTTTCCCGATGGGCCGCCGCGCACGACGCACGAGTTGAACGGGTGGGGCGACAACCTCGTGCACGAGTATCTGCGCGGTGTGGAGCGACATGGTCGGTTAGGTGTGCTGTACAGCAACAAAGACTACGGGTGCGAGTGGGACTACGATTGGAAGAACAAACGGTTCCGCGCACGAGACAATACCAGGTTTGGCATCAACATCGTTGTTTACACGATGACGTAGCATCACGACGTTTCCCTTTTCCGAGTACACATTCCATGCGTCCATCTCTCGCTGTTGTTACCTCGTCACTCGCCCTGTTGGCTTCCGCCTGCACAGGGGCTGACAAAACACCCGTCGTCGACAGCACGACGACTCCAGCCGCCGTCGCTCCCGCGGCGGCCGTAACGCCTGCCGTCACCATCAAATCACCGGCCGATGGTGACTCGGTCTCGCAGCCGTTCACGATCACGCTGGAGGCGGCAGGTGTGGAAGTGATTGCGGCGACCGGCACAAGCGAGCCTGGAAAGGGACATCACCATTTGGTGATTGATGGCGACGTACCGTCGGATTCGTTGCCGCTGCCCAAGCCGCCGTTGGTGTTTCACCTCGGCACGGGCGCCACGGAAAAGGTGATGGACTCGTTGACGCCGGGCTCGCATCGGATCATTGCGGTGTTTGCGGGCGGCGATCACGTGTCGATGGCCTCCGTGAAGCGTGATACCATCACGGTGATCGTGCGCAAGAAGTAGCGTTCGGCCAGATTTTACGGGACGGGGCGTTTCGACGCCCCCACTCAGTGTAAGTCGAGATTCAGTTAGCGATCCGGAGGATCACATGACGGCGTCACTTGGTATCGCGGTGCACCTGGGCGTGCCCTTCACGACGGCATTGGAGCGCACGCGCAGTGCGCTCAAGACCGAAGGCTTTGGTGTTCTTACCGAAATTGACATGCAGGCCGCATTCAAAGAGAAGCTCGGCTATGACTTTCGACCCTACGTCATTCTTGGTGCGTGCAACCCGCCGCTCGCGTATCGGGCGTTGACCGACGATCCGGCTGTCGGGCTCCTCCTTCCGTGCAACGTCACGGTTGAGGCAGACGGTGCGGAGCGCACGGTGGTGCGCCTCATCGATCCGCTGAGTATGATGGCCTCAGAAGGATCCGGTGCGTCACCCGCGCTACACGAGGTAGCGCGCGATGCGCAGCAACGACTCGAGCGTGTTGCACAAGTACTGCGTTCCACGGAGGATGTCGCATGAGCGTCACCGTCACGCAGGTGAAGGACTACCAGTTCCTCGTCGATTTTGGCAGGGCGATTCCATCGCTGCAGGCCGACGAACCGGCGCCCCTTGGCGCCGGCGAAGGACCGTCGCCGAGCGAGTTGCTTATCGCGTCGGTGGCCAACTGCCTGACCGCCAGTCTGCTGTTCGCCGTGCGCAAATTCAAGCAAGACGCCGGTGGTATTCGCGCGACCGTCACGGCGCGCATCGATCGCAACGAGGAACGTCGATTGCGCGTGCAGGAGATAGCCGTTGCCATCCACCTTGGGCGCAATGCAGCCGATATCGAGTCACTGGACCGGATCCTTGCGCAGTTCGAGGCCTTCTGCACGGTGTCGCAAAGCGTGCAGCAGGGGATCCCGATGGTCGTGACCGTGGAGGACGTGGCCGGCGTACGCGTAAAATAGGGCGTCTCCCCGTTCGCCCTGATCATCCGCCGAAACGGGCGTCGACTCCCTTCCGAATCTCGTTCAACGATTTCCCGCTCTTGTGCATGCGGTGCGCAAGGCGTGCCTGAGCTTTGCACACGTCGCACGTTTTGGCCATGAGGTCCGGAAGTTCGTAACACGAGAGCAAGGATCGGTACCCGGGCGACCCCGCGCAGCTGCAATTGCACCGAATGCCGTCAATCACCTCAGGTATTTCGCGCACCAGATCGAATACCCCGGCCGCGTCGGGTACGTCCGCGAGGTCTGCCTTCGGCGGCAGCTTGGCGGCGGTGATACCACGACGCGGTGCGGGGTGCGGATTCGGCTGTGGAGGCATCGACCGCGCATGTCCCGCGCACGTATCCCCGGGTGGTTCAGCGTCGATGACGCGCGCACGGAGAACGCGCGCGCTGAGGAGATGCACGACGGCACCAGCACACACCGTAGACAGAAAATCGCGACGCAGGATGCTTCTCATGGCTCGCTCCGGTCTGATTGATGAGCAGAGAGGCCACCGAGAATCAGATGGCCCGTGTTGACTCCGTGGAGCCGGAAAATGAATTTGAAACGGCTCTGGGAAGTATGTCGCGTGCCGACGTGCGCAGCGAGGGCGTTTGGCGCGGCGACGGCGCTCGCATCAGTTTCCTGCCGTCGAGGGCGCGTCTACGGCACCGTTTATGGCTGCAGCTTCACCAGCGCCTTGTACGAGTCCACCCAGAGTCCGTCGTTCACCGGCGTCACGGCGCCGAACGGCCAGTTCGGCTCGACCGTCGCGCGCGCGAATGACCAAAGGATGGCGCGTGTGTCGAGGTCGAGCGCGTACAGCGTGCCGCGCGCTGTCGCGGCGGGTTTGGACTGTGGGCTGCCCTGGAAGTACAACACGGAGCCGGCCACGGAAAGTGAAGGGGTCGACACATTGAACGTGCCTGGTACCATCCACGCTGTTTTGCCCGACGACTTGTCGTATGCCACCAGTGCCATTGGCGTGATGCCCACCAGCACGGCGCCCGCGTCCATGAGGCCGGCCACTTCGATGAGCCGCATCCTCCCGTCGACCATTCCGCGCGTTTCGATCGGCTTCCACCGTTCGCGACCCGATGCGCGGTCCACCGCGTACAGCCGACTCTCCGCCCAGCCGTAAATGGTCGATGCGGTAACGACCGGAGCGGTGAGGCACACGCCCGCCGTACCGTACTCGGCGGCCGCGCGGTACCGCCAGCGCTCCTGTCCTGTCGACGCGTCGAGTGCCAGCAGGTCGAAGCCGTCCGGGCGCGATGCATCGCCCGCAACAGCGTCAACGCCGAGGGAGACGTAGACGACCCCGTCACGCACGGCGGGACGCGCGGTGCAGAACCGTCGCTTGGAGAACGCGCGCCGCCACACTTCCTTCCCCGTCGCGGCATCGAGTGCCACGAAATTCTCATCCTTCGTTTGCACGAACACCATGCTGTTTGCTGCGACAACCGTTGCGTTCGTCGCCGGATCGAGCGCGCGCCACACGGCTTTGCCGGTCACGAGCGAAACGGCAATCACTGCGCCAGGATTCGCCGCTCCGTACGGCGCAATTGCGAGATCTCGCACGATTGCCGGCGTGGTCGACACCGAACCGTTGATGTCGGCGGGACGATACGACCATTTGAGCTTCCCAGTCGTCAGGTCGACCGCATGTAAGCCTGCACCGCCCGACGGTCCGCCGGCCACGATCACGCTACCGGCAATCGTTGACGGTCCCCAATCACGATTGCCGTTGTTGACCGAAAACTTCTCCGTGGGCGGCGTGCGCAGAGGGCGCACGATCGAGGCGTCCGGTTGCGCGCCGATCCATGCGGGCAGCAGTGCCGCGACGGTCGCGATACGCCGGTGTATACGCGGCAGCACACGCGGTCTGTTGCGCGTCGCGTTCAATGCTTCGCCGGACGAGCAACCGCGACCAGTACGCTTGCCGCAGACAGACAGCCACCGAACACGAGCGCCACGGCCCAGATCCCCAACCACGCGGTAGCGCCAAAGACGTACGCCGCGGCGCCGGCGAGCAACGTGGAAACACTGAAGATCACGATCGCCTGCACCTTCACCGCGAGGTGCGAGCGACGGCGTCCGATGGCGGCGAGCAGCGTGCCGCCCGCAAAGAGCGACGCCGCCACGGCCATCCAGAACATCCGATAGTCGGCATCGGTTCGCCACGCGCGAAAGAGGCCGAAACCGATCGGTGCCACACCAAGCACGAGCGCGGCGATTGCAGACAGCCGCTGAGCCGGTGAGTGGTGCGGTGCCGACGCGTGACGCGCCGTGGCGTGAGCGTTGTGCTGATGACGTCGCACGGGTGCCTCTCATGAAGAGGTAAGCCTCGAGAACTCCCTGCAGGGAACGTCGCCGGTATTCCGGACGCTGGCAAGCCGAGAGACGCTCGTGCCACGACACGCAGCGGCCGCCGATGCTTGCCTTTCGACCCCAGAAGACCAATGATCAGCAAATCCCATTCCCGCACGGCAACGATCAACACGAGCGGACGCAGTGACCAGACGCGCGAACAGGGCCCCAGCGTCGAACATGAAACCGGCGTTGCGCCGCCGCATTCGCCCACGTTGACTGATCCGCACTGGATCATCGTTTGCGACACCATCGCCCGCGCGCACGACCTCCCGATCGCGGCGATCGGACCGAACTTTCCGCGCTCGCGGTGATTACCTGTCCGTGCCCGTTGACCGCGGAACTCCAAACCACAGCAACGGGGTCAACCCGCGCGCCCCCACCGAAGGTACCAAGTACTGCACCGAAGGTACCAAGTAC